>Ga0307372_10009486_pt1 | contig 13397 bp, 11 predicted proteins | sample OX1MG_FD_202533 | JGI IMG/M metagenome (GOLD analysis project Ga0307372, IMG submission 202533) | Soil microbial communities from Risofladan, Vaasa, Finland - OX-1 | ecosystem: Environmental > Terrestrial > Soil > Coastal area > Acid sulfate soil | place: Finland: Risofladan, Vaasa | collected...
CCGTGCAGCGTTGGAAGCGATGCGGAGGGAGGCCTGAGCAACTGGCGATCCGACGCGCTGGCGGCCTTGGCCACAGACGCGCTCGTGGTATTCGACGCACATGTGGCACACGTGCGGCTCAGCGCGGCAGTGCTTGCACTCGTCGCGGCGCGACAGCGGCAGGGTTGCGGATTTCTATCTGGTCACCTAATATGACCAACGATGTCCTGTGAGGTGGCGCGCCGTGTCCAAGTTTAATATTGCTGACGCCAAGGCTCACTTTTCCGAACTGGTACAAAAGGCCATGCTCGGAGAAGAGGTGATCATCGCCAAGGACAACAAGCCGGTGCTCAGGCTGGTGCCATTGGAAAAGCCGCGCGGGCCCCGCAAGCCGGGCTCGGGCAAGGGCCAGATCCTGCATATCGCGGCGGATTTTGAGGCGATCCCGGAGCAGTTCAAGGACTACGTCTGATGCGTCTCCTAATCGATACGCACGTGTTTCTCTGGTGGGTCGAAGGCAACCGCGTGTTGCCGGCAAGGGCGAGGAACGCGATAGCGGATCAGGATCATGAATGTCTCGTCAGTCTCGCAAGCGTATGGGAGCTGGCAATCAAGGCGAGTCTGGGAAAGTTGAAGCTCTCGATGTCAGTGGAACGATACGTGGTTGAGCATGCTGCCCAGAATGGTTTCCGCCTGCTCAACATCAGCATCGCGCATGTCGGGCGAGTGGAAACCCTGGCAGCACATCATGGCGATCCGTTTGATCGCCTGTTGATTGCGCAGGCACTGGAAGAGAAACTGCCGATCGTTACCGCGGATCGGATATTTCAAAGGTACGGGGTCCAGCGGATCTGGTCGTAAGGCTGGCGCGCTGCGCCACTCGCTCACGACTTCCCTCCAAACATTTTCTCCAGCTCGAGCCGAGCGCGCTCCGCCGCGCTGGTGTCCTTGGGCACGTAGGCGCCGGGCCGTGGCTGGAAGAAGTCGCAGAAATTCGAGGCGGTCTTGTCGAACACTTCCTCGGCGGTCGGCTCGCGGCATTTCTTGGCGACCTGCTCGTCGTAGTCGACGCACATGCGGCACACGTGCAGCTCGGCACGGCACTGCTTGCACTCGTCGCGGCGCGACAGCGGCAGGGTGAGCGCGGCCAGATCCGCGCCGCATTTCCAGCACACCAGGTTGTGGGCCATAAGCGGTCGATGCCTGTCCAATCAAATCGTCATTACGCAGCGCGCTCGGCCAGAAAGCGCGCCAGCGCCGCACCAGTATGCGAGCGCGCATGGCGGGCGGCAATTGCCGCCGGGGGGCCGGCCGCCACCACGCGGCCGCCGCCGTCACCGGCCTCGGGGCCCAGGTCGATGATCCAATCCGCCTCGGCGATCACGTCCAGGTTGTGTTCGATCACGACGATGGAGTGCCCGGCATCGACCAGGCGGTGAAGTACCGCGATCAGCTTCTCCACATCCGCCATGTGTAGCCCGACGGTCGGCTCATCGAGCACGTACAGCGTATGACCGGGGCGGGCGCGCGGCGAGTCGGTCAGTCGTGCGAGTTCTGTGACCAGCTTGATGCGCTGCGCCTCGCCGCCCGACAGCGTCGGGCTCGGCTGCCCCAGCGTCAGATACCCCAGGCCCACCTCCGACAGCAGCCGCAGCGGACGGGCGATGCGCGCATGCGCGGCGAAAAACGGCACCGCCTCGTCCACGTCCATCGCCAGCACGTCGCCGATCGAGCGCCCACGCCACTGGATCTCGAGCGTCTCGCGATCGAAACGCCGGCCGCCGCAGCGTTCGCACAGCACTTTGACATCGGGGAGGAAGCTCATCTCGATCGTGCGGGTGCCGGCGCCCTCGCAGTCGGGACAGCGTCCCGCGCTGGTATTGAAGGAAAAGCGGCTCGCCTCGTAGCCGCGCACGCGCGCCTCGCTGGTGCCCGCGAACACACGGCGAATCTCGTCCCAGAAACCCACATAGGTCGCCGGGCAGGAGCGCGGCGTGCGGCCGATCGGGGTCTGATCGACTTCGAGCACGCGATCGATCTGCTCGATGCCTTGCAGCGCCCGGGCCCCGATCGGCGCGGTGCGCGCCGTGCGCGCGGAACGCCCGATGCGAGAGTTGGCGAGCAGCATCGCGCGCAGATTGGCATACAAGACATCGCGCGCCAGCGAGGATTTGCCCGAGCCCGATACGCCGGTGACCGCGACCAACCGCCCGAGCGGGATGCGCACGTCGATCGCACGCAGGTTGTGCAGATCGGCCGCCTCGATCTGCAGCGCGGGACTCTTGCTGTCGGTAGCCCGGCGCGGTAGGGCCGGATGCTGCAGCGGCCGCGCCAGGTAGCGGCCGGTGATCGAGGCCGGATTGTTCTGCAGCGCGCGCGCGGTACCGGCCGCCACGACCTCGCCACCGCGCACGCCGGCGCCGGGACCTAAGTCGATGATGTGGTCGGCGCGGCGGATCGTATCCTCGTCGTGCTCGACCACGACCAGTGTGTTGCCGGCGGCTGAGAGCTGGTCGAGCGCGTCCAGCAGCACGGCGTTGTCGCGCGGGTGCAGGCCGATGGTCGGCTCGTCGAGCACGTAGCACACGCCCTGCAGGTTGGAGCCGAGCTGCGCGGCGAGGCGGATGCGCTGCGCTTCCCCGCCCGAGAGGCTCGGCGCCGCGCGGTCGAGCGCGAGATACCCCAGGCCGACGCGCTCGAGGAAGCCCAAGCGGCTGGTGATCTCGCTGAGGGCGTCGCGCGCCACCGCGGCCTCGCGCACCCCGAGGCGCAGGCCCTTGAAGAACTTGCCCAACGCCGTCACCGGCAGCGCGGTAAGCTGGGCGATCGAGCGCTCGTGGAAGCGCAGGTGCAGCGCCACGTCATTGAGACGCGCACCGTGGCAGCGATCACAGATCGCGCTGCCGGCGTCGAGTGCGTCGGCGGCGCCATTGCCGTTGTTGTTGCCAGTGCCGCCGTTGCCATTGCGGCCATTGCCGCCGCCGTTGCCGCCGTTGCCGCTATTGCCAGCGGCCGATGGCCGCGATGCGAGCCACTGTGGTTCCTCACCGGTCTGCTCGACATCGAAGCTGGGCACGATCACGCCGGTGCCATAGCACTGCTCGCACCAGCCCTGGCTCGAATTGAATGACAGCAGCCGCGGATCGGGTTCGGGAAAGCCGCGGCCGCAGCTCGGGCAGGCGCGGCGGCTGGAGAACACCCGGGTGCCGCTGTCGCCGAGCACCTGCAGTACGCCCTTGCCGAGCTCGAGCGCGCTGTCGACCGCGGTGCGCAGCGCCGCCTCCTCCCGCGGGGAGCAGGTCAGTTCGGCCACCGGCAGTGCGATGTCATGCTCGACGAAGCGCTTGAGGCTCGGGAACGGTTCGGTCGGGACGAGTTGCCCGTCGACCCGCAGCCGCTGTGCTCCACGCGCGGCCGCCCAGCGAGCCAGTTCCTGATAGTGTCCCTTGCGGTGAGCCACCAGCGGCGCGAGCAACTGTATCGGCTTGCCGCGATAATCGCGTAGCAACGTAGCGACGATCGACTCCGGGCCCTGCGGCGCGATCACCACCTCACAGTCGGGGCAGTATTGCGTAGCCAGGCGCACGTAGATCAGGCGCAGGAAGTGGTACAGCTCGGTCAGCGTCGCCACCGTGCTCTTCAGGCCGCCGCGGCTGGCGCGCTGCTCGATCGCGACCGTCGGCGGAATGCCGTGGATCGCATCCAGGTCCGGCCGCGCCGCCGGCTGCACGAACTGCCGTGCATAGGCGTTCAGCGACTCGAGGTAGCGGCGCTGCCCTTCATTGAACAGGATGTCGAAGGCCAAAGTTGATTTGCCCGACCCCGACACGCCGGTGATCACGGTGAAGCGGTTGCGTGGGATCTCGACGTCTACGTTCTTCAGGTTGTGCTCGCGCGCACCGTGAACCACGATGCGGTCTGGCTCCCGCTTGGGACGCAGCGCTGCGGCGGGCTCGGCGATCGCGCTACGCTTGGCCGGCGCGCCGGCGGCGCCAGTCGCGGCGTATTGTGATAACGCGACGCCGGTGTGCGAGCGCGGCAGCCGCATCAGCGCCGCAGGGGTCGCGGCCGCGATCAGCTCGCCGCCGCGATCGCCGCCCTCGGGCCCCAGGTCGATGATCCAGTCGGCCGCGCGGATCACATCGAGGTTGTGCTCGATCACCAGCAACGAATGGCCGGCTTCGAGCAGCAGCCCGAACGCGCCGACCAGCCGGGCGATGTCCTCGAAGTGCAGCCCGGTGGTGGGCTCGTCAAAGATCAGCAGCTTGCCGAGCCGCGTGCCATTGCCGTTGCCGCGATCGTCAGTCTTGCTGCGCTCGTCGGCCTTGCCGCCGCGCCGCCCGCCGTTGCGCCGCGATGACGCGCGGTCCAGCGCTGCGGCCGCGAGATGTCCCGCGAGCTTGAGGCGCTGCGCTTCCCCGCCCGAGAGCGTCGGCACCGGCTGACCGATGCGCAAGTAATCCAGGCCCACATTGGCCAGCGGCTGCAGCCGCGCGCACACCGCCGGCACATCGGCGAAGAATGCCAGCGCCTCGGTGGTGGTCATCTCCAGCACCTCGGCGATGTTGGCGCGCTTGTCCGTCGCGCCGCGCAGGCGGATCTGCAGGGTCTCGGCGCGATAGCGCCGCCCGTTGCACTCACCGCAGCGCAGGTAGACATCGGATAGGAACTGCATCTCGATGTGCTCGAACCCGTTGCCGCCACAGGCCGGGCAGCGTCCCTTGCCGGAATTGAAGCTGAAGGTGCCGGCGGTGTACTTGCGCAGCCGCGCTTCGGGCTCGGCCGCGAAGCGCGAGCGGATCTCGTCGAAGGCGCCGACGTAACTGGCCGGATTGGAGCGCGTGGTGCGGCCGATCGGCGCCTGATCGATCAGCACCACCGCGTCGATCAGCGCCGCGCCTTCGAGCCGCTCGAATGGGCCCGGTGTCTCGGTCGGCTTGCCGTGCGCCTTCAGCAGCGCCGGATAGAGCACGTCCTGCACCAGCGTCGACTTGCCCGAACCGGATACGCCGGTCAGGCACACCAGCCGGTGCAGCGGTATTTCGACATCGATGCGCTTGAGGTTGTGCTCGGCCGCGCCGTACAGGCGGATCGCCTCGTTGGCGTCTGGCGCGGTGTCACGGCGCGCCGAGAGCGGCGGCAAGCGACGCCGTCCCGCGAGCCACGCGCCGGTGGCCGAGTCCGGATGCGCCATCACTTCGGCCGGCGTGCCGTAGCACACGATGCGGCCGCCGTGCTCGCCGGCGCCGGGGCCTAAGTCGATGATGCGGTCGGCTTCGAGCATGATCTGCGGGTCGTGCTCGACCACCAGCAGCGTGTTGCCGGCATCACGCAGCCGCTGCATCACGCCGATCACACGCTGCATGTCGCGCGGATGCAGCCCGATCGATGGCTCATCCAGTACGAACAGCGTGTTGACCAGCGAGGTCCCGAGCGCGGTGGTCAGGTTGATGCGCTGAACCTCTCCGCCCGAGAGCGTGCGCGACTGCCGGTCGAGCGTCAGGTAGCCCACGCCGACGTCGCACAGGAATTTCAGGCGTGTACGCATCTCGCCCAGCAGCAGCTGCGCGGCCTCGTCGAGCGCCGTGCCCAGCTGTAGTGTGTGGAAGAACTCGCGGCACTGATCGATCGGCAGCTGCATGAGCTCGTGGATCGCCAGCCCCGGCAGCGGTGGCGCGGCCGGGGTCGCGGCCGCCGCTGTGGATGTCGCGGGCGCCGCCTGCGCCATGCCCAGCCGCCACAGCAACGCGTCGGGCTTCAGGCGCGCGCCCCCGCAGGCGCTGCAGGGCGTGTAGCTACGATACCTCGACAGCAGCACGCGGACATGCATCTTGTAAGCGCGGCTCTCGAGCCAGTCGAAGAAGCGGCGCGCGCCGTACCAGACCTTCTTGTCCCACGGGCCCTCGCCCTCGATGACCCAGCGGCGCTGCTCGGCCGACAGCCTCCGCCACGGGATATCGGTAGGGATGCCGCGCCGCGCGGCAAAGCGCAGTAGATCGTCCTGGCATTCCTTGTAGGAAGGGGTTTGCCACGGCCGCACCGCGCCGGCCGCGAGCGACTTGGCGTCATCGGGAATCACCAGCCCATAATCGATGCCGATCACGCGGCCGAAACCGCGGCAGGTATCGCAGGCGCCGATCGGGGAGTTGAACGAGAACAGCCCCTGGGTGGCGTCCTGATAGTGCAGGTCGCAATCGGCGCAGTGCAGGTCGCTGGAATAACGCAGCACGCGCTGTTCGGCACCGGTCGCATCGAGTGCGTGCACGCTGACGCGGCCGTGTCCGGCGTGCAGCGCGGCTTCGAGCGCCTCGACCAGGCGGCTGCGCTCGCCCACCGCGGCGCCCGTGGCGCTCGCCGATTCGAGCCGCAGGCGATCCTGGATCACCGTCAGCAGCCGCGGCTCCTCGCGGTGGAAGCGCACGTAGCCGAGCTTCTCCAGCTCGGCGCGCAACTGCGCGAGTTTCATCTTCGGCGGCAGCGGCACCGGGAAGCAGATCAGCAGCAGCGGTGCGGCCAGGTCCGCGAGCGCCTCGGGCAGCGCGTCGGCGATACTCTGCGGGTTGTCGCGCCGGACCGGCCGCCCGCAGCCGCGGCAGTACAGCCGCGCAGCGCGTGCGTACAGCAATTTCAGATGGTCATTGATCTCCGTCATCGTGCCGACGGTCGAGCGCGAGGTGCGCACCGGGTTGACCTGGTCGATCGCGATCGCCGGCGGGATGCGCTCGATGCGATCGACCTGCGGCTTGTCCATACGGTCGAGGAACTGGCGCGCGTACGGCGAGAAGGTCTCGACATAGCGGCGCTGGCCTTCGGCGTACAGCGTGTCGAACACGAGCGACGACTTACCCGAGCCGGACACGCCCGTGACGACGATCAGTTCGTTCAGCGGGAGGTCGAGGTCGAGGTTGCGGAGGTTATTTTGACGCGCGCCGCGCACGACGATCGCGTCATGCGCACTGCGGCTCATGATCGGTAGCAATTTTACTCCTTTATAATGAGCCGCATGGTGCCCGCCATGAACCGCCCCGCGTCCTCATCCGCCCGCTCCAGGGAACTTAGGCCGTGACGGCCGCCGCGAGCCGCGTCGCAGCCCTGGCCGCGCTGCTGCTGGCGCTGGCCACGATCGTCGGCGCGCTGGGCGCGCACACGCTCAAGGGGCGCCTCGGCGCCGATCAATACGACGTGCTGCAAACCGCGGTGCACTATCAATTCTTCCATGCGCTGGGCCTGCTGGGGCTCGCGCTGCTGCTCGATCGGATGCCGGGGACGAGCTTAGGCGCGGCGGTGTGGCTGCTGTTCGCCGGGATCGTGCTGTTCTGCGGCAGCCTGTACGCGCTGATCGCGGGCGCGCCGCGCCTCATCGGTGTGCTCACGCCACTGGGCGGGCTTGCGCTGATCGTGTCGTGGTGCTGGGTGGCGTGGGTGCTGATCCGCGGCGTCACGGCCGGCCGGTGAATGCGTCGGCACGGCTGCGGCAGCATCCGCTGGCCGCGGCGCTCTACGAGGCGTTGGGGCGGCATCGCGATGCGGTGCTGCAGGCGCCGACCGGTGCCGGCAAGAGCACGCTCGTGCCGTTGGCGCTGCTCGAAGGCCTCGCGGAGCAGGGGCGCCCGCGGGCTGCGGGCGGCCGCATCCTGATGCTCGAACCGCGGCGCCTGGCCGCGCGCGCGGTGGCTGCACGCATGGCCTCGCTGCTGGGCGAGCGAGTCGGCGCCACGGTCGGTTACCGCATGCGCCTCGACACGCGGGTCTCGGCGGCCACGCGTATCGAGGTCATCACCGAAGGCGTGCTCACGCGGATGCTGCAGGAGGATCCGGCACTGGAAGGCGTCGCCTGGCTGATCTTCGATGAATACCACGAGCGCAGCCTGCAGGCTGACCTCGGGCTGGCGCTGGCGCTGGATGCGAGGCGGGAGCTTGGAGCGCCCTTCAGGGTATTGATCATGTCCGCGACGCTGGAAGCTGAGCGCATCGCCGGACTGCTCGAAGACGCGCAGGTGGTGTCGGTGCCTGGGCGCGTATTCGAAGTGCAGCTGCGCTACCTGGGTCGCGGGCCGCCGCTGTTGCCGACGGGCGGCGGCGCCAGTGGGACCCGCGGTGGTGGCGGCGGCAACCGCGGCGCCGAGCCCAATGCACTCGAACGAGCGGTGGCACGTGCCATATGGCGCGCGCTCGAGGAATCGCCGGGCGACGTGCTGGTCTTCCTACCCGGTGTGGGTGAAATCCGCCGGGTCCAGGCCGAGCTCGGCGCCCAGGCGTTACCACACGGCGTGCGCGTGTTGGGGTTGTACGGCCAGATGAGTAGCGAGGCGCAGGATGCGGTGCTGACGCCGGCGAGCGCGGGCACGCGTAAAGTCGTGCTCGCAACCAATGTGGCCGAGACCAGCCTGACGATCCCGGGCGTGACCGCGGTGGTCGATTCGGGGCTGGTGCGCCGCTCGCGCTTCGATCCGGTCAGCGGGATGAGCCGGCTTATGCTGATGCGCATCTCGCGCGCGGCCAGCGAGCAGCGCACCGGCAGGGCGGGCCGCGTTGCTCCGGGCATCTGCTACCGGCTGTGGAGCGAGGGGGCGCACGCGAGCCTCGCGGCCGCCACGTCACCGGAAATCCTCGAAGCGGACCTGGCGCCCTTGGCGCTCGAACTGGCGCGCTGGGGCATCGCCGACGCGGCGCGCCTGCGGTGGCTGGATGCGCCGCCGGCTGCCGCCCTCGAGCAGGCGCGCGAATTATTGGTCCGCCTGGAAGCGCTCGACGCGCGGGGAGCACAAGGGCTGCAGGGGCTGCTGGGGTCGCAGGGCGCGCAGGCGCCGCAGGGGCGGCTCACCTCCCGCGGGCAGGAAATGGCGCGCCTGCCGGTGCACCCGCGGCTCGCGCACATGCTGCTGGCCGCGCGGCAGCTCGGCTGCATCAGCCTGGCCGCGCGGCTCGCCGCGCTGCTGTCCGAGCGCGATTTGCTGCACGGGGGCGGACTTGGCGCTGGCGACGGCCTCGGCCCTAGCGGCGGCGGCCGGCGCGACCCGGATATTCGCTCGCGGCTGGAGTTACTTCAGTCGGCAGCGGCGTCTTCGCTGGTGGTGGAGCGGCTGCACCAGGCCGCACGCGTGCTCGAGTCGGCAGTGGCGAGGCTGGCGACGCCACGAGCCGCGCCGCGAATCGCTCCAGGAGCCGCATCGGAATCCGCGCCGCGCCGTGGACTTGCGCCGGCGCTGCCAGCGGCGGACCTGCCGGGCGCGCTACTGGCGCTGGCCTTTCCCGATCGCATCGGCCAGCGGCGCGAAGGCGCTGAGGGGCGCTACTTGCTGGCCAACGGCCGCGGGGCGGTGTTTACCGGGCACAGCTCACTGGCACGGGAAGCCCTGATCGTTGCCGTGGAGCTCGATGACCGCGAACGCGAAGCGCGCATCGATCTGGCCGTGCCGCTGAGCGCCGCCGCGCTCGAAGCGTTGTTCGCCGGTCAGATCATCAGTGAGGAGCACTTCGGTTGGGAGCCGGGCGCCGCCGCGGTGGTGGCACGCCGCGTGCGCAGCCTGGGCGCGATCGTGCTCGAGGAGCAACTGCTGCCGGTCGCCGATGACGAGCGCGCACTGCCGGCGATGCTCGAGGGGCTGCGGCAGCTGGGTATCGGCGTGTTGCCGTGGGATGCAGGAGCCCGCGGCCTGCAGGCGCGCATGCAGTTCGTGTGCGCGCTCTCGCGCCGAGATAGTGCCGATTGGCCGGTCAGCGACGATGCGACGCTGCTGGCCGAGCTGCCGCAGTGGCTCGGACCCTACCTGGCCGGCATCACGCGGCGTGCCGCGCTGACGCGCGTTGCACTGCGCGAGGCGCTGCTGGCGCGACTGTCCGGTACGCAGCGCCGTGCGCTCGAGACGCTGGCGCCGCGCGAGCTGGTGGTGCCGAGCGGCTCGGCCATCTCGATCGACTATCTCGACGCGCAGGCGCCGTGTATATCCGTGCGACTGCAGGAGGTGTTCGGCTTGGCCGATGCGCCACGCATCGGCGGCGGCACGGTCGCCGTCACGCTCAAGCTGCTGTCGCCGGCACAACGGCCGGTGCAGATCACGCGCGATCTGGCCGGCTTTTGGCGCAGCAGCTACGCCGAAGTGCGCAAAGAACTGCGCGGGCGCTACCCCAAGCACTACTGGCCCGAGAATCCGCTCGAGGCCGCGCCCACGCGCGGTACCCGGCGCGCCGCAGCTCGCGGCGTGGCTGGCTCCGGTGCGCGCCGGGGCTGAGCCGCGTCACACCGGGACTGGGCCGAGCCACGCCGGAGCTGGTCCGAGCCACGCTGGGGCTCGCCCGGCCCGCGCCGGCGTCTACCACGCATAGTCCTCGGGCGCCGGCCGATGCCCCGGGAAAATCTGATCGAGCCGCGAGAGCGAGGGCTGATCCAGGCGAATGGAGAGCGCGCGAATCGCGGCCTCGAGCTGCTCGGTGGTGCGCGGCCCGATGATGGGTGCGCTGACCGCGGGCTGATGCAGCAGCCACGCCAGCGCCACGTCCCCCGGCTGTGCGCCGAGCTCGGCGGCAAACTGCTCGTACTGCTCGATCTGCGGCCGATGCTTCTCGAGCTGTTGCTCCACGCGCTGTTCCAGGCGGCGCTTGCCCGCGCGCTGCTTGCCCAATACGCCGCCGAGCAGGCCGCCGTGCAACGGTGACCACGCAATCAGGCCCAGTCCATAGTGCTCGGCGGCAGGGATCACTTCCAGCTCGATCGTGCGCGCGAGCAGGTTATAGAGCGACTGCTCGCTGACCAACCCCAACATCCCGCGCCGCGCAGCCGCCCCCTGGGCCTGGGCGATGTGCCAGCCGGCGAAGTTGCTGCTGCCCGCGTAGATGATCTTGCCCTGCTGCACCGCCAACTCGATCGCCTGCCAGATCTCATCCCACGGCGTGGCGCGGTCCACGTGATGAAACTGGTAGATATCGACGTGGTCGGTTTTCAGCCGCCGCAGGCTGGCATCGAGCGCGCGGCGGATGTGCAGCGCGGAGAGCTTGCCCTCGTTGGGCCAGTCCCCCATCGAGCCGTATACCTTGGTGGCCAGCACCGTGCGCTCGCGCCGCCCGCCGCCCTGGGCAAACCACTCGCCGATGATCTCCTCGGTGCGGCCCCTGTGTTCCCCGAAGCCATAGACGTTCGCCGTGTCGAAGAAGTTGATCCCGCGCTCGTGCGCGAGATCCATGATGCGGTGGGCGTCGGCGAGCTCGGCCGTCCAGCCGAAATTCATGGTGCCGAGACAAAGCCGGCTGACGGAAAGGCCGCTGCGGCCGAGGTTACGGTATTCCATGGTTGCCTCCTGGAGGTGGGGAGGGTGCAGTGTTACAGCCGGCCGGGATGCTTTACAAGGCGCTGGAGGGTACGAGAGACGCGACAAGAATCTTCATACCCGTCCCAGCCAATTCTCGTGCGGAAGACCGTCGATGCGGGCGAATTCCTCTTCATTGTCTGTGACGATGGTGTAGCCCAGTGCGACAGCTTGAGCGGCAATGAGCAAATCATTGCCGCCGATCGGTTTCCCAGCCTGCTCGAGCTTGGTGCGGATGAGACCGTAGGTTGCATCGGCGGGCGTCTCAAAAGGGACCACATCGAGTGCGCTCAGCACTGTTGCCAGCTGAGCCGTGAGGCGCGACGATCGTTTCTTGACAGTTCCATACCGCAATTCAGCCGCGACGATGACGCTGGTGCAGACTTGTGTCTCGCCGACGGTGCGAATGTGCGCGGCGATACGGCCCTGCGGGTTGTGGACGAGGTCGGAGACGATGTTGGTATCGAGCAGGTAGCGCATCAAAGTTCGACGGGATCGGGGCGCGGATCGGGGATCGGCGCGAAGTCCTCATCGAGCGGCGCGAGGGTGGCCAGCAGCGCCAGCAGGGATTTTGGCGGGGCAGCCTCGATGATCAGCTTTCCTCCCTCCTTGCGCATGATCGCATCCTCGCCGGGCAGCTCGAATTCGCGCGGAATCCGCACGGCCTGGTTGCGGCCGTTCTTGAACAGCTTGACGTGACGTTCAGGAATCATGGCCGCCTCGACGTGCTTCATATGGCATATGCCGAAGCATATGCTACATTCGATTCGCCTGTCCACTGCGCGGCGGCGGGACTCCTGGCGGAAATTCATCCATTGCCATCTGTCCGGCTACTCGGTCTCCCACGGATTTACGACTTCGGCGCTCAAGTCATCGAAGTGCTTGACGTTTCGGGTTGCGAACTTCGCACGGCGGGCCAGTACGATCCCGGCGATCTGCGTATCCCGAATATCGATGGTCCGGCCGCGGCGTTGCCGCTCGGCCGCCAGGACCGCCGCTGCTTCGGCTGCCGAGGTGTCGAAATCCAGTATGCGTGCCTCCAAATCCTCACTCAACAATTGATCGAACGCCGTTTCGAGTGCCTGTCGACGTCGACCATTGGGCAGCAATGCCAGGCCGAGACGGGCTTCAAAAAGGGTAATGCTCGTGATCCATATGGACTGCGCCGGCTGTTGATCCAGCCATTCCACGACCAGCGGCTCCGGCACTGTGCGCATCAGTGCCGAGAGCACATTCGTGTCGAGGATGATCAAGGTTTGAATTCGGCCGAGCGTGCCGCCTGGCCCCGTAGCTCGGGCAGATCTGCAGTCAAACCGATGCCGCTAAAGCGGCCCGCGATGCGCGAGCCTAGCTTGGAAATCGGCCGATCCGCCTCTTTGACCGCATTACGCAGTATGTGCCGGATTTCCTCCTCCATGCTGCGGCCATGGCGCTCTGCGCGTCGTTTCAGACGTACCTTGATCTCTTCTTCCAGATCACGGACTACGAATTGCGCCATCGGTGCAGCTCCTGTGCATCAGATGATATCATGATATCATGGGCTGGACAGCGGGGGGAGCGGTCGCGGCCCGGCATGAGTTTCCCAAGCGCAATCAGCCGCTACCTGTAAGATAGCCGGCTCGCGGTCCTGGAAGGACCGATGCAATCCGCACACGGTGCGGCTCCCCTCCACGCACGATAACGCGGCAGCAGGTTCGCAGCCGCGCAGGCCATGAAGACCCCCGAAGCCCTACAACCCCTGATCGACGACGGCATCATTGACGAAGTCATCCGGCCGCTCAAAAGCGGTAAGGAGGCGACGGTGTACTTGGTGCGGTCGGGGCCGCACACGCGCTGCGCGAAGGTCTATCGCAATATGGCGCAGCGCAGCTTCCAGCGCCGCGCACGCTATCAGGAGGGGCGCAAGGTGCGCGGCAGCCGCCAGGCACGTGCGATGGCCAGGAGCACCCACTTCGGCCGCCGCGAGCAGGAGGCTGCGTGGAAGAACGCCGAAGTGGACGCGCTGTACCAGCTCACGGCGGCCGGCGTGCGTGTGCCGCGGCCCTTCGGGTACTTCAACGATGTGCTGATCATGGAGTTGGTCACCGACGCGAGCGGGGATCCGGCCCCGCGGCT
>Ga0307372_10009489_pt1 | contig 13396 bp, 12 predicted proteins | sample OX1MG_FD_202533 | JGI IMG/M metagenome (GOLD analysis project Ga0307372, IMG submission 202533) | Soil microbial communities from Risofladan, Vaasa, Finland - OX-1 | ecosystem: Environmental > Terrestrial > Soil > Coastal area > Acid sulfate soil | place: Finland: Risofladan, Vaasa | collected...
ACCTCGGGCAATTTTTCCAACGCGAATCGAAGCAGAATCCTTCGCCTCTGCCGATAGCACTCTCAGGACATGACGAGAAGTTAACCAAAAACTTCTGGCATCCCGCCGAATCGGGAAGCGTCTAACCGGGTAAGCAGTAACTCTCGAACATCCACCGCCGTACCGCCTTTTGATGGCGGCAACACAGGGTCCCAAGCAAGCGTTTCAGCAGGAACGCGAAGAAAGGCAGGCGCAAAGATGTACTCCCCCGGCCGCAACGCATCCCCTCTTTCGCCTTCTTCGCAAATCGGCTGGCGCGCCCGCCCGGTGGAAGACGTGGTCTACCAATTGGTGACGATGGGCGCCATTCTGCTGCTCCTGGGCAGCCTCTGGGTCTTCTAGGCCGATCGTCTGCGGCCGGCCAGGAACATCGCCCGGAAGTGCCAGGCAATTGTCCCCAGCACCACGAGGATCGTTATGGGAACAAACAGGGGCGAAAGGCAGTTGCGGCCGGCGCGCGCCGACTCAATGGTCGCGTACTGAATCCACAGAAAGAGCCCTGCCAGCTCGCATCGCAGCCAATCGATCATGCGCAGAGTAATGGCCTGAAGGCGCGGCCGCGTTGCCGGGGTTACGCGCACGGGGTAGTTGAATACCGAAGGCCGCCTCGCCACAAGCGTCATGAGGCCGAAAATCACGGTGGCGATGGCGGGAAGGAGCCACAGCATTCCCGGGGTGCCCCAGCCGTTGGGCTTGCCCGCCAGGTCAAAGTGGGTGGGAATTCGCGCCGGGAGCGGATACGGCCCTGCGATGGCGTACGCCGTGATGGCCCATAGCACCAGCAGGGCGGCGAAGGCAGCGTATTGCAGGAAGGCACGCAAGGGCTCTCAAATCCAGAAGCGACATTGTCACCATACACCGCCGTGGGCCAGGTCTGCGATAATGTCTTGCCTCCCCGAAAGCGCCCCGCATTCCGGGGCAGAACCAGCAGCACCCCGGCCTTGTCCAGCACGACCACGCGACACCTTGAATGAAGGAGACTCTCCGTGAAGACTGCCGTATCGCTTATGTCCGCAGCCGCCCTGCTTGCCGCCACGCTCGGCCTGGCCCAGCCCATTGCCGCACAAGGCAATTCTGTTGAGCAACCCGACAAATACACCTGGCTCGCGGACATTCACGGCGAGCGCGCCATGACGTGGGTGAAGTCAGAGGATGCGCGCACGGCGGCGGTTCTGGAGAAGGATCCGCGGTTTGCCACGCTGGATGCGGAGGCGCTGAGCGTGCTGGAGTCGCCGGCACGGCTGCCCATGCCACAGTTCCGCGGAGGCGAGGTTTACAACGTGTGGCGCGATGCCAGCCATCTGCGCGGCATTGTCCGCCGGGCGACACTGGAGAGCTACCTGACGGCCGAACCGAGCTGGGAGACGGTGATCGATTACGACGCCCTCTCCAAAGCCGACAACCAGAGCTGGGTGGGCAAGGGCCTGGACTGCCTGCAGCCCGAGGGCGAGCTGTGCCTGGTGCAGCTTTCGGCGGGCGGCGAGGATGCCGTCAGCATGCGGGAGATGGACCTGAAGACAGGCAACTTCGTAGATGGCGGCTTTACCCTGCCCCGGGGCAAGCAGCGCGCCCAGTGGCTGGACAAGGACACTTTGCTGATCGGGCGCGACTGGGGCGCGGGGACGATGAGCCAGGCCGGCTACCCGATCACCGTGCGCGAGTGGAAGCGGGGAGAGCCGCTGGAAAGCGCCAAGGAGATCTTTCGCGGGAGCGTGACGGACAACGGCTACGGCGACGATCCGACGGTGTTCGTCGACGGCCAGGGCCACCGCGCCGCAATCATCGCGCGCAATTTGACCACGTTCACGCGCGAAACCTATCTCCTGCTGCCCTCGGGGCCAAAGAAGATGGCGCTGCCCCTCAAATCGGAGGTGCACGGACTCATCGACGGCCAGCTTCTCATCGAGCTGGATGAGAACTGGACACCGGCTGGCTCTGCTAAGAGTTTCGCGCAGGGCTCACTGCTGGCGATTCCGCTGGAGTCAGCCAGGCGCGATCCCGAGCATCTGAATCCGGCGGTGGTCTTTGCGCCCACAGCGCAGGAGTTCCTGCAGCAGGTGGCGACAACGAAGAACCATGTTCTGCTGACCACGCTGGAGCACGTGCAGGGCCGCGCGTATGTCTACACGCGCGCCGCAAACGGAAGCTGGACGCGGAAGAAGCTTCCCATCCCGGACAATCAGACGGTGAGCATTGTGACCGCCAGCCACTCAGACGATCGTTTCTTCATCGGGCTGACGGGTTTCCTGGAGCCGCCCTCGCTGTGGCTGGGGAGTGCGCAGGATGGAAGCTTCAAGGAGGCCAAGGAGCAGAAGCCGCTCTTCGATGCCAGCCGGGACGTGGTGGAGCAGCTTGAGGCCACGTCGAAGGACGGGACCAGGGTGCCGTATTTTGTGGTGCACCCGAAAGAGATGAAGTACGACAGCAACAACCCGACGATAATGACGGCGTATGGCGGCTTCCAGGTTTCGGAGACGCCCGGCTACAACGCGACCGTGGGCAAGCTGTGGCTGGAGAAGGGCGGCGTGTACGTGCTGGCCAACATCCGCGGCGGCGGGGAGTTTGGGCCGGCGTGGCACGAGGCGGGGCTGAAGACGCATCGGCAGCGCATCTACGACGACTTCTATGCGGTGGCGCAGGATCTGATCGCGCGCAAGATCACTTCAACGCCGCACCTGGGAATCATGGGCGGGTCGAACGGCGGGCTGCTGATGGGGGTGGAGTTCACCCAGCACCCACAGATGTGGGGCGCGGTGGCAATCCTGGTGCCGCTGCTGGACATGCTGCATTACGAGCACCTGTCGGCGGGGGCCTCGTGGGTGGGCGAATACGGTTCGGCGTCAGTGCCGGCGGAGCGCGCGTTCTGGTTGAAGACTTCGCCATATAACCAGCTCAAGCCGGACGTGAAGTACCCGATGCCGCTGATCTTCACCACCACCAAGGACGATCGCGTGGGGCCGGTGCACGCGCGCAAGTTCGCGGCGAAGATGGAGGAGTTCCACGAGCCGTTCTATTACGACGAGGTGACGGAAGGCGGGCATGGCGTGGGGGCGGATAACAAGCAGGACGCACGCTTCTACGGGGAGCTGTATACGTACTTCGAGAGGAAGCTGGGGGAGTGAGGGGTTTATTGATTGCTGCATAAAAGTCGAGTATTAGCTCAAAGATAAACCTGGAAACGCGCATTGGCGATTATGCGCTCATTGATCTGCGGTATCCCCGGTCCCTCCGCCACGGCGGACAGGCTGGGGGTACCCTCGTCGATGGTTTGGGAAAGAGGTGGGATCGGGGCCACCTGCTCAGGCGTCGCGGACCTGACGCCCGCAGTCGGGATCGAATGAGCGGGATGGGAAAGTCGCGCCGCGCTTTGCGGGCGAGTTAGAATGCAGTGATTCTGCCTTGAGAATTGCGGATGGGAGCGTGGGCCCATGGCCCTGGGGTGGAAAGTCGTGAGGATTGGGGCGGCGTTGGCTGCCACCATTGCTGCCGCCGGATCTGCGGCGCCGCATTCCGCTGCTCAGGCTGCCGCTGCCGGCGCGCCCGCAGACAGCAGCAGTGTCCAGATCGCCGTCCGGCTCGGTAAACCGGAAGCGGATCTGACTGGCCCCTGGCGCTATCATGCCGGCGACGACCTCCGCTGGGCGCAGCCCTCGTGGCCGGACGCCTCCTGGCAAACCATCGATCCCGATTCCGGCAACGATAAGGACTACCCCGTCGCCCCTTTCGCATGGGTGCGCCGGGCCGTACGCATCGAGAGAGCCTCGCCCGGGCAGAAGCTGGTTCTCTACGTCAGAGCAGAGGACACCTACGAGGTCTACTGGAACGGCCAGAAGATCGGCAACGAAGGCACGGTTCCACCGCGCTTCAACTTTCCCTATCATGAGGCCCGGGTCTTCGAGTTGCCTCTTGGCGACGCGCCGGTCACGGAGGCTGTCGTCGCCATCCGCTATTGGTGCCGCTCGCCCTACTCCATCGCGATGAACTGTGGCCTGTACAACACGCCCTACATCGGCGACCTCAGCGTGGAGCAGGATGAACTCAGGGGTTCTGACGCCCGCATGATCACCCGGAGCCTGGCGCTGATCGGCAGCGGCATTCCCATCTTGCTGGCCGGCCTGCTTGCCCTTGCAGCGGGCTTGCGCCGCCGCGACCCCGTTCTGCTTCTGGCCGCGGGCCTGCTCATCTCCGTCGCCGCGCAAAACCTCATCGACGGATTGCCGCACGTCCTTTCCGACAACTGGGGCGACGGAATCTACGCTCTCGCCGAATTCGTCGCCACCGCCGCCTCGCTGTTCCTGGTTGCCCATCTGCTCGGGATGCTCGAACGCCCACGCCTGGGCCCCGCCATTCGTATCATCGCCGCCGGCCTGGTGGCGTGGGGAGTGATTGATGGCGCCCTTTGCGTCTTCGAGGCGCACGTTACCCACTGGATGCAGATCCTCGACACGGTATCTGTCTTCAAGGATTTTGTGGCAGCCCCCGCCCTCATCGTGGTCATCGTTGCCGGCCGCCGCTCCCCGGCGTGGAAACGGGGCTGGCCATTCATCGCCAGCGTCATCCTATACGGCCTCATGATCTCCGCCTTCGACTGGGGAAAGCAATTCAACAACGTCATCGGTGACCGCTTCGACTGGATCGACCACGAGTTCTCTGTTCCCATCGACCTGGTCCAAGTCTCAGTCACCGCCATGGATGTCGTCGCCTGGATCATGATCGTGGCGCTGCTTTATGCCGTGGTGCAGCACCTGACCGCCGAGCGCCGCCAGCAGGAGCGCGTGCAGCAGGAACTCGACGCCGCCCGCGAAGTCCAGCGCGTCCTGGTTCCCGAAGAACTGCCGAACATTCCCGGCTACTCCGTAGAAAGCGTCTATCGTCCCGCTGCCGAAGTGGGTGGCGATTTCTTCCAGGTCATCCCATTGAAGAGCGGACGGACGCTGGTCGCCATCGGCGACGTCAGCGGTAAAGGACTGCGTGCCGCCATGATCGTCTCCATGATCGTCGGCGTCCTGCGCGCCGTTTGCGCCTTCACCGAAGAGCCAGACGAAATTCTCGCCGAACTTAACCGACGCCTCTGCGGCCGCATGGGCGAGGGATTCGCAACCTGCGTGGTAGCGCGCTTGGACGAGCTCGGAAAACTCACCCTGGCCAACGCCGGCCATCTTCCGCCTTACATCAACGGAATCGAAATGGAACTGGCGGGCTCTCTCCCCCTTGGCCTCGTTGAGAGCGCTTCCTACGAGCAAACCACCGTGGAGATGGCCTCCGGCGACGTAGCCGTTCTCCTCACCGACGGCATCTGCGAAGCACAGGACGAGCGCCATGTCCTGTTCGGGTTTGCGCGCGTCGAATCCATGCTGCGCGGAGGAGCTTCCGCAGGCGATGTCGCCCAGGCCGCCCAGCAGCATGGCCAGAACGACGACCTCACCGTCCTCCGCGTTGTGCTTGCGGTCTAGCGGGTTGCGCTTCACCACCAACAGAGTTGGTCTCTGTCAGCTAATCCCAAAATCGGCATGCGCCTTTTGACAGCGAATCAGGAACGATGTGTGGCTCGTAATCGTTGATCCGTGCGTTGGGAATTGTGCATTGGTGACTCCAGGGCTTGGCACTCAATGACCGTTCAATGAGGGCATTGTCCTGAAGGGCAATGCTGCAAGACAAAATCGGCCAATGAAATCCATACTCGACCGGTTCAGGCTCGCTTTGCTTGAACCGGAACAGGTGAAGCAGACTCACACCATGCAGGATCACATTCTCATCGTCGGAGCCTGGAGCCTCAGCTCGAACGAACTTCGCCTGAGGCCTTCGGGAACGATCACAACACCGTTTGGACCACATCCTGCCGGCAGAATCCTCTATGAAGCGAACGACCGAATGTCGCCCAACTGATGCGTCCCGAGAGGATGGCTCTGGCGAGCGATGACCCGCTGCGCGCGACCGACGAGGAAGCTGCTGTGGCGTGGCGGAACTTTAGTTTCGGACCAGGCCCACCCATTCCGCGATGAAGCTGCGGAATGGATGGGGCACGGAACGTTCAGGGCAAAAGAGAAGATGACCCGCGTCGCCAACCATTTGATTTCGGACCAATCCCACCCATTCCGCGGTGAAGCTGCGGAATGGATGGGGCACGGAAGGTTCAGGGCAAAAGATAAGATGAGCTAGCGATCGTCTCCGTCTCCCCTACCGTCGCCATGGCCGTGAGCGAGAACGAGCTCATAGGCGCCGATATCGCACCTTTGCTGGGGATTGAGGCGCAACATGCCGCGCTGATCGGTCGCGACCACCATCTGCTCGGAATCGACGCAACTGGCGATGGGGATGGCGCCGACGGCAGGGCTCGAGGGCAGGAGCGCGATGGTGGCTGTGGGGCCGCCATTGTTCTGCAGTCCAGAGGGGCTGAGGCCCGCGGGCACTTTGTTCTGATCGGTGGCGGCGCTGAGAACCGCGGTGCAGGAGGAGTCGTCAGACAGGCTGTATCCCTGGTCCTGAACGGCAGGAACAAATTGAATCTGGCAATTCTGTCCGGCGGCGCTGTTGGCGAAGATGGTGTTCCTCAATCCGAGCAGGTTGTCGTTGCTATTGAGGGCGCCGCCGCCGGTTGCGCCGGAGGTGGCGGAGTTTCCGGAGAGGGTAGTGAAGCTGAGCTGCAACTGCTGCTCACTGTAGATGCCACCGCCCTGATCCGCGCTGTTGCCGGCCACGGTGTCATTGGACAGAGTGGCGTTTCCGGAGTTGAAAAGGCCCCCTCCCCAGCTCTGAGACGTATTCCCGGAGATGGTGCTGTTTCCTACGACCAGGGGGCCGGAGTTTTCGATGCCGCCGCCGTCTCGTCCCGCAGTGTTTGCGGAGATGGTGCTGGTGGAGATGGTGGTGTTAAGGCCCATGCTGGCGATCCCGCCGCCGTTGCCGCTTGCGGTGTTGCTGGTGATGGTGTCGTAAGAGAGGGCGAGCAGGCTGCTGACCGCAAAGATGGCGCCGCCATCCGCTGCCGAGGAGTTGCCGGTGAGGCTGCTGCCGGTGATGGTGAGCGGGGATTGAGTCCAGATGGCGCCGCCGATCGCGGTTGCGGAGTTGCCGCTGAACACGCTGGCGGCGATGGTGCCCGGTAAGGGGCCGGAGGATCCCATGGACACATCGAAGAGCGCTCCGCCCGCCAAGGCGGAGTTGCCGGAGAATGTGGTGTTGGAGATCGACGGAGCCGCATAGGAGTAGATGGCTCCGCCGGCAGATTGGGCTGAGTTGGTGGTGAAGGCGCATTGGGAGATGGACAGGGTGGGTGCTCCGAAGGCAGCGTACACGGCGCCGCCGTTCCGGGCGGAATTGCCGGTGAAGGCGACGTTCTGGACCGTCAGCGCGACGTTTTGTCCTACGTAGACGGCGCCGCCGCTGCCGCTGCTTTGGCCGCCCTGGAGGGTTACGCCGGAGATGTTGAGGCTGACTATCCCGCTGGGGGCGCCAGGGGCGTTTAAGATCTGCGAGCCGTTGCCGTTGATGGCGAGATTAGCCAGGCCGGGGCCGACGATTGCCATGCTGGCGGTGGCGGCGAGAGAACCATTGCTGAGATTGATGGTGGCGGGCCAGGCGAGGCTGAAGTCGATGGTGCTGCCGGGATTGGCGTCGGCCTGGGAGACGGCCCAGCGCAGCGAACCGGGATTGAGGTCGTCATTGGTGTTGGTGACGGTGTAGGTTGCGGCCCGGGCATATCCGGCCCCGAGCAAAAAGGTGGCAACAAAGGCGAGCAAAACTACGGGAGCGCCATGGGACGATCTCATGGGAAACCTCCTTGGAAAGCCTGAAAAAGTTTCGCCAAGACAGACCTGGTTCTGTCGTGATCCGGTTTGTGGTCGCAGTTGGGGACCCCAGTGAGGGCAAAGCGTAGCACCGGCAGTAACCTCGGGCAAGGTTACCGTGGTCATGGGAGGGGAGCTGTCAGGTTCGGGAAGGCGGGAAATCAGGCGAAGCTGGCGCGCTTGATGGTCTGGCGGAAGTCGCTGCCCTTCATCTCGACGGAGATGCACATCTCGGCGAGGCGCGGGCGCGGACAATCGGCAGGAGGCGCACTCGCGGGTGGAGATGTTCACCTATTTGACGATGAAGCTGATGGATTGAGGGCTTTTAAGGTTCGAGCACATCCAACCTGCCTCGACGCATCGAACTGTTTAGATCAATCGGTCCTCCGAGGTGCGTATGCCAGGGAAAGCTTTCACCCAGAAGCCAAGTCAAGATTCACCTCAGGACAACAGTCTGTCCCCATCCATCCGCAGGTTTGCACGCAAGAATCCAGAAAACGTTGGGCAAGGCAGCAGGCCGGCATCGCCGCCCGGCTTTGAAATGGGGCGCACACAAAATGAGTCAGGCTTGGTCTGGACTACCGCAATTTTCATGGCCATCTTCCATCTGGGCGCCATTGCCGCGCTGTTCTTTTTCAGCTGGACCAACCTGATTGTGGCGGCAGTACTTTATGTACTTGCGGTCAACTGCGGCATCGGCATGGGTTATCATCGCCTGCTGGTGCACCGCGGGTACCAGGTGCCTAAAGCGATCGAATACTTCCTGACAGTTTGCGGCACCCTGGCCCTGGAGGGAGGTCCGATCGCCTGGGTGGCGACGCATCGCATCCATCATCAGCACAGCGACCACATCGGCGATCCGCACACTCCACAGGAAGGCACCTGGTGGGCGCACATGGGCTGGATCATCACTGGCCGCGCGCTCAATACTGAGACGGAGGCACTCGCCCATTTCGCGCCCGATCTGGCCAAGGACCGGGTGCAGGTCTGGTTGAGCAAATACCATTGGGTCCCGTTGACCATTGTGGGAATTGGGCTGCTTTTGGTGGGAACTCTTACCGGGGGCATCAAGGCTGGTGTGGGGCTGTTCCTTTGGGGTATATTCCTGCGCGTTACCCTCGGTCTCCATGCCACCTGGCTGGTCAACTCCGCAACCCATCTCCACGGCGGGCGGCGCTTTGCAACCCGAGACCAGTCTCGCAACAGCTGGTGGGTGGCGCTGCTTACCGGGGGCGAGGGTTGGCATAACAATCACCACAAGAATCCGGTTTCAGCTCGGCATGGTCTTGCGTGGTATGAGTTCGACCCCAATTATTACGGCATTTGGCTGCTGGGAAAATTGAGGCTGGCGAAGAACATCCGGATCGCGAAATTCACCCGGAGGGATCCGGGACAAACGGCGAGAACGACTCACATGACAACGTCTTGACAGCTTGTTTTCTCCGAGGTCGCCGGGCCGGAAAACACAGCCGCGGATGCTTTCCCCGGGGCAGGCTCAGGACGACAACCACTGAAAGGAATCGCGATCAGGCAAAGCTGGCGCGCTTGATGGACTGGCGGAAGTCGCTGCCCTTCATCTCGACCCCAATGCACATCTCCGCCAGGCGGGAGCGCATGCGGTCGCCGATGCGGTCGCCGAGGGTTTGTTCGCGGGCGGCGCGCTCGACATCGGTTTTGGCGCCGCCGCCGGCGGGCATGTCGGGATAGTTTGTGGTGATGATGGTGGTCTGGCGGTTGTTGTAGCGGGTGTTGAGGATGAGCGCCACCGTGTCCCAGACCCATTCATTAGGCTTCTGCGCGCCCAGGTCGTCGAGGACCAGGACTTCGGCATGGAATACGGGCCGGAGCAGCTCGAGCTCGGTGGTGGCCACCTGGGGGTTGTAGCTGTTCTGGATGCTCTTGAGCAGCTCGCGGTAGTCGCTGAAGAGCCCTTTGACGCCGCGTTCGCGGATGAGGCGGCGGAGCACGCCGACAGCGAGGTGGGTTTTGCCCACGCCGATGGAGCCGGTGAAGAGCAGGCCCTTGCCGGCGGTGTCAACGGGATAGGCCTCAACAAATTTGCGGGCGTACTGGTAGGCGCGGGCGATGGAGGGGTCGGACTCGTGCAGGATGTGGAAGCCATCGAGATCGTAGTCCTTGTAGCGATCCGGGACGCGGGCGGCGGCCAGGCGGCGCTCTTCGCGCTGCAGGTCCTGGCACTCGCAGGCGCGGGAGACCCAGAGGCCGGCGGAAGACTTGACGCGGACCAGGCCGATGCCGCCGCAGATGGGACAGGTGCTCATGGGTGCTTCCAGCGTAGCGCAGGAGCCGCGGTGGATGAGTGGGGCGGAAATGTGGAAATGAAGCGTTGCGTGTAGCTTCTAGCTCCTAGCTTGACGCCTCAGACCTCAAGTTTCAGGTATCGGCAGGGTGGTGCTTACAATCGACAACGGTGCGATGGGAGGCTGGAAGACTGCTCCCAAATCGAAGCGCTGCGACGGGGGTGGGAGTGAGACGGATTCTGGTTTTGACGATCATGGGGATTGCGGCCGGCATGATGGCCGCGCAGGAGCCGGGAAGCAGGCCGGAAACGGCGGCGCCCAAGCCAACGCAAACCGCGCCGCAGACCACGCCTTCAGGCCATCCGCTGAATGCGTACTGGACGGCGCACGACAAGCAGTTGCTTATGGATTTCGGCTGGCTGGCGCGCTTCAAGGAGGCCGACATGCAACTGGGCCCGCCCAAGCCCGGCGAAGAGCGGGTGGTGTTCATGGGCGATTCGATCACCGAGGGGTGGCACTTCGACCAGCCCAGCGGGTTTCCGGGCAAGGGGTACATCAACCGCGGCATCAGCGGGCAGACCACGCCGCAGATGGTGCTGCGGTTCCGGCAGGACGTGATCGATTTGCAGCCGAAGGTGGTGGTGATCCTGGCCGGAACCAACGACATCGCCGGAAATACCGGCCCGATGACGCCGGAAGAGACCGAGGGCAACCTGATGGACATGGCCGAACTGGCCACGGCGAACCATATCCGGGTGGTGCTGTGCTCGGTGACGCCGGCGTACGATTTTCCCTGGGCGCCCGGGTTGCAACCGGCGCCGAAGATCGACGCCCTGAACGCCTGGATGAAGGACTACGCCGCAAAGAACGGCTACGTGTACGTCGATTACCATTCGGCGCTGAAGGACGCGCGCGACGGGCTGCCTGCGAACCTGAGCCACGATGGGGTCCACCCGAATGCGGCCGGGTACGCAATTATGGCGCCGCTGGCGGAAGCTGGGATCGAGAAGGCGCTGAAGCAATAGAGGGGCTGGCGAAGGTGGAGTGAGGGAGCAGGTTCCCAGGACCGGGAGGTCTCTGACCGTACGGTGTGGAACCTTCCCACCCATTGCGCGATGAAACTGCGGAATGGATGGGGCACGGAAGGGCTACGGCAAATGAGAAGATGCCCTAATTCGCGCTGGGCGATTTCGGCGCGGTTGCCGGCGTAGGAGACGGCGCAGGGGCCGGGGCGCTGGTTGGCTCTGCGGCCGGAGCGGGTGTGGTGGCCGGAGCCGCCGATGCGAAGGAGCGGATGTACTTCACCAGCTCGCGGACTTCGTCATCCTTGGCGCGAGAGGCGTCTTCGGGCGGCATTTTGTCCTTGCCCTTGCGAATAACGTCATAGAGTTGCTGGTCGGTCATGCCGGTCAGGGTCGCGGGATTGGTCCAGTCGGGCATGGTCAGCTGCATGCTGGTGGCCAGATCGGTCTTGCCGCTGCCGGTGGCTCCATGACAAATGGCGCAGTCGAAGCTGTAAATCTGCTTGATGGCCGGCCGGGCGGGCTGGACCTGGATGGTTTCCGGCTCGGCGGCAGCCTTGGCGGGCTTGTGCGACGGTTTTTGGCCGGAGGCCGCAGGGAGCAGGGTCAACAGGAGAATGGCGGGCGAGAGGAGCAGAGGCTTCAGCATGGTGGTCTCCTCAGTTGCCGGTGTCGTGGGGAAACGCGGCATCGAGCAGCTGGATTTCGAATTCGCCTGCCATTATAGGCCGGAAATGTCACGCTGGGGAGTGATGGCTGCAATTGCCAATGGCGATGGAGTCGCCTAAAATAAAAGGATTGCAGGAAAGGTGTTTTCGAGCGAGATGCCCAAGGAGAAGATTCATCCCAACTATGCCGCGGTGAAGGTGTTATGCGCCTGCGGAAACCATTTTGAGACGCGGTCGACCCACAAGGGCGACATTCACGTGGAAATCTGCTCGGCTTGCCACCCGTTCTTTACCGGCAAGCAGCGGCTGGTGGACACGGCGGGCCGGGTGGAGCGCTTCCGCCGGAAGTATGCAAAAGCAGACTCGCAGACCGGCAAGGCGGCCGCCAAGTAGTTGCTGCGGAAGGGTTTTCAGGCTAGAGGCCCCCGCCGCGGCGGGGGCCTTTTTCATCGTGCAATGATTGTGGTGCATGGCTGACGCGCGTTTCGATGTTTACTATCGCCGGGCGATCCAACTCGCTGACGCCATGAGGCTCTGCCAGGACGATATGGCAGCGTATGCTTCCGCTGCGGCGCTGCTGGCCGTGCATAGCGCCATTTCATACAGCGATGCCTTATTGATAATGCTTACCAGTAGACGGTCGCATGGTGAGAACCACCGGGACGCTGTCAGGACATTAAAGATGGCATGCACCAGTGCGAAAATCGACCAGCAAGGCGTTGCACATTTTCAAAAACTGCTTAATGCAAAAACAAACATCTCCTATGGCGATCAGCAGGTAGATGATGAACGGGCCAAAGCGCTATGCATCACCGCTGGCAGATTTCAGGCGTGGGTCGAAAAACGCATTGCCGAGAGGGGAAAAGAGTAAAAATGACTACGATCGAGGCTAAGCACACCGGATTGACCAGCAGGACCCGCCACGGCAGAGCCATGAATGCCGTTGCCGAATTCTTCCGCTCAAAACTCTCCGTACCCAACATATATTTCGACCCCAAGCCGGCCACTCAACAGATTGACCTGCTGGCCGTGGATCGCGCCGGGAGTGGCGACCTTCATGGCGCGGAAATCAAAATTCCTAATAACTTCGTGTCGTCCCTTCCAACTCTGCAAGCGTATGTGGCGCGATTGAAGGCATGGCCAGCACACTACCGGTATTTGGCCTTGCCGAGCACCCCAAAGCTTGTAGCGCTGCTGCCGAGGTTACAGCTGTTTTCTTCGGACGGAATTGGCCGCGTAGGAATCTTGCTTTTGAGCGAGCCTGAATCGGGTTTGCCCCGAGTAGAGCTTGCCATTCAGCCTGAACGATACCGTGTTCCAGCCGCGGCTATGCAAAAGATCGATAAGTTCCTGGCAAATGCCAGACCGGACATCGAGACCAGGATTTGAAACACTTCACGGTGAAGAAGCACTGGGACAATCCAGTGGAGCACGCCATGCCGGCGGATGCGCGGGTGCCGGCGGAGGTGCGTATCGGCAACCTGCTGGTGCAGCCAGCCACGGTGCTGGCTCCCATGGCGGGTGTCACCGACACCGTCTTCCGGCGGTTCATCCGGCACGCCAGCGTATTCACCAGGGGTCAGGCATCGGAAGTAAGGGATCAGGGCACGACCGAAGCC
>Ga0307372_10009490_pt1 | contig 13395 bp, 10 predicted proteins | sample OX1MG_FD_202533 | JGI IMG/M metagenome (GOLD analysis project Ga0307372, IMG submission 202533) | Soil microbial communities from Risofladan, Vaasa, Finland - OX-1 | ecosystem: Environmental > Terrestrial > Soil > Coastal area > Acid sulfate soil | place: Finland: Risofladan, Vaasa | collected...
GCTCTGCCGGATGCGCCCCTGCCGGCTGGATCGGCCATGCCGCAACCGCCTCCCGACGCCGCCCGCGTCATCACCTGGCGCAGCCTGCCGGGCGCTTTCCTGCACGATCAAAAGGACATCTGGTTGGAATTTCCCGGGCAGCTTGCGCACGGACATCACTGGCTCCCGCTGGTCGGCGTCACCGCGCTTGCCGCTGGCCTGATCGTCAGCGACAGGCACGCCATGCCGTACTTTCGCTCCCATCAGGGCCAGTGGGACGACTTGAATGACACTTTCGGCTCCCAGATTGCCGCCGCGGAAATTGCCGCAATTCCCCTGTCGCTCCTGGCCACGGGCTATCTGCGCCACGACTCCGACACCGTGGATACCGCGCTGCTGGCCACCGATGCGTACGCCGACAGCGCCGTGGTTCAAGTAGTAATGAAGGCAATCGCCCGGCGCGAGCGGCCTTCGGCAGTGCCCGCGCCACGCGACTTTACCGGCACCTTCTTCTCTTCCGGCGGTTCCCCGTTCAGCAGCAGCTTCCCTTCCGGGCATGCCACGGCGGCATTTTCCATTGCTACGGTGGTGGCGCGCCGCTATCGGAATCACCGATGGGTGCCCTGGGCCGTTTACGGCATGGCCACCGCCATCAGTCTGTCCCGGGTGACGCAGCTCGCGCATTATCCATCAGACATTTTCGTTGGCGGGGTATTGGGTTACACCGTGGCCCGCTACCAGGTGCTGCGGCCGCAGTGAGGCGCCTCGAACCTGGTTGGTTCCGCGTGGGCATGAGTTCGGCGTGATTCAGATCACAAAAACCATGATTCAACTCAGGGGGAGTTGTAAACCCCGTCTAAGACAACTGAGGCCGAGTTGTAAACCCCGTCTTAGACAACTCGGGGGTAGTTGTCGAGAATGGCGGGAGGCAGAGACCCTTCGGCGTCGCTCGGCAACTCACGGCAGGGCGAAGGCCACGTAGGCGCTGCCCTGCGGGGTTTTCGGATCGCGGGCGCCGCTCGCGGCGATGACCACGTATTGTTTCCCATTGACCATGTAAGTAGCCGGCGTGGCGTTGCCCAGATAGGGCAAGGTGGTCTCCCAGAGCAGCTTGCCGGTTGCGGCATCAAAAGCGCGGAATTGGCGGTCGTGGACGGTGGCGCCGATAAACAGGAGCCCGCCGGCGGTGACAACGGGCCCGCCGTAGTTCTCCGTGCCGGTGTTTTTCATCCCTTGCGCCGCCAGCTCGGGAAACTCCCCTAAGTTGATCTTCCATAAGTACTTGCCTGATTTAAGGTCGATGGCGTTCAGGGTCCCCCAGGGCGGCTGGAAGGCGGGGTAGCCCTCGGGATCGAGGAACTTGCGATAGCCGGTGAAGACGTACTCGGTGGCCGCGGCGGCATCGTTGGCTGGCGCGGGCTGCTGCTTTTGGCCGACGCCCAGAAACCTCAGCAGATTCAGCAGGTCGGCGCCGTTCAGATCGGGCTGAGGGGGCATGGCGCCCTTGCCCTTGTGAATCAGCTCTGTAACCTCCGAAGAGGTCATGCGGCTGCCCAACCCGACAAGCGCTGGCACCGAAGGCGCATTGCCCTCCATGTGCTCCCCGTGGCAGATCCCGCATTGCTCCTGGTAGACCCTGGCACCGGCGGCGTTCTCTTCGCTCGCCCTGGGCAACGGAGATGCGGCGTCGGAGCGCATCTCCTTTTCCGTGCCGGCTGCTTTGACCGGGGTGCGCAGATAGTCCACGAGGGCGTCCACGCGCTGCGTATCGAGGTTGGGGAATGAGGGCATGCGGCCATTGCCGTTGTGGATGGTCTCGGCAATCTTGTCCGGAGTGAGTTTGCTGGTGATGTCGACCAGGGTTGGAAATGTTGGCGGAGAACCGGCGCGGTCGATACCGTGGCAGACGGCGCACTGCTCACGATAGATGCGCTGGCCCTGGCTGCCGCCCTGAATTGCGGCGAGCCCGCCAAGCCAGACCATCTCATTGGCGTTGACGTAGAGGATCTGGTGGACGGGATCGATGGCCGGCCCGCCCCACTCCGCGCCGCCGTCGAAGCCGGGGAAGACCACGGTCTGCCTGCCCACCGCGAAGGGGACAAACTGGCCGCCGCTGCGGAGATCCTGGAAGGCTTTGACGGCCCAGGCATGGGCCTGGGGCGTGCGCGTGGTGAGCATATCCGCAGTGAGGCGCTGGCGAGCGAACGGTTCGGGAAAGTCGGGCAGCGGCTGCGTTCTGGAGGCGACTTCTCCGGGAACAGTGCTGGGCGGGTAGGGGCGCTCGGTGATGGGATAGAGCGGCTTGCCGGTGAGGCGGTCGAACTCGTAGATCCAGCCCTGCTTGGTGGTCTGGGCGATAGCCTGAATGGTCTTGCCGTTGCGCTCGACGGTGAACAGCGCCGGGGGCGCGGGAAAGTCACGGTCCCAGATGTCGTGGTGGACGCCCTGGAAGTGCCAGAGGAGCTTGCCGGTGTTGGCGTCGATGGCGAGGAGCGAGTCGGCGTAGAGGTCGTCGCCGACGCGGTCGCCGCCGTAGAAATCCATGACGGCGGAGCCGGTGGGAGCGTAGAGGATGCCGCGCTGCTCGTCGAGGGTCATGCCGGCCCAGTTGTTGGCGGCGCCGGCGGTCTTCCAGGCATGGGGAGGCCAGGTCTCGTAGCCAGGCTCGCCGGGGTGCGGGATAGTGTGAAAGACCCAGCGGAGGGCGCCGGTGTGGACGTCGAAGGTGCGGATGTCGCCGGGCGGCGCGGGATGGGTTTCGGGCTCGCGGCCGCCGACGACGATCATGTCCTTGTAGACGATGCCGGGGGTGGTGAGCGCGATGGATTGCCGATCCCAGGGCTCGCGCAGGCCTTTGCGAAGGTCGATGCGGCCGTGCTCGCCGAAGCCGGGAATTGGCTTACCGGTTTTGGGGTCGAGGCAATAAAGGAAGTTCAGAATCCCGGCGAATAACCTTCCATGGTTGCCATTGGTCCACCACGCAAAGCCGCGCGAGGGCTGGCTGAAGCCGAGGCCGCCGGAGCCGCTGGCGCCAAGGCCCGGATCGAAGGTCCAGAGGCGCTGGCCGTTGGTCGCGTCCAGCGCGACCACCTTGAGAGATGGGGTGAAGGCGTAGAGAGTGCGGCCAATGACGAGCGGGTTAGTCTGGATGCCGCCCCGCTCACCGGTGTCCCAGGTCCACGCCACGCGCAGGCGATGCACGTTGGCGCGATTGATCTGGCGAAGGGGCGAGTAGTGATCGCCGTTCTTGCCGCCGTTGTAGGCCGGCCAGGAGACGGTTTGGGCGGAGCTGATTAACGCGGTCGCAGTGAGAAGAAAGAGGAGGCAGGAAACGGCGCGAATCGGCATCGGCGGGCGGCCCTCGGGGATGGCTCGGATCAAGATGAGATTGTTACACCATCGAGGGAAGCCGCGAAAGCGACAGGGGTGTTTCAGCCCGTTTCATGCGTTGTCTTTTAGATTGCGAGGGCGGACGCGACGCTGGTTGGCGCAGGGGCTAAAGCCCAAACCCCTTCTTTGCGATCTTTTCGGCCCGGCTGAAGCCGTGCCCTTGTTACAAAGCGGCCCGTTGGAAGAGATTTTCCGCAGCATGTGAGGTCGTGCCGTGACACGTTTTTGCTTTTCCTTCGGAGTTCTTCCGTAGCCTGTCAGGCCCTCGCAGTTCTTATGAGGATTCTCGGCACGATCACGGTCGCACCCCCTTTAAAACAGCGGCTTGCCGGAGTGTCCCGCAGTGACTAAAGCCTTTGGACGCTGGCAGGTGACTGTCATCACAGCAGCCGGAGCGGGCTGGCTCTACAATCCAACTCCGATTGGCCTGGCACCACGCCGGTGTATCCGATTTGGATCCACCACTTCACCAGAGTGTCTTTCTGATGCGAAAGCATTCGGAGGTTTCCAGGAATGAATAGATTAAGACAGCTATACGAACTGCTCAGAGCATCACTCATTGCCGAGGCGGAATGGGATCTTGAAGTTTCACGATCCATCCTCAGGAACCGCAGGAAGATGCTGGGGTTGCTGCTGCTTTGCGTCCCGATTGTTCTTGCAGCGACAGTTCATGCTGCTCCCCTGGTGCTGGGAAGCGGGGATGCTTACGGTCCGTCGTACTACTCGGGGACACTCTTCCTGGCTGCCATTGCCATTGGCATTGTTGCCGGCCTGATCACCGGGTGTATTGGCGCGGGCGGCGGCTTCGTGATCACTCCGGCGCTGATGTCGATCGGCATCAAGGGGATCATGGCCGTAGGCACGAGCCTGTTTAACGTCTTTGCCAAGGCAATTATGGGCACCGCGGTGCACAAGCGGCTGGGGAACGTCTCCTTCACGCTCGCAGTACCCTTCATGCTCGGCAGCCTTGGGGGCGTCTACATCGGAGGCTCAATCAACCGGGCGCTCTATGCCAAGAATCCCATCCTCAGCGATACGTTCATCAGCATGTTGTACGTTCTCCTGCTGGGCCTGCTGGGCTTCTATTCCCTCTACGATTTTCTCAAGCACCGAAAAGGCCCGGCATCCGCTGGCCAGGGAATGCAGGCGTATACCGGAACCACGAGGCTTGCGGTGAAGTGCCAATCGGTAAAGATCCCGCCGATGATGGTCTTCGACGAGGATTTCGTTCCGGGCGGCCGGCGCATTTCCTGGGTGATGCTGGCCGGCGGCGGTCTCTTTGTCGGCGCCCTTGCCTCCATGATGGGCGCAGGAGGCGGTTTCGCCACCTTCCCGATGTTTGTGTACGCATTCGGTGTCTCTTCCATGACGACGGTGGGCACCGACATTCTCCAGATCATCTTCACCGCCGGGGTTTCGTCCATCACTCAATACGCAATTTATGGATACATCTTTTACTCGGTGGCGCTGGGAATGTTGCTCGGTTCGCTGGTCGGTATTCAAATCGGAGCGCTCACCACCAAAGTAGTCAAGGGCATTCATATCCGGGGCTTTTATTCCATTGCGATCCTCGCGGGGTTTGTCGACCGGCTGTTTGTCCTGCCTATGAGGATGCGGCAACTGGGAGTGATTCCTATCTCCCGATCCTTCTGCGTAGTTGTCGAGGACATCGGCAACGTAATCTTCTGGATCGTGTGCTCCGCCTTCGCACTCCTTCTGTTTTTCAAGTTCGTGACCAACCTGAAGGTTCTGAGGGGAGAGGCGCCAGCCGCAAAAGTCTCTGCCCAGCTCATGCACCAAAGCAGATGATAGAAAAGAGATTCCAATGATAATCAGACGAAAAGGCAAAGCATGGTTGGGCCTGCTTCTCGGCATAACTTTCTTCCTGGTCCTGACCGTATTTTGCGCGCCCGTGTTTTCCGGGAGCAACGGACTGGAGCAATCGGATCAACTGTTCAACCGGCTGGCGAAAGGCTCGTCCTATTTCATCCCGGCGCTCTCCTCCGATGTGAAGAACTTCGAAAAACAGGATGTGGCTGTCACGATCCAAATGGAGAGCGCAGAACTTGCAAGCCAGGCCAGATCGATTCTCTCCAAGGCAGCTCCGGATACTACCGTGCAGGGCACGGTGCTGAACGTCAACGGCGCTTTGGCCGGGATACTCGGGGCTGCTCTCAAGGACTGCGATGCGATGTATTTGAACCGCGCAGACGACCTCAAGGCAAACTACGGGATTGAGGGAAAGCAAACGCTGGTGGTCTGGTTCACTACCCTGAATGCAATTGCCAAGGAACTTCAGAAGGGCAACGCGGCCGACATCGCGCAATCCAAGATAATACTGACCGTTATCAGCAAGGGTATTGAGCCTGCCTATAACTTCTATGGCATTCACCCGGAGAGCGTGAGTCACAAGGCGGGTCTTACTTCGTTTCTGCTGGTGTTTTATCTGGTGTACACGGTGTGGTGGGGTTTCGCCATCTTCTTTTTCTGCGAAGGCTTCGGGCTTGCAATGACAAAGGCCCGGGTCAAACGGGAGGTATAGATGGAACCTATCAAGGTCCTAATCGTCGATGACGAGGTCGAGTTTCTGGAAACCGTGGTGAAGAGGCTGCGGAAGCGAAACCTGGACGCGACTGGCGTCACCAGTGGAGAAGCGGCTCTCGACCAACTGGCAAAAAGTCCCGTGGACGTGGTTGTCCTGGACGTGAAGATGCGCGGAATCAGCGGTCTCGAAACTCTGAGGGAGATAAAGAGAAAGCACCATCCCGTTGAGGTGATCATGCTGACAGGCCATGCGAGCATGGAAGCAGCCATGCAGGGTATGGCTCTCGGCGCCTTCGACTATCTGATGAAGCCGGCCCAGATTGACGAGCTGGTAGGTAAGATCGAGGACGCACGCCGGACATTGACCTTAGCCGAGAAGAGACATGAACTGGGACCCCGCGCTGTTTCCAATTCATGATGGCTGTGCCTTTTGAGAGCCTCGCCACTCCGAGGAATGTATGCCTTCGATCAAGGACTGGCTGCAAAATGTCGGACTAAGGAAAAAGGAAGAAGCGCTGTCTGGAGACGCAGTCGAGGCGCTTCGCACTACCTTCCAGACCCGTTACCACAGTTTCAAGCTCCTCCTTAACGCCAATAACAAGGCCCTTGAGATCATGGCCGAACTCGAGGAGGCGCGCAGCGGGAACAAGCCATTCGGAATGTTCTTTGTCAATGCGCGGTGCACCGCCGCATGCGTCAGCGTCTATCGCGCGGTGGAGATCCTGAACGAACTGGCGCCCGAGAAATACTCGGCACTCTACGAATCTTTCCGGAGTATCGAAAGCAAAATCGGGGAGATCATTCGGTTCGCATGGAGACCGACGGGGTCTGAACCGAGGGTCGTTCCGCTGAGGAGCCTCGATATTACGCAGTCGAACCTGGCCGGGAACAAGCTTGCGAATCTGGGGGAGATTCACAAGCGCCTGGGAATACCGGTTCCCAACGGATTTGCCATTTCTTCCCGGGCCTTTCAGGAGTTCATGGGAGGCGATCTTCAGGTTGAGATCGACCGCCTGATGCAATCCTCTTCGCCTGAAGAGATGGATGAAGTCTTCCTTCTGAGCACCCGAATCCAACAGCAGATCCGGGTGACGAAAGTGCCGGAAGAATTGGAGAAGGAGATCTTCGCCGCCTACGGCGAACTTAAAGCAGGAGAGGGCGAAGGCTTGCGAGTGGCGATGCGCAGCAGCGCCGTTGGCGAAGATTCGAGCCGAACCTCCTGCGCGGGATTATATCACTCGGAACTCAACGTCGGCGGCGACAATCTGATTCGCGCTTTCAAGGAGGTCATCGCAAGCAAGTACCGGCCCGAGGCGATCATGTATCGCATCAACCGGGGCATTCGCGACGAAGACGTGGACATGTGCGTGGGGTGCATGTCCATGGTTAACGCGGCGGCGGGCGGTGTGGTGTACACGCGAAGTCCGGTGGAGGGGAGCGACGGAAGGATTTTCATTCACTCGACGTATGGCTTGCCGAAGGCGGTGGTGGATGGAAGCGTGGAGAGCGATACCTGGGTGGTGGCGAGGAGCCCGCTGCGAATCGAGGAGCGACATTTCGGGCAGAAGCGCGAGAAGATCGTCTGCGATGCGGAAGAAGGCATCCGCCAGAAGAAAGTCCCCGAGAAGGACCGCCTGCTGCCCTCGATCGCGGAAGCAACGGTGCTGAAGCTGGCGGCGACGGCGATTCGGATCGAAGAGCATTATGGATGCGCCCAGGATGTCGAGTGGGCAGTGGACGAGAAGGGAGAAATCGTAATCCTGCAATGCCGCCCGCTGCGACTGCCGGGTGCGGTCGAGTTGCATATGCGCCAGCCGGCAAAGGCCCCAGCGTCTTCGATCCTTGCCGCGGGGGGTGTTACCGCGAGCCCGGGAGCGGCATGCGGGCCGGTCTTTGTACTCAGAAAAGACAGCGAGATACTCTCCTTTCCGAAGGGAGCGGTCCTGGTAGTGAAGCAAGCGTTGCCGCGGTGGGCCACTCTGCTGGCGCGGGCATCGGCACTCATCGCCGAGCAAGGATCGGCGGCCGGTCATCTGGCTAACCTTGCCAGAGAATTTAGCGTGCCGGCAATCGTGGGACTCGAAGGCGCAATCGACCGGCTCGAACCTGGCCGCCTGGTGACAGTGGATGCGGACGGCGGGTGCGTGTGCGCAGGAAGAATCGAGGCGTTGCTTGCCGGCAGGGAAAAGTCGAGGCAGCTGATGGAAGGCTCTCCCGTCCTGGACGCGCTGAACCGCGCGATGGAGCGCATCACTCCGTTGAATCTACTCGATCCGCAGGCACCGGAGTTCAGTCCCTCCTCATGCCGCACCCTGCACGACATCACGAGATTCTGCCATGAAAAGGCAGTGCTGGAAATGTTCAGCTTCGGAAAGGATCATCATTTCTCTGAAAAATCGAGCAAACAACTGATGTGTGACGGGGTTTCAATGCAATGGTGGGTGCTCAACCTGGACGATGGGTTCAAGGAAGAAGTGGCCGGGAAGTTTGTCACTCTGGAGAATATCGCCTCCATTCCAATGCTGGCGCTATGGGAAGGCATTACGGCCGTGCCCTGGGCTGGCCCTCCGGCGCTCGAGCCCGGTTCCCTTGTCGCCATCATGCTTGAATCCGCCCGAGACCCGGCGATGGAACCCTCGCTGCCTTCACCCTACAAGAATCGCAACTTTTTCATGATCTCGAAGAATTTCTGCAGCCTTGCCTCCCGGTTTGGTTATCACTTGTCGGGAATTGAGGCGCTGGTCAGCGAAAGAGCGAATGAGAATTACGTGAATTTTTCCTTTCAGGGTGGAGCGGCCATGTATGACCGGCGCGTCCGCCGCGTGCAACTGGTGGTGAGCATTCTGGATGAGTTTGGATTCCACAGCGAAATCAGGGGCGATAGCGTCACGGCGCGCGCGGAGGGAGAAGATGAGGAAGCCATGATACAGAAGCTTACGGTTCTGGGGTATCTCCTCATCCATACCCGTCAACTCGATATTGCCATGACCCACGACGCCATCTGTGCCGAGTGGAAACAAAAACTGCTCACCGATATCTCCACCGTCCTACTTCCGAAGTTCCAGGATCGAGCGGCTCACATCTGAGCCGCGGGCTCAATATGAAAAGGGAGCATTATGTAACGCTGGCGAGGAGGATGGTTCTGACCATCATCCTGGTGGCCCTGACACCGCTGACCCTGATCACCGGCACGATGGGTTACTATTTTGAAACATCGTACCGGCAGAACATCCTGGATAACCTGCACGAACGCGTGGCAAGCCATCAACAGCGCATCAACGCATTCCTGGATGAAACACTCGCGCCGGTGAAGTTTCTCGCCGATTCATCAACTTACGATGAATTGGCGCAAAGCGGTTATCTTCAAAGCAGGCTGCGCGTTCTCCAGAGCGCCTACCCGGACGTGTTCGTCGATCTGGGGCTGGTAAACGCGGACGGCAAACAAATCTCATACGCCGGAGAACTGAAACTCCTCAACGTCAACTACTCCAACGACCAATGGTTTCAGGATGCCATACGGCAGCCGTACTATCTGAGCGACGTCTTCCTTGGAATACGGGGCAAGCCGCACTTTATTATCTGCATTCGGCATGAGCATCAAGGATCGGAGTGGCTCCTGCGAGGGACGGTTAATTTCGCCGCTTTCAGCGCGCTGGTGGATACGCTTCAGATCGGCAAGACCGGGTCCGCCCTGATTGTAAGCAGCATGGGACAGCTTCAATCCCAACCCATAGCTGAGTTGATCCACAATCTTCGCGAACTGGTGTCGGTTGTTCCGTGGGCCGGCGGAACGCAGACGGGAAGCGCCACATCGACCGTCGCGTCCTCTCCTGAAATCACAGTTTCTGATAGATCGCGAAACGCGGTCACCGGTTCAGTAAAGAGCCCGGGCAAGGACACTCTCTTTATCCTCATGCCACTCCAGTCGGGCCATTGGACACTGGTTTATCAGCAGGACCGAAACGATGCTTTCGCTGAGGTCAACCGCGCAAGGATTGTGGCGCTGGCAATCTTCTTCCCGGGATGCCTGACCGTCCTGATCGTTACATTCTTCGTTGTACGGGGGGTCGTCAGGCGCATCGAAAGGGCGGACCTGGATAAGGAGAAGTTGAATGAGCAGGTGACCGAGGCGCGAAAGCTTGCCTCCATCGGGGAGCTTGCGGCAGGCGTGGCTCACGAGATCAATAACCCAGTGGCCATCATGCTCGAGCACGCTGGATGGATGGCGGATCTGCTTGGAGAAGAAGACCCCAGGGAGGGCGGGAACCGGGAGGAGTTCGACCATTCCTTGAAACAGATTCGCCTGCAGGGCGTGCGATGCAAAGAGATCACGAAGAAGCTGCTCAGCTTTGCTCGCAGAACAGACTCCGCTCAAGAAGACGTGCAGCTCAACGATACCGTAAACGAAATCCTGAGCGGCTATGAAAGGAGCTCACGATTCACCGGGATACAGGTCCACGCCGATTTGGATAGGCACCTGCCCTTTGTTCTGGCCTCGCCCACTGAGATGCATGAAGTCCTCACCAACCTCATCGATAACGCCATCGACGCGATGAACTCCGCGGGCGGCAAGCTGGAGATTCGGAGCAGTGTGGAAGGAAATGAGGTTGTCGTCGACGTCGCGGACACGGGACACGGGATTCCCGAGGCGGACTTGCGACGCATATTCGATCCGTTTTTCACGACGAAGCCGGTTGGAAAAGGGACGGGCCTGGGGCTGTCGATCTCCTACGGCATTGTGAAAAAGCTCGGCGGGAAGTTGACCGTAGACAGCGCGGTCGGAATTGGCACGACGTTCCAAGTCCACATTCCTTTCCGCAAAGAGGCTGCGGCGAAAGCAAGCTGAACCGTGCTCCTGCGGACGAACTCTACTGCGGGGCGAAGCTGCGGATCTGATCGACGGTGGACTGGTCGAGGTGCTCGAGCAGGTCGGTGAGGAGATCGACGAGCTGGTCGAAGTCGTGGCGGTTGATTACGCCGTTGTGGGCGTGGGTGTAGCGGACGGGGATGACCAGGTTCACGGTGGGGACACCGCCGTTGCTTTCCTGGATGGCGGCGGAGTCATCGCCATAGCCCTGCACCAGATCGAGCTGGAGGGGAAGGTTGTTGCGAGCGGCGGTGTCGCGCACGAAGCGGACGAATTTGCGGTTGGCCAGGGCGCTGGAGTCGAAGAGGAAGATGCCGGGTCCGGCGCCAAGTTTTTCCTGGGTTTCCTCAGGATGGCCGAGGTAGGTGTCGCCGGCGAGGCCGGCTTCAAGAGCAATGCCAATGTCGGGCTTCACAACGTCGGTGGCGGCATGGGCGCCGCGCAGGCCGATCTCTTCCTGTACGGTGGCGACATAAAAGAGCTGGTTGGGGTGGGGCTGACGGGCGGTGCGCTGCATGGCCAGGATGAGCGCGGCGCAGCCGAGGCGATCGTCCCACGCCTTGCCGAGGTAATTGCCGGTGCCGTTGAGGTCGAGGAACTGGCTGTCGGGAACGACGGGATCGCCCGCCTCGAGTCCGAGAGCGGCGACGGCGGCGGAGTCTTTGGCGCCGACATCGAGGCGGAGGATTTCGCGGGGGAAAACTTCGTTGCGCTGATTCGCGGGCAGGACGTGCACATCGCGGATGCCGGTGACGGCGTGGACGGGGCCTTTGGAGCCGAGGATGATCCAGCGCTGATCGACGAGGGCCTGATCGAGCCAGCCGCCGAGCATCTGCATGGTAAGGAAGCCGTCCGGGGTGATGCGGCGGACCATGCCGCCGAGCTCGTCCATGTGGGCGTCAATCATGATGCGGGGGCCGGTGGAACCCTGCTGGGCGATGACGGAACCCATCCCGTCGTAGCGGATGGGCTGGGTGACGAGCGGCTGCATGTGCTGGACCATGATGGCGCGCACGGGGCCTTCGGCGCCGGGGGCGCCGGGCGCGTTGGAGAGCTGCTCAAGCAGGGAGCGGGTAGCGTCCTGCGGGAAGGCGGAGGCGGAAAGGGCGGCGAGGGCGCAAAGCGTGAGGAGAAGACGGGCGCGAACCATGCATTCCAATCTAGCATCGGGGCGAGATCGGTTCCGCGACGGATCGAATTGAAATCGGAATGCAGCCGCAGTGATCTAAGCCGCCAGCCATCGGGAACGTTGAAGCGAGCGGCGAAGTTGGCCGGCCATTGCTTTGCGGGGCCAGTGTGGCCGTTGGCAGCTCGGCTACCCAGGCGCCCGGCGGCCAGGCTGCGCATGGCGACAAAGCGCGACTCCGCGTGTGCGGGTTGCTGGGCGCGCGGAGGGTGCCACGCGCCCGCAGCAGGTTACTTGCGCTGGCTGGAGAACATCGCGCGCAAAGATCCGGCCAGTTCGTCGGCCTGAGGCTCGCGTGACTGTTCGGGCCGGGGCGGCAGCGCGGTGCCCATGGTCTCAATGGTGCTGCTGGCCGGCGGAAGACCGGACGGTGTATATGCCGGGGCGGAAGGGGCGGAAGGGGCGTTGGAGAACCGGCGCTGCAAGCGCTCGATGGCCGCCACATCCAGCCGATAATCATCTTCGATCTGACGCCGCAGGGCGTCCAGTTGATCTTTGCTAAAACCTGTTGCCATGACCTGCTCCCCTTTTCAGAAGTTTGCGATACCAGTAAGTGTGCCATAGCGGGGCGACTTTGCAAGTGGCACGAACGGGTGAGGGCGGTATCGCTTTGGAATCAGTGTATTGCGTCGGAGGTTGGAGAGGGTGTCTTTTGAGCTCTCGGAGTGACGATTTTCGATGCGATGCTAGAATGTATCCCATGAACACGGTGACGGTGCGCGATCTTCGCTACGATTTTCCCAAGGTGGAGCGGCTGCTGCGGGAGGGGAAATCGCTGCGCGTGACCAAGCGCGGGAAGGTGATTGCGAAACTGGAGCCGGAATCCGCAGCAGTGGAGTACAAACGGCCTCCTCTGCCGGATTTCGAAGCGCGAATGCGGGAGAACTACGGCGACAAAGTTTTTGAGATGTCTGGCGCCGATTTGATATCGGCGGACCGTGAAGATCGGTTCTGACACCATGGTCTACGTGGACTCCAGCATCGTTTTCTGCGTCCACGGCAAAGATGGCAATACCATTCTTTGGCAAAACTCGAGATTCCGTGAAAACCATCCCTCGGCGGCTATTGATTCCTGCATAAGAAATGCCCGTCAGCCGTCCCTACGGGACTCCGCGCTCGAATTTGGGAATCCGTTTCCCCACGCTGAAGCGCGGGGCTAACGAACCGTGCGCCTACGGCGCGGTTTGCAGGAAATTTTTATGCATCTGTCGATAAAGCCGAGTTGATTTTGAAGGTTTAGCGGCACGACTGAAGTCGTGCCCTTTCAAAGCTCGACTTCTGCCAGGGCCGTCAGGTGTTTTGCCGCGCGGCCAGAAACCGCTCCATGAACTTGGTGTCGAATTCGCCGCGGCGGAATTCCTCGTTGGCGAAGATCTCCTGGTGCAGCGAGATGGAGGTCTCGATGCCCTGCACGATGAACTGGCTGAGG
>Ga0307372_10009492_pt1 | contig 13394 bp, 14 predicted proteins | sample OX1MG_FD_202533 | JGI IMG/M metagenome (GOLD analysis project Ga0307372, IMG submission 202533) | Soil microbial communities from Risofladan, Vaasa, Finland - OX-1 | ecosystem: Environmental > Terrestrial > Soil > Coastal area > Acid sulfate soil | place: Finland: Risofladan, Vaasa | collected...
GCCAGGAGATCGAGGCCTGGTTCAAGAAGGCAGATAAGACCGACGCCGAGGAGGACCGACTCTATGGCGAAGACAAGCGCGGGGACGAGCTACCCGAGGAGCTGCAGACCGCGGAGGGCAGGCGGAAGGCGATCCGCAAGGCCATGGCTGAACTCGAAAAGGAGGCCGAAGAGGCTGGGCAGGAAGCTCCCAAGGACAAGGATCAGCGCAACTTCACCGATCCCGAGTCGAGGATCATGCGCTCCAGCGAGGGGGCATTCGTCCAGGGCTACAACGCGCAGGCGGCGGTGGACTCCGAGCACCAGATCATCGTCGCCGCCGACCTCAACAACATGGCCTCTGATTCGCCGCAGTTGGTTCCCATGGTCAACCTGGTGCGAAAGAACCTGGGTCGCAATCCGAAAGAGATCTCGGCCGACGCCGGCTACTGCTCGGAGACCAATCTGGAAGCTCTCGCCGATCGACCTCTTGAAGCCTTCATCGCCACCGGCAAGATGCACCGCAGCTACAACCAGCCGCCTTTGCCGCGTGGACGTATACCCGCCGACCTCGATATCCGCCAACGCATGCAACGAAAGCTGCAGACCAAGGCCGGCTGGGCTCGCTGTCAATGGACACCAGGATCTCCCGGTGGACGGACAGCGGAACTCCCGGTCGGAGGTTAGGTCAGAGGCTTCACCCCCTTCCCCGCGGCGGCCTCGGCCAGGCGGCGCGAGGGCACCTCGGTGAGGATGAGATGGGCGTGGTGGAGCAGCCGGTCGACGGCCGGGGTCGCCAATGTCTTGGGCATGATGGTGTCGAAGCCGGCTGGGTGCGTCATCGGCGCCGGCAAGCGTGTCGCCTGGTTCTCACTGGAGTCCTTGACCGCAACCGTTTCACGAGCCAAGGTCGACGCCTCGATACCCAAGGTCGTGGCACGCATCTGTCGCGCCGATCTCATTGTTCACCTACGCCAGCCAGCTAATCCTCGCCGAAGAGACCAGCCGTCGTCACCACTCAAACCCGCCAGCACCGGCGGAATCGTGTTCAACCAAAGGCGCCGTCAACAAGCAGTTGGAGGGCCAGGCCATGCCTTCCGGTGCGTCAGGGCTCTCGGCCGGCTCGGTACCCGTCAGTCGCCCACTGGATGCCGTGCAAGTTGTCCTTGCAGCGGATCGCGTCCAGGCCGCCCTTCTGATCCAGTAGCGCGATCCATCTGGCTCCGTCGGCGTTGACGTGGGTGATTAGCTTGCAGCGCTCCTCCATCAGTTCGCCGAGGAGGCGAATGAGGGTCGCCTCCTCGGCATCGACTCCACTCTTCGCCGCCACGTCACCTAGCTTGTCCTCTCCGTGCGCAGTGCGAGCTTGAGGTCGTGACGCCTTGGCCAAAACCTCCCGCCGATTGACCGCCGCTTGTTCGCTTGAGTTCATGGGAGGCACCTCTCCTGCGGAAAGCGGCCGCCGGCGTCACGGGGACACGGATCTTTCGTGTTCCGCCACGGCTTGCGGCCGAGAGATCCAGCCAGTAAGCTACAACCAAATGGTTGTGGCTTACTGCGCAAACGCTGAATCCGCTGAGCAGCGGACGGATCGCGTGTTCAACGCGCTCGCGGACCAGACTCGCCGGGACATTCTGAGACGAGCGATGGATGGCGAGCATTCCGTCTCGGATCTCGCACGCTCCTATCCGATGAGCTTTGCCGCCGTGCAAAAGCACGTCGCGGTGCTCGAACGGGCGGGACTGGTCGTTAAGCACCCTCACGGGCGGGAGCAGCTCGTGCTCACCGATATCGACGCCGTCCGCACCGCACACCGCTTGCTCGACCAACTCGAGCTCCTCTGGCGCAGCCGGATCGATCGTTTCGCCGAAGTGCTTGCCGAACCCACCAAAGGAGCCGATCAATGACCGTCACGAACGTCGAGAAGGACGCTGCGACCCTGACCATGACGATCACCGCCGAACTCGAGGCCCCAGTGGCCCGCGCCTGGCAGCTGTGGGAGGACCCCCGACAGCTCGAACGGTGGTGGGGCCCTCCGATGTATCCGGCAACCTTCGTCGAGCACGATCTCGCGCCAGGCGCCACGATCACCTACTTCATGACCGGTCCCGGGGGCGACCAGCCCCGCGGCTGGTGGCGCGTGTTCGCGGTCGATGCGCCGCACCACCTTGAGTTCGAGGACGGGTTCGCCGACGACACTGGAAGACCGAACCCGGACATGCCGACGATGATCATCCGGGCCGACCTACACGAGCATGACGGTGGCACCCGCATGACCGTCGCGACGACGTTCGCGTCGCTCGCCGCCATGGAACAGATCCTCGCCATGGGCATGGAGGAAGGCATGACCGCGGCGATCAGTCAGATCGATGGCATCCTCAGGGCCGAGATCCAACTGCAGCACCCGCAGTAGTGGGAGTAGTGGTAGTCGGCGCCAAGACTGCTCGGCATGGCGTCTCATGACTGACCGATGGCCATCCTCTCAACGGCTCGTCCATCTGCTTGGAGGTCGTTGGACCCTGGCGGTCCGTCTCTGGCCGTCAGCATACGTATTGGGCAGGTCGAGTCCGTGCCTTCTCGCCGCACGAATCACCTCCATCCCGGTGAGTTCCAGCATGCGCCAATCGATCACGCCTCCGCGTAGCTGTAGATGCGCATCGCATGCAGTGTCACCGATCATCCTGCGCAAACTTGACGGTTTCATAAACTGAATTGGACCGGAGGATGCGTTCGGCGCCGCAGCCTGAGGCCGGGATCTACAGCCGCTGCGGGCTGGCGACCCATCGGCTGGGGTGTAGGGCGGCAAAGGTACGTCGCTCATGCCGCCCGCGCGTAGGCGTGGTGAAGACCGCTCATGGTCGACCGCCCAACGACGACACCATGTGTGTTCACGTCGTGGCCATCGCAAGGTACCTCCAACATACGCGGCATATGGGTGGTCGTAAGGACTTATGACGCGGTCCAGGCGCTGCAATTGGCAAGAGAAAACAAGGCCCTATTGCGCACGCCATTGCGGAAGACAATTGCGGACCGAGCGAAGGAAGTCCAGGGACTCATAGAGCTACGCGTGCACGAATACTTCAGAGTTCAGCTCAATGACGGCAATACTGCTCGACGAATTGATCTCTGACCAATGGCCAGCTGAAGTTCCTGGGCACATATTGCACAACTCGGTAAGGGTCGGGCAGGGCCATTGGCCGGCGGGGACGTTGGGCGTCCTGGCTGCGACCCTTAGGAGCGTTTGATGTGATGAATCGTATTCGTGGCGGCCCGATCATCGAGCTCACCGAACCTGGCAATTCGCCCGGGGTACCACCCTCAAAACCCGTGCAATATCTATCCAGGAATCTCAGCTAGCCTTTCGGGGTGAACAGATTCACGGTGGACACCTCGGCAACTCGAGCACGCGAGCGTCGCACGGCACCGTGTGCGGCGGGACTTGAAGCGTCAGTGACGCCGGCATTCGTCTCCTGGAGCGGAGGCAAGGACTGTTCTCTTGCGATGTACCGGGCGGTGACGCAGGGATCGGCGGTGCGCCTGCTCGTCACGATGATGATCGAAGACGGCACGCGCTCACGCTCCCACGGCACTCGCCGCGAACTCCTCGAAGCGCAGGCCGAGGCTTTCGGTGTGCCAATGTTGCTGGTCCCCACCAGCTGGGAGCAGTACGACACGTCGTTTCAGCATGCGGTCGCCTCGGCCAAGGTCGCCGGCTGCCAGGTGGGGATCTTTGGCGACATCGATATCGACTCGCATCGTGAATGGGTTGAACGGGTTTGCGCCCTCGAGGGTTGTACCGCGCTGCTTCCAATTTGGCATCACGACCGGGACGTTCACCTGTCCGATCTCCTGAGGCTTGGTTTCAAGGCGGTCGTGGTCGCGGTGCGGGACGGCGTGCTACCGCAGCAGCTGCTGGGCCGAGTGGTCGACAGCGACCTGCTGGCCATCTTCCAGCAGTCGCCGGTCGACCTCGCGGGCGAGGGCGGCGAGTACCACACGTTCGTGGTCGACGGCCCCACGTTCCGCCGTCCGGTGCCCATCGAGGTGGGCCCGACGGTCCTCCGCGACGGAGTCTGGTTCGCCGACCTCACCCTTAGAGATTGATCCCTTGGCCCCCGGAAGGCTGCGATCCATCGTGGGGTGGTTAGCTTCACCACTGCCGGCAAGGTGGCCTCCCTCAATTTCGACGGTCAGCTGCGTGGTCGAGATGGTCGTGCGCCGTTCCCCTCCCCACATCACCCAAGACGGGCGATTTGCGAGCGTGCGCGCTGGAGTCGGACCGGGGAGGAGGTGGAAGGCGATGTCTTGACGTGCCTCCGACTGGATATACAGCGCGCTTGAAATCAACTTGAACTCGACCCCGGGGCGCCATCGAGCCCGCTCGAGTTTCGCAAGCAATCCCCTGGGGATCGCGATGTCGGGCTCCATCGCTCGATCGCCGATTCGCTCGGCGATGGCGGGCGCTGGCCCGCGGCCCTCCCTCCAGTGACCACTACCGGGATGCCAGAGAGGTTCGCCGCAAGCACGCGTCGAGCCCGTGGGCATCCTCGGCGTAGGCGTCAGACTGGTGGAGAGACGTTGCTCGGCCTAAAGCCTTCCTCGGCCGTGGAGCTTGACGGCGCGAGCGTTGCGGGTCGTGAGCTGACGTCGGAGGTGGAAAGACATGGCTCTTTACGAGTTCGAGTGCAAGGCGTGTGGCAAGCACTTTGAGGTAAGCGTCCCGATCAGCGAACACGATCGCCTGAAGAAACGGCCGCCAAAGTGCCCCAAGTGCGGCAAGGCCCGGGTGCAGCAGCTGGTCTCCAGCTTCAGCACCAAGGCACCAAGCAAGTACTGATTCGGACCGTCGGCGAGGGAAGTCGGTTCCATATCTCTAACTCCCGCCCGTTCAAGGCTACCGCCGCCGGCGGCGCCATTAGGTCTGGGAGTGTTTCTCGGGGCCAGTGCGCCGCGCGACTTCACGACGCGCGCACTCGATCGCTGAGGAAGGGTCGTAGTGGGTGATGTGCTCGCAGTTCCAGACTTCCTGGCCGTCCGACTGCTTGACCATTGAAGGTAAGATTCCTGCAGGTCGGGAGCCACAGACCCATTCTGCTCTAAGCCCATAAAAGCAGCGCCGATGAGTATTTTGACCCGACGGTGCGCGTCGTTTCATCACTTGCGATTCAGAAGCGGGCGGGCGGCCCCAGGCTCTCGTGACTATTCATGGTTAAAACAGCAACTCCCACAGCCGACCCTGACGAAGTGCACGCCCACGATCGCCGAACCCGTCTCGTCGGTCGAGAGATCGCACACATAGCCAAGGCTGCGACCAAGACGAGGACCAGGGGCGGCAAGGCCGTTGAGAAGCCGGAGCACAAGTTCGAAGACGAGCTGATGGCCGTGGCCGAGCAGCTCATCGTCAAGGGCAAGGAGCAGGGCTACCTAACCCCCGACGACATCCTCCAGGGCTTCCCAGAGATCGACGCCGAGCCGGATCAGATCTTCCGCATCTTCGCGGCGTTCAAAGAGACCGGGATCGAGGTCACCGACGGCGAGAAGGACTTTGAAGAGGTCGAGCAGAACGACGACGAGATGCTACTCGACATCGAGATGATGGACTCGGTCTCGCTAGACGACCCGGTCCGCATGTATCTCAAGGAGATCGGTCGAGTCAGCCTGCTGACGGCCAATGACGAGATTGAGTTGGCGCAGGCGATCGAGGCCAAACCGCTTCACGATGCGTTCAAGGCGCTGAGCGTGGCCGAGGAGGTCGAGGGCCGCCGGCGCTCGGTGGAGGAGATGCTGCCCGACGTCATCGAGCGCCTCGCCCTGATCAAGCGCAAGGGCCAGCAGGCGCACATCGCGCAGGAACTGCTGGGCCTCACCGACCTGTCCAGGCTGCCGAGCCTTATCGCCGCCGCCGCCGCCGCGCGCCGGAGCCAGGCCAACGGCGCCGCCAGGCCGCGGGTTCGAGCGGAGGCGCTGGAGGTCTATCGCATCGCGCGCTACCGGCTGACCACGCGCCACGAGCGCGCGTATGAGGCGAAGCAGCGGCTAACCGAGGCCAACCTGCGGCTGGTCGTGTCCATCGCGAAGAAGTACATCGGCCGCGGCCTGTCCTTCCTCGACCTGATCCAGGAAGGCAACATGGGCCTCATCCGCGCGGTCGAGAAGTTCGATTACCACAAGGGCTTCAAGTTCTCGACCTACGCGACGTGGTGGATACGCCAGGCCGTCACCCGCGCCCTCGCCGACCAAGCCCGGACGATCCGCGTCCCTGTCCACATGATCGAGCTCATCAACAAGCTGGTGCGCGTCTCCCGGCGCCTGCTCCAGGAGTTAGGTCGCGAGCCGAGCAACGAGGAGATCGGCGAGGAGATGGGGATCACGCCGATGAAGGTGCGTGAGGTCATCGCGTTCGCCCAAACCCCGATCTCGCTGGAGACCCCGATCGGTGAGGAGGAGGACTCCCACCTCGGCGATTTTGTCGAGGACCGCGAGGCGGTCTCGCCAGCCGACGCCGCCTCGATGACGATGCTGCACTCAGATGTCGAGGATATTCTCGACACGCTGGCCCCGCGCGAGCGGCGCGTGCTCCAGCTCCGCTTCGGGCTCAGCGACGGGCATGAGCGCACGCTGGAAGAAGTGGGGAAACGATTCGGGGTGACCAGGGAGCGGATCCGCCAGATCGAGGCCAAGGCTCTGCGCAAGCTACGCCACCCCTCGCGCTCGAAGAAGCTCCGCGACTATCTGGAGTAGAGCGGCCGGCGCCACGGCGCTCGATCGGTCCGGTTCCTTTGGCCCCGCTCGACGGCAGGTTCGACTGCCTTGTGGACCCCTCCCGGAGCAACCAGCAACACCGGACCAACACCCACCACTCCGCGAACAAGGGTGGGTGGATAATGGGTTCAAGCCCGCAGGGGCGGACCGCGACACTAAAAGACGAGGAGGTGCAGGCTCTAGCCTAGCCCCCGGACCCAAGGATTAAGGGACGTGTACCCGTTCGAGAGGTTCACCGAGCGGGCCAAGAAGGTTCTGGCGCTCGCCCAGGAAGAAGCGGAAAAGTCCCACCACAGCTACATCGGCACGGAGCACGTCCTGCTCGGGCTCCTGCGAGAGGGCGATGGAATAGCAGCCAAAGTCCTTAACAATCTTGGCGTCGAGATCGAAAAGGTCCGCCAGACGATCGAGTCCCTGCTCGGCCGAGACAAGGGGCTCACCGTCCTGCAGCAGATCATCCCTACTTCGCGCGTCAAGAAGGTGCTCGAGATTTCCTTCGAGGAAGCGCGCCGGATGGGCCACAACTACGTCGGCAGCGAGCACCTCCTACTTGGCCTCCTTGCCGAGGGGGAAGGCATCGCCGCCCACGTCCTCGGGGATCTCGGGGCCACCCTGGACAAGGTGCGAGCCGAGATCGAGCGCCAACTCCACGATCCCACCCTGAAAGACACCGAGCCGCCTCCCAAGAAGCCCTCCAAGACGCCGCTTCTGGACCAGTTCGGTCGCGACCTCACCGAACTGGCCCGCAAGAACTCGCTTGACCCCGTTATCGGCCGCGAGGCCGAGATCGAGCGCGTGATCCAAATCCTCAGCCGCCGGACTAAAAACAACCCCGCCCCTGGTCGGCGAGGCTGGCGTCGGCAAGACCGCGATCGCGGAGGGCCTGGCCCAGCTGATCACGCTTGGTAACGTCCCTGAGTCGCTGATGAACAAGCGCGTGCTCACGCTCGACACGGGCGCGCTGGTCGCCGGCACCAAGTACCGGGGTGAGTTCGAGGAGCGCCTGAAGAGGATCATCGACGAAATCCGCAGCTCGAAGGAGGTCGTCCTCTTCATCGACGAACTTCATACCCTGGTCGGTGCCGGCGCCGCCGAGGGCGCGATCGACGCCGCCAGCATCCTAAAGCCGCCTCTCGCGCGCGGCGAGATCCAGTGCATCGGGGCGACCACGCTCAACGAGTACCGCAAGTACATCGAGAAGGACGCCGCCCTCGAGCGCCGCTTCCAGCCCGTCTTCGTCGACCAGCCCACCATGCTCGAGACGATCGACATCCTGCAGGGACTCAAGTCGCTCTACGAGAAGCACCACCGGGTCACCATCACCGACGCCGCCGTCCGGGCGGCGGCCGTTATGAGCGACCGCTACATCAGCGACCGCGCCCTCCCCGACAAGGCGATCGATCTCATCGACGAGGGGTCAGCCCGCGTGCGCATGAAGCTGGCCACGACCCCCGACGAGCTCAAGGAGCTCCAGACGGAGATCAAGAAACTGAAGGCCGAGAAGGATGAAGCGAACGCGCACCTGGACTATGAGACCGCGGCCGCGGTGGGTGACAAGGCGAACAAGCTCAGGGAGAAGTACGTGAGGACAGAGTCCGCCTGGCGTCACAAGCTGGGCGAGACCGTCCCTGAAGTGGGCGAGGAGGACATCGCCCAGATCGTGGCGGCCTGGACCGGCGTCCCCGTCTCACGGCTGGTCAAGGAGGAGACTTCGCGCCTGCTCCGGATGGAAGAGGAGCTGCACACGCGGATGGTCGGCCAGGACGAGGCGATCGTCACCGTCTCCCAGGCTGTGCGGCGCGCCCGCGCCGGTCTCAAGGACCCGCGACGGCCGATCGGCTCCTTCATCTTCCTGGGCCCGACAGGGGTCGGCAAGACCGAGCTGGCGCGGGCGCTGGCCGAGTACATGTTCGACTCCGAGGACGCGCTCATCAAGCTCGACATGTCGGAGTTCATGGAGCGCCACACCACGGCAAGGCTTGTGGGTTCGCCGCCCGGCTACGTCGGCTACAACGAGGGCGGCCAGCTGACCGAGGCCGTGCGCCGTCGGCCCTACTCCGTGATCCTTTTCGACGAGATCGAGAAGGCGCATCCCGAGGTCTTCAACATGCTGCTGCAAATCCTCGAGGACGGCCGGCTCAGCGATGCGAGGGGTAAGGTGGTCAACTTCGCAAACACCGTGATCATCATGACCTCCAACCTGGGCATCCGCGACGTCAACCAGGCTGGGACTTCGCTCGGATTCCAGCCCGCGGTCGTGGACGAGTCCGATGAGGTTGAGCGGCGCCACAAGAACACCAAAGAGAAGATCGATCAGGAATTAAAGCGAATGTTCCGCCCGGAGTTCCTTAATCGAGTTGACGCCGTGGTCGTCTTCAAGAGTCTGACCACCAGCCAAATCCGGCAAATCGTCGACCTCCAGCTGGCGAAGCTCGGCAAGCGCCTGGTCGACCAGCGGATAACCATCGAGGTGACCGATGCCGCCAAGGACCTCCTGGCCAAGGAAGGTTACGACCGGATGTACGGCGCCCGGCCGCTGCGGCGCGTGATCACGAGCCGAATCGAGGATCAGCTCTCCGAGGAGCTGCTTCGGGGCCGAATCTCACGCGGGGATACGGTGGTGGTCGACGGCAGTCCTGAGGGCGGCTTTACGTTCCACGCCGGGCCGCGTCGGGAGGAGACCTATTCAGAAGAACCCCGACCTCTGAACGGTGCTCCGGCTTAAGCTGACCGTCCCCTCGTCAGGCCCGGTCACAGCGGGCCGACGGCCACTTCGATCCAGGCATCGACCAAGAACACTTGATAAGGATTTCCTAGCAATGACGGGTGAGGGCAAGGCCCCCAAAGAGGTGCTTAAAGTTGCTGCCACCTCCAAGCCGGTCTTGGTAGCCGGGGCTATCGCCGGAGTCATCCGGACTCAGGGCCGCGTCGAGATTCATGCTATCGGGGCTGCCGCCGTCAACCAGGCCATCAAGGCGATCGCTGTCTCCCGCGGTTACGTGGCGCCAGCGGGCCTCGACCTGGTATGCATCCCGTCCTTCATCGACTTGTCGCTCGATGGGCAAGAAAGGACCGGGATCAGACTCTTAGTGGAGGTGCGCAGACCGTAGTGTCCTCCAGCAATTAGGCGAGGCCCGCTGCCGGATGGATGCTCGCTCGCTGAGCATGCAGGCCGGTGCTGTAGGAGGTGCGGCGCGGAGCACGGGATCTGGATGCTGGTGATCGCGAAGCGGCCCTGGCGCCTTCAGGACGACGAGTCTGCTCCCCCCGAGTCGCCTTCTCGGGCTCGGCTACATCTTGGTTTTCGGCACGTCCATGGTCGAGGTCGTGGTGCAGCCGCGCGGCGACCGCGCACTCAAGTGCCCGCCCCAGCGCCGGCCGACGCGGTCCGCATCTGCGAGTAGAGGTTGGCTCCCCGGTAGAGTGGCAAGGGGCAGGAAATTGACGAACCAGAAGAGGACCTGAAAATGGCTGCAGATCTACCGCTTCGAGGGGGGACCTAGAAGATCGATGCGCTTCACTCCCAAGTGATGGTGAGCGTCTGGCACTTCAATGTGGCCAATTTGCGGGCCAAGCTCCCGGGGGTCACGGGCACTCTGGAGCTCGATCCGAAGAAACCCTTCCGCTCGACGTTCGCGGTCTCGATCGAGGCCAGCTCGATCACAACCGGTCATCCGCGTCAGGAGGAATTCATGCGCTCTGAGTCGTGGCTCGATGCCGAGCACTTTCCGCTGATCACTTTCACGGGGAATGAGATCACGCCTCGCGACGGCGGCTACTCCATCGGCGGCGGGCTAACGCTTAGGGGAGTAACCCGGCGCGTCGAGGGCCCGTTGGTCTTTCACGGCGTCGTCAGCGATCCGTGGGGTCTACGGGCTGGCTTCAGCTCAGAGTTCACGGTCGACCGCCGCGACTTTGGCATTACTTGGGACCGGACCTTCGATTGGGGGCTGATGGCCGGCTACGAACTGACCTTCAGCCTCGACATCGAGCTCGCATATCCGGACCAGGCGCTGGCCCAAGCACCGCAGCAGGTGATCTAACCGTCGCCACGAGCCAGGCAGCCCAGCCCTAATTGAATCAAGGAGACCGCGACCGTTTCCCGATGCATCGGTCAGGCGGAACGCTTGGGTGGCCGAAGAGGTCGGTGGAATTGCGGTATGAACACTGCGTGCCCCGTATTTGCTACGAAAACAACTTCCTCAGGCCGCCTTCGTCACCGTGTACCCCTGGCGCTGGAGCTGCGCGATGACGCGCCGAGTCCGAGCCTCCGCGGAAGCGACCCCGTATTCGGCGCCGTACTCCTGATAGGGCCGCCGGGTGGTGAGGACGAAGTAGACGATCCGCAGCAGCGTGTGCGCGGTTGCCACCACCGCCTTCTTCTTGCCGTCCCGGCCCAGTCGCCTCGCCAGCCGCTGATAGCGTCCGGAGAGTCGGGTGGCCTTGGTCTTCGAGGCTGCCCACCCGGCTTGAACTAGAACCGCCTTCAGATAGCGGTCACCCCTGCCGGTGCGGCCACTCTTGGATTTGCCGGCGCTCTCGAAGTTGCCAGGCGACACTCCCGCCCAGGAGGCCAAGTGGGCCTCGGAGTGAAAGACGCTCATGTCGATGCCGATCTCGGCCAGAATCTCGGTCGCGCTCGCACGCTCGATTCCCGGGATGCTGCAGATCAGATCCCGGGCCTCCCGAAAGGGGGGCGCCAGGGTGGCCTCGATGCGCCCCTCGATGACCTCCACCTGGCGCTCCAGAAAGTCGATGTGGTCCATCGAGAACTCGATCATCTCCAGGTGATGGGGTCGGACTCGGCCCTCGAGCGCCGCCGCCACCTCGGGCGCCTTCTGGCGCAGCTTGCCCTTGAGGAGCGCCAAGACCTCCTCCGAATCAAGCTTCTGGCCGCTGCGCAGGGCCTGGATCAAAGCTCGCCCAGAGACGCCAAAGATGTCCGACACCGAAGTCGTCAGCTTCACGTTGGCGTCCTGCAGGGTCTTATGAACCCGGTTCTTCTCCTGCGCCAGGGTCTGCAAGAGGCGGCGCCGGCGCCGGGTCAGATCCCGCAGGTCTCGTTGCTCGACCGCCGGCACGTAGCTCCGCTCAATCAGACCGCACCTCAAGAGTTGGGCCAGCCACTCGGCGTCCCGCTGATCGGTCTTACGGCCGGGGACGTTCTTGACCTTGCGGGCGTTCGCCAGCAGCAGCTCGAACTCCTGGCCCTCGAGGATGTTCCAGACCGGCCGCCAGAAGATGCCGGTGGACTCCATCGCCACCGCGGTGACCCCCTGCTCTTGCAGCCAATCGGACAGCTCCAGAAGTCCGGCCACGGTGGTACCGAAGGTCCGCAGCTGACCTCGCGGTCGGCCTTCCAAAGCTCCCTTCAGCACGCAAGCCACCACCGTCTCTTGGTGCACGTCCAGCCCCGCGCAGCACTCGACTATGGCATCCATCGGCCCAGCCTCCAACCCAGTAATCCGTCTCGACGATGAGGGGAAGGCTCCTCAACCGGAGATTTGCTACTCGCGCTCCAGGGCGCACATCGCGGTACTCAACCGCCATCCCGGACCAGTTTCCTAAGCAGGGTGCCGACCTACAAATACGAGCGGCCTCGCTCACCGTCCCCCCGATTCTCGTTCCCAACACCGTTTTCATCACCACCCGGTGACGGCCCGCCGTCATGGCGGTTTCCTAAAGTGTACAAACGCCCATTCGAGTCCACCCGCCCTGTTAAGGTGCCGTGATGGCCGAGATACTGCTGTTCCACCACGCGCAGGGACAGACACCGGGATTCCTAGCGTTCGCCGACGAGCTCCGCGCAGCCGGGCACACGGTCCACGCCCCGGATCTCTACGAGGGCAAGACCTTCGCTACGCTCGACGAGGGCATTGGCTACGCCAAGCAGGTCGGCTTCGACACGATCCTCGAGCGGTGTCGGCTCGCCGCTGAGAGCTTGCCGAACAGGCTCGTCTATGCCGGCTTCTCGCTCGGGGTGATGGGAGCACAGATGCTGGCCCAAACGCGTCCCGGCGCGCAAGGAGCCCTGCTGTTTAGCGCCGCCTTCCCAGCCTCCGAGTTCGGCGGCTCGTGGCCGCCGGGAGTTCCGCTCCAGATCCACATGATGGAAGCGGATGAGTGGGCGATGGAGGACCTCCCCGCCGCGCGCGAGCTCGTTGAGACGATCGAGGGCGCAAAGCTATTCCTGTATCCCGGCGATCGGCATCTGTTCGCTGACAACAGCCTGCCCGACTACGACGAAGGTGCCGCGAAGCTGCTCAAGCAGCGCCTGCTCAGCTTCCTCGATAACATCGAGTAGCTGCGGTAGCTCACCACCGTAGGTATACGCCGCGAACTCGATCGCGCTACGCCCACCCTCGAGGTGCGCGTTCCGGATGTTCTGAAATCACCACAGTCCGTCAGCGGCGCTCCTGCCTCCTCCCCACCCGTTTGTAGGGATGTCGTCCGCGATCAAATCGCCGCCCTGATCCATCCAATCCCGACTGGGCCGGGTCAGGTCAACCCCGCCTGCCCCGTATCTTCTTAAGGATCCTCCTATGGACGTCAAGGCCGTTCGCGAGCCGCGGTCAGGACCTGGTAGATCTCGCGGGCGACATAGCGCTTCAGGCAACGGATGACCTCGGTTTTTGACTTGCCCTCGTTCAATCG
>Ga0307372_10009494_pt1 | contig 13392 bp, 13 predicted proteins | sample OX1MG_FD_202533 | JGI IMG/M metagenome (GOLD analysis project Ga0307372, IMG submission 202533) | Soil microbial communities from Risofladan, Vaasa, Finland - OX-1 | ecosystem: Environmental > Terrestrial > Soil > Coastal area > Acid sulfate soil | place: Finland: Risofladan, Vaasa | collected...
GCACCAGATCGCCGCCCGCCTGATGCACCCGGGCGACCAGGCCGAGCCATTGGAACGGCTCCCAGAACTGGCTCCAATGCGGCATCAGCTGCCACGAGGCGGCAACCCCGTAGGTATAGGCGCCGATAGCAAAAAACGCGGCGTAGCCGAGGTCCAACAGCCCGGCAAGGCCGACGACGATATTGAGGCCGAGCGCCAGGGCGGCAAAGGACAGCCCGTTGGCCGCCGCGTCGATGTCGCCGTCGTTGCGGATCAAGGGCGGAAACAGCACGGCGGCAAGCGCCACGGCGGCGATGCCGATCGCTTGCAGTTGCGGCGTCACCCAGCCGAGCAAGGCGGGCGCCGCCGGCGGGGCGACCGCGTCGATTTCCTCCCGGACCTCGCCTACCATCGCGCGCCGCCGCCCTCAGGATCGGGTCGGCGCGGCTCGGCCAAACAGGCCGGCCGGGGCGAAAACCAGCACGAGGATCAGGATTGAGAAGATGATCACATCGGTCCAGCGCACCGCGATGAACTGGCCCCCCAGCGTCTCGATCAGCCCGATCATGATGCCGCCCACCATCGCGCCGGTGACGCTGCCGATGCCGCCCAGCACCGCCGCCGTAAAGGCCCGCAGCCCGGCCGTATAGCCGATCAGGAAGCTGGTGTAGTCGTAATAGAGGCCGAAGATCAGCGCCGCCGCACCCGCCAGCGCCGAGCCCAGAAAGAACGCAATCATGATCACCCGGTCGACATCGACGCCCATCATCCGCGCCGCCTCGCTGTCCTGCGCGGTGGCCCGCATCGCCTTGCCGAGCCGGGTCTTGCCGACAAACAGCTGCAAGGCCGCCATCAGCACCAGCGCGATGCCCCAGATCAGCACCTCGCGCAGGTCGATGACGGCGCCGCCCACCTGCCAGCGTACGACCGGCATCGGGTTGGGGAAATTTTTGGCGTCGGCGCCGGCGCCCAACAACACGATGTTGAACAGGATGTACGACACCCCGATCGTCGTGATCATCCCGGTGGTGCCGCCGACCCCGCGCAACGGCCGCAGCGCGATGCGCTCGATAGCGACCCCGAGCAGCCCCGAGCCCAGCATCGCGACGGCGAAGGCGAAGCCCAGCGCCCCGACCAGCGCCAAGCCGGTCAGCACCCGGCTCTGCCCGGACAATCCGAGGAATTCCAGCGCCCACATGCCAAGAAACGAGCCGACCATGAACACGTTGAAATGCGCGAAGTTGATCAGCTCCAGAATGCCGTAGACCAGGGTGAACCCGATCGCCAGCAACGCATACATCGCGCCCAGGCTCAGCCCGTTGATGACCTGCTGCAACAGGACGGCGTAATCGGTCATGCTGCGGCCGACGCTATGCCGATTGCGGAGCGACCCCGATATATTTGAATTGGTGGAGCACGTCGTCGAGCGGAAACTTGTCATCTTTGACGCATTGGAAGACGCTGACGATCCGGTTCTTGATGTCGCCGTTCTCGTCGAAGCTGACGACCCCCTGCAGCGTCTTGAGTTGGGTCGACTGGATCGCATCGCGCACCGCCGACCGCGTCACCGGCTTGCCCGAGGCGGCGACCCGCTTGATCGCATCGAGAATGACCGAGGCGGCGTCATAGGCGGTGACCGAATAGCCCTCGGGCGCCCTGCCGTATTTGGCCTGGAAGCGTTTCGCCCACGCGGTGACCTCGGGATCGTCGAACACATAGGGTGCCGCGATCGTCGCATACCAGCCGGCGACGGCGGGGAACCCGGCGCCCTTCAGCACCGAGGAGCTGTACATGCCGTCCCCCCCGCCCTTGATGATATGGGGCAGGATATCAAAGGATTGCTTGACCAGCTTGACCCCGGCCAGCGCCACCCCGCCGTAGTACAGCGCATCCGGATTGAGCGCCTTGATCTTGGTGAGGCTCGTCGTGTAGTCGGCCTCTTTCGGGTTGAGCTGGTCATGGCCGAGAACGGCGATGCCGACCTTCTTGGCCTGTTCCTCGAACGCATTGGCCATCCCGACGCCATAGGCGCCGCTGTCGTCGACGATGTAGACGCGTTTGACCTTCAAGGACTTGGCGTAATAATTCGCCATGTTGGGTCCCTGAAAGGCGTCCGTCGTCACCGTGCGGAAATAGACCGCCTTGCCCGCCGGCCGGTATTGCCCGGCGAACTTGGGATCGGTGATGTCGGGATTGGTCGAAGCCGGGGTGATCGTCGCGAGATCGCCCTGGCTCAGGATGGCCGACATCGCCTTGCCGTCACCGCTCATCTGCGGCCCGACCGCCGCGACGACGCTCGGGTCCGAGACCATCTTGCGGGCGTTGGTGGCGGCCTGCGCCGGATCGTATTGCCCGGCGGTCGCGGTGCCGTTGTCGAGCACGGTGACGTTGATCTTGTAGCCGGCCACCTCACCCTTGGCGTCGTCGATCGCCAGCGTCGCGCCGTCCTTGATCAAGGCGGCGTCATCGGCGTCGGCGCCGGTCAGCGGCAGGGCGATGCCGATCGTCACGCTCTTGTCGGCGGCGAAAACCGGCATAACCGAGCCGGCGACCAGCGCGGCGGCGGGCAGGTGGATCAGGAGCGCGCGGCGCGACAGCATGGGTCGATCTCCCTTGGATCTCGTTGATTCTGGGATTTGGGCAAATTCCGCGCCAAGCGGGCGGCAAGCGCGGGCGGGGCATCGGGAACCGCCCATGCTCAACTCGGTGGCTTCATCGCGACGTCGAGCATCACATGAGGCAGGATCTCGCGCAGCACGCCGCGCAATGTCGCCTCGTCGTTGGCGGTCGCTGCGGCCAGCAGCCGGCGCGAGCCGCGGCGCAGGATGCGTGCGGTGGCCCGCCCGTCACGCCCCGGCCGGATCGTGGCAAAGACCTCGGCCGGATCGACGCGGCGCAACAGGCGCTTCAACGTCTGCACCCCCTCGGCGGTCTCGACGTCGTGCGCCGGCGCCTCGGCGGCATCGGGCTCGACCTCCTCGTCGACCGCAGCATCGACCGCCTCGACCGGCCGGTGCCGCGCCAGCGACTGGTAGATCGCGCGGCCCGCCTCGGTATCGATGCGCGACTGCAATTCCCAGCTTTCGCTGCGCGCCGACAGTTCGGTGATCAGCGTGAACAAATCGTCGCAATCGTCTTCATGGCTGCAGGTCAGAAAGGCCAGCCGGCCATCGTGCTCGATGACGCGGTCGTCGTCCTCGGCAAATCCGAGGTCGGTCAGCGCGTTGTCGAGCGCCCGCCGCGAGGCGACGAGCAGCACCGTCACATGCAGCCGGCGGCCGGCTTCTGGCGCCTCGTTCTCGGCCATCGCCTCTCCCCGAAAGATAAAGGGATACAAGCAGCGACGCGGTCTGCGCAACCGGCGTGATCAGACATCACCGTTCAGCCGAGGCGGCTCTCGCCCTGCCCGCTGATGCGCACATCGCGGTGGATGCCGACGTTCATCAACAAGCCGAAGCCCAGCATCACCGTGACCATCGCGGTTCCGCCGTAGGAGATCAGCGGCAACGGCACTCCGACCACCGGAATGAGCCCCATGACCATCGCCGTATTGATGAACGCGTAGAGGAAGAAATTGACGGAGATCCCCAGGCCGAGCAGCTTCCCGAACTGGCTGCGGCTGCGCAGCGCGATCGCGAAGGCATAGGCGATCACCAGGAAGTAGAGCGCCAGCAGCGTCAGCCCGCCGACCAGGCCGAACTCCTCGGCGATCATCGTGAAGATGAAATCGGTCTGCCGTTCGGGCAGGAAGCTCAGATGGCTCTGGGTGCCAAGCAGAAAGCCCTTGCCGAACAGGCCGCCCGAGCCGAACGCGATCTTGGATTGCAGAATGTGGTAGCCCGCGCCGAGCGGATCGCGGCCGGGATCGAGGAACGTATAGAGGCGGATTTTCTGATAGTCGCGCAGCATCGACCAGCCGAGCGGCGCCGCCGCGGCGGCGGCGAGCGCGGCCACCCCGAAGATCCGCAGGCGGACGCCGCCCATGAAAAACAGCGCAGCGCCGGTCGCCAGCAGCATCATCGCGGTGCCGAGATCGGGCTGCTTCAGGACGAGCGCGGTCGGCATCATGACCATGACCGCCGGCATGACCAGCGAGCGCAGCCGGCCGCCATTCTCCGCCGGCAGGCCGTGAAAATAGCGCGCGAGTGCCAGCACCAGCGCGATCTTCATGATCTCCGACGGCTGCAACTGAAAGCTGCCGAGGCTGATCCAGCGCTGCGCGCCCAGTCCCGCCGTGCCGCGAACATCGACCGCGGCGACGAGCAACAGCGCCGCCCCATAGATCCAATAGGCGCTGCGATACCAGTAGCGGATGTCGACCAGGGCCGCCGCGATCATCGGGATCAGGGCGATCGCGAAGCGCGCCATCTGGCGCGAGGCCCAGGGCTGATAACTGCCGTTCGCCGCCGAATACAGCATGGCGAAGCCGATGCCCGAGATCACGGCAATCAGCAGCACCAGCCCCCACTGGATGGCGCGCACCTTGTCGGCGAAGGTCAGTTCGTGCCGGCCGATGTCGGGGGCATAGCTCATAGTCGGCTAGAGGCGCGTCGCGGCGGCGGCCAACGCGGGCGCCGGCGGCGGCTCGGCGGGCGCGGCCTCGGAGAGGGCGCCGGGCGGCGGCACCTGGCGCGCCGGGTCGCGCTTCTGTACCTCGACCAGCACGTCCGCAACGACCGGTGCCGCCACCGCGCCGCCCTCGCCGCCCCGCGCCCCGCCATGCTCGACGACGACGGCGGCGGCGTAGCGCGGCGCGTCGACCGGGGCGAAGCCGACAAACAGCGCGTGGTCGCGGTCTTTCCACGGCACCTTGGCCCCGGTCAAGGCGGCGTGCTCCCGCTCGTATTGCGAGATGCGGTGCACCTGAGAGGTTCCGGTTTTCCCGCCCATCGCAAAGGCCGGATCGGTGATGCGAGCGTGGTAGGCGGTGCCGTGCGGCTCGTTGACCGCCGCGTTCATCGCGTCGAGGATGACGGCGAGATTCTGCGGATCGACGTCGAGCGCGGCAAAATCGGGCGGCGTCGCATCGCCCCCCGCCGGCAGGCGCCCGGCGCGTACGAGATGGGGAACGACCGCGCGGCCGGTGACGAGCCGCGCCGCCATCGTCGCGAGCTGCAACGGCGTCGCCAGCACCGCACCCTGGCCGATGCCGGCGATCAGGGTCTCGCCCGGCTGCCACGGGGTCCCCCGCGCCGCCAGCTGCCATTCCCGCGTCGGGATCAGCCCGCCGGCTTCGCCCGGAATGTCGATCCCCAGCGCGGCGCCAAACCCGAACCGTCGCGCCATCGCGGCGATCCGGTCGATGCCGGTGCGCCGGGCGGTCTCGTAGAAGAAGACGTCGCAGGATTCCTTGATCGCATCGCGCAAATGCAAGGTGCCGTGGCCGCCTTTCTTCCAGCAGTGGAACACGGCCTCACCCAGCTTCAGATAGCCGGGACAGGTGATCGCGGTATCGGGCGTGATGGCACCGGCCTCGAGGGCGGCCAGCGCGACCATCGGCTTGAACGTCGAGCCGGGCGGGTAGACCCCGGCGATCGCCTTGTCGGTGAGCGGCTTGCGCGGATCGGTCGCCAATTCGTGCCAGGCGGCCGGCGTCAGCCCATTCGAGAACAGCATCGGGTCGAAGCTCGGGCTCGACGCCAGCGCGAGCACGTCGCCGCTCACCGCATCGAGCAGCACGCAGGCGATGCTGGGCTCCGCGGCACAGCGCCGCATGACGAAATCCTGCATCACCATGTCGAGCGCGATCACCACGTCCTGGCCCGGTTGTCCCGGCTGCTCGGCGAGCTCGCGCACCACCCGGCCATAGGCGTTGACTTCGACCTCGCTGGTGCCCGCTTCGCCCCGCAGCACCAGGTCCTGCGACTTCTCGATGGCGGTCTTGCCGATCCGAAAATCGGGCAGTTCCAGGAGCGGGTCGCCGGTCAGCTGCTTCTCCGACGCTTCGGCGACGTAGCCGAGTACATGGGCGGCGGTCGCCCCATAGGGGTAGTTGCGGATCATCCCCTCTTCGATGGCGACGCCGGCGAGTTCGGGAACCGCGACCTCGATCCGCGCCATCTCGTCCCAGGTCAGATTGGCGCGCACCAACAGCGGGATGAAGGCGTGCCGGTGGCGCGCCTCGCGCAAGACGCGGGTGCGATCGGCATCGCTGACCGCGATCAGCGTGCCGAGCGCCTGCAGCGTCGCGGCGAGGTCGCCGGTCTGCTCCGGCACGACGACGACGCGATAATTGTGCCCGTTATCGGCGAGAACGATGCCGAAGCGGTCGAAAATGCGGCCGCGCGGGGGCGCCAGGAGGCGCAGATTGATGCGGTTTTCGTCGGATAGCAGCGTGTAGCGGTCCTTCTCCAGGACCTGCAGCTGATACATCCGGCCGGCGAGCGCGGCCGCCAGCAGCGCCTGGCCGCCGCCGAGCAGGGCGGCGCGCCGGGTGAAGAGCTTCTCGCGCAGGGTATCGCGGGGCACCGCCGGAACCGCTAGCCCGGGCGCATCATGCGGCGGCGCCCATCAGTGCCCGCTGAGTGCGCCCCAGGACGAAGCTCGCGGCCGGAAAAATCGCGATCGTCAGCACCGTGCGAAAAACCATCGTGCGCCCACCGAGCAGGGTCAGCTGCATCGTACAATGCAGCGCCCACAAACCGAACATCGCGGCGCAGCTGAGCAGCGTGAAGCCGCCCCACACGAAGGCGAATGTCCGGTTGACGAAATGGTACCGGCTGCGCAGCACCGCGGCGCGCGCCAATAACAAAACGAGCGCGGTAACCCCGATCGGCGAGCCGGAAAGCAGGTCTTCGGCGAGACCAACGGCGAACAGCCCGAGCGGCGGCAGCAGGTCGGGGCGGTAGATCGTCCAGTGATAGACCGCCATCAGCGTAAACGCCGGGGTCAGCGTGGCGTAGCCCGGAACGCGCACCGGCAGGATCGCGATGACGGCCGCCAGCACGGTGGTGGCGATCGGCAGCATCCGGGCCATGCCGCTGTTGACCGGCGGCAGCGAGGGGATGCTGGAAACCTTGAGCGCCATGGCTCAGCGCACGCTCGCCTCGTCGGCAATCGCCGGCGTGCCGCGCCTGCGGTGCCGCGCCGCCACCGGTACCGGCTGCGGCAGGCCGCGCGACAGGCCGTAATCGACGACCAGCACATAGCCCAGTTGCGACAGCTCGACATAGGGCTCGACCCGCGGCATGCCGTGCTCGATCGCGGTGACGACGCCTACCGGCAGGTCCGGCGGGAACACGCCGCCCTCGCCCGAGGTGACGATCCGGTCGCCGATCTTGATCGGCTGCGGCTGGTCGGGATAGAGCAGACGCGGGCGCTCGGAATTGTCGCCGGCGAGCACCGCCTTTGCCTCGGTGCCGGCGACGGCGACCGGAATGCGCGAGTTGAGGTCGGTGATCAACAGGATGCGCGCGGCGCGCTCGCCGACTTCGGTCAGCCGCCCGACGAGGCCGGCGCCGGTAATCGCCGCCTGGCCGCGCGCCAGACCCTGCTCGGCGCCGGCGTTGACCAGCACGCTGCGCGCAAAGCCGCCGCCGGAATCAGCGATGATGCGGGCCGTGACGTAGGACACCGCATCGTGCGGCACGACCTTGAGCAGGCGGCGCAGTTCGCGATTGTCGGCGGCCAGGTTGAGCGCGACCTGCTGCCATTTGAGGAGCCGCTCGTTGTCTCGTTCGAGCCGCAGATTGTCGCGGTACATCGAGACGGCGCCGCGCACCCGCTCGACCACGGCCGCCGCGGCGCCGAGCGGTCGCGACAGCACCTCGAGGACCGGGGCGGAGTCGTCCGTCAGCGTCGTCCGGAAGGTCGCGAACATCGTCTCGTCGGCCTTGCCGAGGAGGATGATCGCCACCGCCAGCAGGACGAGAAACGGCGGTGCGGTTCGCTGGATCGTCGCGCGCAGCGGCGCTGATGGCCGAAGCACCGATGCCCCCTAGGTTTCGACGGCGCCGAACGTCTCGGTTCGGCCCGCGCAGCAGCGCTGGTTTTTCATATCCCCGACACCCCCCAGTCCGGAGCTTAGCCCGAGATAACCGCCGTCACCACATGTTGATCAACAGGTTTTTAAGGGTCTTCATTTCTTCGAGCGCGCGCCCCGTCCCCAGCGCGACGCAACTCAACGGCTCGTCGGCGATCGACACCGGCAAGCCGGTGGCGTGGCGCAGCACAAAATCCAGATTGCCGAGCAGGGCGCCGCCGCCGGTCAACACGATCCCCTTATCGACGATGTCGGCGGCGAGTTCGGGCGCGGTGTGCTCCAACGCCACCTTGACCGCCTCGACGATCGAGCCGACCGGCTCGGCAAGGCTTTCCGAGATCTGCCGCTCGCTGATCACGATCTCCTTGGGCACGCCGTTCATCAGATCGCGGCCCTTGATTTCCATGACCCGGCCGTCGCCGTCCTCGGGCATGCAGGCCGAGCCGATTTCCTTTTTGATGCGCTCGGCGCTGCCCTCGCCGACCAGCAGATTATGATTGCGCCGGATATAGGCGATGATCGCCTCGTCCATCTTGTCGCCGCCGACCCGGACCGAGCGCGAATAGACGATGCCGCCCAATGAGAGGACCGCGACCTCGGTCGTCCCGCCGCCGACATCGACGATCATCGAGCCGGTCGGCTCGGTCACCGGCAAGCCGGCGCCGATCGCCGCCGCCATCGGCTCCTCGATCAGGAACACCCGGCGCGCGCCCGCGCTTTCCGCCGATTCCTGGATGGCGCGGCGTTCGACGGCGGTCGAGCCCGACGGCACGCAGACGATGATCTGCGGGCTGGCAAAGCTCCGCCGGTTGTGCACCTTGCGGATGAAATGCTTGATCATTTCCTCCGCCACCTCGAAATCGGCGATGACGCCGTCGCGCAATGGCCGGATCGCCTGGATATTGCCGGGCGTGCGGCCGAGCATCAGCTTGGCCTCTTCGCCGACCGCCAGGACCTGCTTCTTGCCCCGGACGCTGGCGATGGCGACAACCGAAGGTTCGTTGAGCACGATCCCACGGCCCTTGACGTAGACCAGCGTGTTTGCCGTGCCGAGGTCGATCGCCATGTCGGCGGACAACAAACCCAGCATTCTGCCAATCATTGCAATTATAAATCCAAAGTTGCAGCCGATCCGAGACCCCACCGCACCTTGCGGTCCTGCGTTAAATCAGCTTGGCGATCAATGACATTATCGACCCCGCCCGGCAACGGATAGTTGCTGGCGCGAGACGCGCGGCGATAAAAGGCGGCCCCGGCCCCGGCAGCCGCTTGAAAAAACTGCGCACCCTGGCATCGTCCGCGAGCATGAGCGAGGCGACGCTGGTCAAGCATTCGGTCCGGATCGCGGGGCACGCGACCAGCGTGTCGCTCGAACGAGCGTTCTGGGCGGCGCTGCGCGCGATCGCGGCGCGGCGCGGCGTCGCCGTCAATGCGCTCTTGGCGGCGATCGACGCCGAGCGCAGCGGCAATCTGTCGAGCGCCATCCGGCTCTTCGTTCTCGAATGCTGCCGCCGCGGCGAGCTGCGCGATGACACTCCCGAGGAGGATCGCCCGGATGATCATGATCGCTGACAGCGCCGGGGTTGCGCGCGGCGCCGGCGCGCGCCATTCTGATGGCCCAGGAAGAGGGCTTGTGATGGCGTCGGTCGTCAATCTCAACCGGTTCCGCAAGGCTAGGCAGCGCACCGAAGACGAGCGCCGGGCCGCGGAAAACCGCGCGACGTTCGGACGCAGCAAGGCCGAACGGCAGAAAGCGGACAGCGAGCGCGAGCGCATCGCCCGTGACCTCGACGGCAAGCAGGTCGATTAGCGCGGCCTGGCGAGCCGGCATCGGGCTCGATCCGGGTGGCAGGCTCGATTGATTTTGGGTGGCGCTCAGCGCAAAAAGAGACCGGGACCAGCGCACTGATCCCGGATCAAGTATGCGGGTGGCAAACCCGCGACAGGGAGACTTTGCCGAGCCGGACCAGGAGTTTTAGGGCAAGGTCCGGCGCTTGCCCGTCACATCGCTGCAACGTCTGCCAACGCACTCGTCGCGATAAGGTTCCGCCGGACTTGCGCGTCGCCGAAGGAGGACGCCGCAGTTCAGTTGACCGCGGCGACTGTGCCCGGGAAGCGCTGCCGGCCGCGGCGCAACGCGGCCGGTTCGGCCATCGCGATCTCGGCCTGCCGATCGGGCACGATCCCCATCAGCTGGCGCAGCGCCTCGCGGCCGCGCGACAGGCGCGAGCGCACTGTGCCGACCGGCACGCCGAGCACCGCGGCGACTTCCTCGTAACGCATCCCCTCCAGGCCAACCAGCAGGATCACCGAGCGCTGCTCTGCGGGCAGCTTGGCGAGGGCGCGTTGCAGATCGCGCAGCTCAAGGCTCTTGGTCTGCTGCGGCGCCCGGGTCAGCATCGGCTCGCTTTCGCTCAAGCCGACCGAGGTGCCTTCGCGCACTGCGCTGCGGACCTGATTGACGTACTGATTGTGCAGGATCGTGAACAGCCAGGCGCGCAGGTCGGTGCCCTCGCGCCACAGATGCAGCTTGCCGAGGGCGCGGGCAAGGCAATCCTGCACCAGATCATCCGCCGCGACGACGTCGCGCGACAACGCCCGGGCGTAACGCCTCAGGCGCGGGATCTCGGCTTCGATGCAGCTATGGATTGTTGCCAAGAACCCCTCCCGCGGATCGCGACCGGCAATCCGCCGGTCCCAAACGAGCGGGGACTCTATCGACGCGCTGTAATCCAATGATGTCAGCGAATTTGGTTTTGTGTAAGAATTTGTAACCATATGTGCGGGGTCCCATATGTTCACCCAGCGGCTGCGGCCGTGCCTCATCGATAGCGACACCACGGCCCAGGCAAGGCAGGACCGCCCCGAATGAGCGACAACGGCCATATCGTGGTCGTCGACGATCAGCAGGAAATCTGCGACGTCGTCCAAGAGTACCTGACCAACGAGGGTTATCGCGTATCGACCGCGCATGACGGGGCCGGGATGCGCCGCGCGATGAGCCAGTCGCCGGCCGATCTGGTCATCCTCGACCTGATGCTGCCGGGCGAGGACGGGCTGACCCTGGCGCGCTCGCTGCGCAGCGAATCCGGCATTGGGATCATCATCTTGACCGGGCGGGGCGAGACCGTCGACCGGATCATCGGCCTCGAAATGGGGGCCGACGATTACCTGCCGAAACCGTTCCATCTGCGCGAACTTTTGGCGCGGGTGAAGAGCGTCTTGCGCCGCGTCCAGAGCCGCAACGGCGACACACCGCCGGCGAGCCGGGTGCGCGCCCGGTTCGCCGGCTGGAACCTTGACCTGTCGAGCCGCGAGCTGCTGTCGCCGAGCGGGGCGGAAGTTCGCCTGACCACCGGCGAATTCGATCTGCTCTCGGCGTTTGTCAATAACGCTAATCAGGTGCTGTCGCGCGATCGGCTGTTGGACCTGGCGCGCAATCGCGAGGCCGGGCCGTTCGACCGGACGATCGACGTGCAGGTCGGCCGGTTGCGCCGCAAGCTCGAAGAGGATCCGCAGAACCCGACGCTGATCAAGACCGTCCGCGGCAGCGGCTACATCTTCACTCCGCCGATCGAGCCGGGCTGAGCGCTGCCCCGGGCGGCCCCCCGGGCGGCGCCCCGGGCGCTGCCGCGTGTAAGCCCGCTCGGGCGGCCAGGGCGCCGGCAAAGCCGGGCCGCCGGCGATCGGCGAGCCGGGCGAACTCGGCGCCGAGGCGGCGCAGACCGTCGATCTGGTGGCGCAGATAGCCGCAGCGCACCGCGGCGCCGGCGATCTGCGTGACGCCGGTCGGCGGAAAGACCGGTCCGTGCCGCCAGGTGCCGAACAGCAGGTCCCAGACCGGCAGGATCACGGCGAAATTGCACCCCGCGGTCCGCTCGTAGGGCGCCTGCGCGTGCTCGATCGCGTGGTGCAGCCGGTGGTAGTGCGGCCCCACCATCAGCGCGCTGCCGACCCGGCCGAAATCGAGCCGCAGATTGGTGTGCGACAGGCTTTCGATCAGCCGGAAGGCGATCACCACCAGCGGAAATTCCTCCGGCTCGACGCCGATCAGCAACGCCAGCGTGCCGCTCCACGCCACCGCCAGGACATCGTCGAGCAGGTGATTGCGGTCGTCCGACCACAGCGTCATCTGGCGCTGGTCGTGGTGCAGGCTGTGCAGGGCCCACCACCACGGCAGGCGATGCTGCAGCCGGTGGCGCCAGTATTCCCCCAGATCGAGCAGTGCCACATAAACGAGAAAGGTCGCGAATGGCCAGCCGCGCAGCGCTGGCAGCAGTTGTTCGAGGGCCGGCGGGATATACCCGTGGAAGCGCAGATCGCCGTCGATCATGACGCCGATCGGGGTCAGCACGACAAACAGGATCGCCGGCACAATGCCCAGCCGGTGCACCAGCGTGTAGATGACATCGGTGCGCACCGCCCGCCGCTCGGCCCAGCGCTCGACCGGCCGCCACCATTCGAGCGGTCGCAGCAGGAGGTAGGCGAGCGCGATCTCAACCGCGCCGAACAACGCGACGCCAACCCCGTCATAGACATCCTCGGCCCAGTCCATCAGGCCGAGCCGGTAGAGCGCCGGCTCGACCGCCGCCTGAAAAACCGCTCCCTGCACCTGCTCGATCAACCGCAACACGCCGTCGATCATCGTCGCCGCCCCCGGCCTGTCGTCGTCGCCGGCATCTCAGTTCAGGGCAATCCCGTGCGGCGAGCGGCCGACCGGGATCGTCGTCTTCAGCGTATTGGTCGCGCGGTCGATGACATCGACCGCGGCCCGCCAGCGGCCGGTGGCCCACAGCTCCTTGCCGTCCGCGGTCAGGGCCATGTCGTCCGGCCCGCCAGGCGCAACAATCGTGCCGGTGATCGCGAGGGTGAGGGCGTCGAGCACCGAGATCGTCCCTTCGACCCGATTGGACACATAAAGCGTCTTGCCGTCGGGCGAGAGGACGAAATTGTGGGCACCGTTGCCGGTGTGGACGAGGCCGATGATGTTGCCGTCCGCGGGATCGACCTCGACGACGTGGTCGGTGCCCATGATCGCCACCAGGATCGTGCCCGAGGCGCGCACCAGCACCCCGGCGGGCTGCGGTCCGACCGGGACAGTCCACAGCGGCTTGCCCGAGGCGAGATCGATCGCGATCAGATTGCCGGTGCCCTGCAGCGTGACGTAGACCGTGCGGCTGTCGGGCGAGAAGCCGATATGGCTTGGCATCGTCGGGGCCGGCAGGCGGTGGACGAGCTGGTAGGTGTTGCCGTCATAGATGTCGATGCGGTCGAGGCGCAGCGAGTTCGCGACAAACCATTTGCCATCGGGGCTGAAGCCGATCTGATAGGGGTCGCTGGCCTCGCGCCGCTGCTGCACGGTGTTGGTGGCGCGGTCGATGAAGACGAGTTCGTTGCCGCTGGCCATCGCCGCGATCAGGCTCTTGCCATTC
>Ga0307372_10009495_pt1 | contig 13392 bp, 12 predicted proteins | sample OX1MG_FD_202533 | JGI IMG/M metagenome (GOLD analysis project Ga0307372, IMG submission 202533) | Soil microbial communities from Risofladan, Vaasa, Finland - OX-1 | ecosystem: Environmental > Terrestrial > Soil > Coastal area > Acid sulfate soil | place: Finland: Risofladan, Vaasa | collected...
CTCTTTACTCTGACTCAGGACTAACTCTGACTCTAGAATACCAGAATGCTATTCTCGACGGCGGTGGGCCGAGGGGGTACAAGTGAGTGAGCCGGGCTCCATCGATTGGGTTCTCCGCACCACTCGGACCGTGCGGCGCCGACTCGACTTCGACCGCCCGCTTGATCTGCAGGTCGTACGGGAATGCCTCGAAGTAGCGCTCCAGGCGCCGACTGGCGGGGACTTCCAAGGTTGGCGATGGATCGTCGTGACCGATCCGGCGGTCAAGGCGGCCATGCGCGATCTGTACCTGGCGGCGCATGACGAGGCGTCGGGAGGACGAAGGCCGGCCGAGGTGGTGGCCTCGGGCGACCGCATGCTCGACGGCGCATGGCACCTGGCCACGAACCTCCACCGGGTGCCCGTTCTCGTCGTGGCCTGTATCCGCGGCCGGGTGACGTCGACCAGCAGCGCGGCACAGGCGGCTGCGCTGTATGCGTCGATCTACCCGGCGGTGTGGAGCCTGCAGCTCGCCCTGCGCAGTCGCGGGCTGACCTCGGCCATGACGACGGTCCACACCGAGCGGTACGAAGCCATGGCCGAACTGTTGGGCATCCCGGACAACGTCACGCAGGCTGCGCTGATCCCGATTGCCCACTTGCTCGGCGACGATCTGCGGCCGGCCCGCCGGCGGCCTGTCCGCGAGGTGGCCTACCTGAACCACTGGGGCGAACCCTGGGACGACGCCACCGAAAGGTGACCGCTCCGCGCTGACGGTCAGAGACCCTGCGGGCGGTCACCGATCACCTGGCGCCGCCGTAGCTCTTCGAGCTCGGACGACGGGAGGCCGAGCTCGCCCCCCAGGACCTCGTCGTTGTGCTGACCCAGCGTCGGAGGCGGGCTGTGGCACCACCCGTGGGGGGGCGAGGGGCGGAAGGGCAGCCCGGCATAATGCTGCCAACCGGCGTCGGGATGCTCGAGCCGCTCGAAGAAGCCCCGGTCGACCAGTTGCTCGTTCTCGAGAACCTCTGGCGGAAGCACGACCTCCGCCGCGGGCACGCCGACGCCGAGGAGCTCCTCGACTGCAACGGCCGGGACCCTCGTGGCCAGCCACGAGGAGAGACGGGCATCGAGGGCATCGTGCGCCCGTCGCCGACCGGCCGCCGTCGCCAGGCCGGGATCACCGGCCCACACGGGCGAACCAAGCGCACGCACCAGTCCCTGCCACTGCGTATCGGTCTCGACCGCCAGCGCGACCCACGCATCATCCCCGGCACACCGGTACACGTTCTGGGGCGCACCGGTGCCGCGGTTCCCGTCGCGCTGGAGCAGCACGTCGTGCACCTGATACTCGATCACCTGCTCGGCCGTGAGGTTGAGCGCCACCTCGACCATGGGCACCTCCACCAACTGCCCCTGGCCCGTGCGGTCGCGATGGGACAGCGCGGCCAGCAAGGCTACGGCGGCGTGCGCGCCGGCAATCGGGTCACACGCTCCTCTCGGCGCCATGGGCGGGCCATCGGGCAAGCCGGTTCGCCATGCCATGCCCGACAGCTGCTCCATGGTCGGTGCGAACCCGACCCGGTTCCTCCAAGGGCCATCGAGACCGAAGGCCGGCATGCGCACCATGATCAGTTCCGGATTGACCGCGCGCAGCTCCTCCCAGCCGAGACCGAACTGATCGATCACCCGGGGGGAGAAGTTCTCCACCACCGCATCCGCGCCCCCGATCAACCTGCGGACGAGCCCGAGGCCTTCGGGGTCACCCAGGTCGAGGGTGACCGAGCGCTTCCCCGCGTTGACCCCGTGGAAGATCCAGCTGTGCTCCCACCATTTCTCGTGGGCGATGCCGGGCCCTCCGGCGAAGCGAATGCCGTCGGGACGCTGGACCGACTCGATCTTCACCACGTCCGCACCGAGCGCACCGAGGATGAAGGTCGCCGAAGGGCCGGCCCAAAAGGCGGTGAAGTCCACGACGCGCACACCCGAGAGCGGAAGCCGCGGCGCGGGAGCGCCGACGTGTGGCGCGGCCGTCGTCGGGGGCGGAAGGGTGGTCCGGCGGGTCGCGCCGAGGGCGGGGGCGGGACGCGGAGGTGCCGGAGCGCAGTGCGACATCTGCCAGGGAGGCCTCGGTTGGCGGAAGCCGGCAGGATGTTCGACGAAGACGCGGCGTTCCTCGAAGTGGTCCATCTCCGGGATGGTGGCGCCGTTGCCGACAGCCGCCATCGGCACGCGGTAGAGGCTGGCGAGCTCGACCACCTCGGCCACGGTCCGGGTGGCGAGCCACGGATGGATCAGGGCGTACACCTCGGCCCGTCGGGGCCACCGACCGAGTTGGAGGGACAGTTCGGGATCGTCGACCAGGAGCGGCTGTTCGACCATGGTGGCGAAGTCGCGCCACTGCTGGCCGGTGACCATCGACATCCCCACCCAGCCGTCCTTGGCCGGTTCGATGGATGGGACCTCGACCGAACGCGAGAACTCGTGCAGGCCCATCAGCGAGGCGTGGAGCCACTCGTGACCCTGCATCGACTGGGTCATGCATTCGAGCAGGGAGACATCCACGTGGGCGGCGGCCCCGGGCCAGGCCGCCCCGACCAGGGCGCCCCGTCGCGCCGCCAGGAGCGCCAGTGCGGCGTACATGCCGCCCACGTACTCTCCGATCCGGCCACCGACCGCGACCGGCGGCCCGTCGGGGAACCCCCGGAACCCCGTGGCGCCACACAGGGCCTGCAGGACGAACTCGGTCGCCGGGCGCTCCTCCCAGGGCCCGCTCCAGCCGAAGTTGGTCAGCGAGAGCACGAGCACACCCGGATGGATCGCCGCCAGGGAGGCGGGATCGCGGCCAACGGATTCGGCATGCCTGCGGTCGCAGGTGAGCACGACCGCGTCGCACCACCGCACGAGCTCGGCCAGGCTGTCCCGATCGCCCTCGCCCACCACCGCGCTCTGCGTGCCGGCGCAGAGATACGAGAAGAGGGCGTCCTGCCGGCGGAGGGGGTCACCCTCCGCCGTTTCCACCTTGACCACCTCGGCCCCGGCGTCCACCAGCAGCTTCGTGCAGTACGCGCCGGCGATCCGATCGCTCAGGTCGAGGACGCGCAGACCCTCGACGGGCGGCCGGCGCTCCGCCCGCCCGCTCACTTCACCACCACAGGCGCGAACGCTCCGGATCCTCCCGGGCCGGAACGGCGATGGTGACGGAGACAGCCGCACACCGGTCACCGTGCTGGTTGCCCACCGTGAGCTCGATATCGACGAGATGGCGGACGTACCCGTCGCGTTCCTCACGGCGCTTGCCCACCACGCGGCCGGTTCCGACCATGGTGTCGCCGGCGTAGACCGACGCCAGGGTGGAGACCTTCCGCCGCACGAGGAACGAGCGCGGCCCCGCCCACCCGCTCACGACGCGGTCGGCGAACCCCAAGTAGTGCATGGTGTTCACATAGATCGTCGGCTGCCCCTGCGCCCGCGCGTACTCGGGATCGTGGTGGCCGGGAAAATAGTCCCAGGTGGTCGCCGGGTTCATGATCACCCGCCGGTAGGTGATCTCGTCGTCGACCCGCGCCAACTCGTCACCGGGCTCGATGTCCTCGAAGAACCGCTGCGCGTAGTCGACGCCCTCGATCATGCCGCCACGGGGTCGAAACGGAACAGCACGTTCGTCATGCGGGCCACCAGTGCCCCGTCCTGACGCCGGAAGGTGCTGGCGGTGGTGACGAAGTGCCCCTCCCCGAGCGCGGTCCGCTTCATCGCCGAGACATCCACCAGTTCCTCGGTGACGTTGAGGACGTCGCCGACCCGTATCGGCCGGAAGAACTCGGTCTCGTTCGAGGCGTTCACGAAGGTGGTGCCGGGCAGCGGGACCCGGGCCGTCAGCAACGGCATCGGGAGGGCCCCGCCCGGCTTCCACTCGATGGGGATGACCCACGTCATCAGCATGGCGGGCGGCGCGATGCACCCACCCCACACGTCTGTGGCGAAATCCTCGTCCCAGAACCCGGCGTTGGCGTCGTGGACCATGGCCGCGAAGTAGCGCGCCATGCCGACGTTGACCGGCACCTCGGCGAAGCGCACCGGGGTCGTGTAGCCGATCATGGCCAGGGCGTCCTCGTAGGTCCCGACGGCGATGTCGTACCCGGTCGAACCGAGCCCGCTCACGGCGCGGCGCGCCCCGGTGGTCGTTGGCGCCCCCCCATCAGCGATCGGCGGCGCTGGCTCCGGCCACAGGCGGTTTGCTGTAGGGCGTCTTCATGAAGATGCTCACACCACAGATCTTCCCGGCCTCATCGACCTCGAACAGGTCCGCCTGCGGGTATTCGGTCCGGATACCCTCGACGTCGAAGATCTCGCTCAGCTCGACCAGGAAGCGCTTCGGCCCGCACTGCGAGACGCGATCGACCCGCACTTCGTAGTTGAGCAACGTGGGCATGAGATGGCGGAGGAACTCGACGTAGTCGTCCTTCGTCTCGATGACATCCAGGAAGGGCCCCACCCGGCGCAAATTCTGGTCGGCCAGAATGGCGCCGAAGCCCTCCCAGTCCCGCGCCGCGAACGTGCGCAGGTACTCGTCCACCACCGCTTGGTCAGACATGCACATCCCCTCCCCTGCTAGGACACCCGATGTGCTCGCCAACGTAACGCACGCGGCGGCCCGCGGGTCGAGCCCGCAGACGAATCAGGTCTTCGAGCGCTCCCCGCCCTGCGGCTTCTGACCCTCGGGAAAGTCGCGGATCATGTTGTCCTGCACGAATGACGCCACGACGTCTCCGCCCGAGCTGAAGATATGGGCCCGACCGTAGGAGCGACCCCGCCCGGCGTACGGGCTTTCCTGCGCCAGCAGGTGCCACTGCGACGCGTCGATCGGCTCGTGGAAGGTCAAGGTGTGACTGAGCACGCTGGTCGAGATCGAGACGTGCGACATGGCCTGGCCGACCCCCTCATGAGGGCGCATGGCGGTGGCGATGAGGAAGCCGTCCGTGGCGTAGGCCAACAACGCCTGCCCGATGACCCCTGTCGCCACGGCTCCGGGGAAGCGAACCCAGACGAAGAGCTCGGGCGGGCCGACCGCGGCGGGATCGGAGAGGTCGACCCCGTCGACGATCCGCACCTCCCAGAAGCTGCCCTCGCTGGGCCCGGTCGGCGCGTCCTGCGGCGTGCCGACCGAGGGTGCGTCCACTCCGTGGCGGATGAGGTCCGGCTCGACCGCGCTCAGGAGGACCAAAGATCGCGTGCACAGGCGCTCGCCCTGGCGAACCGTCACCGTCGCGCTCGCCAGGGCCCGGCCGGTGTGCATCGCCTCGACCTCGATGTCGAGCGGCTGGCTCGGGTCGCCGCCCCGGGCGAAGACGGTATGGATGGACTTCACCTCCTTGGTCGGGTCGATGCTCGCTCCCGCCACGATCGACTGGGCCAGGAGCTGCCCGCCGAAGACGACGCCGCCGGGCCCGTCGGAGAAGTTCTGGGCGCGAAAGTGGCCCTCTCCGAGCGGTTCGAGGTCGAGGACCCCGAGTAGTTCCGATAGTTCTGCCACGTGGCCTCCGTCGTCCCGGGTCGCCGCAGCCTGGCCGAGCAGCGATCCCTCGCCACGTCGTGCCCTTCCCCACCTGTTGGGAAGTACCCGGCGGGGATCATGCCACAGGCCGTGTGAACCCGTCCGCGCCCGGGTGCCCGCCCGAATGGGACCGATTCGGTTGATTGAGTAGTGTCGGCGGCCAGCCAAAGGGGGATGCCACAGTGCCACTCGATGCCGACGCCGCCGCCGTTCTCTCCGCCATGGAAGCACAGGGCCTGCCGCCCATGGAGACCCTGACGCCCCAGGAAGTGCGGGACCGCACCGCCGCCGCAGCCGCGCTGTCGGCCGGCCCCGATGCGCCGGTCGGCTCGGTGGTCGAACGGGAGCTGGGCGGCGTGCCCTGCCTCGTGGTCACACCCGAGGGCACTGGGCCGTTCCACGTCCTCGTCTGGTTGCACGGCGGAGGCTGGGTGATCGGGAGCGCGGAACAGTCCCTGCACAGCGCGAAGGACCTGGCGGCGGGCGCCGGTGTCGTGGTCGTCGTGCCCGAGTACCGGTTGGCGCCCGAGCATCCCTTCCCGGCGGCGTTCGACGATGCGGTCGCGGTCACCCGGGCCACGCTCGACCACGCACCAGAGCTCGGGGGTCAGGAGGCCAGGGTCGCCGTGGGTGGCGACTCGGCCGGCGGCAACCTGGCCGCCGCGGTGGCACTCGTCGTGCCGGGGCTGTCGTACCAGATTCTCGCCTACCCGGTGACCGACGCCACCAGGAGCCACCCTTCCTACGCGCGCGTGGAGACCGGCTACATCCTGACTGCGGCCGCCATGGAGTGGTTCGTCGATCTCTACCTGCGCGACGGCGATCCCACCGATCCGCGGATCTCGCCCCATTTCGCGTCGGACGACGACCTCGCGGCGGCCTGCCCGGCCCATGTCATCATCGCCGGCTACGACCCCTTGGCCGACGAGGGCGCGGCCTACGCCCAACGCCTCCGTGATGCCGGCGTGCCGGTCACCGTGGCGCGCTACGACGGCCAGATGCACGGCTTCGTCACCATGGGGACGATGATCCCCACCGGGGCGTCGGCGATGGACGAGGCGATCGGGCACCTGCGCGCGGCGCTCGGCTCCGACGCCGACGACCGGCCCGTCTCCTCGGGAACGGAGCGGCCATGACGTCCGAGACGGCACGACGGCACTTCGGGCCGGCCGGAACGCCGCACGTCGCCATCGTGGGGGGCGGGTTCGCCGGCATCGCCACGGCCGTCAAGCTCAAGAAGGCAGGCATCGACACCTTCACGGTGTTCGAGAAGTCCGAAGGCCCCGGCGGGACCTGGTGGGACAACCGTTATCCCGGAGCCGAGGTCGACGTGGCCTCGCACCTCTACTCCTACTCGTTCAAGAGCCACGATTGGACGCGCACGCACGCCAAGCAGGCTGAGCTGCAGGCCTATCTCGAAGAGGTGCTCGACGACTTCGACCTGCGCCCGCACTTCCGCTTCTCCACCACGGTCCGCGACGCGGTCTGGGACGAGCGCACGCACACCTACACCGTGCATCTCGAGAACGGCGAGAGCGTGCCGGCGCACATGGTGGTCAGCGCGCTCGGGCTGCTCAACTACCCCAAGTATCCCGATTGGCCCGGGTTGGAGGACTTCGCCGGCCCCAAGTTCCACACCTTCCGCTGGGAGCACGGGCACGACCTCACGGGCAAGCGGGTGGCCCTGGTGGGGACCGGTTCGACCGCCAGCCAGGTCGTGCCCGAGATCGCCCCGCTCGTCGGCCACCTCTATCTCTTCCAACGCGAGCCCGGATGGGTGGTCCCCAAGGGCGACCGCGACTTCAACCCCGCCGAGCGCGCCACGTACCAGAGCTCGTGGCAGCGACGCCTCACGCGGTGGAAGGCGGCCTACCAGCTCGAGAAGAACCAGATCGGCGGGGCCATCCACCGGCCGGGCACCAAGATCAACGGGTTGCGCGAGCAGCAGTGCCGGTCCTTCATTCAGCGGGTGTTCGCGGACCGGCCCGACCTGGCCGAGGCGGTCACACCCAAGTACCCCTACCCGGGCAAGCGCCCCATCCTGAACTCGACCTTCTACCCGGCGCTCCTGCGGGACAACGTCGAGCTCATCCCCCGCGCCGTCAGGTCGGTGACCGAGAAGGGCGTCATCGACGTCGAGGGCAACGAGTACATCGTCGACGTCCTGGTGATGGCCACCGGCTTCCAGCCGGCCAGCTACCTCTCCAGCCTCGAGGTGGTCGGCCTCGGTGGGCGCACGATCCATGAGGCCTGGGCCGGGGAGCCGCGGGCCCTGCTGGGCATGACCGTGCCCGGGTTCCCCAACTTCTTCATCCTCTACGGCCCCAACACCAACGGGGGGGAGATCGTGTCGATGTTGGAGCGCCAGGCCGAGCACGTCGTCCACTGCGCCAAGCGCCTCGTGCGCACAGGGTCGACCGCGGTAGAGGTCCGTCCCCGCTTCTACGACGCCTTCAACCGCTGGATCGACCGCCAGATGAAGGGCACCGCGTGGGTGGTCTCGAACAACTACTACAAGGCGCCGACCGGCCGCATCGTGACCCAGTGGCCGTTCGGGCCGCTGCTCTACGGGGTCCTGTCCAAGACCCTGGCCCCGCTCTCCGAGCAGACCAGGGTGGCGGCGGAATCGCGCCAGCCCGCCACCGTGACCTGAGCCGTGGCCACGCCGGAGCGCTTCACGATCGCCGTGGAGGACCACGTGCTCGAGGACCTGGACCAGCGGCTGGCCCGCATCCGCTGGCCGCTCGACCCGGGCAACGAAGACTGGCGCTACGGGACCAACCGGGCCTGGCTGGAGGATCTGGTCGACTACTGGCGCAACGCGTACGACTGGCGGGTCCACGAGGCGGCGATGAACCGCTTCGCCCACTACCGTGTGGAACTGGACGACGTCCCCATCCACTACATCCACCGCCGCGGCGTCGGCCCCGACCCGATGCCGTTGGTGCTCACCCACGGGTGGCCCTGGACGTTCTGGGACTTCGCCGGGACGATCGACGCCCTGGCGGACCCGGCCAGTCACGGCGGGGACCCGGCGGACGCCTTCGACGTCGTCGTCCCCTCGCTCCCGGGCTACGGCTACTCGGTCCCCCTCCTGCGCACCGGCGTGACCGTCCGCACGACTGCCGCCCTATGGGTACGGCTCATGCGCGAGGTGCTGGGCTACGACACGTTCGGCGCGCACGGGGGCGACTGGGGGGCCAGCGTGACGGCGCAGCTCGGTCACGAGTTCCCCGAGCACATGGTCGGCGTGCACCTGAGCCTCCCGGTCCTGATGCGCGTGTCCTACTACTCGGGTCTCAGCGCGGCCGACTACGGGCCGGGCGAGGAGGGTTGGTTCGAAAAGATGCAGGAGCGGATGGCCTTCGCCGCCAGCCACGTGGCTGTGCAATCCCAGGACCCCCAGACGTTGGCCTATGCCCTGAACGATTCCCCGGTGGGGCTGGCCTCGTGGATCCTCGAGCGCCGGCGGCTGTGGAGCGATCACGACGGCGACGTCTACGACGCGCTCTCGAAGGACTTCCTCCTCACCAACGTCATGATCTACTGGGTCACCGAGTCCATCGGCTCGACGATGCGGTACTACTGGGAGAACTTCAAGGAGCCGAACCGGTTGGCCCACGAGCGCACCCCGTCGATCGAGGCGCCGACGGGGATCGCCGTCTTTCCCCGCGACCTCGTCTTCGTCCCCCGCCGCCTGGCCGAGGAGCACACCAACCTGGTGCACTGGACCGAGATGCCCCGGGGCGGCCACTTCGCCGCGGCCGAGGAACCCGATCTGATCGTCGAGGACCTGCGGGACTTCTTCCGGCCGTTGCGCTGAAACCGGTTGTGACCGGGCTGCCAGTTTCACTGGACGCCCCTGCGGTACTCATACCGCGTTCGGCGGTTGCTGCTCGCCCCGCACCAGCCTTCCTGGGAGTTGCCCTGTCGGCCGACCGTCGGCGTAGACCTCTACGCCGCTGACGACGGTGTGGAGGTACCCGTCTGCGTCCTGGAGGACTCTTCGGCCGCCGGCCGGAAGGTCGTTGACGAACCTGGGTGTGCGAGGGGTCAGCCGGTCGTAGTCGATGACGTTGATGTCGGCCTTGTAGCCGGGGGCGATGAGGCCACGGTCATTGAGCCCGACCGCTTCGGCCGTGGCGCGGCTCTGTCGCTGGACCGCCAGCGGGAGGTCCATTCGTGAGGCGCCCTGCCGGTCCCGGGCCCAGTAGGAGAGCAGGGTGGTCGGGAAGCTGGCATCGCAAATCAAGCCGACGTGGGCACCGCCGTCGCCCAGTCCGGGCACCGTGTACGGATGGGTGAGCATTTCGCCGACGGCATCGAGGTTGCCTTCGAAATAGTTGAGGGCCGGTAGGTAGGCCGGTCCGCGCAGCAGGACGTCGTAGAGCACGTCCTCCGGAGTTCGGCCTTCGCGTTGGGCTCGAGCCTGTATCGAGCTGGACGGGGCGGGCTCGTAATTCGGCGGATCCCCGAGCTCGAACATTCGGTCGAGCGGTCGCTGGACGCCTCCTTGCTCGGCCATCTCGAGCAGGATCCGCCACTTCACTTCCCGGTCGGCCAGATCGGGCGAGGTCTGGAAGGTCGGGCTCGATGCCCATGGGTTGGCAGTCCCGTTGACGCTGATCACCACGCCAATGGCCCGGGTGGCCACTACTGCCCGCATGCGCAAGCCTTGCTCATTGGCGCGCTCGATGGCAGCCAATGCATTCCGGAACGCGTTGTCCTTCGAGGTCTGGCTGAGCGAAAGCGAGAGGGGGCGGCCGGAGGCCTGCATCATGGCGACGAAGGTGCTCATCTCCTCATGCAGATCAGCGAGGTCGGAAACCACCTGGAGCACGCCGGTCCCGGTGGAACCGATCGCCTCCGCGATCCCCACCAGTTCGTCTCGTGCGGCGCCGAGTGAAGGTATCGGTTCCCCTCGACTGGTCCGGTGGTTGATCGTGCGAGAGGTGCTGAATCCGAGGGCGCCGGCCCGGACCGCCCGGGCTGCGAGCCGACCCATCTCTGCGATCTCGTCGGACGTGGCGGGGGCCCGATTCGCGCCGCGCTCGCCCATGACGTAGAGGCGGAGCGGGGCATGGCAGACCTGGGCGGCGAAGTCGATATCGTGCGGTCGGCTGTCGAGGGCGTCGAGGTACTCCTCGATCGTTTCCCAGTTCCAGGGGAGACCTTCATGGAGCACCGATCCCGGCAGGTCCTCGACACCTTCCATGAGCTCGATCAGCCGGCCGCGGTCGGCGGCCCGGACAGGCGCGAAGCCGACACCGCAATTGCCCATGACGACCGTGGTCACGCCATGTACGGACGACGGCTGCAGCCGGGCATCCCAGGTGGCCTGGCCGTCATAGTGGGTGTGGATGTCCACGAAGCCGGGGGTGACGACCGCACCGTCGGCATCGATCTCGCGCCGGCCCCGCTCGTCTGCGGTGCCGACCAGGGCGATGACTCCATCTCGGATGGCGACGTCGGCCGTGCGCGCGGGGCCGCCGGTCCCGTCGACGACCGTCCCTCCCCGTAGCACCAGGTCATAGGTCATGGGATCTCCTTCATGATGGTACCGGCGGTCTGCCCGCCGTCAACAGCGACCTCGGCTCCCGTCATGAACGAGGAGCGATCTGAGAGCAAGAACACGACGACCTCGGCGATGTCGGTCGGCACCCCGGCTCGTCCGAGCGGGGTGCGTGCGAGCCTTTCCGCGGCGTCCGGGTCTTCGTCACGGATGACCATTGGTGTGAGCACGGACCGGGCAGTACGGCGTTGACCCGGATGCCGTCGGCCGCCAGCTCGAGCGCGGCGACCTTGGTGAGCCCGCGTAGTGCCCATTTGGAGGAGGCGTAGGCACCGTGCTCGGTCCAGGCCGTGACTGCCGCAGTGGACAGCGTGTTGACGATGGCGCCCTGCCCACTCGCCCGGAGGTGTGGGACAGCGGCTTGCATGCCGAGGAATGCCCCCAGGCAGTTGACCCGCCAGAGACGCTCGAAGTTCTCTGCGGATTCGTGTTCGAGGGCGGTCCGGCGCAGAACGCCGGCGTTGTTCACGAGCCCGTCCAGCCGGCCGAACCGCTGCACTCCGCTCTGCACGGCCCGCTTCCACGAGTGGGGATCTGTGATATCGAGCCGGCAGGCGTGGACGGCCTCGGGGTTGACGGCGGCGACGTCGTCGACGGTGTCGAGTACGTCTCCGACGATGACCCTGGCGCCCGCCGCCACGGCCAACTCGCTGATGGCCCGGCCTTGCCCTCGTGCCGCTCCGCTGACGAGTACCACTCGTCCGTGCCGGTCCATGCGACGCTCAGTGGATGAGGTGGTCATCAGGGTCCACTGCTGTCGTCATCTTCCAGTAATCAACGAGTCGCCATGGGCACAGCACGTATACCTTCCCGTCGGCCGCTTTGTACCAGGAGTGCTCGATCGAGGGGTGACCCCACATCAGCGTTTCGCATTCGGCCTGCAACTCGTCTCGGTAGCGATCGTATGCCTCGAAGGAGGGCTCGATCGAGCGGTGGTCACCTTCGATCAGGAGGCGAAGGGCGTCCCCCAGATACCGCATCTGGCACTCGGTGGTGAAGATGACGCTCCCGGCGTGAGCCAGCCCGGTGCCCGGCCCCCCGAGCATGAAAAAATTGGGAAACCCAGGAACCGAGACCCCACGGTAGGCCGACGGCTTTCCCTGCCAGGTGTCGGTGATCGACACGCCGCCACGGCCGACGATCTCCATCGGGTAGAGCACCTCGCTGGCCCGAAAGCCGGTGGCCAGCACGATCACGTCGGCCTCGTAGCGCTCGTCAGCTGTGCTCACCGAAGACTCGCCGCATCGCACGATGGGATCTGTGACCAGATCGACGTGTGGCTGCGTGAGACAGCGCAGCCAGCTGCCGTCGTCCTGCAACATCCGCTTGGTCATCGGGGGATAGCTGGGGGTGACCTTGGCCAACAATTCGGGGTCGTCGCCGACGTTGTCTTCGATCCACTTGACGAAAATGTCACGCCGTTGGGCGCTGAAAGCGTTGGCCGTGCGAGGAAAATCCGGCCAGTCCGGGTCGATCCGCACCATCTCGAGCATCTTGTCGCTGGACTGCCACATGAGCATGAACCGGTACCACTGTCGGTATCCGGGCAGGTGGCGCATGGCCCAGATCTCCACAGGCTTGAGACCAGCGTGGTAGCGAGGGTTCGGCGCCATCCACTGCGGAGTCCGCTGGAACACCACGAGCCGTTCAACCTGGTCGACGATGGCCGGCCCGATCTGAAAGCCGCTCGCGCCCGCACCGATGAGCGCTACCCGCTTGCCTCGAAGATCTACAGAGTGATCCCAACGGGCCGAATGGAAGACAGGGCCGCGAAAATCCTTCAAACCGGGCAGATCGGGAATGAGCGGCCGGTTCAAGATTCCGACGCCGGAGATCAGAACTTCGGCCGAGCGGGTCTCTTGTGTGCCGTCCGCCGTGCGGAACGCCACATGCCACTGTGCCTCCTCGTCGTCCCACTCGGCGCGCTCGACTTCGCACTGCCAGTGCACGTGGGGGCCGAGGTCGTGTTCGTCGAAAAGACGGTGGAAGTACCGGTACAGCTCGGGTTGTTGGGCGTAGTACTCGCTGAACTCGTCTGATGGTCCGAACGAGTAGCTGTAGTAATGGCTGGCCACGTCGACCCGGCAGCCCGGGTACCGGTTCTCGAGCCATGTGCCTCCGACGTCGTGGTTCTTCTCGATGATCTCGAACGGAACCCCGGCCTCCTTGAGCCGGATAGCGGCCAGGAGTCCCGACTCGCCGCAGCCGATGACGATGGCGGAGAGCGGCCGGGCGTGGACGCTTTGGTCCGCCGTGGCGAGCGGGATGGCTCGGGGGTTAGTGCCGG
>Ga0307372_10009497_pt1 | contig 13390 bp, 10 predicted proteins | sample OX1MG_FD_202533 | JGI IMG/M metagenome (GOLD analysis project Ga0307372, IMG submission 202533) | Soil microbial communities from Risofladan, Vaasa, Finland - OX-1 | ecosystem: Environmental > Terrestrial > Soil > Coastal area > Acid sulfate soil | place: Finland: Risofladan, Vaasa | collected...
GGCGAGGACGAGCGCTACCTGCATGAGCTCACCGCCACCGCGATCGGGGCGCTTGGCGAGCAGTTCCCCGAACTCCAGCGCGACGCGCCCCGCATCCACGGGGTGATCGACGCGGAGGAGGCGGCGTTCAGCGCCACGCTGCGCACCGGGTCGGCCATCTTCGACGCGGCGGTGGGCGAGATCCGGCGCCGCGGCGGCAGCGCCCTGGCCGGCGGCCAGGCCTTCCAGCTGCACGACACCTACGGGTTCCCGATCGACCTCACCCTGGAGATGGCCAGCGAGCAGGGCCTGACCGTGGACGAGGAGGGGTTCCGGCGGCTGATGGCGCAGCAGCGCCAGCGGGCCAAGCAGGACTCGATCGACAAGAAGACCGGCAACGCCGACATCTCGGTGTTCGCGGCGCTGCTCGAGCGGTCCGGGCGGGCCGAGTTCACCGGGTACGAGCAGGTGACCGGGGAGGCCACCGTCACCGGCCTGCTGGTAGGCGGCGCCTCGGTCGCCGCCGCGGGGGCGGGCACCGAGGTCGAGGTGGTGCTGGACCGCACCCCGTTCTACGCCGAGGGCGGCGGCCAGCTCGCCGACTCCGGGGTGATCCGGGTCAGCGGGTCAGGCGCTGGCGCGGGCGGCGAGGTGGAGGTACGCGACGTCCAGACCCCGGTCCCCGGGCTGATCGTGCACCGGGGCACGGTGGTGGCCGGTGAGGTCACCGTCGGCGCCCCGGCCCAGGCGGAGATCGACGTGGAGCGCAGAAGGGCGATCTCCCGCTCGCACACCGCGACCCATCTGGTGCACCGCGCGTTCCGCGGCGCGCTGGGGGAGTCGGCGGCGCAGGCGGGCTCGGAGAACGCGCCCGGCCGGCTCCGGTTCGACTTCACCGCGGCCGGTGCGGTGCCGCCGTCGGTGCTGCGCGACGCCGAGGCCGAGGTCAACAACGTCCTCATCAACGACCTGGACGTGCGCGCCTTCGTGACACCGATCGACGAGGCGCGGGCGATGGGCGCCATCGCGCTGTTCGGCGAGAAGTACGGCGACCAGGTCCGGGTGGTGGAGGTCGGCGACTACTCCCGTGAGCTGTGCGGCGGCACCCACGTGGCCAGGTCCGGGCAGCTGGGCCTGGTCAAGATCCTCGGCGAGTCGTCCATCGGCTCGGGCGTGCGCCGGGTCGAGGCGCTGGTGGGCACGGACGCGTTCCGCTTCCTGGCAACCGAGAGCGTGCTGGTCAGCCAGCTTTCCGAGCAGCTCAAGGCGCGCCGGGAGGAGCTGCCAGAACGGGTGGCGGCGCTGGTGACCCGGGTCCGCGACGCCGAGCGCGAGCTGGAACGGCTGCGCTCCGCACAGCTGCTCGAGGTGGCCGCTGGCCTCGCCGACGGGGCGGAGGACATCGGCGGGGTGGCGTTCGTCGGCCACCGGGTGCCCGACGGCACCGCCGCCGACGGGATCCGCAAGCTCGCGCTGGACGTGCGGGGGCGGATGCCCGCCGGCCGGCCGGCCGTGGTCATGACGGTCGGCATCCCGGCGGACCGGCCGACAGTGGTGGTCGCGGTCAACGACCGCGCCCGCGAGCAGGGCCTGGCCGCCGGGGGCCTGGTCCGTGCGGCCGCTGGCCAGCTCGGCGGTGGCGGCGGCGGCCGCGACGACGTCGCCCAGGGCGGTGGCGCGCCGCTCGGCGACCGGGCCGGCATGGCGGTTGACGAGGCATTTGGTGCAGTTCGGGCTGTTGTGAGAGACATGGCGGGACCTGGTGGCGTAGCGTGAGATCGTGCTGCAGCCGTACCGTTGCGCTGATGAGACCTCCCGTGCATGTGAGATGGACAATGCACGGAGTTGGTGGTTGAGAACCGGAATCCGGCTTGCCGTCGACATCGGATCGACGCGGATCGGCATAGCGCGGTGCGATCCTGACGGCCTGCTGGCCAGCCCGCTCACCACCATCAGCCGGGGTCACGCCGATATAGATGCCCTGGCCGCGCTGGCCGCCGGGGAAGGGGCCATCGAGATCGTCGTCGGGCTTCCCACCGGCCTGTCCGGCCGTGAGGGTGCCGCCGCGGCACAGGCCCGCGCATTCGCGGCCACACTGGCGCGGGCGCTGGCCCCGGTCCCGGTCCGCCTGGTGGACGAGCGCTTCACCACCGTCATCGCCCATGACGCGCTGCGCCGGGGCGGGCGGGGCGCGCGGGAGCGGCGCCCGGTGGTGGACCAGGCGGCGGCGGCGCTGATCCTGCAGGGGGCACTGGACGCCGAGCGATCAACGGGACGGCCCGCGGGTGAGCTCGTTGGGCCCGCACCCGGAGCAGGTGGATGAGCCGCCACGGCGGGCAGGACTCAGACGGGGTGTACGGGGACGACGGGACGTGGCTGCCCGGTGGCTACGGCGAGCCGCCCGACGATGACCAGGCACGCGTCCACCGCGCCGCCGGCCACGATCAGGATCCGTACCGGCGCACCCGCGGCAGCACCCGTATCTCGCAGGACCCTGACAGCCAGACCGGGCCGCCGTGGGCGGAGGCCGTCCCGCCCTGGGAGCGGGTGACCGGCGACGACACCGGCATCCCGCTGCCCCGGCTGGGCCCGGCTGACCTGGGCGGCGGGCACCCGTCGGGCCCGCTGCCATCGCTGCCGCCGGAGCAGCACTGGCCGGAGCCCGCGACCGGGTTCGGCTACGCCGACGGTGGCGGCGAGGAGCACGGCTATCACGGCAACCGCTACCCCGGGTATCCCGATGACGGCGGCGACGCCGGCTACCCGGGCCACGGCCAGGCCGGCGGCTACCAGGACTCCCACGAGGACACCGGCTACGGCTACCCCGGTTACGCCGAGGGCGGCTACGACCACGGCGGCGGCTATCAGGAGGCCGAATACCAGGCGGGATACCCCGACACCGGCACCGGGTTCCCCGCCGTCGGCCACGACTACCCGGCCGGCGCCGGGTTCGACGACACCGGCACGGGCTACGTGCACCCGGCCTACCGCGACGACCGGTTCACCGCGGGCCGCGCGGGGTACCCCGAAGGTGGCGGCTACCCGGCCGACGACGACGCCTACACCGACCACGGACAGACCACGGCCGGCCGCCCTGATCGGGGAGACGATCATGGCTATCCTGAGGCCGGGGGCTGGTACGGGGACGTGGAGGACGAGCATGAGTGGGCGGACGACGACTACGAGGACGACGACGCCTTCCTGCCCGGCCTGAGCACTGACACCCGCCGCCGCGCCGAGAGCCGGCCGGGGGAGCGGGGCGCGTCCCGCAGCGGCCGGCGTTCGGGCAAGGGCAAGGGCAAGGGCGGCGGCAAGAGCGGCAAGAGCGGCAAGCGCAAGCGCGGCATGCGCCGGGTGGCGCCCTGGCTGGCGCTGACGGTGCTGCTGGGCCTGCTCATCGGGGCGGGCGGTGGCTACTTCTACGTCTACCGCACCTACCTGCACCCGCCCGACTACCCGGGCCCGGGCACAGGCTCGCTGGTGGTGCGCATCTACCCGGGCGACACGGCCAGTGCGGTCGGCCAGCGGCTGCAGCTGGCGGGCGTGGTCGCCAGCGCCCGGGCGTTCACCAACGCGGCCAAGGACAGCGGCCATGGCTCGGGGCTGGAGCCGGGCTACTACCGGGTGCACCAGCACATGAAAGCGGCGCTGGTGTTCGGGCTGCTGCTCAAGCAGTCGTCCCGGGTGCAGACGAAGATCACCATCCCCGAGGGCAAACGGCTGTCGTGGATCATCGCGACGCTGGGCCGGGAGACCGGCAACCCGCATGGCTACCAGCAGGCGATCAGGGACGTCAAGGCGCTGAACCTGCCCTCGTTCGCCAAGGGCAGCCCGGAGGGCTACCTGTTCCCGGCGACCTACGAGGTCCAGCCGAACACCCCCCCGACCAAGACGCTGCAGTCGATGGTCACCCGGTTCGACATGGAGGCGGCCAGCATCAGCCTGCCCTCGGCCGCGGCTCACGCCGAGCTCACCCAGGGCGATGTGATCATCGTGGCGAGCCTGGTCCAGGCCGAGGGCCGGAACCCGGCGGACTTCCCCAAGATCGCGGAAGTGATCTACAACCGGCTGAACTCCAGCCCGCAGATCCCGCTGCAGCTCGACAGCACCGTGATGTACGCGCTGAACACGTACGGGATCCGGGCCAGTTCCGCGCAGACCAAGGTGAAGTCGGCCTACAACACCTACCTGAACACCGGCCTGCCGCCCGGCCCGATCGACAGCCCCGGTGACGCCGCCATCCAGGCCGCGCTCAAGCCCGCCCACGGCAACCTGCTCTACTTCGTCACCGTCGACCCCAAGACCGGCCTGACCAAGTTCACCAGCAGCTTCACGGTGGCCCAGCAGTTTGAGGCTGAGCTGACCGCCAATCTGGCCAAGGGACGCTAACCTTCCCGGTCATGAAGGCCGCCGTCCTCGGCTCACCGATCGCGCATTCCCTCTCGCCGGTCCTGCACCGGGCCGCCTACCAGGCGCTCGGCCTGCGCGGCTGGACGTACGAGGCGATCGAGTGCGACGAGGACGGCCTGCCCGGCCTGCTTGCCCGCTGCGGGCCCGGCTGGGCCGGGCTGTCGCTGACGATGCCGCTCAAGCGCGCCGTGCTCCCGCTGCTCGACCAGATCGAGCCGCTCGCCGCTGAGGTCGGCGCCGCCAACACGGTGATCTTCACCGGCGGTGGGCGGCACGGTCACAACACCGACGTGCCGGGCATGATCGCCGCGCTCGCCGAGCAGGGGGTGACCGGCCCGTCCCTCCCGGCGGGCGCAGCGGTGCTGATCCTCGGCGCCGGCGCCACCGCCTGCTCGGCCCTGGCCGCCGCCCGCGGGCTCGGGATCGGCGCGGTGACGGTGGCCACCCGCGACCCGGCCCGGGCCGGCGGCCTGCTGGCGGCCGCGGGCCGCCTGGACGTGAAGGTCACCCTCGCCCCCTTCGACGGCCCGCTCGGCCCCCCTCCCGACCTGCTGATATCCACCGTCCCCGCAGGTGCCGCCGACTCTTATGCCGAACGCATATCCGGGCAGACTCTCCAGCCACGCTGCCTGCTCGATGTCATCTATCACCCGTGGCCGACCCCGCTGGCGGCCGCCGCGCGGAAGGCCGGCGCAGCCGTGGCAGGCGGCTTCGCGCTGCTGCTGCACCAGGCGGCGGTCCAGGTCGAGCTGATGACCGGGCTGCCAGCCCCGCTCGAAGCCATGCGGTCCGCCGGCCTGGCGGCCCTGCAGTCACGTCGCTAGGCGCCGGCGGTGACGAGGCTGGTGCTCATGTGCGGGCTGCCTGGATCTGGCAAGACCGACGCCGGAGCGTAACGGCGGAATACCGCGCTCACCCGGAATGCTGTTAGTCTTGCGTGACGGCCAGCCCGGTACGGTTCGGTGCTGGACGTGCAAGCGGAGGACCACCTCCCACCTAGCTGGCCCTGGGCCGGCGGGTAGGTCTTCAGGCCCCTGGGTCGGAAGACGGCCGGATCTGACGGTCCCGGTACACGCAGGACGCGTGCCCGGGACGGTCGTGATCGGGCTCAGTGCCGCCCGGGCGGGCCTGTCACTGGCCGCCGGGGGTGCGGGTGTTGGTGGGCTCCGCGTGCATGCCGTGCGGGGCCTTTTGCATGCGGGCAGCCAGCCCGGGGCGGGGGCCCGGCAGGGATGGCCGCCGCCAGCCGCCCGGGGAGGCCGGGCGGAGAAAGCTCAGGAGGTCACATCAGCGTCGAACCCCGTATCAACGAGCGCATCCGGGTACCCGAAGTACGGCTCGTCGGCCCGAACGGCGAGCAGGTGGGAATCGTCGCCGTAGGCGATGCGCTCCGGCTGGCCCAGGAGGCCGATCTCGATCTGGTCGAGGTTGCTCCCACGGCACGGCCACCGGTCTGCAAGCTCATGGACTACGGCAAGTTCAAGTACGAGTCCGCGCTCAAGGCCCGGGAGTCCCGCAAGAACCAGGCCCAGACGGTCATCAAGGAGATCAAGCTCCGGCCGAAGATCGACCCGCACGACTACGGCACCAAGAAGGGCCACGTCGAGCGGTTCCTCCGGCAGGGCGACAAGGTCAAGGTGACGATCATGTTCCGGGGACGCGAGCAGTCCCGGCCCGAGCTCGGGTTCCGGCTGCTGCAGCGCCTCGCCGGCGACGTCGAGGAGCTTGGCTTCGTCGAGGCCCAGCCCAAGCAGGACGGCCGCAACATGATCATGGTGATCGGGCCGCACCGCAGGAAGAGCGAGGCCAAGGCGGAACGAGCGGTGTCTGTCGAGGGGACGCCGCCGGCCGAAAGGCCGACCCGGGTGCGCAGGGCGCCGGCGCCGCCGGCCGCGGAGGCACACCAGGCCGCCGAGCCGGCTGCCCAGGCGGACGAGCCGGAGTCCCCGGAGGCCGAAGCCGGAAGCTGACCGGGACGGCAACGCCCGGCACCCGGCCCAGCCGGCCGGCGGGCAGGGTGCGGCAGGTCGGCAGGAGAACACGCCCACCGTGGGCAGGTGCCAAGCCCGGCCCGCGGTGAGCAGCAGGATGCCGCGCCAGCAGGCGCGGCCGGACGTCGCGCCGTCAGGCGCGCGGAAGACGGAGACGGCCACCATGCCGAAGATGAAGACCCACAGCGGGGCCGGCAAGCGGTTCCGGCTGACCGGTTCCGGGAAGGTGATGCGCCGCCGCGCGAACCGCAACCACCTGCTCGAGCACAAGTCGACCAGGCGCACGCGCCGCCTGGCGGGCGAGGCGGAGCTCGCCCCCGCAGACGTCAGGAAGATCAAGAAGCTGCTGGCGAAGTAGCCCAGCCCGCCTCAAGGGAGTCAGAACATATGGCACGCGTGAAGCGGGCTGTCAACGCCCACAAGAAGCGCAGGGTTGTCCTTGAGCGGGCCAGCGGGTACCGCGGGCAGCGGTCCCGCCTGTACCGCAAGGCCAAGGAACAGGTCCTGCACTCGATGACCTACGCCTACGCGGGCCGCAAGGACCGCAAGGGCGCCTTCCGGCGGCTGTGGATCCAGCGCATCAACGCCGCGGCGCGGGCGGACGGCATCACCTACAACCGGTTCGTCCAGGGCCTGAAGGCCGCTGGTGTCGAGGTGGACCGCCGGATGCTCGCCGAGCTGGCAGTGTCCGACCCGCCCGCGTTCTCGGCACTGGTCCAGGTGGCCAAGAACGCCCTGCCTGCGGCTGCCGACGGCGCCGCGTCCACCAGCGCCGCGGCCTGACCGGCCGTCCGGCCAGGCTGGTTTCCATGATCCTGACGACTTTCAGGCGCCTGGCGCCTGAAAGTCGTCAGGATCTCCAGGGACGGCGCTGGTGACCAGCGGGCTGGGGCCCGAGCTCACCAGCGTCCGCTCGCCGCGGATCAAGGCGGCCCGGCAGCTGTCCAAGCGGGCGCTGCGCCTGCGGGCGAAGTCGTTCCTTGCCGAAGGACCGCAGGCGGTGGCGGAGGCGCTCGCCCATGGCGGTGTCGTCACCGAGCTGTTCATCACCGCCGCGGCCCATGCCCGGCACGCCGCCCTCGCCGAGCAGGCGGCCAGCCAGGGCGCCCTGATCCAGGCGGTCAGTGGCGAGGTCATGGCCGAGCTCGCCCAGACCATCACCCCGCAGGGAGTCCTCGCCGTCTGCCGGTTCGTGGACGTCCCCCTGGCCCGGCTGGCCACCGGCGTGCCCCGGCTGGCGCTGATCCTCGCCAACGTCCGCGACCCTGGCAACGCCGGCACGGTGCTGCGCACGGCGGACGCGGCTGGCGCGGACGGGGTCATCTTCTCCGACGCCTCCGTCGATCCCTACAACAGCAAGTGCGTCCGCGCCACCGCCGGCAGCATCTTCCACCTGCCGCTGGTGGTGGACGCCCCGGTGGCGGCAGCGGTGGCCGCCATGCGGGGGGCGGGGCTGCGGGTGCTGGCGGCTGATGGCCGGGCCGGCCGCTCGCTGGACGAAGCCGGGCCGGCCGGCCTGCTCGGGCAGCCGACCGCGTGGCTGTTCGGGAACGAGGCGTGGGGACTGCCCGCCGACGTGCTGGCGCTGGCCGACGAGGCGGTCGCGGTGCCCATCTACGGGCAGGCGGAAAGCCTCAATCTGGCGGCCGCCGCGGCTGTCTGCCTGTACGCCTCCGCCCGTGCTCAGCGGGGACTATGAGCACTAGGCCTATGAGCACTGGGGGGCTGCCCTTTCACCTCCGCAACGCGCTAGAGTCTGATCACGTTGCGTCATTGAGGGTGGGTCGGGACACGGACGGAGGCGGCGCAGGCGTGGAGGGTCGGAGCCCGCGCAGGGCGGTGGCGGACCTGGCGAGCGTGCCCGCTGCGGGTCCCGCTCCCGCCGGCTGGCACCCGTGCCCCGACGATCTCCCCGACGGGCTGGTCATCGCCGACCCCAGCGGCCGGGTGACCGTGTTCAACCGGGCTGCGGCCAGGCTGACCGGCATCTCCGCCGTTGACGCGGTGGGCGCGGACGTGCGGCGTGCGCTCCAGCTGCGCGACGCCGACGGGCGCTGCTGGTGGACCGCGGCCGACCCCTACCGGGGCCTGCCGACCCGGACGCGGCTTCCCGAGAGGTCGCTCTATCTTCCCGACGGGGCCGAGCTGCTGGTCACTGCGGGTTACGTGCGTGGTCCCCGCTGCGACGCCGCCGCGGGCGGGCCGGGCCCGCTGCAGTGCCTGGTGATCAGCTTGCGCGGGGGCCAGCAGCGGGCACGGCTGGAGCGCAGCCACGCCGACCTGGTCACCACCGTCGCGCATGAACTGCGCTCCCCGCTCACCAGCGTGAAGGGCTTCACCGCGACGCTGCTGGCCAAGTGGACGAGGTTCACCGACGACCAGAAGCGGGTCATGCTGGAGACCGTCAACGCCGACGCCGACCGGGTCACCCGGCTCATCACCGAGCTGCTGGACGTGTCCCGCATCGAGTCGGGCCGGATGGAGATCCACCGTCAGCTCGTCAGTATCCCCGAGCGGGTGGAGAAGATCGTGGCCGGGCGGATCGCGGCCGGCGAGCAGGCCGACCGGTTCCAGCTGGTCGTCGCCGGCGAGCTGCCCGAGACCTGGCTGGACGCCGACAAGGTGGATCAGATCCTGGGAAACCTGGTAGAGAACGCGATCCGGCACGGTGCTGGTACCGTGACGGTTGTGGTGGAGCCCGCCGAGATCCCCGGCGTCCGTGCCGTCACCGGCCCGGGCGCGCCCGGCCTGTCCGCTGTCGCCGTCTCGGTGCGGGACGAGGGCGACGGCGTCGCCCCCGAGCTCGTGCCGCGGATCTTCCGCCAGTTCTGGCGCGCCAAGCGCCGCGGCGGTGCCGGGCTCGGCCTGTACATCGTCAAGGGGCTGGTCGAGGCGCACGGCGGCACGATCACCGTCCAGCGTGCTCCCGGCGGCGGCGCCGAGTTCCGATTTACCATGCCCGCCGGCGTGCCCGACTTCGGGTAGCACGGCGGGCTCCGGCCCAGTGGATCACCCGGGTGCTCCCGCGTTCACAGCGGCAGTTCCGCCCGCCATCCGTTATGCACGGTGAACCGCCAGGCCGCCGCAGAGCAGTTGCCTGACCTTCGTGCGAGCAGGAAGCAGGACCTGATGTCCGCACCGAACAAGCAGTACGACCCGGTGGAGGTCGCCGTGCTGTCACCCGATGAGGTGACCGGCATGCGGGAAGCGGCGCTGGCCGCCATCGCCGCCGCCGGGAACCTGGAGGAGCTCAAAGCGGCCCGGCTGGCGCACGCCGGTGACCGGTCGCCGCTCGCCCTGGCCAACTCCGAGATCGGGGCGCTGCCGCCGGCGGCACGCGCCGAGGCCGGCAAGCGGGTCGGCACCGCGCGGCGCGAGGTCAGCCAGGCCCTGGCCGCCCGGCAGCAAGAGCTGGAAGCCGAGCGTGACCAGCGGGCGCTGGTCGACGAAGCGGTGGACGTCACCCTGCCCTGGGACCGCCTCACCCGGGGCGCCCGGCACCCGGTGACCACCATCGCCGAGCGCCTGGCCGACGTGTTCGTCGGCATGGGCTACGAGATCGCCGAGGGGCCCGAGGTCGAGGCCGAGTGGTACAACTTCGACGCGCTCAACTTTCCCCCCGACCATCCGGCCAGGGAGATGCAGGACACCATCTTCGTGGCCGGCCCGGACGGCGCCGACCGGGCCGGGGTGGTGATGCGCACCCACACCTCACCGGTGCAGATCCGGGCCATGCTGACCCGGCCGCTGCCGCTGTACGTGGTGAGCCCGGGCAAGTGCTTCCGCAGTGACGCGCTCGACGCCACCCACAGCCCGGTGTTCCACCAGATCGAGTGCCTGGCCGTGGACGAGGGCCTGACCATGGCCGACCTGCGCGGTGCGGTCAACGCGTTCGTGGAGGCCATGTTCGGCGAAGGGCTGCGGACCCGGCTGCGGCCCGACTTCTTCCCGTTCACCGAGCCATCGGCCGATGTGTCGATGGAATGTCACGTCTGCCGCGGCGCGTCCACCCGCCCGGGCGGGGAGCCCTGCCGGGTCTGCCGGTCGCAGGGCTGGATCGAGATCGCCGGCTGCGGGATGGTCAATCCCAAGGTGCTGGTCGCGTGCGGGATCGACCCGGACCGGTACAGCGGTTTCGCGTTCGGGCTCGGGATCGAGCGGAGCCTGATGATCCGGCACGGGGTGACCGACATCAGGGACACGCTGGAGGGCGACGTCCGGTTCAGCAGGGCATTCGGGATGGAGGTCTGATGCGCGTTCCACTGTCCTGGCTGGCGCAGTACGCCGCGCTGGGTCCGGTGCTGCCCGATGCCGGTGACGTGGCCCGGCGGCTGACCGCGGCCGGGCTCGAGGTCGAGACGCAGGAGCGGGTCGGGCACGACATCAGTGGCGTCGTCGTCGCGCAGGTGACCGGGATCGAGGAGCTGGCCGGCTTCCGCAAGCCGGTCCGGTACTGCCAGGTGTCCACCGGCAGCGGCGGGCCTGTCGGGGTGATCTGCGGCGCGGTCAACTTCGCGGCCGGGGACAAGGTGCCGTTCGCCCAGCCCGGTGCGGTGCTGCCCGGCGGGTTCGAGATCGGGGCGAAGAAGGCATACGAGCGGATGTCCAACGGGATGATCTGCTCGGCGGCCGAGCTGGCCATCGGCGAGGACCACTCCGGCATCCTGGTGCTGCCGCCCGGCGCGCCACTCGGGGAGGACTTCGTGGCGTACGCCGGGCTGGCTGACCACGTGTTCGAGCTGTCGGTCACGCCCGACCGCGGCTACGCCCTGTCCATCCGGGGGGTGGCACGCGAGCTCGCGACGTCCTACGGCGCCGCCTACACCGACCCGGCCGACGCGGACCTGCCCGCGGATGTGGCGGTGGTGTCGCCCGACGTCTACCCGGCCAGCATCGACGATCCCACCGCGTGCGACCGGTTCGTGCTGCGCGAGGTGCGCGGTTTCGAGCCGGCCACGCCCACCCCGCTGTGGATGCAGGTGCGGCTGGCCCGCTGCGGGATGCGCAGCGTGTCGCTCGCGGTCGACATCACCAACTACCTGATGCTGGAACTGGGCCAGCCGCTGCACGCGTTCGACGCCGCGCAGCTGTCCGGGCCGGTCGTGGTCCGCCGGGCGCGGCCCGGTGAACGGCTGGAAACCCTCGACCACGTGGTCCGTGACCTGGACACCGAGGACATCCTCATCACCGACTCCTCGGGGCCGATCTCACTGGCCGGCACGATGGGCGGGCTGGCGGCCGAGATCTCGGGCACCTCCCGGGACCTGGTCATCGAGGCGGCCCACTTCTCGCCGCGCGGCACCGCCCGGATGAGCCGCCGGCACCGGCTGTTCAGCGAGGCGTCCTACCGGTTCGAGCGCGGCGTCGACCGGGAGCTGCCGCTGCGGGCGTCGGCCAAGGCGGTGTCGCTGCTGGCCTCGCTCGGCGGGGCGAGCGCGGTGCCCGGCTGCTCACACGCCAGTGTGGAGGTGCCCGCGGTGGCGATCAGCCTCCCGGCCGACTACCCCGACCGGGTGGCCGGGCAGGTCTACGGCCACGCCGCGGTGGTGCGCCGGCTGCGGGAGGTGGGCTGCGAGGTGACCGAGCCGGCCGGATCGGGGCCGGGCCCTCACCATGACCACGGCAAGCATGACCGGGGCAGCCAGACGCTGACCGTGGTCCCGCCGTCCTGGCGGCCGGACCTGCTGAACCCGAGCGACCTGGCGGAAGAGGTCATCCGGCTGGAGGGATACGAGAACATCCCGGCCCGGATGCCCCGCGCCAGCGCCGGGCGGGGCCTGACGGGCCGGCAGCGGATGCGCCGGGCGGCCGGCCGGGCGCTGGCCGGGGCTGGCTACGTCGAGGTACTCAGCCACCCGTTCGTCGCCGGGACCGACTACGACCGGCTGCAGCTGCCGGCCGACGACCCCCGGCGGACGGCGCTGCGGCTGGCCAACCCGCTCAGCGAGGACGAGCCGCTGCTGCGCACGACCCTGCTGCCTGGGCTGCTGCGGGTGCTCGCCCGCAACGCCGGGCGCGGGTCCGCCGACCTGGCGCTGTACGAGATGGGGCTGGTGTTCCGGCCGCGGCCGAGCTTGCCGGGGGTGGCCCCGATCCTGCGGGTCGACCGGGGGCCGGCCGTGGCCGAGGTGGCTTCGCTGGAAGCAGGCCTGCCCGACCAGCCGCTGCGGGCCGCGGTCGTGCTGGCAGGAGACCGCGAGCCGGCCGGCTGGTGGGGAGAGGGCCGCCCGGCGGGCTGGCAGGATGCGGTCGAGGCCGCCCGCGAGGTGCTGCGGGTCAGCCGGGTGCCGTTCCGTGTCGTGGCCGACCAGCACGCACCCTGGCACCCCGGCCGGTGCGCGGCGATCTTCGTCACCGGCGAGCAGGGCCATCAGTGGCTGGCCGGCCATGCCGGCGAACTGCACCCCCGGGTGGTGGAGGCGTTCCGGCTGCCCAGCCGGACCTGCGCGGCCGAACTCGACCTGTCCGTCATCGAGACCGCGGCGGCGGCGATCGGCCCGGTGCAGGCTCCGGCCGTGTCCCCGTACCCGGTGGCGACCCAGGACGTCGCCCTGGTGGTGGACGCCTTGGTGCCCGCCGCGCAGGTGGAGGAAGCGCTGGCGGCGGGCGCCGGCGCCGGCCTGCTGGAGGAGGTCGCCCTGTTCGACGTCTACACCGGCGAGCAGGTGGGGCAGGGACGCAAGTCGCTCGCCTACACGCTGCGGTTCCGGGCGCCGGACCGGACGCTCACCGACGAGGAGGTCACCGCGGCCCGGGAGGCCGCCGTGGCCGAAGCGGCCCGGCGGACCGGCGCCGTGCTGCGCGGGGGTTCCTGAGGTCCCGACGGCCGGGCGGCGATCGCTGCCGTACACCTCGGCGTGCCCAGGTAGCGCCCGGCTGAGGCGGAGATATCCGGAATTTTCTTGACAGGCCCGAGCGGGAGGGCTTCGGATGTCGCTAACAGGGCATAGGAGGCCGGAGATGAGTGATTACGACGCTGATGTGCGGACGCTGGAGACCGAGCTCGGCCG
>Ga0307372_10009499_pt1 | contig 13387 bp, 12 predicted proteins | sample OX1MG_FD_202533 | JGI IMG/M metagenome (GOLD analysis project Ga0307372, IMG submission 202533) | Soil microbial communities from Risofladan, Vaasa, Finland - OX-1 | ecosystem: Environmental > Terrestrial > Soil > Coastal area > Acid sulfate soil | place: Finland: Risofladan, Vaasa | collected...
TGGATGGGGCTCGAGGTTGGTTCTGACATCGCGCTCGCGAATGCGGTCGGGCGAGAGATCATCCACGCGGGGCTCGCCAATCAGGAATTCATCCGTCGGGCCACCAGTAATTTCGAGGCTTACGCCGAATCGGTCGAGCCCTGCACCCTAGAGTGGGCGGAGCTTCAGACCAAGGTGCCAGCAGAGGCCATCCGTGAGCTGGCCCACGACTACGCCAGGGCGGATCGGGCCCAGCTGTGCTGGACGCTCGGGATCACCGAGCACCACAACGCCACCGACAACGTTTTCGCCCTGATCAATCTGTCGTTACTGACCGGGCATGTCGGCCGCTGGGGATCGGGGCTGGTGCCCTTGCGGGGCCAGAACAACGTTCAGGGCGGTGGCGACATGGGAGCGATCCCGAACAAGCTCCCCGGGTTCCAGGACGTCGCCACCAACTTGGAGGCCAGGGCGAGATTCGAGCAGGCGTGGGGTGTGAAGCTGGCTCCCAAGGCGGGCTGGCATCTGTCCCTGATGTTTGAGGCGATGGAACGCGGTGAGTTGACCACCGCCTACGTGCTGGGCGAGAACCCGCTCCGCTCGGAGGCGGACACCCAGCGCACGAGACGGCTGCTGGAAGGGCTTGAACACCTGGTGGTCCAGGACATCTTCCTGACCGACACCGCGGCGCTCGCCGAGGTAGTCCTGCCCGCCACCGCCAGCTGGTCGGAGGCTGAGGGCACGGTGACCTCCAGCGAACGGCGGGTGCAACGGGTGAGGAGGGCGCTTGAGCCCCCCGCCGGGGCCAGAGACGATATCGAGATCATGATCGAGCTCGCGCGCCGGTTGGGAACCGACTGGGGCCGGCCCACGGCGGAGCAGCTCTGGGACGAGTTGCGCTCGCTCTCGCCCATGCACGCCGGAATGAGCTATCGGCGCATGGAGGAGCTCGGCGGGCTCCAGTGGCCCTGCCCGGACGAGCAGGACCCCGGTGCGCCCTTCCTCCACGGCCGACTCTGGGAGGAGGATCCGGCGCGGCGCGGCGCGGCGGCTCCGTTCACCCCAGTCGTGGCCGAGGGACCCGTCGACCAGCTCAGCGAGGACTTCCCCTTGCGCCTCACCACGGGGCGGCGGCTCGACTCCTTCAACACCGGCGTTCAGTCATCCCAGTACTCCACCCCCATCCGGCGGCCGGAGACGCTCAACCTGTCACCCGAGGATATGGGCGAACTCGGCCTTAGCGAGGGTGAGCGGGTCCGGATCTCCTCACGTAGGGGATCGGTCGAGGCGCCGGTCCTGCCTGACCCCTCGCTCCGCCGCGGCCTGGCCTTCATGACCCTGCACTTTCCAGAGCAGGTGGCCACCAACCGGCTGACCCTGGATGCCTGGGACCCTCTCTCAGGGACGGCCGAGTTCAAGGCGACCGCCATCCGCGTCGATCGAATCGCTCCCGCCGGGGCCACGGCAGAGACCAGAGCCGCCGCAGAGGTCGCTGGCTGATGGATCTTCGGCTCGGCGTCGGCGGCCCTCCGAGCAGCCCTGAGAAGGCGGCTGTGGATGAGGTCCTGGGTCAGCCGGACTCGAGCTGGAATGGCGGCCAGCGGACGACGGCCGGTGGGCATCTGGCCCGCGGTGGCCACCAGGCTCGAGCCCAGCGGCACCTCCTCCTACCCGCCCTGCAGGCCGTTCAGCAGCGAGTTGGGTGGGTCACCCCAGGGGCCCTGGACTACGTGTGCATGCGCCTGACCGTGCCACCGGCGGAGGCCTATGGCGTGGCTGCCTTCTACGCCCTGCTCCGGACCGAACCGGCGGCCACGACCGTGGTCCACGTCTGCGACGACCTAGTCTGCCGCTGTCAAGGGGCGGAGCGGCTTTGCTCGGATATGGAGCGGAGGTTCGGGCCGCCCTCGGAGACAGCTTTGCAGGACGGCGTCAGCTGGGTGCGCAGTCCCTGTCTGGGCCGCTGCGAGCAGGGCTCGGCGGCTCTGGTCCAGCGCTCCGGGGACACGTCAGGGATGAGCAGCATCGCCCCGGCCACGCTGGACAAGATCGAGCACGCGCTGAGCGGAGGCAACGGGGCCACCCCCCTGTTGGACCCGAGCTCACCAGTTCGCTCCGACTCTTCCGCACGCCGCCTGTTGAGGCTGGTGGATGTGGTAGATCCGGGATCGCTCAGCTCCTACCGCGCCCACGGGGGCTACCAGATGCTCCGAAGGGCCCTGCAGATGGGCTCCCAGGGAGTCATCCGTGAGGTCAAGGAGGCCAATCTGCTGGGCCGTGGCGGCGCCGCCTTTCCCACCGGAGTGAAGTGGGAGTCGGTCGCCAACAACCCGGTGCGGCCCCACTACTTCATCTGCAACGCCGACGAGTCAGAGCCAGGCACCTTCAAGGACCGGGTGCTGATGGAGGGGGACCCCTTCGGGGTGATCGAGGCGCTCACCATCGCCGGCTACGCCACCGCCGCGGAGCGCGGCTACATCTACATCCGGGGGGAGTATCCGGAGGCGACGACCCTCCTCAGCGAGGGGATCGAGCAGGCTCGCGTCCAGGGGCTGCTGGGGAGTTCGATCATGGGCAGCGACTTCAGCTTCGACATTGAGCTGCGCCGCGGCGCGGGGGCCTACATCGCCGGAGAGGAGACCGCGCTCTTCAACTCGATCGAGGGACGCCGGCCGGAACCACGCAACAAGCCTCCGTTCCCAACCCAGGCGGGCCTATTCGAACGGCCGACCGGGGTCAACAATGTGGAGACCCTGGCCAACGTGCTCGAGATCCTCAGGATCGGGGCCGCGGAATACGCCAAGCTGGGCACCCCGAGCTCGACCGGAACCCGGCTCTTCTGCCTCTCCGGCTGCATCGAGCGGCCCGGCCTCTACGAGGTGGAGTTCGGAGCCACCCTTGGCGAGCTGCTCGCCATGGCAGGAGGCGTGCGCGGCGGTCGGCCCCTGCAGGCGGTCCTGTTGGGAGGTGCGGCCGGCTCCTTCGTCGGCCCGTCGGCGCTGGACACCCCGCTCACCTTCGAGGGGGTCAGGGCGATCGGGGCGACGCTCGGTTCGGGGGTGGTCCTGGCCCTCGACGACACGATCGACGTGACGGACATCCTCCGGCGCATCGCCCAGTTCTTCCGGGATGAGTCCTGCGGGAAGTGCGTGCCCTGCCGGGTCGGCACGGTCCGCCAGGAGGAGCTGCTGGCGCGCATGCTGACGGGGCGACCGCTGGGCTCTGTCCAGCGCGAGCTCGACGTGCTGGGCGAGCTCGGCCAGGTGATGCGCGACGCTTCGATCTGCGGCCTGGGCCAGACCGCGTCAGCAGCGGTTCAGTCCGCGGTCGCCCAGGGTCTGATCGGCAGGGACAGGGCAGCCTCGGAGGTGAGGTCGTGAGCGTGACCTTTGTCGCCGCTCCAAAGCGGCTGCTGACCCTGACCGTGGATGGGAGCACCGTCCGCGTACCTGAGGGGGCCACCTTGCTCGAGGCCTGTCGGCAGCAGGGCATCGACACTCCGACGCTCTGCTACCTGGAGAACCTCACCCCAGTCAACGTCTGCCGGGTCTGCGTGGTCGAGGTGCAGGGCTCGCGGACCTTGGTACCGGCCTGTTCCCGCAAGGTCGAGGACGGGATGGTCGTGAGTTCCGACTCCGAGCGGGTCAGGAACAGCCGCAAGTCGGTACTGGAGCTGCTCGCCTCGTCCGTGGACCTCTCCCTGGCGGCGCCTGAGGTCCAGCAGTGGATGGAGCGCTATGGCGCCGACGCCGACCGCTTCGGCGCCGCCCAGTCTCCCCCGCAGGGTAATCCCCGAGACCGGGCCCGTCCAGGCGAGCACTCGCCATCTGATGGCAGAACCGCCGCGACTGTGGCCCAGCCCGCCAAGTTGGACAACGACACCTACATCCGCGACTACTCGCGTTGCATCCTCTGCTACAAGTGCGTGCAGGCCTGCGGCGTGGACGCCCAGAACACCTTCGCGATTGCGGTCGCGGGCAGGGGATTCGAGGCCCGGATTTCGACCGAATTCGATGTCGGCCTGCCGGACTCGGCCTGCGTGTACTGCGGCAACTGCATCGGGGTGTGCCCCACCGGGGCGCTGATGTTCAAGTCGGAATACGACATGCGGCAGGCCGAAACCTGGGACGCAACGAAGCAGACCGTCACCACCACCATCTGTCCCTACTGCGGGGTGGGCTGCAACCTCGAGCTGCACGTGCAGGACAACTCCATCGTCAAAGTGACCTCCCCTCTCGACCATGACGTCACCCAGGGTCATCTCTGCGTGAAGGGCCGCTTCGGCTATCAGTTCGTACAGCACCGGGGCAACGGCGAAAAGTCCGGTTAGTCGGCTTCCTGGCACCGGGGTCACGAGGGTTGAACTGCTACTTTGAGTTGAGTGCCCCGTCGCTGTCGGCGAGTTCTGAATACAGCCACCTTCTGCCGGCTGAGGCAGCTGGCGGAGCCGAAGTGGCGCGAGCCGTTGCGAAACGTGTCAAGGTACACCCGGTCGGAGCGCTCCGCCTGACGCCATGGGCGCCGATGACGATCGCCAGCCAGGCGGCGCAGGTCGGGCTGTGGGGACCCGAGCCCTGCCCGCCTCCTGATGTGACGGAAGAATTCATGCAACGGTTAAAGAGCGCACGGATAGGGGCAAGGAGCGGAGTTGCGTCTGTGGGTCGCGGGAGCATGAGGTGCGGGACCACTACCAGGACATAAGGGATGGTGCTGGTCGGCGGTAATAGCGTCCCCGAGGGACGAGAAACTGCTGCCAAGAGAGCCAAAAGGCAGGCTTGAGGTAATTGCCAGCAACGACCCGGGACCCAACTGGACCAGGGCAAGCAGGAGTCGGGACACGAGCGCGCTCAGCGATATGACGCCGACGAAAGCGATGGGGTTTGCGGTTTCGGCGCCTTCTTCCTGCTGTTGGACACCACGGAGGTCTACGGCATGCCCCCGCGCCGAGTTGCACCAGGCGGGACCTGGCCCCGATGTTGGAGGGCTGCTTCGGTAGCCCCGGGCTTGCCTGCTGGGCGGGGTCGTCGGAGTTCTCGCATGGACTCAGGAGGTCCCTGGTACTTCTTCGTGGACGGGACCGCCGGGGCGCTGGCCGCTACCTCCTTAGCGGCTCGAGGTTCCAACAACACCCGACGCGAGCGCAGAGCTCGGCGGCTCGCGTTGCTGGGAGCGTCGGTCAGTCCCGTGCTGCTCATTTCGGATAGGGGCCGACGGTCACGGTTCTAAACCTGCTGCGCGTCATCCGGCCGACCTCGCCGATGAGTCTGGCAAGCCGGACGCAAGCCGGGTTCGGAAGCGCCCTGGGAGCCGCCGAAGCCGCTGAGAAGGTGGGGACTCCCGGATGCGATGGCGCGTGCGGGAGAGGTGGTGGCCGGCATCCTCGGCCCCATCCTCTCCACCTATACCACGGTCCTGCTCGGGGACACCGCGAACCCCATCTGGCGAGGTGCCCGGCACCTGCTTCCGTTCGTGTTCTCCGGCAGCTCGCTGGCGTCATCCGGAGCTACCCATTTGCGTCGCCATCCCGGTGCGGGAGGGCCGACCCGCCCGCCGGATGGTGGTGGCAGGCACCGTCTTGGAGCAGCTCTCCTTCTTCGCGATTGAAAGGCGGCTGGGACCGCTCGCCCAACCATACGCAGAAGGCAGGGCCGATCAGTTGAGCAAGCTCCAGCGCTCCTCCTCGCTGGTGGGCACCGCGGCGGCGGGGACAGTGGGTCGGCGCAGCCAAGTGGGAGCTGCGGTTGGCGGAGCCCTCATGCTGGCAGGATCGGCCGCCCTCCGGCTATGCATCCGCCGCGCCCGCTTCCAAGCTACCGAAGACCCCGCCTATCTGGTGCACGGCCAGAGCTGATCGCCGAGCGATGCGAGTCGGCGGTAGCCGCGCTTACGGGGAATCTGGCGGCCGGCCGCCAGGGGACGGACGCCCTACTCGGGGCTCCACCTCGGCGGAAGATCGGCTGAGTTAGCACCAGCGGCAGGTGGGGTGGATTCGCTACCTGAAGGCGGACTCTGGAAGTCGCCTTTGATCCTGCCCAGCTTTCTCGTTCTGAATGCCGCCACCTTCTGTCGGCTGAGACAGCTGGAAGAACAGAAGCGGCGCGACCCATTGCGCGAGGTGTCGACGAAAACCCGGTCGCAACGGGCGGCCCGGCAGACTCCCAACCGCCCCGATCCTCCCGAGCCGATTACGATCGCCAGCGCGATGGCACAGGTCGCCCCTCGGGCCTGCGCCCGACCGGCTTCCTTCTCCTGGCTGTGAAAATGGAGGTGCCAGCCCTCGCCGTCGTGCCGAGCCAGCTGGGGAGCCGCGTGATACCGCTGAAGAAGGTGGTTCACCATCGGGGCCGCCTCATCCACCGCCCCGTTCGAGGCGCTCTGGAACACCTCTCGCAAGGCCTCGGCCAGGCTGAAGAATGCCTCGGCGTCGGTCGCGGAGAGCGCGTCACTGGCACCCCAGATGGCTGCCTCCGCAGCTGCGGCCTTTGCGCGGCGCGGGAGGGGCGCGGTTGGAAGCGGGTGCGCGTGCCCCCGGTCTAGGCCGGGCGTGAGCCGGTTCACTAGCTCCGCCGCTGCCTCCATCCCCAGATCCGTGTAACTATCGAAGTTCATTTGATCAGTTAGCGTCGGCATGTTACTCTGTTACTAGCAAGATGTCAATTACAAGTTACTCAGGAGATCACAGATGAACCCCAGCCTTATCAGGATGCTCACCGACGACCGCACCCGGGAGTTGCGCGGAGAAAACCCGAGCGGCCGCTCAGCCCGCTCCGACGGCGCCATCGCTCGCAGGGCGTCAGCTGCCATGAGACTGCTTCGCGCGAGCGTCCGGAGAAGTTGACTCAGACCAGTTCGATCGGCGGCTGGTCGGAAGCCTCCGCCAGGACCTCCCCTATGAGCCGAGCTCGAGGAAGGCTCGCTTGAAATGCCTCCGCTCGGGCTGCCGGGATCGTGACCAGGAGCCCTCCGCTAGTCTGGGCATCGCAGGCCAACGTCACCAACTCAGCGGGCAGACCCCCCGCGATCTTGCTGGATCCGCGCGCCAGCTCGAGGTTGCGGCGGGTGCCGCCGGGAACGTTTCCCGCCGCCACTAGGTCCGCCGCCCCGGGGAGAAGGGGCAGTTCGCGAGCGCGGATTTGCAAACGGACCCCGGAAGCCACCGCCAGATTGCGCGCGTGTCCCAGCAGCCCGAAGCCGGTGATGTCGGTGGCGGCCGTCGCCTCGGCCGCAGACATCGCCTCGGCCGCCTCTCTATTCAGCTGGCGCATGGCCGCCACCGCGGCCGCCAGCACGCCCGCAGCGACCACCCCAAGCTTGTGAGCGTTCAGGATGGTGCCCGTCCCGAGTGGCTTGGTCAGGAAGAGCTGGTCGCCGACCTTGGCACCGGCGTTGGTGACCATCCGACGCGGATCCACCCGGCCCACCACGGCGCACCCGAAGATCGGCTCCGGACTCCGGATGGAATGCCCTCCCGCGACCGCGCAGCCCGCCTCCTGCGCAATCTCGGCACCCCCTTTCAGGATCTGGCGCAGGAGGTCTCCCCCCAGGTTGGCCAGGTCGAACCCGACCAGGTTCAGTAGCAGAAGCGGGGTCCCAGCCATCGCATAGACATCGGACAGGGCATTGGCGGTGGCAATTGCCCCGTAGTCCCGGGGATCGTCCACCGGTGGGGGAAAGAAGTCGGTGGTCACCACCAGCGCCAACTCGTCGCTCAGGCGGTAGACGGCAGCGTCATCCATCGTCCCCGACGACACCAGCAGATCACCACCCGCTGGCGATCCAAGGCCCTTGAGGACTTCCGCCAGATCAGCCTGCGCGATCTTGGCAGAGCAGCCGCCTTGCCCGGTCAGTTCGGTCAGCCGCACTGAGCTTGACACCTTCTTCCCCTCAATCGGTGCAGATCGGCCGCCCGCTCGGTGTGGCCAGCTCGCTCAAACCGCTCCAGCAGAGGCACCACGATGCGCCGACTGCTGGCCAAGCCGTCGCGAACTTGGGCCACGGTCAGACCCTCGTCGGCGGCTGCGGCCAGCAGCACAGCCAGTCCACTCTCCAACTCCTCCAGCGCCGGGACTGCTATCAGGAGGTCGGGTGCCAGCTCGACCGCCTCACCGGATCGGAGCAAGTAGGCGCGAATCTCCTTGGTCATCCCGGCCTCTGACAGCTCCCGTGCCCCCGGAGGGTTCGCCCCCGCCCTGAGCAGCATCGCCGCGATCCTCGCAGCTGCAGCCGTCCGAGAGCCCGCGGCGGAACGCCCCGGCAGGAGGACGGCGGGTCCCCGAAGCTCCAGCTGGCCCTCCTTCTCCAGCTCGCGCAGCGCCGCGTCCGCGTCTGGGCCTGGCGAGAATCCGAGGTCGCCCAGCAACCGTTGACGGGGCATGCCCGGATCCAGCGGTTGTGCCCGCTCGTGGGCAAATAGGTGCTGTACCGCCGAATCGCCGAGCTGAGTCCACCTGTCCGGACTGAGATAGCGATGGCCGACTGCCTTCAGTCGACCCTCGGAGGCCGCCTCGCGCAGGACGTCGCGAGCGGCCGCTACCGAGGTTCCGGCTCTGCGGGCAGCAGTCTCTGGCTCCAGTCCAAGGGGGCTGGAGGCGGCCTCGAGTACAGCCAGAGCAGCGAGCCCGCCGGGCTCCCGCTTCACCAAGACGCGCTCCCGGTAAGACCAGTCCTCCAAGGGGGCTGTGGACCACCGGCGGTGGCGACTGGGATGAGCGTCGAGCACCAGGCCCCCGCCCAGCACCGCCGCGGGGCTCGGACCCCTAAGCACGACTCGGTCGCCGGGTAGGACCCACATCGGCGAATCCAGATGGAGCTGTCCGTACCCGGCGGCCCCAGGCGAGAGGTGTGGATCGCCGGCCAGCCAGATCCTCCCGGTCGCGACGGCGCTGCCACACAGCACGTCTACGTGCATCCCCTGGCGGACTCCACGGGCGCCCTGCGGCGGAACGCTGAGCGCGCAGTCGAGGTACTGGGAGCCCCACGGCTCGCCCGATTTCCCCACGACACTGCCACGAGGCACGTCGGAGACCGAGACGCCGTTTAGGGCAACCGCCAGACGGCCGCCGGGCTCCGCAGAGGTGGCCGCCTGGCCGCGACGCTGGAGTCCTTGGACCCGCGCGCGGCATCCGGACGGGAAGACCTCCACCGCGTCGCCAACTGTGAGGCCACCCCCATCCAGGACCCCAGTAACCACCGTCCCTGTTCCGACCTGGGAAAAGCTCCTGTCCACCAGTAGGCGCGGACGGCCGCGGCCGGGAGCGGCCGGCAGCTTCCCCAACTCCGCCTCCACCGCCTCCGCCAGCTCCCGCATCCCAAGAGCGGTGGGGACACTGCAAGCCACCCAGCGGTCGGCACCCACCCCAAGCTCGCCGAGCAATTCGAGGGCCGCCAACCCCACTGCCTCAGCCCTCTCGGGGGCCAGATCAGCCTTGGTCACGGCCACCAGCGCCCGGCGCACCCCGATGATCGCGAGGACGGCCGCGTGCTCTCGCGTCTGCGGCATGACGCCGTCATCGGCTGCCACGCAGAGCAGCGCCAGGTCAACCGATCGAGCACCAACAGCCATGGTCCGAATGAATCGCTCGTGACCCGGAACGTCGACGATCGAGACCTCTCGGCCCGAGGGCAGCACCCAGGGCGCGAAGCCCAACTCGATGGTCATGCTGCGGCGGCGCTCGTCAGGCAGAGTGTCACAATCGACCCCGGTCAGCGCCTTCACCAGGGTCGTCTTGCCGTGGTCCACATGCCCTGCTGTCCCGACCACCAGCTCAGTCACGAGGATCCTCCGAAGGTGGACGCCAGGACGCTGAGCAACGGACCCTCATCGCGGGGCAGCACGCACCTGGCGTCGATTGCGAGGCCACCCTCCCACTCCAGAGCCAGGATTGGAGTCTCCCCCCGGATCAGGCTGCGCCTAGCCGCTGCGGCCTTGGGGACTCTCAGCAAGATCCCATGGGAAGGCAGCTCCGCGCCAGGGGTGGTCCCACCCCCAACGGCGCCGGACATGGCGATGACATCGACGCTACAGCCAGCGGCCGCCAGGGTCACCGCCCAGACTTCGGCCCGGCGACGCAGCTCGTCAGCGGTGCGGCCGAGCATCCACCAGACAGGAATCTCTCCCAGTCTGCCCGGCGTGTCGTAGCAGAGCAACGTCCCCTCCAGCGCGGCCAGCTGCAGCTTGTCGGGGCGAAGCGCCCTGGCCAGCGGGTGACGGCGCAACCTTCCCACCATCTCCTTGCCCCCCATGATCAGCCCAGCCTGACTGGCTCCAACCAGCTTGTCACCGCTGGAGAACAGCAGGTCGACCCCGGCCGCGATGCTGGAATGCAGGCGATCTTCCGCGCGCACCGCCTCGGGGCCTAGGGGAATGAGCCCACTGCCGACATCCTCCAAGAGGGGAATTCCCAGATCGTGCGCCGCGGTCGTCAGCTCCCGGAGGTCTGGGCGTGCGACGAAACCATCCATCCGGAAGTTCGACTGGTGCACGCGAAGATAGGCTGCGGTGCGAGCGCCGCTGGCATCCACGTAGTCCGCCACGCGGGTACGGTTCGTCGTCCCCACCTCCACCAACCGCGCCCCGGATAGTCGCAGGATCTCCGGGATTCTGAAGCCGCCTCCGATCTCGATGGCCTCCCCCCGGGAGACGATGACCTCCCGACCCCGGCAGAGAGCGGTCAACCCCAACAGCACGGCTGCTGCTGCGTTGTTCACCACCATCGCCGCCTCTGCTCCGCTCAGTCGGATCAGCAGGTCGGAAAGGAGATCCTGCCGATCTCCCCGTCGGCCGGAACTGCGATCCAGCTCCAGGTTCGAGTAGCCAGCGCCGATCTCGGTGGCACGTCGGGCTATTCCCTCCCCCAAAGGGGCGCGACCGAGATTGGTATGGATCACGACTCCCGTTCCATTGATTACCCGGCGCAAACGCCGCGGCGCCTCCGCAAGATAGCCCGACACCTGACCGGCAACCCACCCCTCGAGGGCATCGGGCGAGGTATCTTTCCCGGCCAGGGCCGGATCCGACCGCAACCCTTTGACGGCCGAACGGAGCGCTTCCACCACCGCCTGGCGGCCATGCTCATCGATGAGCGCCGCCATGTCGGCGCGTTCCAGGAGCCGTCCCACAGCTGGCGGTCGCATGCCAGCAGATACCGCCTTTGGCGCCTCTTTCTGACCCAAGAGTCTGACTCTAACTGCCCTGCCAGAACCTCGCCCAGATTGAGCCCGAAAGCGACCCAGTACACGGAGGAAGGCAGGGGGGCGATGAGACCCCCGGCCGCCGAGGCTGGGACAGGTCCGTCCAGGCGCTCCGTCTGCAGGGTTCTGGGGGCCCGCATCGGCCATTCTCGTTGCCGGTGGCGCGCGTTGAGCCGGGCAGCCGAGTCCTCCGGGCCCGCCCGGCCCTGGTGGGCACATGGAGAAGACTAAGGATAGTCGAGCATGCCACCTTACATTTGGGTGGTGCCGCGGTCGATTCACCAATCAAGCACTAGGTCTTTGGTGGTACGGCACTTGACAAGTCAGTTTGGTGATTGCTAACCTCGCGCGACTAGATTCGGGATCCGCTGACCGAGGGACGAGAGTGAGCTACTAGAGCCGGATGAGTCTCTCTGCGACGCACCGAGTTCACAAGTGGGTTCAAAGTGGGGACTATCGGTGGCAGAACCAGCCTCGCCAGCCTCGACCGCGGCCGCTGATGCCGGGCGGCACTACAAGAAGGACCTGGGTCTTTGGTCGGTTGTCTTCCTCGCCACCGGCGCCATCCTCGGGCCTGCCGTGGGGTTCACCCCGGTCTCGGTGCTGGGGTTGGCAGGGCCGGCGGGAATCTTGTCATGGGTCATCGCCTTCGCCATGCTCTTGGTGCTGGCGATGTCGTACATCGAGCTGGGCACGATCTGGCCGCGCGCCGGCGGGGTCGCCTACTACCCGGCCCGAGCGAGCGGTCCCCTGGTCGGAGTTATTAATGCCTGGGGCGCTTTCATCGGCTACTCGTTGGCGGTGCCGTAGATCATCGTGGCATTCGTCGAGTACCTCAGCTACTGGGCCCGGCGCTGTTTGCGAACGGTGCCCTGACCTGGGTCGGGATCGTGATCGCTTTTGTGGTGCTGCTGTCGATGCTCCTGATCAACAGCCTGCGCATCCGCTAGATGGAAGAGATCAACAACCTGCTCACCATCCTCACCATCTTGGGATTGGTGGTGATCATGGTGGCGCTGTGGACTCACTTCCACGCCTCCAACTTCAGCAGCTTCCACGGACTGTTCCCGGCCGGAGCTAGCGGCCTGCTCCTGGCGGTGTCCGCAACCGTCTACGGCTACGGTGGCTTCCGGCAACCAATCGACTATGCCGAGGAGGTGCGCGACCCGGGCAAGACCATCCCCCGAGCCATCTTCCTAACCCTGTTCATCGTCCTCGCCCTGTTCGCCCTGGAGTGCTTCGCCTACGTGGGAGCAATCAACTGGCACGCCATGAAGCTTCCGATCGGTGGGTGGACCGCCCTCAGCGGTCTCCAGTTTCCATTCGTCACCGTGTCCAACGGATCGGGGCTGGCGGTGATTGGCCTGATGGCGATTGTGACCACCATGATCGCATCCTTCAAGGACGGCTACATCTACTCGGGTGGCGCTGACCGGAGGATGTCCCACTTTCCGTGGAATTTCGGCAGTGGCCTGATGTCGGATCATACGCGGCCGGAGCGTTCACAGCAGGCGATGCTTGGAAGGGCCAACGGCACGGAGAGGCTTTCCCGGCCATGGGCGCACGACGCCCGGCAATGTGAGCGGCCAGGAGCGGGGCTGACCAAGAGGCACGGAAGCCGGCACACTCGGGAGCCATCGCAGGTAGCGGCTCAGCCCTTGTGGTCGGCGTCCGCCTGTCTTGCTTCATCTTGAAGGAGTTTCCGATGCTGTCTATGGGCTGCCTGGCGGCAGGCGTTGGAGCAGGTGCGCCGCGGACGGCCGTAGGCAGGGGCCGTGAAGGCCCCCGCCCGCAGACCGGACAGACGATCCAGACGCCATCGTCCAGGTGACGAGTTCGGGGTGCCCCAGGCATGGCCCGCTCGGACCATGTTTCGTAACACTTGAGCTGGCAGCTGGCTCATGCTGAGGCCTGAAGCTGGGACTCGGCATCAGCGGTCACCCGGACGAGGATGGCGGCGAGTTGAGGGAGCTGGCGGTAGCCATTCACCCGGCGGAACTGCGCCTCGGCCGCCAGCATGCCCGCCGCCGCCCAGCGCAAGCGCATGTCACCGCGCTGCCAGCGCTTCACGTTGCGGCACCGCTGGCGGACGATGTCCACCATCGACTCCACGCAATTGGTGCTGTAGAGGGACTTCAGCAGGGGGCCACTGAGCCCCAGCCGGGTGACCGTGAACATCTCATCCAGACCCTCCCGTAGGCTCCCCGCGGCATCCGGG
>Ga0307372_10009500_pt1 | contig 13387 bp, 7 predicted proteins | sample OX1MG_FD_202533 | JGI IMG/M metagenome (GOLD analysis project Ga0307372, IMG submission 202533) | Soil microbial communities from Risofladan, Vaasa, Finland - OX-1 | ecosystem: Environmental > Terrestrial > Soil > Coastal area > Acid sulfate soil | place: Finland: Risofladan, Vaasa | collected...
GAAGCCGATGGACATGCACTCCATCACGACGGCGTAGAGAGCAGCCGCGACGTGAGAGTCCGTGCCTCCGGCACGCAGATAGGTCGCAACCGTCGACGTCGCGAACGGGATCGCAACGACGGACATGAGGAGGAGGAGATTCAAGAAGAGCACGGGACGCCCGACCCGAGCGATCGCGCGAAACAGCGCATGGTGGTTCACCCAGATCACACCGATCGTCACGAAGCTCACGATGTACGCGGCGAACTGGGGCCAGCGGCCCTCGAGTTGGCTGAGAAGCGTGCCGTGCCCGGGTCCCGAGACGGCGAGGTCGAGAGCGAGGAGCGTGATCGCAACCGCGAGGACGCCGTCGCTGAACGCCTCGAGCCGGTGCAGGTCCACCCGCGGTCGCCGCCGTGTCCCTAGCCCGGGGTGACCGCGTCGAGCGCCCGGAACATCGGTCGGACGTGCACAGCGAGGCTCACGGACTCACGTGCTTCGGACCGTCGGCGACCTCGGCGAGCAACGGCCGGCATTGGGTCACAGAGCTCGACGTACCAGTGCATCCCCCTGCAGAACGGCGTGTTCCGCGACTGCCCGCACCAACCTGGGGCATCGTGCGCTACGGATGCGCCGTCGTCGCCACGGCCGTCGACGGCGTAGCTCAACGCTCCGTAGGGGCAGTCGCGCACCGCGCGGATGACCTCGTCCACGCGTCCGCCGCGTGGTGTGAGGAACGGCTCTCTGTCCGCGTGCAGCGGCGACGCGAACGGCGCAGTACCTGGAGTGCTGGCAGATGGCCCGGTTGTCGACGCTCGTCACCTGCTGAGCGGCGTAGGCGTCGCGGCAGTCTGGGATGCGCCCCTTGGTCCTTCGCGGAGCTGAAGCCGGCACGAGACACACTCAGGGGGTCCACGCTCGTGGCGACCTCGACGGGTCCTCGCTCATGACGCCCTCCGCCGCGCTCGGCGATTCCTACCACTCCGCTGTGCCGGACGAAGGCATTATATTACGAATGGCATTCCAAATGTAACTATCACGTTCGCGGGGCGCAAGCGGGCCGGCTGTCCCGGCATCCCCGTTCGCGGGGCGCAAGCGGGCCGGCTGTCCCGGCATCCCCGTTCGCGGGGCGCATGCGGGCCGGCTGGCCCGGCATCCCCGTTCGCGGGGCGCAAGCGGGCCGGCTGGCCCGGCATCCCCGTCGGCGAGTGCGGTTGCAGTGTCTCGCGGGAGGTAGATGCCGATGGGCACGGACCCGAGAGGAACGACCATCACCACGAACGGCGAGGACCCGAGCCCCCTCCCGACCAACCGGCGGCGTGGGCGACCTCGCGATCCATCCCTCGACATCGCGATCGTCGTGGCCGCCCAGCGTCATCTCGCCGAGCGCGGGTACAGCGCCATGAGCCTCGAGGCCGTCGCCGCCGACGCGGGGACGACCGTGCCCAGCCTGCGTCGACGATTCCCGTCGAAAGCCGACCTCGCGACTGCCGCGATCGCCGAGCTGCGCGTGAGCGTCGCGATCGCCGCGACCCCCTCGGCGCGAGCCGACGCCGTCGCGGTGCTGGTCACGCTCCGGTCGAGTCTCCTTCGGCCCCGCGCGATGGCGACCCTCGGCACCGTCCTGGCTGAGGAAGAGCGCCAGCCCGACCTGCTCCGCCTCTTCCACGACCGGCTTGTCGTGCCTCGGCGCGCAGCGCTCTCGGGGATCCTCGCGCGAGCCATCGTCGCCGGCGAGCTCGATCCGGCGACTGACGTGGAGGCCCTCGTGAACCTCCTCGTCGGCTCGCTGTACGAGACCTATGTCGCGACCGGCGACATCGCTCCAGAGTGGCCGGAGAGAGTCGTCGCCGTCGCCTGGCCGGAGTCGCCGAGCTGACGGCACGCCTGCACGAGACGAACCTCCAGGCCCCGCACGCTCCCTTGTGTTACTCGCGCTCATATGTAATCATGTAATCATGAATGAGAACCAGGCAGGGCGAAGAGGTCGACCGGGAGACTGGGCCCGTGACCTAGACCGCAAGGCACGATCCACCACAGCCGCGGATCGCGAGCTGATCCGGGCGTTCTTCGCCGGGACGATCGACAGCGAATGGTTCGTCGGCGAGCCCGAGATAGTCGTCGACGACTACGAGATCCAGGTGCTCGGTACACTCCCCCCTCCCCAGCTCGACGCGGACGCCGAGCACGTCGGTGTCGCCGAACGAGCGCGGGCCGAGCTCTTCCGTGAGGAGACCCGCGAGCGACGGGTGCAGATCGCTCAGCTCGCCGAGGCCCGCCACGCGCGCAAGGTGTCGTGGGGAGTCGTCGTCGGAGGGACGCGCGCTCTTTTCACCACAGCGAGCGTGCCGGTGATGACACGCCTTCAGCTTCGTCAGCGCCAGACTCTCGACACCCTTGTCGACGCGGGCGTCGCGCGCAGCAGGAGCGACGCACTCGCGTGGTGCGTCGAGCTCGTCACGCGCCACGAGTCGGAGTGGATAGAGGAGCTGCGTGCCGCGCTGGGCGCGGTCGAGGCTGCACGCGCTGCGGGGCCGAGCTCGGCTCGATAGCTGCGACGCGGCGCGGGGTGGCACGCGGCGGGAGGTGCCCGACCTAGTCGCCGCTGCGAGGGCCCTGGCAGTCGCTCTCGACGATCTCCAGGCGAAGCCCTCACAACCTGCGTCTGGCATCCGACATCTCCGCGCTCTCGGCGTTCGTCGTCGGCGAGGAAGGCGCACCCGCGTTTCGCTGGCGGAAGGCTCACCCGCGATTCGCGAGCGGTGCCAGTCGCACGGGCCCGCCTGGTCCCTCACCAGCTTCCGCGCACTGAAGCCCAGCGCGCCGCAGGCTGCCTCGCGATCGAAGACGACATCGCCGAGCGAACGCGGCGCAGCCGGCCGATGGGCCGATGCCCGACTGCGAACGGACTATGCGCGCGACTATGGTCCCGGGCCGTGCCGACCGACCCCTACTACCGCGGCGACCTCGCGCTCGTCCATCAGCGCGGCTTCGCGCACCATGCAGCGGCGGTCGCCCCGGGGATCCTCTCCCTGCTTGCTCCCGTCGGCGCGCGTGGCGGCTGCGTGCTCGAGCTCGGCTGTGGCACAGGGCTCCTCACGGCAGAGCTCGTCGCCGCAGGGCATCGCGTCGTCGCGACGGACCCCTCACCCGCGATGCTCGAGCTCGCGGGCGCGGCACTCGGCGATCGGGCCGAGCTTCGCAGGCTCAGCCTTCCCGACGACCCACTACCCGCAGCGGACGCGATTGTCGCCGTCGGTCACCCGCTCAACTACGTGGCCGACGCGCCCGAATTCGAGCGGGCGATAATCGCCGTGGCTCGCGCGCTTCGTCCCGGCGGCGTCGTCGCTATGGACGTCTGCGACTCGGCGTGGGGCGCCGCGCGGCTCGGCGCGCCGAACCTCGGGCGCAGCGGGCCCGACTGGGCGATCATCACCGAGTTCTCCGCGCCGTCTCCCGACCGGTTCGTGCGCGACATCACGACTTTCGTCGCGAACTGCGACGGCTCGTGGCGCCGTGATAGCGAGCACCATGAAAACGTGCTCGTCGACACTTCCCTTATCCCCGGCATGCTTGCCGCCGAAGGCGTAGAGGCGCGCATCCTCGCCTCGTTCGGCACCGAGCGGCTGCCAGAGGGACTCGTGGCGGTCGTCGGGCACCGCCCAGAGTGAACACGGGGGGACCGGCCGCAGCTTCCTCGTTCGACTGCACGCCCTAGAGGCGCCGGCGGCAGCAGTCGCCGCGAGGTGAGGAACGCGTGGGGAGAAACCCGGCGGCCAGTAACGAGCAGTGTCGGCGCATCGACTGGCGCGGCGTCGACCCGGATCGGCAGCAGTCCGAGACGCGCGGCGCCCAGGGCCTCGATCCCTCCGCCGGGTGCGGCCGCGCGCGCGCGGACCGGGACGAGCCTCGCGACCTCGGGCCGTGTTTCGTGATCTCGAGCGTTTGGCCACTCTCGATCTCGTCGAGCAACTGCGCGAGCCGAGCCTTCGCCTCGCATGCACCGACTGACTCCGTCCGACGACACAATGTCGACGGCTGGTCGTCACTCGTGAGGTCGAGCGCGCAGCCTCCGCTCGACCCGACCCGCTCCCCGGCACCTCCGGGAGGCCCGCTACCGTTCCCACGTGCACGGAGGTCCGAGGTTCCGTGGGTTGCGTGCCCTTCGCACGGGCGATCGCACGGCGCTGTGTCTCCTCGCCGGAGCGCCACTGCTCGTCTTCACGGTGCCCGCTCTCGCTGGCTACCCGCTCGCCACCGGCGACGCCGTCATCCAGAACTACCCGCTGCGCGCGCTCGCGGGCGAGCTGCTCCGCCACGGCCACCTCCCGCTGCTCGACCCGTTCGCCTGGTCGGGATCCGCGCTGCTCGGGGGGATCAACGCTGGCGCGGCGTTCCCCGCGATCGTGCTGTTCGCCGTGCTCCCGCCGCTCGCCGCATGGGTCGTGACCGACGTCCTCGCTTTCGCCGCGACGGCCGTCGGGCTCTACGTCCTCTGCCGCCTCGGGCGGCTCGCACCACTTCCGTCGGCACTCGGTGCCGCGTCCTTCGGGCTCGCGGGGTTCGTCTCGTCCCAGGCCGTGCACATCGATGTCGTCGAGGCGTGCGCGTCGCTCGCATGGCTGCTCGTGGGTCTGGAGCGCGTCGCCCACGCGTCGCGCCGCCGACGCCCCGCGTGGATCGCGCTAGCGGCGGCGTCGGCTGCGTGCCTCGGGCTCGCGGGCAGCCCCGAGATCGCCGTGTACGCGGCGATCGGCGCCGCGATCTACGCCGGCCACCTCGTACTTCACGCCACGGGCGAGCGTTGGCGTGTCGCGGGGGCGTGCGCGGTCGCAGCCGCGATCGGCGTGCTGATCGCGGGCGTCCAGCTCTTCACGGGAGCCGCGACCGTCTACACGAGCCAACGCGCCGCGGTCGGCACGGGCTTTCTCACGGCGGGCTCGCTCGACTGGGGTGAGCTCACGACGCTCGTCGCCCCCCACCTGCTCGGGGGTGGTCCTATCGGCCTACGGCTGTACGTCGGGAGCTACAACCTCGCGGAGACCGATGCCTACCCGGGGATTCTCGCGCTCGTCGCCGTCGCGTCGCTCGCGACGCGCTGGCGCGCCCCGGATGCCGTGCGCTGGCGAGTCTGGTACCTCGTCGGGGGCATCGGGCTCCTCATCGCCGTCGGGAGCGCGACACCCCTCCCCCACCTGCTCGCCCACCTCCCGGTCGTCGGGTCGAGCCGGCTCCCGAGCCGCGCCCTCGTGCTCGTCGCGCTCGCCGCGTCCATGCTCCTCGCCCACTACGCCGACGATCTCCTGTCGGCCCGGACGTCCCGCACCGCGCGCGGGACCGGCGGTGCGGCGCTAGCTGCGAGCGCTGTTGGGGAGGCCCCGCCTCACATGACCCAGCTCGCTCGAGCAGCGGGTCTGCTCGCTCCCGCCGGCGTTCTCGCTCTGCTCGCGGCTAGCGCCATCGGCGGCGCCCCTGTCGCTCGAGCGCTCGCGCGCGGGCCGGTGGGCCCGTGGTCTGTCGCGGCCGTCGCGCCGTGGCTCGCGCTTGCGGCCGCGCTCGCCCTCGCGGCCGGCGCGCTCGTGCTCCTCGCGGGGCGCATGTCCCCGCGGCGGCGCGCCCAGGCACTGCTCGCAATCGCACTAGTCGACCTCGTCGGCTTCACGGCGGACCAGAGCTCTCTCGCGCCCCTCTACGCGCGCGCGCTCGGTCCGTCGAGCACGCTGTCACGCGAGCTCGGCGCGCTCGTCGGCCCGGGACGCCGTTTCGCCGTGGTCGACCCGGCCCGCAGCGGCGGGATCGCGCTCGACGAGCTCGGCGCGCCAGATCTGAACGCTCTCTCGGGCGTCCCGTCCGCACAGGGCTACGGCTCGCTCGTATGGGGACCGTACGCGCGCGCGACGGGGACCCACGGTCAGGACGTCGCAGCGCCGGCCGCCGTCGGAGGCTCGACGTTCGACTCGCTCGGAGTCTCGGTCCTCCTCGTGACACGGTCCTCGTTTCTCGTGCCCGTCGGTCCGCGCGAGCGCGGCAGCCCCACGATCGCCCTCGGCCTCGCGCCGGGCGCGAGCACGACCCGGCTGTTCGGCGGGGGCGCGAGCGTGATGACCGTCCGTCTCTCCTCCAGCTCCGCCGACCGGCTCGGCGTCGCCGCCCTCGGGGAGCTCGCCCGCGCGATCCGCCTGGTCGACGATCGCGGGCGGACGGAGCGGGGCGCAGCTCGTGTGACGCTCGGCTCCTCCGAAGCCGTCGTGAGCTTCAGAGCCGCACGCGCCGCGTCCGGGCTCACGATCCGCGACGTGCTCCCGGTGCGCCTCTCGCGGCTCGAGGTCGTCGTGACCACCGACGCGGGCGCCTCTCTCGCGCCGACCGGCCCGCTCGCGTCCGTCGCGACACCGCCGCACTGGCGGGTGCGAGGCTCCCTCGGGCCGTACACGGTGCTTCGGAACGCACGCGCCGCTCCTCCGTACACCCTCGTCGCGAGAGGACCGGCCACCCCTGCTCGCACCGGCACGTCACCCATCGGCACCGTGCGCGTGCTCTCGAGCGCGAGCACGGGAACGAGCGCAGTCGTCGCCGTCGACGCCGAGTCGCGGGTGGACCTCGTCCGCAGCGTCGCGGACATCCCCGGCTGGACCGCGACGGTCACTCACGGTACGAGCACGGTGGCGGTACATGTGAGGCGCGACGGCGTCGTCCAGGCCGTGCGCCTTGCTGCCGGGCGCTCTGTCGTGCGTTTCACCTACGTAGCTCCGGGCCTGTCGACCGGGATCCTCACAAGCGCCGCGGGCGCGGCCGCTCTCCTCGCGCTGCTCGCAACCGGGACCCGCCGCGGCTGGGGCGATGATGCCGAGCCCGCGCACGCGAGCAGCGAGACTCGACATCGGCGCCGCGGGCGCGGCGACGGCCGTGAGGTGGGGGTACCCGCGCGCCGTCGCCGCGAGCGCGCCGGAGCCACCGCCCTGCTCGCGGCCGTCGCCGGGCTCGTGAGCGCCTGTGGCACCGCGGCGGCGCGCTCCGCCGCTCCGGGCGCTGGAGGAGCGAGCGCCGCGACCTCGAGCGCTCCGACGACGACGGGCTCGGGCTCCGGCTCCGGCTCGGGCTCGGGCTCGGGCTCGGGCTCGGGCTCGGGCTCCGGCTCGGGCTCGGGCTCGGGCTCCGGCTCGGGCTCGGGCTCGGGCTCGGGTACACATACGGGACCAGCGGAGCCACCGACGTCGCCGCCGGCCACGTCGGCGCGGCCAGGACCGGGGACGACCACCGCCGCAACTCCGCCTGTAGCGCGCGCCGGCGCCGTCGCAGGCGGGGTCACCGCTATCGGGGATTCCGTGCTCCTCGACTACTCCTCGCTCCTCACCGAGGAGCTTCCGGGGGTGACGATCGCGGCAGCGGTCGGGCGGCAGTGGCTCCCAGGCGTCGCTCTCGTCGAAGAGCTGCGAGGGCGCGGCGCGCTCGGTGCGACGGTCGTCGTCGACCTCGGGACCAACGGACCCGTGACGGCCGAGTGGTTCGATGAGATGATGGCCGCGCTGTCAGGCTCCGGGCGCGTCGTCGTCGTGACCGTGCACGTCGACGAGCCCTGGCAGGACGAGGTGAATGCCGTTCTGCGGGCCGGGGCGATCCGCTACCCCGATGTCGTCCTCGCGGACTGGGCCGCGCTCGCGGCCGCGCACCCGGGTTGGTTCTACGCCGACGGCACGCACCTTCCGATCGACGGCCCGGGGGCGCACGCGCTCGCTGCGCTCGTCGCCCGCGCCGTCCGCGGGACGGTCGGCTCCGGCGGTACCGTGAGCCCGTGACCGCAGATCCCGGGGAACGCGAGCGGGACGTGCGGCCGCGCATCTCGCTGAGCTGCCTCACCGCGGGCCCGCTCCACCAGGTCGCCGCGATCCTCGAGCTCTACCGACCCGTCGTCGACGAGATCGTCGTCGCGGTCAACGGGCGGTTCACGACGGCCGAGCTGATGCCGCTCTCGGGCCTCGCGGACCGCGTCATCCCCTGCGAGATGCGCGCCGACTTCCTCCAGGAGCGCTACCGTGCCTGGCTCTACGCGCAGTGCCGCGGGGAGTACGTGTGCACGGTCGACACCGACGAGGTCCCGAGCGCGCGCCTCCTCGCCGCCCTCCCCCGCCTCGCCGCTGCACGTGACGTCGTGACCTACCTCACTGCGTGCCGATGGTGCTATCCCGATGCGAGGCACTGGCTCGACGAGTACCCGTGGGAGCCGTCGTGGAAGATGATCCTCGTGCGTAACGACCCTGCCACGCTCCACATCAAAGGTGGCGTCCACGAGGGTGTCATGGCTGCGCCGCCCTTTCGCTACCTCGAGCTCCCCGTCTACCACCTGAGCGACGCGACGACCCCGACGAGAGCGCGCGAGGCGAAGGTCGCCTTCTACGACGGCCTCGACGGCCGCCAGCTCCTCGAGGACGGTCGGCCGGTGAGCGAGGTCTTCTACCTCCCCGAGCGCTGGTCGCGCTACCCGCCCGCCGAGATGCCCTGCGAGGACGTCGCCCTCATCGAGCGCGTCCTCGCGGCGGACGTCTCGGCAGACCGGGTGCTCGAGCGCGAGTCGGTGACCGGCGGGGCCGAAGAGCTGCTCCCCGGCACAGTCCCCTACGAGGAGATCCTCGCCCACTGGCCCGAGCGGCCGCTGCACGACACCGCGTACCGTGCCCGGCTCGAATGGCGGCGCGGGCGCACCCCGGCCCGCGACATCACCGAGCTCCGACCCGGAGAGCGGCGCCAGGCGATGGTGCTCGTCACGAACCTCGGCGACGCGACGTGGCTGCGCGACGGCCGTAATCGCGTCTCGATCTCGTCCCGTTTCTTCGCGAGCGACGGCGTAGGCGGGCGCGGCCCGCTCGCGCTCGAGTGCGGACGGTTTCCCTTTCCCGCGGACGTCCACCCCGGCGAGACCACGCTGCTCCCGCTCGAGGTCATGGCGCCGGGCGCGCCGGGAAGGTACGTGCTCGTCGTCGACCTCGTCGAGGAGCAGGTCCGGTGGTTCGAATGCGGGCTCGAGGTCGCGGTCGCGGTCATCCCATGATTCCAATTAGCGACCGTATGCTGGCATTCGCGTCCTACCTTCGCCGCAGGGTGGACGACGCGGGTATGGCGCCGCTCGCGGTCCTCGGCGACGCGGACGCCGTCCCGCACGGCACCGAGATCGCGCTGCTCCCCGGCCCGCCCGACCTCGCGCGCCTCGCCCGCATCGCGGCGTCCTCCGGCCTCGGCTGTCACCTCGCCGGCCCGGACTTCGCTCTCCTCGACCGCCTCGACCCCTCGGCCGTCGGAGGCGCGCCCGACGGCTTCGACGTGCTCGCGATCGTGACGACGTACAACGAAGCAGACATCGTCGGCGGCCTCGTCGAGCGGCTTGTCGGAGACGGGCTTCGCGTCCACGTCGTCGACAACTGGTCGAGCGATGCAACCGCCGGGATCGTCGACGAGCTCTCGCGCACGGGCCGCTGCACGAGCGAGCGCTTCCCCTCCGGTGGGCCCTCTCCCCACTTCGAGCTCGAGGCGCTCCTCCGGCGCGTCGAGGACATCGCGGCGCACTCCGGTGCGGACTGGGTCGTCCACCACGACGCGGACGAGGTCCGCGAACCGCCGTGGCGGGGGGTGACGCTTCGCGACGCGCTCTACGCCGTCGGGTCCTTCGGCTTCAACTGCATTGACCACACGGTCGCCAACTTCGTCCCCGTCGACGACACCTTCGACCGGGACGACGACCTCGCCGAACACTTCTCCTACTTCTCCTTCGGAGAAGCTCCGGGCCACTTCCTCCAGCAGAAGGCGTGGCGCCCGGCCGACGGCCCGGTCGAGATGGCCTCCTCCGGCGGCCACGAGGCGCGATTCGACGCGCGCCGCGTATTCCCGTACAAGTTCCTCCTCCGCCACTACCCGATCCGCTCCCAGGCGCACGGAGAGCAGAAGATCTTCCGGGAGAGGCGCGCCCGCTTCAGCCCCGCCGAGCGGGCGCGCGGCTGGCACGTCCACTACGACGAGATCGTGGACGGGACGTCATTTCTCGGCGATCCGGAGAGCCTGCACGACGCTCGTGACCTCGACGGCGCGCTACTCGTCGAGCGACTGTCGGGCGCGGGGCTCGCGGGCAACCCGTTCCCGGGCGAGGGGCCAGCCCGCGCGGGTTCGACGCCAGGCACCGAGCGCGTTGCGGCGGCAGGGTCGGAGAGGGTGCGCCACACTAACGACACGCCGCTCGTGCTCCGCGTCCAGAGCGTCCTCTACTGCCCTCCCCCCGGCGGGGTCGAGCGATACCTGCGGGCGGTCGGCCAGGCGGTGCGCGTGCTCACCCTGGCCCGCCCGGAGATCTCCGTCGACCTCGCGCTCGCCGACAACTCGCCCGAGAGCACCTACGACGCGGACGCGGTCGAGCGGCTCCGCTGGGGCTTCACGGGTACCGGCCTGCGGTCGATGACCTACGACCACCTCCCGGAGAACCCGGGCCATGGCGGTGCGCACAACGCCCTCCTCGCCTCCGACGCAGCTCACGCGGACCTCGTCCTCCTGCTCAATCCCGACACCTGCATCTCGCCGCGTCTCGCCGTGGAGCTCGTCACGACCCTTCGTGACGGGATCGGGATCGTCGAGGCGCGCCAGCTCCCTCTCGAGCACCAGAAGGCCTATGACATGGCCACGGGCGACGTCGGCTGGGCGTCGGGCGCGTGCTCGCTTATTCGACGGGAGGTCTTCGAGAAGGCGGGCGAGTACGACTCGAGCTCGTTCTTCCTCTACTGCGACGACGTCGACCTCTCGTGGCGAGCCCGGCTCGCAGGCTTTCGAGTCGTCTACCAGCCCGCCGCGGTGTGCTTCCACGACAAGCGCCTCTCGGCGGAGGCCGCAGAGCAGCCGAGCCGTACCGAGGTCTACCACTCCGGTCTCGCACGGCTGATCCTCATGACGAAGTACTCGCGGCCCGAGCTCGTCGGCCCCCAGTTCGACGCGTACGAGAGCTCCCCCGAGGCGGTCCACCAGGAGATCGCGCGGGAGTTCGTGCGACGCCGCACAGAGGGGCGGCTCCCCGCGGGGATCGATCCCGACAATGTCATCGCGGACTTCTCCACCTACTCCTACGCGCCGCTGCGCTTCGACTATGCCCGCTGACGAGCCGGGGCCCGCTGACGAGCCGGGGCCCGCTGAGGAGCCGGGGCCCGCTGACGAGCCGGGAGCGACGGCATCCCCCCGCTACCACTTCTCCTATAGCAAGGACTCGCCCTACGGCAGCGCCGTCGGCCTCCTCGCCCGCCACACGCACGTGCCCGGCGGGCTCGTACTCGACGTCGGGTGTGGCTTCGGCGCGATCGCCGAGCCCGTACGCGAGCTCGGGCTCGTGTACGTCGGGCTCGACCTCGAGCCGTCGGGCCTCGCGGACCTCGCGTCTCGCGGCTTCGAGAGCGCGACGATCGACCTCCGCGACGACGCCTCGCTCGCCACGCGGCTCGGCGACATCGTCGCCGGTCGGCGACTCGCAGCGGTGACCGCTCTCGACGTCGTGGAGCACCTCACGAACGGCGACGCCGTGCTGCGGGCGATCCACGACCTGTGCGTCGGGCACGGCCGCCCACCGCTCGTCGTCTCGATCCCGAACGTCACCCACGTCGACCTCGCCTCGAAGCTCCTCATCGGCCGCTGGGACGTGACGCCAACCGGCCTGCTCGACGAGACTCACGTCGCGCTCTACTCGCCCGAGCGCATCGACCGGGCGCTCGCCGCGACCGGATGGGCGGAGATCGGCGCCGCCGACTTCCCCCTCGTGCGAAGCGATCAGCACTTTCCCGTCGACGCGGCGCCGATCGCGGCGACGCCGCTGCGCGAGCTCATCGCGTCGATCCGCGAGCGCGCGGCACCGGGAGCGACGACCAACCAGTTCGTCCGCGCCTATGCTCCCGTCGCCGCCGTTCCCGGCGAGACGGCCCTCGTCGAGCACCGCGAGCCCGATCCCCTTCCGCCGTTTCTCACCGTCGTCCTCGTCGCCCTCGACTCGTCGGCAGCCGAGATCGACGACGTTCTCGTGGCCCTCGACGCGCAGAGCGTCGCAGGATTCGAGCTCGTGGTCGTCGCACCGGGACCGTCGGCCGCGGACGCTCGACCGCTCGAGCACGCCCTCGCCCCGTTCTCGGCAGGCCTCGCCAGCCGCGCACGGGTCGTCCCGGGGCCGCGCGTGGCGACGGCCGGCCCGGGCGATCCCGCTGGTCGCGCGGCGGCGCTATCGGTCGGGGTCCGGGCGGCGCGCGGCCGCTTCGTCACGTTCCTCGACGGTCGCACCGTGCCGTTTGCGCACTTCGTCGAGACGTTCGCGCGCCTCGCCGAGCAGCGCGTGGGCGCCGTGCTGCGCTCGCGCGCGATCTCGCAGACGACGCGCGTGGTCACCTGGCCCGACGGCAGGCCAGGGATCGAGGCCGTGTCAGGCGCCGAGCCCGCGTCGGTCGCACACTTCGGCCTCGTCGACCACGTCGCGACGGGCGGCTCCCCTGCCGGGAGCTACGCGATACCTCGGAGCTGCTTCGTGGACCTCGGCCTCGGCTACGAGGGCGCGTGTCCCGGCCTCGAGGAGGACGAGATCCTTGCTCGCGCTGCGATGCTGTGCGGGGTCGCGGAGGACCGCGATCGCGCCGTCGTGCTCGGCCGCGTCGGCGCGCCGGACGACACCTCGCCCTCGGGTGGCGGCGACCGCGGCGCGCTCCGCACGCGGCTCGACGCCTCGCCGCTACTGCTCCCGACCGGCTCGCTCGCCGCGCTCGCAGCGCGCGCCGCGGATCGCGACCCCGGGGCCGTCGGAGCCGTCGGAGCGGAGGTCGCGGCCCTGCGGGAGCAGTGCGCGGCCCTGCGGGAGCAGTGCGCGACACTGCGGGAGCAGTGCACGGCACTGCGGGCCGAGATCCTCGCGCTGCGGGCGTCAACGAGCTGGCGAGTGACCTCGGCGCTGCGCGCGATCTCAGCCGCCGTCCGGCGCATCGGTCGGGACCGCGCATCACCATAGGGTGCCCGCACGGGCCTCCGACGGCCCGGGTAGTCTGCCAGCAGCAACGTCGTGCCTTCTGCAGCGAGGGTTCCGGTGGGCGGAGTCGACGCCCGCGATTCCTGTGGAGGTAGCGACCCCATGTCGCTCGAGAACTTCGGCGTCTCGATCACCGTCGACGGCGACGAGGTCGCCGTGTCCGTGCGAGGCGAGATCGATCCCGCCACCGCGCCGGCCTTCGGAGCGGCCCTTGAATCGGCTGCCGCGCAAGGCGGCCACTCGGTCGCTCTCATGCTCTCCGATCTGACGTCCATCGACACCATCGGCCTCGACATCGTCGCGACGACGGCCCAGCGACTGAGCTCGGAGGGGAGGGCGCTCGTGATCCGCTCGGCGCCTCCTCCCATCCTCCGGACGCTCACGATC
>Ga0307372_10009501_pt1 | contig 13386 bp, 8 predicted proteins | sample OX1MG_FD_202533 | JGI IMG/M metagenome (GOLD analysis project Ga0307372, IMG submission 202533) | Soil microbial communities from Risofladan, Vaasa, Finland - OX-1 | ecosystem: Environmental > Terrestrial > Soil > Coastal area > Acid sulfate soil | place: Finland: Risofladan, Vaasa | collected...
AAATACCTTTGCCGACAAAGGAACCTTCATTGAACAGATCCTGGTAAACATCGGAAACCGCCCGCGTGTAGGGATCAACGCCCGGTTCTCCCGCAAATAGTTGCGCATACCGTGATCTATTTATGCTGGGAAGGCTGATAGCCACGCGTGGCTGAACCACGCCATACCCCTGGCAGATACGCTGGTGGACTGCATCGTAAAACGGGCGATTCAGAGGATGCGCCATGACTCCAACAAACTGTCGCGCTGAATCACGCGGCAGCTGTGTATCGGCGTCCAGGGCAATGACATATTTGACATTGGATAATGCTTTTGTATCGCCCACTACCAGAGAAAATGGCTCGGTAGAGCCACCGCGCAGAAACGAATTCAATTCGGCGATTTTGCCGCGTTTGCGTTCGTATCCCATCCACAAGCCTTCACCCGGATTCCAGCGCCGTGGACGGTGAAAGAGAAAGAAGGCATCGTTTAACGCGCCGGGATACTTGTTATTCAGCCCCTCAATCCGTTTCTGAGCCAGCCGTAAAAGCAGATCATCGTCCGGAGTCGTTGCTTCGAGGGCATCCTTAAAATCGGTCAGCAACGCGAAGCGCAGGTTGTCATCTCGGTTGCCCAAATACCGGACTTCAAGAGCCTCGGCCAGGTTATCGATATCGCCAGCACTTGTCAGTATGCTCGGAACGACTACCAGGGTAATAAATTCCGGTGGAATTCCTTTGGAAAAATCCATGCGCGGCAGCAAATATGGAACCACCAACAAGGTCACGAACCAGTTGATGAGCGCAACCGCCAGGTAGCTGGTGCATAGAATAAAAAGTACGGCAAGCGGAATCAGCGGCCAGCCATGTACATCGTCTATGTGTGCCATCAATAGCAGCGCTGCGCTTGCAGTCAGGGTCAGCAGCGTGAGTGTGCCAGCATAGAAGGGCAGTGAGTAACGGCGGACAAGTCGGCGCAGCATTTCATCTATGGAAATCCGTATTCCTATGCTTTGCTCAAGCTGGTGCAATCCCTGTTCTATTAAATAGAAACCCACATGGGAGGTGCGCTGGTCATCATCTTTCGCAAGCGTGCGTTCCCGAGACAGTTGAATCGCCTTTTCCGCGACCGCGGCTTCGGAAAGCCGACTGTTCTTTGCCAATTGTTCCACAACCCGGCGGTAACGGTCGCGAGTGGCAAAATCCATCTTGCCGTACACACCATCAATGTCCTGGCGCAGGGTGGCTTCGACCGTACTCATGCTCTCGACAAACTCACGCCAATCGATGGCGTCCAGCAAGCGGAGGCTGGTAATGCTGTTGCTGATGGAAATTTGTTCGGTTGCCTGCTGCTGACTTTCGGATTTCACGACCTGCTCAATCGTGAGGTCGGACTCGGAAAGCGACTGTTCGATCCAGGTGAGCGGCAACCGCAATGCCGTATTTTGCCCCTGGAGGCGGCGGGCAAACTCCGCCACAAATGCACCCACCATCGGTGGATTCGACCCCGCCATGTCGGCAATTACCAGAACCAGATTCTTTGGATCTGTCTCGGCGATCGCGGTCATCTGGTTCGCCCAATAGATGGCCAGATTACGTCCGGTCCTGGCGGTGGCAATGCATATCCCAACGCGCCTTAGATTCTCGATCAGCGCCAGGCGCAGCATGATGGGGATGGCCCACAATTCGCCCAGTTTAAGACTGGTTAAGCTTTGATAAGCTGCTACAAACCGGCTGAGACCTTCCGAATCCACGCGGCCATCACCATGAGAGATAATTTCCAGGGCGATGTCATACACTCGTGGAAGACCCGCCGATGGGCCATTTGCAAGGCACGGCAGACCGCGGCTGTAACTCTTAGGGAAGTGGCGTTTGGCAGTATGGATATGTTCTTCAATCAGATAAAAGTTATCGAGTAACCACTCACTGGCAGGGGTGATTTGGAAATTCGCTTTTACTGCCTCGGTCAGCAGTGCGCAGACTCCGATCAGGACGTTTTCATTATCAGCCAGCCGGGGCAAAAGCCGCTCGCCAGCGCGCTTTTGGCGCAATATATGCAAACGTGCCAGGGTTTCACCGTGGCGCGCCATCTGATCAGCATTGAACAATTCTGAACGCAGCGGCGGTTCGTCGCTGGGATATACCTGTGATGACACTTTCTCAGAAGAAGGCACTCTCCAATTAAGCAGACGTCCAAACAGGGTCTTGCTGCTTAATTCCAAGACTTGGATCTCCTTGTAATAGGTAAAACACAAGGTGCCCAGCTCGTCATTGCGGCCGGCGCTTCGGGTGGCCTGCCCTATTTATTGAGTCTTTAGCAGGAGGAATGAACGGCCTGCAGAAGAAACTAGGTGTTAGCCGAATCGATCGCCCCTGGGGCAACTGAATCCGGTCCCGGAGAGTGCGTGTGTTTCGCTGGAGACTCGTATACCCGCAATGGGTATGGCCACGACGCATTGGCACGCGAAGTTTGGGCATTGTCCTACCTCGCCTAGAATTCATCCGTGCGTTAGCGCACATAGGCATGACGCCCCCATATATTTTACTTTCCGGCAGAATCGTCGCTTTCAACCGCGATATGTCTAAATTTATAAAAATGTCGGCCAAATGTTAGCCAACACACAGAGTCTGTTATTTATTAGGTATAAATTTCCCCGGTAATAGGGTTGCCTTGACGGCCAGGTCAATCGTATATACCAACGTCAGATTTGTTCACCGCGCATCTTGTGCATGAGGAAAGTCATGAAACATTCAAACCCCGACGAAGATGAGAGAAAATTGCCTTCCAATCATCTGAATTCAGCTGGCAGCGAAAAGCAGCAAAAACATGGACTTGGATTGCGTAACAGGCGTTCAGCCAATCCGCAGACAAAACCGGCTAAGGCTGGCGGGGAAGGGGCCTCCCCTGCGCATTCACATTACTGGAACCCAGCAGAGATGGGCGACAGTCGTATCCGAGGCGTCGAACCAATTCGATCTACGTATTTCGACACGACATTTGACGACGACTTCGTGAACTGAACTGAGTGGACTGATATCGGTCCAACCCAACCTGAAATGTTTGCTTCAGGTTACTCATCCTTACGCTTTCCCCCTTATAGTGAGTGGTTAGAGCGGGACGATATTCCTTGTGGACGACCAATCAAGGCAGCTGACGGGAATGCCGATATCAGCTGGATTTAGGTGGTCATGAATCTGAATAACTTCCCAAAAACGCTACCTTTTAAAGCGTGCTTGCGCTAGTTAATGCGGCCGCTAGACTGAATATAGTGAGTATATTGATGTGCCAATACCGCTCCTCGAATTGTCTGGTTTGATAAAGTTATCGGTTGAATTATGGCTCTTACATCAGAGGTGGGCAAATGAACCTTGGAATGATTGGTCTTGGACGCATGGGTGCCAGCATGGCGCGGCGGCTTATGCATGCCGGGCACGACTGCGTGGTCTATGACGTTCATCCGGAGGCGGTGAGGCAAGTGCAAAAGGATGGTGCTGTGGCCACCTCGTCCCTCGAAGAACTGGTGAGCCAACTGGCGCAACCGCGGGCGATATGGATGATGGTGCCGGCGGCGGCGGTGGAGGATACGATCAAATCGCTGGCGAATCTGTTATCGAAGCAGGACATCCTCATAGATGGCGGTAACTCCCATTACATCGACGACATCCGCCGGGCCAAAGATATGCTCGCCAAGGGTATCCACTACGTGGATGTCGGCACGAGTGGAGGTGTCTGGGGTTTGAAAGAAGGCTTTTGTCTGATGATCGGTGGCGAAGAGAAGATCATCCATTATCTTGACCCGATATTCACTGCGCTGGCGCCGGGTATCGGCAGCACACCGCGCACACCGGGCAGGGTCGAAGCGTCCGGTACCGCCGAACTGGGTTATCTGCACTGTGGTGCGAGCGGTGCCGGTCACTATGTGAAGATGGTACACAACGGCATCGAGTACGGCATCATGGAAGCGTATGCCGAAGGACTGAACATCCTGCGCCATGCGAATGCCGGTAAACAGACACAGACCGTCAATGCCGAGACCGCGCCGCTGGCAAAATCGGAGAACTACCAATATGAGTTCAACCTGGCGGATGTGGCCGAAGTTTGGCGCCGTGGCAGCGTGATCCGTTCCTGGCTCCTGGATCTAAGCGCCCATGCGCTGTTATCGGATCCCAAGCTCGCGGCTTTCCGTGAACAGGTGTCCGATTCCGGTGAAGGGCGCTGGACCCTGCAAGCTGCCATCGATACGTCGGTACCGGCACCGGTGCTGAGTGCCGCCTTGTACGGGCGCTTCAGTTCCCGCGGTGAGAATGGCTTTGCCAACCGGATTCTTTCCGCCATGCGCAGTGAATTTGGCGGACACGATGAGAAGCGGGGCAAAAGCTGAAATGGCCAAGAAACACCAAGGCGTGGAGCAGTCCGATGCGCTGGTGCTGTTCGGCGTCACCGGCGATTTAGCCCACAAGATGATCTTTCCGGCGCTTTATGCCATCGCGAAGCGCGGCGTCCTCGATGTTCCGTTGATCGGCGTCGCCTCCTCGAAGTGGAGCCTGGCGCAGCTGCGCAAGCGCGCCGAAGATGGTGTTAGAAAATCCGGCAAGATCGACGACCCACGCGCGCTCCGTCACCTGCTATCCCTGCTTCGCTATGTCGATGGCGACTACAACGATGCGGACACTTTCACGGCACTCAAGAAAACCCTGGGCAATGCACGGCATCCGGCGCATTACCTTGCAATCCCACCGGCACTGTTCGCGAAAGTCATTAAGGGACTGGGCAAGGCCGGTCTCGCAGAAGGAGCGCGCGTGATTGTCGAGAAACCATTCGGACATGACCTGGCCTCGGCCCGAAGACTTAACCGGGTCGCGCGTTCGGTATTCCCGGAGGACTCGATCTTCCGCATAGATCACTTCCTCGCGAAGGAAGCGATCATGAACATTCTGTATTTTCGCTTTGCCAATTCATTCCTGGAGCCGATCTGGAACCGCAACTATGTGGCAAGCGTCCAGATCACGCTGGCCGAAGACTTCGGGGTCAAAGGCCGGGGCGCGTTTTATGAAACCGCCGGCTGCCTACGCGATGTGATCCAGAACCATCTGTTTCAGATCGTCGCGCTGTTGGCCATGGAGCCACCGACATACCGGGGGTTCGGAGCCGTGCATGGTGAAACTGCGGATGTCTTTCAGGCCATGCGCCCGCTCAAATCGGCCGATCTGGTGCGAGGCCAGTACACCGGTTACCGCCAGGAGCCGGGCGTGGCGAAAAATTCCGATGTCGAGACTTTCTGCGCCCTGCGGTTATTCATCGACTCCTGGCGCTGGGAAGGGGTGCCGTGGTATCTGCGCTCCGGCAAATGTCTGGCCGGTACCGCCGCTGAGGTAATTGTGAAACTGAAACCGCCGCCCCAGCGGCTGTTCGCCGATTCGGCGCCCGCCGACGCCTGGGATAATTATTTTCGTTTCCGCCTGTCACCCAATTCCGCTATCGCGCTTGCCGCGCGCATCAAACGCAAAGGCAAGGAGTTCGTCGGTGACCAGCGGGAGCTGTATTTACTCGATGAACAGCCGGGAGAGGAGAGCCCCTATGAGCGGCTCCTGGGCGATGCCATGGCCGGTAACGGCGCGCTCTTCACTCGCGAGGATGCTGTAGAAGCTGCCTGGGCGGTAATCGATCCGGTCCTGAAGAAACATCACCGTTCGTTCACTTACAAGCGCGGCAGCTGGGGGCCCAAGGAAGCAGAAGCGCTCATCGCAGCTGATGGTGGCTGGCATATGCCAAAGACCACGCAATGAATACATCGGGGAAACTTTCACAGCGCTCATCCGGACATGCGATTGAACTGCCCGAACCGGGTGCGGTGAAACTCGAGTTACATGTGTTTTCCGATGCAGATACCGTTGCCCGGCAGGCGGCGGCTTTCATTGCCAAATGCGCTGATCAAGCGGTGGACCAACACGGCCGGTTTGTATTGGCATTGAGCGGCGGAGAAACCCCAAGAGCGATGTTTCAACAACTAGCGACACAGGAGATGCCTTGGACCGGTCTGCGCGTGGCGCAGGTCGACGAGCGCGTGGCTCCTCCGGGCGACGCGGACCGCAACCTGACGCTTTTACAGGAAAATTTTCTGGTGCAGGGACAATTGCTGCCGCAACAGATCTATCCGATGCCGGTGGAAACGCACAATCTGGAGATAGCAGCGCGCAGCTACGCTGAGGTTCTGGAACACCTGGGGGGATCGCCGCCAGTGCTGGATCTGGTGCATCTGGGTTTGGGTGCCGACGGTCACACCGCTTCACTGGTGCCGGGCGATCCGGTGTTGCACGTGATGGATGCGGATGTTGCCCTGACTCATTCTTACCAGGGCCGGCGTCGCATGACCCTGACTTATCCGATGATCAGCCGCGCGCGCTGCATTCTGTGGTTGGTGACGGGGACGGCAAAGGCGGAAATGCTCGCGCGCCTGTGTAACGACGATACCACTATCCCCGCCGGCCGCATCAATCGCGAGCGGGCGGTGGTATTTGCGGACCAAGCGGCCGCGGCACACATCGTGTGATAAGCCCATGTCACGGACAAAAAGAACCTAGAGCGCTCGAATGAATACAGCCGTCCAAATCGATACATCCGCTCTGGATGAAAGTTGCATCAACACACTGCGTTTCCTGTCCGTGGACATGGTGCAAAAAGCCGACAGTGGTCATCCCGGCATGCCCATGGGCGCCGCGGCCATGGCCTACGTGCTGTGGGATCGGTTCCTCAAACATCATCCGGCCAACCCCCAGTGGTTCGACCGGGATCGTTTCGTGCTGTCCGCGGGGCATGGTTCAGCGTTGCTATACAGTCTCCTGCATCTCACCGGCTATGACCTGTCGCTGGAGCAGATAAAACAATTCCGGAAATGGGGCAGCATCACACCGGGACATCCGGAGCGCGAGCTCACCCCAGGCGTCGAGACCACCACTGGACCACTCGGGCAGGGTTTCGGCAACGGTGTCGGCATGGCCATGGCGGAGGCGCACCTGGCGGCGCGCTACAACCGCGACGGTTTCCGGATCATCGATCACTTCACTTATGGGATCGTCAGCGACGGCGATCTCATGGAGGGCATAGCCTCGGAAGCCGCCTCGCTGGCCGGTCATCTGCAATTGGGTAAACTGATTTATCTCTACGATGACAATTACGTAACGCTGTCCGCCGGCACCGACATCACCTTTACCGAGGACCGGGCACAACGCTTCGCGGCTTATGGCTGGCATACCCAGTCTATCGGGGACGGCAACGATCTCGCGGCCGTTGAGCGGGCACTGCGTGCGGCGCAGGGCGAAACTAAACGCCCGTCGCTGATTCTGGTGCGCACGCATCTTGGCTATGGATCACCCAACAAGCAGGACAGTTTCGAAGCGCATGGTTCGCCCCTGGGCATGGATGAAGTGAAACTCAGCAAGCAAAATCTGGGTTGGCCGGCGGAACCGGCGTTTTACATTCCGCAACCGGCGCTTGCACATTTTCGCCAAGCACTCGTGCGGGGTCAGAAAGCCGAAGTGGAATGGAACGCCAGGTTAACCGCGTATATACGGGCATTTCCTGATCTCGCCCTCGATCTGCGACAGCTCATGCGCAGTGAATTGCCCAAGGGCTGGGATGCGGACATTCCGGTGTTCCCAGTAGATGCCAAGGGCATGGCCACACGCGTCGCTTCTGGCAAAGTCATGAGCGCCATGGCACCGCGGTTGCCGGCCTTGATCGGCGGCTCTGCGGATCTGGATCCTTCAACCCACACCGCGCTCACGGGGCTTGGGGATTTCGAGCCTCCCGGCGCCAGTGCCGGCGACCGGGAAGGTTCCCAAGGCGGTGGCTGGAGCTACGCCGGCCGAAATCTGCACTTTGGTGTACGCGAGCACGCGATGGGCGCGATCCTCAACGGTCTGGCGGTGCATGGCGGTACGCTGCCTTTCGGTGCCACGTTCCTGATCTTCTCCGATTACCTGCGTCCACCCATGCGCCTCGCCGCGCTCATGGGACTGCATGTGATCTACGTCTTTACACATGACAGCATCGCCCTGGGTGAGGATGGCCCCACGCATCAGCCGGTGGAACAGCTCGCGGGTTTGCGCGCCGTGCCGAAGCTCATGGTTATCCGACCGGGCGATGCCAATGAAACCGCCGTCGCTTGGCGCGTAGCGCTGGAAGCCACGGATCATCCGGTGGCGTTGGTGCTGACGCGTCAGAAGCTGCCGACACTCGACCGCAACCGCTATGCAGCAGCCGATGGCCTGCGGCGCGGCGCTTACATCCTGTCCGATGCGCCCGGCGGCAAACCGGATGTAATCCTCATCGCCAGCGGCTCGGAAGTCGGTTTGATCGTGGACGCGCAGCAGAAACTGCAGGAGCAAAACGTTATGGCGCGCATCGTTTCCATGCCCAGTTGGGAGTTGTTTGACGCCCAGCCGCAAACGTACCGTGACGAGGTGTTGCCGCCGTCAGTGCATGCGCGGTTCGCAGTGGAAGCGGGTGTGGCCCAGGGATGGCATCGCTTCGTCGGTGATCAGGGTGATGTACTCAGCGTGGAGCGTTTCGGCGCCTCGGCCCCGGGTGATGTGGTGATGCGTGAATATGGCTTCAGTGTGGAGAACGTATGCAATCGCGCCCTGGCCCTGCTAACGCCTGCATCCTGACCATCAACGGAGGCTCGTCGAGCATCAAATTCGCATTGTTTGAAGCGGGCGAGCCGCTCCGGCGCGTGTTAGATGGGAGCATCGAACGCATCGGGCAAGCAGACGCCACATTTGCAGCCAAAGGGGCGGAAGATTTTTCCCGACAGTTGGCTGTGCCAAACCACGCGGCAGCGGTGAATGCGTTGATGGATTGGCTGGAAGAACGCAACCGGTGTGATCCATTGACCGCTGTGGGGCATCGCGTGGTGCATGGCGGTCCGAAGTACTGCCAGCCACAGCGAATCACTGCAGAAATGATTAAGGAACTGCAACGGCTTACCGCATTTGATCCCGAACATCTGCCGGTGGAGATGCTGTTGACTGCGGCGTTTCATCGCCGGTTCCCTGACCTGCCCCAAGTGGCGTGTTTCGACACGGCTTTTCACCAAGATATGCCGCGCGTTGCCCGCGTGTTACCGATCCCACGCCGCTACGAGGCGCAGGGGCTGCGGCGTTACGGGTTTCACGGGTTGTCGTATGCATTTCTAATGGGAGAGCTGGCCCGTCTCGCTGGAACGGAAGTCGCACAAGGCCGCGTCATTCTCGCCCACCTCGGCAGTGGCGCGAGTCTGGCGGCGGTGCGTGACGGCAAATCCATGGACACCAGCATGAGTTTTACCCCGGCATCCGGGATGCCGATGAGCACCCGCTCAGGTGATCTCGATCCCGGACTGGTTTGGTATCTGGCGCGCGCCGAAAAAATGAGAGCCAAGCAATTCAACGAAATGGTCAATTTCCAATCAGGGCTGCTCGGCGTGTCGGATACCAGTTCCGACATGCGCGATTTGCTGGAGCACGAGACGCAGGACGTGCGTGCAGCTGAAGCGGTCGCGCTGTTCTGTTACCAGGTCAGGAAATGGATCGGCGCATTCGCGGCGGTGTTGGGCGGACTGGATACGCTGGTGTTCGCGGGCGGCATCGGCGAAAACGCCCCACAGGTACGCAAGCGCATCTGCGATGAACTCGGCTTTCTCGGTATCGAAATAAACCAGAAGCGCAATGCCAAGAATGCACCACTGATTTCGCCGGACTCCGGTCGCGCCAAGATACGGGTCATTCATACCAATGAGGAAATCATCATCGCGAGATCCGTTATCAGCGTCCTCAGTCTCGGCTAAGTTCTGGATACTTAAACCATGAAAACCAGCACGCTAACTGCAGATCTGCTACACAAGATGGACGCCTATTGGCGCGCCGCAAACTACCTGTCGGTCGGCCAGATTTATCTTTATGACAATCCGTTACTGAAGCGGCCGCTGGAACTCTCGGATGTGAAGCACATGCTGCTGGGGCACTGGGGCACGACCCCGGGGCAGAACTTCATCTATGTGCATCTGAACCGGCTCATCAAGAAATACGACCTCGATATGATTTACGTCTCCGGCCCTGGCCACGGTGGTCCGGCCGTCGTCGGCAACACCTATCTGGAGGGCACCTACAGCGAGATCTATCCCGACATCAGCCAGGACGAGGCCGGGCTGCAGAAGCTCTTCAAGCAGTTCTCCTTTCCCGGCGGCATTCCCAGCCATGCCTCGCCGGAGTGCCCCGGCTCGATTCACGAGGGCGGCGAATTGGGCTACTCCCTCAGCCACTCCTTCGGGGCGGTGTTCGACAATCCCGATCTCATCGTCGCCTGCGTCGTCGGGGACGGCGAGGCGGAGACCGGCCCATTGGCCACGTCGTGGCACTCCAACAAGTTTCTCAATGCGGCAACCGACGGTGCGGTGCTGCCGATCCTGCATCTGAATGGCTACAAGATTTCCAATCCAACCGTGCTCGCGCGCATCACCCACGAGGAGCTGGAGCTGCTGCTGCGCGGCTATGGCTGGACGCCGATCTTCGTCGAGGGTCACGAGTCAGTGCTGATGCACGAAGCGATGGCAACCGCACTCGAGGCATCGTTGGAGCAGATCAAGGCAATCCAGCGCGACGCCCGCGAGCTCGGCAACCTCGCGCGACCACGCTGGCCTATGATCGTTCTCAAGTCGCCGAAGGGCTGGACCGGGCCGAAGGTGGTCGATGGCCTGAAGGTCGAAGGCACCTTCCGCGCGCACCAGGTGCCCATCGCCGTATCGGCCACGGCGCCACCCGAACATCTCAGCCAACTGGAAGACTGGCTGAAAAGTTACCGGCCCGAGGAACTGTTCGACGCACACGGCCGGCTGCGGCCAGAACTGGCCGAGCTGGCACCCAAGGGCACCCGCCGCATGGGCGCGAATCCGCATGCCAACGGCGGCATCCTGCTGCGCGACCTGCGCATGCCGGATTTCCGCGACTACGCCTGCAGTGTGCCGCAGCCGGGTGCGCCCGGCATTGGTGATACCCACGTGCTAGGCCCGTTCCTGCGTGAGGTGGCGAGGCTCAATGACGCACAGCGCAACTTCCGCGTGTTCGGCCCGGACGAGACGCTCTCCAACGGTCTGGAGTCTCTGTTCGAGGTCACCGCACGTCAATGGGACGCCGCCACCGTGCCGAACGACGAATGGCTGGCACCCAGCGGACGCGTACTTGACTCGATGCTCAGCGAACACCAGTGCGAGGGCTGGATCGAGGGCTACCTGCTGACCGGGCGGCATGGGCTGTTCAACTGCTACGAGGCGTTCATTCACATCGTCGATTCGATGTTCAACCAGCACGCCAAATGGCTGGAAGTCACCTTGCAGCTGCCATGGCGGCGCAAGATCGCCTCGCTCAATTACCTGCTGGCCTCGCATGTGTGGCAGCAGGATCACAACGGTTTCACTCATCAGGATCCCGGTTTCATTGATGTGGTCATGAACAAGAAGGCCGCAGTCGTGCGTGTTTACTTCCCACCGGATGCCAACTGTCTGCTGTCAGTGATGGATCACTGTCTGCGCAGCCGCCACTATGTCAACGTGGTGATTGCCGGCAAGCACCCGGCACCGCAGTGGCTGACCATGGAAGCTGCGATCAAGCATTGCGCCGAGGGTATCGGAATCTGGCAATGGGCCAGCAACGATCAGAACACTGCACCTGACGTAGTGATGGCCTGCTGCGGCGACGTGCCCACGCTGGAAACGCTGGCCGCCGTTTCGATCCTTCGCGATCATTTACCCGGTCTGAAAGTCCGCCTGGTCAACGTCGTCGATCTGATGCGACTGCAACCGCAAAGCGAGCATCCGCATGGCCTCGACGACATCGATTTCGACAGGCTGTTCACCCGCGACAAACCGATCATCTTCGCCTTCCACGCCTACCCGTGGCTGATTCACCGGCTGACCTACCGCCGCACCAATCACCACAACATCCATGTCCGTGGCTACAAGGAAAATGGCACCATCACCACGCCATTCGATATGACGGTGCTGAACGATCTGGACCGCTTTCATCTGGTGATGGACGTGATCGATCGCCTGCCGCAAACCCGCGACCAAGGCGTGTACTTGAGGCAGCAACTCGAGGACAAGCTGATCGAGCATAAGCATTACATCGACCAGCATGGCGAGGACATGCCCGAAATTCGCAACTGGAAATGGCATAGTCAAACTGGTTGAGCAAAACCTATGGATATTGAGAGAGCTTATCGCTTACATTCGGCTACCGTGAATAAATTCTTGGCACTGTCATAGCTCCCTAGGCCAAAAGACCCGATTCGTATGTGTGCTATTGCACAGACTGGTCACCCGTGACAGTTGATAGTAGGCCAATGAAAGGCGCACAAGAGACGGTAGATAGCCGGGGCGTCTATGCCGCGACCCACGCTATTGCACTAGCGTTTACCTAAGAAGGATGATCTCAATGAAGCATGTACTTCCACCGTTGCCATACGGATATGCTGCACTTGCACCCACTATTGACGCGCGTACCATGACGCTGCATTACGGCGCCCATCATGCAGCCTATGTCAAGGCATTGAATGAGGCGCTGGAAAAGGCCCCCGAGTTGCAAGATCGGACTGCGCTCTGGTTGTTGCTGCATTCAAGCAAAATCCCCAAGGCCATTCGTTCTGCGGTTCACCACAATGCCGGCGGTCATGTGAACCACAGTTTGTTCTGGCGGGCCATGTCTCCCCGAGGTGGCGGGCTGCCCAGTGGACTGCTGGCCGATGCGATTGATCATGAGTTTGGCAGCTTTGAACTATTCAAAGATGAATTCGTCAAAGCCGGAACCAAACAATTCGCATCCGGATGGGTTTGGCTTGCCCGCGCCCACAAGCGCAGCGGCAAACTTGAGATCGTGACAACCGCCGGCCATGAGAATCCAATCATAGAGGGCCTGTTCCCGATCCTGCTGAATGACGTCTGGGAGCATGCCTATTACCTTCAATATGAAAACCTTCGTGCAGATTATTTGAAGAACTGGTGGGCGGTGGTGAACTGGGAGGAGGCGAGCCATCGTTTTGAACAGACTGCCGACACCACGGAAAATCGCCTGGACGTCGCGGAGGTTGTCTTGAGTCAACGCAACTGAGGATATAACATTCATGCTCCCTAAAGCCATTCTGACTGATGTCAAAACATTACGTAAACATGCGCGTCAGCACCTTGATGACGGCGCTGTAACCGCAGGCTATAGCGCTGATCGAAAGACCGTGTTGAGACTCCTAAACGACGCATTGGCGACGGAAATTGTCTGCGTACTGCGTTATCGCCGCCATCATTTCATGGCCAGGGGCATGGAAGCCAAGAGCATTGCTGGTGAATTCCTGGCGCATTCTAATGAGGAGCTGGGTCATGCA
>Ga0307372_10009502_pt1 | contig 13385 bp, 14 predicted proteins | sample OX1MG_FD_202533 | JGI IMG/M metagenome (GOLD analysis project Ga0307372, IMG submission 202533) | Soil microbial communities from Risofladan, Vaasa, Finland - OX-1 | ecosystem: Environmental > Terrestrial > Soil > Coastal area > Acid sulfate soil | place: Finland: Risofladan, Vaasa | collected...
AGCCTTTCCTGGGCAATCGGCGCGGTCCCACCAACGCCGAAACGCTGTCGCGCGCCATCGATCATCGCGACCTCAAGGATGCCGCCGCGGCCCTCACCCTTCTCCCCGACCAGATGCTCGAAGAGGCGGTGGCGGCGGCGAAAGTCGAGCGGCTAAGGCTGGAGCTTGAATCGCAAAGCCTGTAACGCGCCCGCACCCTTTGGCAGGCTCCCGCTGCCGCGCGAGAGCTTGTCCTGAAAGTTTGTGGATTTATTGAAATCCTGGCGGCGGGGATCGGTCCCGAAGTCAAATTTCCTCAAGCACTCAAGCCACCTATGTCATTCCCGCGCGTGGCTGCCGCGCGAGGAATCCCGGTGTCCGAATAAACTTACACACTTGAAGATGGCTGCGAAGACGAGCGAGCTCGAAGCGTTGGACGTGCCCGCTTTTCGGCGCTAATGAGAATATGAATATAGATCGAGCTGCGAATCTTGCAGTCGATTTTCCGCGCGGATCGCGGACCAGCTTGGTCGATCGCCCGAGGCCGGATATGGTGACCCACAGAATCCTCGCTCCGGCCCTTCACGCGAAAAGCGTTGTGTTCATTCGGTTGTCGGTCGGCCTGATTTTCTTCTCGCAGGGAATTCTCAAGTACCTCGATCCCCGGATGGGAGTTCTGCGCTTCGCCACAATTGGATTTCCCGCGCCCGCGTTCACCGCGCACTTCGCAGGCGCTTTCGAGATCGCCTGCGGGATGCTGGTGTTGATCGGCCTGCTGACGCGGCCTGCCAGCGCGATTCTGCTGATAGTAATCCTGACCGCGATTTCGACCACCAAAATTCCCGAGCTGTTTCGTCCCGCACAGGGGTTCTGGTTCATGATAAGCGATGCGCGCACGGATTTTTCCATGACGATGGGACTGCTCTTCCTGCTCAGCGCCGGCGCGGGCGCATGGTCTCTCGATGCCTGGATTTCACGGCGATCGAGTTGACCTGAAAACGGCGAGTTGTTTGCCGCGGCGCGCGAGGCAATCGATCCGTCAAGATTGGCGATGACATTAGCGCGCCGAAGAAGTAGGCTCGGCGTCAATCTGAATCGAAAGGAGATCGCCTTATGAGTATGAGCCTTTCGCGGCGTCTTGGCGCCGAGTTTATCGGAACTTTCTGGCTGGTCCTCGGCGGAACGGGCAGCGCGGTGCTGGCCGCCGGCTTTCCCAAAACCGGGATCGGCTTCCTGGGCGTGGCGCTCGCCTTCGGGCTGACCTTGCTCACGATGGCTTACGCAATCGGGCATATCTCAGGATGCCATATCAATCCCGCGGTGACTTGCGGGCTGTGGGCGGGCGGGCGGTTTCGCGGCAGCGAGGTCGTTCCATATATCGTTGCGCAGGTGCTTGGCGCGATCCTGGCCTCGACGATCCTTTACATAATTGCCAGCGGCACCGCGGGCTTCAGTCTCGGCGGCGGGTTTGCCGCCAACGGCTATGGCGCCCATTCGCCGGGCGGCTACGGCCTTGGCTCGGCGGCCGTGTGCGAAGTCGTGATGACCCTGATGTTCCTGTTCGTGATCATGGGTGCGACGGACGCGCGCGTTCCAGCCGGCTTTGCGCCGATTCCGATCGGGCTGGTGCTGACCCTGATTCACCTCATCAGCATCCCGGTCACCAACACCTCGGTTAATCCTGCGCGCAGCACCGGGCCGGCGCTGTTTGTCGGCGGATGGGCGATAGGACAGCTATGGCTGTTCTGGCTCGCGCCGATCGTCGGCGGCGTTCTGGGAGGCTTGCTCTATCGCGGTCTCGCGTCAGAAGCCCCCGCCGCCGCACGCACGGAACCGGCGCACGCGTAGCGGAGCGCGCCCCATGCGGCGGGCGCGAGTCCTGGAACCGGCGAGCGCTTGCCTGAGCGCATGTACAGATTAGTTATAAGGCGAAAAAAAACTGGCGCGCGGCTCTTTCGAGACGCGCGCCAGTTTGGATGCGTATCGCGAAAGCCTACTGCAGAAAGACGTCGAAGGTTCCTTTCCCTTGGCAATGCTTGGAAGGATTCGCGGCCTTGAATGTCCCCTTGTACTCATCGAGTGTGAGCACTTCCCCTTTAACGTTCACCTTGCAGGGATGGGACTTATTCGTTTGGGCTAATGTTAGCGTGGCCTTGTTGCCCGTCACCTTGCCGCGAACTGAACCCGACGGGTTGCCCGCTCCGACGACGCTGAAGGTTCCGCCGACAGTTGACTTGACCTGAGTCAGATCTAACGTCAGCGTTCCGGTTCCGCCTCCGCCCTTGCTGATATCGACGATCGATCCAATCCAGGTTCCCGCCATCGCTGCCGGCGGAGTCTTGGAGTCGGCGATGGTGGCGTTGTCATCGTCTTGCGCGAGTGCGTGCGTCGGAGCCGAGAGCACCATCGGCGCGGCGAGAATCGCCGCGAATGCACCTGCCGTGAGTACCTTACGTAGCCTGCTTATCTTCATCATCCTCGTCCTTGGAATTGTGGAAATTTTGCGATGCGACGGACTATGGCAGAGGGATGAAATCGTAGCAATCGCTTAGAGGTGCTGAGAGTGATTATCAGTTGCAACTCTGTTTAATCGCGAATTTCCTTTCGTCCGCTCAACCAAACACCACTGGCCGTTAATCCTGAGATGAATTCCCTCGCGGGCGCCTCTGATCCGCCGCCCAGCGGGCGGAACCTGAGACCGTGGCGCTCGAATGTTCGATGGAGTCGAAAGTGATTTTGAATCGCAAAACCATCGTGTGCCAATTTCCTTTCGCCTGTCTGGACCGCATCGCGCGCACGGTCCATACTCAAAGACTAGCGCGGCTGTGCTCTCAGCCGGCGTCGCCTGGCTTGTTCGAGCAAAGAAGGTCATTGATGCCAATTTCCCCAACGATGCGCGAAAAGATGTATCGCACCTATCTCGATTTCTTCGAGTCAGCCGAACGCAAACGCCGCTGGAACTTGTTCGACGACATTCCCTGGGACAAACTTGACGCCGCGCGCAACAGCGAGCGCACCGCCGCCTGTATCGAGACCTACTGCGCCGAAGAATTCTATCTGCCCGATTACAGCGCGCGCGGGATGGACCTGGTGCGCCCGATATTCGGCGTGGCGTGGTTCTCCGCATGCTGGAGCTACGAGGAATCGAAGCACGGACTGGCGTTTCGCGAATACCTGACGCGCTCTGGCCTGCGCACCGAGCAGGAGTTCGCGGCGTTCGAAGAGCGAATCTTCGCGCACGCGTGGAAACTTCCCTTCGCGACTGCTCGCCAGATGGCCTGCTACGGAGCGCTGCAGGAATCGGCGACCTGTATCGCCTATCGAGTGCAACGCGAGGCAGCGAACCGCGACGGCAATCCGGTCCTCGAGGCGATTTTTTCTTTCATCAGCCGCGACGAAGCCGCGCACGCGCGGTTCTACCGCACGATGATCGAGCTCGAGATGGAAGAAGATCGCGCCGGCACGATCGCCGATTTCGCGTACGTCCTGTCGCGCTTCAAGATGCCGGGTGACGGACTCATCCCCGACTACCAGGAACGGCTCAAGACCTCGGGTGCGGGAATCAGCCCGCGCACGTTTCTAGAGAACGGCGTGATTCCGATCATCAAGGCGATTGGAACGACCCGCGCGGAACTCAAGCAGGCGCTGCATGTTAACGCGCCGGCCTTTGCAGCGGCTCCGGCGCCAGCCTGAGCGGCGTCCGATTCTTTTCACGTAGCAGCTTTGCGATAGCCGCCGCCGCGCACGGCGCGCTAGTCTTGCCGCCGATGCCGACCGACAAGGATCGCAAACCGATCCCCTCGCGCCCGTCGCGTAAGACTCGCCGGATTCTCGCGCCGCCGCGCAGGCCGCGTGCACGCGGCCTCGGTATTCCATTCGACGGCGTTCCCGCGCCGCTAAACGCGATCACCGATGTCGCCGGAGTCGAGGTCGGCCACGCGACGATAATCCGCGGCATCGGGAAGCTGGTCGCCGGACGCGGCCCGGTCCGCACCGGCGTCACGGCGATCCTGCCGCGTGGCCGCCGCGGCGGCGCCGCGGTGTTCGCCGGTTACTTTGCGCTCAACGGCAACGGCGAGATGACCGGCACGGCGTGGATCGAGGAATCGGGCCTGCTCTCGTCGCCCGTGATGATCACGAACACGCACAGCGTCGGCGTCGTGCGCGACGCGGTGATCCGATGGCAACTCCGCGAAGGAAAGATGACCCAGCCGTGGTCGCTGCCGGTCGTCGCCGAAACCTGGGACGGCTACCTGAACGACATCAACGGCTTCCACGTGAAGCCCGCGCATGCGTTTGCCGCGCTCGAGAGCGCGCGGGGCGGGTGCGTCGCCGAAGGATGCGTAGGCGGGGGCACCGGGATGATCGGCTACGGATGGAAGGGCGGAATCGGCACGGCGTCGCGCCGGCTCGCCGTCGCCGACGGTGGCTACACACTTGGCGTTCTCGTACAGCTCAACTGCGGGCGGCGCGATGAACTTACGATCGCGGGCGTGCAGGTTGCGCGCGCGCTCGCGGCCGGGCCTTCGCGACCCGCGCCGCGCGAGCGCGGATCGATCATTATCGTTGCGGCCACCGACGCGCCGCTGTTGCCGCATCAGTTGAAGCGAATCGCGCGGCGGCTGACGATGGGCCTGGCGCGCACCGGCAGCGTTTCCGGCAACGGTTCCGGCGACTTGTTCCTTGCGTTCTCCACCGCCAATCCGCCCGCGCCTTCGCATGCGAAAAAGCGTGGCGACGTGATCGAAATCGCGATGCTGCGGAACTCGCGGATGGATCCGCTTTTTACCGCCGCGGTGCAGGCGGCCGAAGAGGCGATCGTGAACGCGATGGTGGCGGCAGACACGATGACCGGAATCGACGGGCGCGTCGTCGCCGCGCTGCCGCACGATCGACTGCGCGCGATTTTCACGCGCGGCGCGAGCTGACTATTTCTGCACGCGGACGGTGATGCTCCAGGTGCGCACCGGCGCGACGTTCTTTTCCCACGGGCGAACGTAGGCCATCTCGAGCTTGGCGGCGCCCGGCGACTGTGCCTGGAAATGAAACACCTGCGTGCCCATCGCCCCCGGCGGCGCTTCCTTTGGTATCTCGAAATCGCCCAGTCCAAGCTGCTCCAGCACCAGGGGATCGTTTCCGGCGACCTGCCAGAGGTATCCCGTCCCCGACGTCGCCTTCAGCGATACTTCCAGGTTGGCGCCCGGCGCGAGCGTGACGGTCTTGCCGTTGTCGCTATCGGTAACGACGAGCGGATGCGACGTCGGCGTCGCCACGATAAGCGAGCATCCCGCGGCGAGCGCGCATAGCGCGGCGACGGCAAACGTCGCGGCGGTCGCGGTTATCATCGAGCGGAAATTGAATCGTCGTCGAGGTGTCATCGGCTCCCCCCTGGGCTCCCCCTGTCTTTGACCGGCACGCGGCGCGGCAAAAAAAAGGCGGCCGAATTGGGCCGCCTGGAAAATTCAGCATCAGTTCCCGGGTAATTTCTTTCGTCTAGTGCTTGGTCTCGATACGGCGTCCGTAGGTGACTTCGCCCTTATCGACCCGCAGGCTGAAACCGCAATCGGGGTTGGTGCAGACCCACGCCTTGAACATCACGGAGGCGCCTTCCTGCCCATAATCCGACAGAGGGATCAGCGTTCCGTCGTTACACTTCTGGCACTTCGGCCACTCCATCAGCCACCCTCCCTACGAGCCTACCCGAATCCGCTACGTTCCGGTTGAAAAGTTATAAGACCCCACATTCTAAAGCAACGTCGCCGGCGGCGGCCCGGGGAATCCGCTGGCGGGCCCGGGCGGCAAAGGTTCCGAAGCGCCGCGGCAGTGTTAAGCTTGAGCGATGGCGTCCACTTCGGCCAGCACCCGGCCTCCAGCTTTCGTCATCCGCGCGGCCACCCGCGACGACCATCGCCAGATCCTGGCGCTGGCGCGCCGGCTCGACTCGATCAACCTGCCGACGGATTCGGCGCAACTGCGCGAGCTGCTCGAGCGCTCGACGCGCTCGTTCGGCGGCCGGATTGGCGATCGATCGCGCGCGGTGTACGCGTTTTGCGCGCAGCGAATCGGCTCGGGAAGAATCGCGGGAGCCTCGATGATTATCGCCAAGCACGGCACGCCCGAGGCGCCGCATTTTTATCTCGAAGTCGAAAGCGAAGAGCGCTACTCGAAGCGGCTCGGGCGGATGTTCCGGCATCAATATTTGCGCCTGCGCCATTCGATGGACGGGCCGACCGAGCTGGGCGGGCTGATCGTCGCGCCCGCAACGCGGCGGCATCCGGAGCGCGTCGGCCGCCAGCTTTCATGGGTGCGGTTTCTCTATATGGCCAAGCATCGCGACCGCTTCGAGGCGCAAGTGGTGGCCGAGATGCTGCCGCCGCCGACGGCGCGGCATCGCAACGCGTTCTGGGATCACTTCGGGCGGCCGCTGACGGGTCTCTCGTTCCGCGACGCCGATCGGCTGTCGATCCACGACAAGGAATTTATCCACGCGCTGTTCCCCGATTCTCCGCTCTACACCTTTCTCCTGCCCGACGCCGTGCGCGCGGCGCTCGGCACCGTGGGCGAGGAGACGCGCGGCGCGGTCAGACTGCTCGAGCAGGCGGGGATGAGGTATTTGAATCAGATCGATCCGTTCGACGCGGGACCCTACTACGGCGGCGCCGTCGATGAGCTTGCTCCCGTCAAACAATATCGGATCGCGCGTGCAGAGGAGGGCGACGCCGGGTCGCAGGCAAATTCGCGCTGGCTGGTGGCGCTGGAGGACCGGCGCCGCGGATTTCGCGCGGTGGCGGCGCAGGGAATCGCGCGGGGAGATCGAATCGTTGTTGCGCCAGCGGTGCTTGCCGCGCTGGGCGCGAAACCGGGCGACCGGCTCGACTCGGTGCCGCTGCCATAAATGTCGCGCAGCGCGGCGCGGCGGCATAGAGTAAACGATGATGCTCCAGCGAAAAGATTACTCGAGGTTCAAGCGGTATGGACGCGTCGCAATCGCGGCCGCGATTGCATTTGCGATTGGAGGGCGCCCGGCGCGCGCGCAATCGAGCTCGATTCCCGCCATCCGCAGCCAGGGTGGGCAGACACTGGAACTCAAACCGTCGATGCCGAGTTCGCAGAACCCGATGCCGCAGCAGGGCGGTGCCGACGACAACACGCGCGTCATCCCGGTGATTCCGCCGAACGCGCAGGTGCTGACGCTGCCGCAGGCGAGCACCGATTTCATCGGCAAATGGGGCGGGCATCTCGACCTGACGCGCAAGTACGGGCGCGGCAATCCTCCGGCGCGGACGGGAGTCAGCCTGGTCTTCGGCGAGCAGGATGGCGGCGTCGTTCTGGCAACGACGGTTTTCGGCAGCGCCAGCGCGCAGATACTCGAGACCAAGGCCAGCACGGATGGACCGCGCACGGTGAAGCTCCTGGTGAAGGGGCTCGAGCTGGGCGACGATCCGCCGCTGCGTCACGTCGAAAAGATCACCCTCGAGATGATCAACAAGGATCAGGTCCAATGCCACAAGTCGGTCGATCTGTACGTGTCCGGGTTCACCGATCCGCTGATGGAAGCCGAGTACGAGGGCACGCTGCGTCCGCTGACCCGGCGCGAGGATCGGATGCTGACCGAAGAAGCGATCAGAAGCGGACAAGTGCCGCGCGCGGAAATCAACCAAGGCAATCCACCGCCGCCGCCGTCGGAGTAACGCGGCGCGGAAGCAAGCAATTCAGAGATTTTCAGGTACAAGCGGATTGCGCCGCGGCCGCAATGAATTGGAATCGCGCTAGAATTCAGCGGGCCAGTCCTGCGCCGCGTGCAGGATTCGAAGCAGTTCCACAGCATCTCCGCGAATGCGGTAGGCGAGGATGTATGGCGTCCCTGCGATTATCAACTCCCGCGTGTCCGAAATCCGTCCAGGGCGGCCCATCGAGGCGAATTGTTTGAGGCGTTCAACGGCTTCGTTAACGCGCAGAACGAGTCGGCGCGCCTGCTCGAAGTCGTCTTTGGCGATGAAGTCCGCGTGATTGCGCAAGCTCTCGAACGCGGGCTCCGTCCACCTAACGCGCACCACGCTTCCATTTTGTGAAGAATGCCTTGACCTCGGCGTCGGTTGCGAACTCGCCGCGGTCGGCTTCTTCGATGCCCTTCTTAATCTCGGCGATCTGCCATTCGTTCAAGTCCAGGTAATTGCGCACGGCCTGCGCCGCGAGATAGGACTTGGTGCGAGCGGTTGCCTTGGCGAGTTTTTCCAGGCGTTTTTTGCTCTTCGCGTCAATCCGGATCGTCAGCACTTCGGCCATCGGATGCTCCTGTAGTGAGACGTATACAATAGCTTCTCCGAGGGCTTGGATCAATAAAAGGCTCGCCGCGGGATTTGCGGTTTCACTTTTTGGAACGCTGCGCGGCTTACTTCAGCGCGCGGGTGGAGAAGCCGCGCTCGTTGAAGCACAGCAGCGAGCGCTTGGAATCCAGCGTCGTCTCCATCACGACTTCGCGGCCCCACAAGCGATTGATATACGCCATGGTCTTCTCGGCGTATTCGAGATGCAGGTCGCGGCCGTCATGATGATGCTTCAGGTACAGGGTGCGGGTCTGGCCGAAGTCCGCGTCCTCGACCTTGATCACGGGAATCGAGCTGGTGCCGACGTTCCTGATCAGCGTCTCTTTGACTTCGCGCCAACCCTCGTCGTCGGCGACTTTGTCGACCACCAGATCCTCGCCGCGCGCCTCGTACTGGAAGATATCCATTTCGCGCATCAGGTCTTCGGTCAGGTAGCGGCGCAGGAAAGATGTGTCGCGTTCGACCTCGCGCACCTCGAAGAGCTTGTCGCGCGCGGACTTGGTGGGCGCGCCGTCGCGTTTGATCTCGTCGGCGGTAGGATTGGTCCAGCGCCGCTCGAGGTCTTCCCAGATCTTAAAGCCGAGATGATACGGGTTGAGCTGGCCGGGAATCGGACGCACGACCTGGTTGTGGCGCACGATGAATTCGAGATGCAGCCCCTGCTCGAGCTTTAGCGACTCGACGATCTTGTGATGCCAGAAGCTCGCCCATCCCTCGTTCATGATCTTGGTTTCCATCATCGGGATGAAATACTTCGCTTCTTCATCGACGATGGTGAGCAGGTCTTTTTCCCATTCGGCGAGATAGGGATTGTGGTCGCGAATGAAGAGCAGCAGGTCTTCGTCGGGCTCGAGCGGGACCTTGCGCAGGTCGGGCTCGGTGAATTCCTGGCGGGCGTGGATTTTCGCGAACGGGTCGGGGCGCGGATGCGCCTGCTCGAGGGCGAGGTCAATCTGTTCCTCGCGCGAGCGTTTGCGAATCGCCAGGTTGCGGCGGCAATTCCATGACAACGCGTGCGCGGCGTCGAGGATACGCTCGATCTTCTCGATGCCGATCGAGGGATCCTCGGCGTAGCGCCGCACGCGCATCGCATGCGCCTTGAAGATTTCGATCGTCAGTTCGGCGCGCGTCGAGCGGTAGGTGAAGTTGTTTTTGAAAAAGTCGTTATGCCCGTAAACGTGCGCGATCGTGAGGATCTGCAGGAGCAGCGTGTTGTCCCGCATCAGGTACGCGATCGCGGGGTCCGAGTTGATCACCATCTCGTACGGCAGGCCGGAGACTCCGTGATCGTAAAGCGTTTTGAGCTTTTCGTAGGATTTTCCGTACGACCAGTGCGGATAGTGCGACGGCATCCCGGAGTACGCCATGTACCCGAGCATCCCGGTATGGTCGCAAATCTCGAATTCCTGGGTGTAGCAATCGAGCCCGAATTCGTCGGCCTTCTCGCGAATCCGCGCGTCCCATTCGGCGAGATCGGCAAGCGTGTAGTTCGAGCGCGGGTTCGATTCGCGCGCGGCCTTGGCGTGACTGCTCATTCCGTCACCCGGTCTTTGGCCAGAAACGCCTTGAACGAAGGCCAGATGTCTTCCTTGCGCTCGATCAGGACGGTGTGGAAGTTCGGCGCCTGGATTTTGCGGAACACGTTCAGCATCGAGGATTCATAATATCGCGAACCGAGCGGCTTGATCTCGCCGTAGCCGAACAGGTTGCAGATCGAGGCCAGCTCCTCGCCCGCCTTGAGCGCGGCGGGATTGTCGGAGTCGAAGTTGTCGCCGTCCGAGCAGTGAAACGCATACACGTTCCACAGCGAAGGATGATAACGCGCGGCGATAATTTCGAGCGCCTTCAGGTATCCCGACGAAATGAAAGTGCCGCCCGATTCGCCCTTGTGGAAAAATTCCTCTTCGGTGACTTCGAAGGCTTCGGTGTGATGCGCGATAAAAATGATTTCGACGTTGCGGTAGCGGGTTGAAATGAACTGGTAGAGCAAAAAGAAAAAGCTCCGCGCCAGATATTTCTTCATCGTGTCCATCGAGCCCGACGTGTCCATGATACAGATCACGGCGGCGTTGGATTCCTCTCGCGTATCGACCTCGACGTGCTTGTAGCGCAGGTCGTCGTGGTGAAACGGGAAGCGGCGCTTTCTCACCGTGACCCGCGAGCCGCCGGGAGCGGGCGCGTCGAGCGCGGAAACGTCGCCGTCATCCGGCGCTTCGGAATCGAGCAGCGCTTCGGCGTCGTTCAGCAGGGCGAGATCGGCGTCGGCATCGTCGCGGACCGCGTCGCCGGATTCGGCGGCTCCCGCGGCAACGCCGTGCGCCTGGCCGGCGGCGTGCGCGGCGTCGCCGGCGCGGCGCCGATCCGACGCGAGCATCCGCATCACGCGCTGCTTGGCGGTGCGCCGCTTGTCGAGCCGCACGCGGATTCCGACGTGGCGATAGCCTTTGCGCCGCGACGAATAGTCGCTGATTATTTCGCGCAGCGCGCGCCGCTCGAGGTTGGGCAATTCCAGATCCTCGAACATGATCTCGATCAGCTCTTCGAGGGTGACGTCGGTCTCGTAATAATCAACCCCGGGGCGATCGCCGGCCATGTCGTCGCCCTGGCCCGCGCCTTCTTTGCCGGTCTTGCCGACGACGTCGCCGGGCTTGGAATTGCCGTTGCCTTGCGAGGCGCCGGGAGAGTTTTCGCCGAAGATGAAGCGGTACTCCTTGATGCCGCGCAGAGGAACCTTGATGACGCGGTCCTTGTCTTTGCCGATGATCGATTCTTCGGCGATGATGTCGGCGATATTCTCGCGGATCGATTCGCGGACTTTCTGGCGATGCCGCTGGCGGTCGCCGGCGGAGCGGTCCGAGCGCTCGGCGTCAGAGGGCCGGTATTCGCGGAAGATGGTGTCGCCAGTTGCCATAAATGGATGCACCTCTTGGGGTGGCTGACCTGATTATACGCCTTCAGATGAGGGGTGGATAATCGTGTTCGATCAGAGGAATACGGCTACTCTTTCGGTGGGTTCGTTTACCTGTTTTCGCAAAATCCGTTAGGAAGAATTGCCCATAAATGCTCAGGAATTTCGCACAAACGGTGGCTTCGTTGCGCCAAAGCGGGTCCCTGATGTAGCGCAACTCCAAACCCTTCGGTTTCACATTGGAGGGCGTGATCTGGTCGACGATCCATCGTGCGATCAAGTAGAGATCGTTGTGAATGACGTGATGAGCTCATTTCCAAACCCGTTCCGGAAGAGGGCTTGAGCCCCTTCCCGTGCGGGAAGGGGTAGGGATTAGGTCGGTCCTGCTTCGCATCGCCGCCTCGGTCTGTTCAGAGATCCATCGCGAAATTAAGTCCAGATCGCCGCGGATGACGTCATTCGGGATGCGCAGAACTTTAATGCCGAGAGCCGACAGAGCAGCGTCGCGCTGGGTGTCGAGCTCGGCGCGCAACGCATGCGAGACGCCATCAAGCTCGATCGCCAAGCGGGCAGCGTCGCAATAGAAATCGACGATGTGATTGCCTACAACCTGCTGGCGGCGAAAGTGAAGTCCGCTGATTCGATTTCCGCGCAGAGCTTTCCAAAGTGCGGCTTCGGCCCCGGTCATACGCCGCCGCAAAGACTTGGCAAGCCCGAGCTTCTGCGCAGTGACGGATTGGTTTCGGACGATTGGCGCTCGAGCCTTTGAATCAGGCACTCGACCTAACCCCTACCCCTTCCCGCATCGGGAAGGGGAATCAGAACTCTGTGAGCGACAATCCCCAGATCCTGCTCAAAGCAAATGGCCGGCTTGGTCAGGCTCACGGCAGTAGATTTTCGGTGTTGGATTCCAGGGACCGGATCGGATCCAAGTGACAACTTCTCTGCACTCGATCTCCGTCAATCGCCGTCCGAAAATGATTGCGGAAAGCGCGTCGTACGGCATTGGATGCTCCCCAACAGTTTTCTCGCGGTCGTGGTGTAAAATAAACCGCCACTCTTTTTGATATTCCCAGATCGAGCCTTTTCGAAGGAGGTGATCCTCCGCCGCAGCGAGGCGAGCATCCCCGTCGAGGTGAGGATTCCAGGGCGACTTTGGACGATCGCTATACTTAATCTGAAACGGTCCTCGTTCACCGTAGTAATTCGTGGCGACGATCCTCGTCGTGTCCAAACAAAGGCAAACGCCGTGCCCGGTATCAGCATAGAGCCGCCATAACTCGGGCTGATCATCCAGCTCGCTCAGGCAGAGCATCCCTACGTTATCAACGTTCCATTGGATTTGCGCTGCCAAGCTCCTCCCAGCATTAGGATCGGCAAGAAGCCGTTCAATTTGCCACCGTCGCCGTACCGAAATACTTTCGTCTCGGTCGATGACCAAGCGCTCCAAGTACCTTCGATCGATGGTCACACCGGGCACGACGCAATCCTGTTGATCATCGAAATCAGCGCGGGAACCAAAATACCAACGATTGTCGACCAGAATCCTTTTAAGAGATTCGTGTTCGTCTTGGAATGCTCTAAACCGATACAGATAGCGCGGAATCGTCGATTCAACTTGAATCAGGGCCGCATCTCCCTGGTGCTCCTTCCCGCACCGGAAAGGAGTCAGACAATTACCGCGAACGCTCGATCGGTCAGGCTCCAATTTTCTGGTTCCCGTTTGGCGGCGTCTTTCTGGCCCCTTCCCGTGCGGGAAGGGGTAGGGGTTAGGTCGGTTTTTGATTCCTAAATCGACGAGCGGTTCTCCTGAAACCCGATCTGCGCGATTCCTCCGCGGTGCATCCCTCAATCCTTCCAGAGATTGTTGGCGGCGTATTTCAGGACCACGTCCACGCAGGATTCGCAGTAGCCGTTTTCGAGCAGGTTTTTTACCATCGCGCTGTACTTCTCGCCTTGCTCTTCGTCGCGGGTGCGAGCCTTGGTGATGATGCGCGAGATGTCGCGGACCGAGGTCATGAGCTTTTTCTCGATCGCTTCCTTTAGCGGTTCGTAGCTCTTGTAGCTGACCTTCTCGCCGCGGCGCGAAGTGGCCCACAGGTACGCGATCACTTCCTGGCGGAAGCCGTCGGCGGCGGAGCCGATAATCGCGATCTGCTCTTCGATCGACT
>Ga0307372_10009504_pt1 | contig 13385 bp, 13 predicted proteins | sample OX1MG_FD_202533 | JGI IMG/M metagenome (GOLD analysis project Ga0307372, IMG submission 202533) | Soil microbial communities from Risofladan, Vaasa, Finland - OX-1 | ecosystem: Environmental > Terrestrial > Soil > Coastal area > Acid sulfate soil | place: Finland: Risofladan, Vaasa | collected...
CCAAGTCATTGGTGCGACAAGCAGGCCGACCACGCACGCCAGCCCGGCGAATATGTATTCGGACGCGCGCCCGGAGATCGCAACACCGATGGGAGTAAGTCGCGGAACCAAGCTCAGCGGAAACACGACAGCCACCGCCATGGCAACCACCATCGGGGCACGGTCGCGACGGTGCCAGGCTTGGTAGAGGGCCAAAGGCAGAGCTAGGAGAAGCACAGCGGTCGCGGTTACGCCGGCAACGGTCTCCCAGATGGGAGTTGCGTAGCCACCGCTGTTGTAGAGCGTCCGTCGCGCGGTGTCGCCGAGCAGAAAAGAACCGGTCTGACGCAACGCGGGGAAGATATTGTCGGTGAAGAGGTACGAGGCGGCAGGTCGCGCTACGAAGACGAGCCAGACCAGCGTCGCGGCACCTGCGACGATGGTCATGAACCCGACGTGGCGCCGCGCCCTGCGGTCCGCGTAGCCAGGGGTTGACGTGCGCCGCTGCGTGTAGCCCGCAGCCAGCCACCACGCGCACAGCAGGGCCGTGAGGGCGAACCCGACGACGTGGTGAGTGACGACCACAGCGGCGATCGCGATGATCGTGATGGCGTGCGCCGGACCGTTTGTCGAACGGCGGGTGCGCGCGAGCCACCAAACAACGAACGCCGCGAGCGGAAGCGCCAGATTCTCATAGGAGAACGAGGCGCTCCAGAACAGGAACATCGGGTTGGCGGCATAGATGAGGCTGGCAGCGGCGGCTCCTCGGCTGGATCCCATCAGTTTCTCCGCCACGAAGAAGAAGCACGCACACCAGAGAACGCGCGCGGCAGCGATGACGAGCACGCCCGCCGCGAAGATGCTCAGGCCGGTGAGGTCGACGAGACCGGCCGTGACAGCGGCCAGTCCCGGGTAATAGCTGGCGGTTGGCAGCAGTGGGTTGAGCGCGAAGAGATGCCCGGTGCGAAGGATGTCCTCGGTGTTCCGCAGATGAATCATCTCGTCGACAAAAGATGTGAACGCGGTGGGATAGGCGAAGACCTTCACGAGGTAGAGGGCAACGCCGAGAACGATGACCAACGCGAGCCGTTCGCGGCGGTGGGCGTGCTGTCGAAGCACGGCGAGGGCGATGGGAACGAAGATGAGAAGCAGGCCGAGCCAGAAGAACACCGCCGTCGCGGAGTATCCGCGACGGCTACCGGCATCGGCGACCGCGACGCAGGCAAGGCCGGTGACAACCACAAGGCCGAGCGCGGTCCATCTCAGTACACCCGACATCCTGCGGCGATCGAGATCGGAGTGCTTGCGTACGACCGGGCTGGCCAGCGTTTGCGTCATCGCAGCGTGAATCCGTCGTTCAGGCTTCGCGGCGGGCCGAATCGGCGGCGCAAGGCAATACGTCTACGGGACGGCAAGGAGTGGAGCCCCATGGCACCGATCGGCCTTGACGGATGGGAACCTCGGGTAAGAGGCTCCACCCGCAGCGAATGGCCTGTCAAGGCCATGACAGGCCATTCGCTGCGGGCCACGTAGGCAGCACGGCGAGCGCCCACGGGCCACGCCAACTGGTTCGACCCGCCTGACAGGCGTCCCAAACCTGACGGCGCCCCTTCGAGTGCAAGAACTCGCTGAGGGCGAGCTCGTCGCTGAGAATTGCCTCCCGCAGCATCTCGTTTAGCGAGGTGCGCAGCCAGTCATAGTCCGGGTTCTGCTCGACCAGTCGGCTGTTGAGCAAGAGGACGCTGTGCTCGTTGAGTGCCTTCTGCTTGGCTGGCCACGGTCCGTTCGACATCGCGGGGTTCAGCTTGTTGGTGACCAGAGTGAGATTGCCAAGCGTCTGCACGGCCGCGTTACGTTCGGCGACCAGTAGAGAAACGAGAGATCGATCCCATGCGAGCGGCGCGATCGGCGCCCACAGGCTCACGGCCTCGCTCGGCCGGAGAGCGCGACAGCACGTCTGAGGCGCGACACACCCGCCATGTCGAAGAACATAAAGATGCATCCGCCCACTTGCATCCAGAGAAATGCCCATCCGACGGCGTTAATGCCCAACACAGGTAGCAGGGACCAGGAGAGAGCGAGAATGCCTATGCCGATGCCGACACTGAGCCCGGCAGCCACCATGAGCCGCCCGCGCACTCGCAACACGGAGATATATACGTTCAAGATGGCATCGGGGATTGAGGCAAGCAGCACGATATGCAACAAGCCGATCGCGTGGTGCTCGTAGTCACTACCGAGTGCAGAGAGAAGCGTGCCACCCATCAGAAAAATGACCGTGACGAGCGGTGCAAGGATTACGGCAATAAATACCAATGCCGACCGCGTCCTTGCATGGAGATCCTGTGGATTGTTCACCCCCTCGGCGAACAGCGATTGCGATACCGCAGGCGCAATGATCAAGAAAATCCCGCCCATCATCCAGGTGGTGTAGAAGTACGCGTTCTCAGCCAGTGAGAGGCGCGCTGTAACGAGTAGTGGAAGCAGGTACGGAAGCAGCGCTGTTCCGATCCCAATGAGTTGGTTACCAGCCAGGCGAGAGCGAAGTTCGAAGGCCGTTCGCGCGACGACCGATGCCCGTGGTGGCCGCGGAAGTTTCATCCGCCTCACGAGGATATCCACTCCAAAGCCGAGTCCAACAATGGCGGCTGCGGCCCAAGCACCAAGCAGGCTCAGTGGCGTAGTGCCCGCCAGCATGGCCACCACGATGATCAACAGCACCTTACTGACGGCACTGACCGAGTTCCGGACGAACATGCTCCCAGCCGCTCGCTGGGCGATGAATACGGAGTCAATGACGGATCCGGCGCCGAGAGCCACTGTTGCCACGATAAAGAACAGCATGTAGCCGGCATCATGCAGCGCGGAAAGCTTCTCGGAAATTAGCGGCAACAAGACAACCGTCAAGCATCCGATAACTACGCTGGCCGCGACGGCGGTTGCGAGCCCCGCCCAAAACGTCGACCACCTGCTCTCAGACTCGTGCCAGTGCGGAAGAGACTGAATGAGCGTGCCGCCGACTCCGATCGTGGCCAGAATGACGACGATGGTGCTGGCGGATGTTATTGCCGCGGTCAAGCCAACGTCTCGAGGTGCGAATAGGCGTGCCGCGATGAACCAAAAGACGAACCCACAGGCCGAGTTCACCACCGTGGTCAACATGATGAACAGGCTGTTCCGCAGGAGTGAGTCACGGCGCACCCGACCGATCAGCGCTTGCAAAGGCTGTCGCCCGCGTGCGTGATGCCCTTTACCCGTGCGGTGGGAAGCCCCGGTGAAGGAGCGGGATTGAGATCTCCCCCCTTCCCCCGAAGAGATGTTCGAGGGCTTTGACTCCCGGACCGAATCCGCTCGGGCTTCGGGAGATGGAGCAATCCATCCGCCTACGGTCTGGCGAGGGTCCATCAGCGGTGCGACCCCCAATCAGCAGATCGTTCCAACAGGGGCGAACGCGAGTGGGCAGTGCAGGTCGTCAGGGTCGTTGTCTCAGAGCCGATGGCGGGGCGAAGAGAACGCTGCTTGCGTCGTTTGCTACTCGACATCACTTGCCGCGCTGACGGGTTCTTGCCAGTGCGGCCTCGAAGGTGTCCGCGACGTTGGACGGCGAAAAGACAGTCTGGGCATGCTCGATGCGTGCGATCCGTCGGTCGAGTGTGTCATGTCGCCAAGCTTTGATCATCGCCCTTGCGACAGCGGAGGGCTCGTGATCATGGAACACCTCGGAGCATTCGTCGATGTAATCGGCTCCACCGTTGGTCGGGCCCACCACGACTGGCAGGCCGGTGCAGAGTCCTTCCGGCACGGCCGTACCGAAGTTCTCGTTTTGGCTGGTCTGTACAAGGACATGAGCGCTCCTCAGAACGTCCGAAATCTCTCGATGAGGTCGCCACGGGGCGTAGTCCACACCACGTTCCCCTTCGAAGAGTTGAAGAATGCGAGGGAAGTATCCCGGGTCCCCGATCATCCTCAGTTGTGCTCCGGGGAGTTGCGAACGGACCGATCGGAAGGCAGCGACAAGGAGATCCAATCGCTTGCGGGGGTCGCACCGTCCGAGGTGGACGAACATTGGGGGCTCGGATGCTGGCTCCGACGAAGCTGGAGCGAACAGAGCCGTGTCAACTGGGTAGGGCACCGTCCAGATCGTGTCCGGCTGATATCCAGCTCGGACAAACTGCTCTTTTGCCCAGGCAGAACCGCACAAGAGGACGTCCGGGGTGACATGGCCCCGCATACGAATGATCGTGCTTACGGTCTGATAGGTACGCATCATGAGGTAGCGCGAGCGACCCCCCAGCTCGATCATGAGAGCCCGGATGCTCTTTAGGGCATCGACCTCACCACCCGGCGCCTCTTGCTCCCATGCCAAGATTGGGATACCGGGAACCCTCCACAGGGACATCATTCCCATGAACGCGAACGCGTCATAGCGGCGATGACGATGCTCGGCCTCGACGACCTTGGCGAATCGGCGCGCGGCAATCGACGCGGTGACCACATCCACTCCGTGAAGGATGGGCCCACTGGGATGGAGCCCGCCCATCGTCGTGACGAGGCGTCGGGGTAGCGGGACAACCCGGAAGGCGGGGTGATCCAGCGGTGGTTCGGTCAGCTCCGTGAAGAAGTCGACCTCGTGGCCCCGGAGGAGCAGTTCCTTGAGGACCAAGTAATGCCCCCCCTCGCAGCCTCCCAGGTCCTTCGCAAGCCACCCGTACATGCCGAGTCTCATCGGTGAACGCCTCCATGACGGCTACCACGCGTCGGGACGGCTACCCAGCTGATCGTCGACTCACGCGACGGTGCGCGCGACCGCCGGAGGGCGGCAAGCGCCGGCGAGAGGTCAGCGTCGCGGGGCTGGGGAGCTCGACGCCTCAAACCGCCACAGGTTGCGCGCCTCGTGCGGACCATACGGACCAACCCCTCGACGTCTTCGTCAAAGTCGGTGTCGATGACTTCGGCGACGTGCCTCTCTCCCACGAGGTCGTCCCACTCGCCATCGGACAGCGGACGAGAAGAGGAAGGCTTGCTGTCCACCTGCTCGCGGACTTCGCGCCCTGTCCGGACGATGCCCACCAACGGTTCGACGTACCGGCCAAGGTCGGGGTTGAAGTCTTCGCCGACGTATCTGTCCGAGAAGTAGTCCCATTCGCCGTCGGACAGCGGATGGGGGGACAACCTGCGATCCATCTGCTCGCGGATCGATGCGGGGTTCCTCCTCATAGCGAGACGTTACAACGAGTGGTCACAAATAGTGGCCCTACGCATTGAAGTGGGGAGCCCGGCCGCGGATGCGTGGTGTTGGGGTAGGCGGCGCCCCAGTTGACGCCCCCCGGCGTGCAGCAGGATCCGCACCCGGTAGTTGGCAAACGAACAGAACCCGTGGCCGGCGCGCTTGACCTTCTTCACCAGCAGGCTCAAGCCCTCGGTGGGCCCCTTGGAGGCTCCGGTGCGCTGGCGAGCGAGGATCTGCTCTCGCCAGCGCACGAGGGTCATCCCGAGCGATCGGCACCTCGCCGACGGCGTCCAGCCGACGGCCCTGAATGGCCTTGTCGATGAGGAGTTCCGCCTCGTCGATGCTCTCGGGTCAAGGTCATCAAGCGTCGCGCCTGGGGCCTACCGAGCTTCGAGAGCTTCCGTCACCGGGTGCTCGTAGCATGTGGGTGAGGTGATCAACGCGAGGCTCTGACCCCGCTCGTTTTGCAAGACCCCAATGTTCAACCGTTGTTGACACCCGCCATTCGAGCGGCTGATCACGTTCGCTACCGAGGAGGCTCGCGCCAAACTAGTCTCCGCCGAAGCAACGGCGGTTCATGCCTCTGCCTCGTCCTCGATCCACTTGGCCAACGTTTCGAGGCCGTCCTGGAGGCCCCAGCTCGGGTGGTAGCCGAGTTCGTCGGCCGCTGGTGTGATGTTCGTGCTGGCAGCGCGCACGTCCCCGTCACGGAAGTGCCCGCTCACTCTGGGGGTCGGAGCCCCGAAACGCGTGGAGAGGTTCGTCGCCAGCTCGTGGATCGTGGTGGCAACCCCGGATCCGATATCGAGGACCCTCCGGCCGTCGGTGGGACGGTCAAGAGAGGCGACGAGGGCGTCCACGACGTCGTCGACATAGACGAAGTCTCGAACGATGCGCCCGTCCTCGTACACCTCAATCTGGCCGCCGGACATCGCGGTCTGGGCGAAGAGGGTGACCACACCGGTGTAGCTGTTGGCAACGGACTGTCCCGGCCCGAACACGTTCTGGAGGCGGAGGATCGACAGGTCGGTACCCGTCGCTGCCACCCAAGCGCCAAGGATGTGCTCTTGGGCCAGTTTGGTCGCGCCGTAAACGCTTGTCGGTCTAGGTACTGTCCGATCTGCCTGGCTCGGCTGGGGTACGCCTGGTGCCCCGTCGGGGCCCAGCGGGTCCCACTTGTTCGCAGCAAGGTCCTTGTGAGTCCGCACGCGTGGAGCGAACGTCTCTCCGTCTGCGCCGGTCCATTCGCCTTCTCCGTAGACGGCGCGTGACGACGTCAGCACGATCTTAGCGGGCACGGCGTCGGCGCGGACCAGTGCGTCGAGCATCTCGGTGGTTCCGACCACGTTCACGCGCGCATGCCGCGAGGCCTCGATGAGTGACTGCCCGGTCCCCGTCTCCGCCGCAAGGTGGACAATCCGATCCGGCGCTGCGAGTTTGAGCAGGGCGTCCCAACTCGACGGCACCGTCACGTCGACCGGGACGAGTTCGACCTGGTCGGGGAGGCGGCGAGGACGTCCGCGACGCGGGTGGACCTGCGGATGAAGGACGTCCAGCACCGTGACTCGGTCCCCGGCGGCAACGAGGCGACCGGCGAGTGCGCAGCCTATGAAGCCAGCACCGCCCGTGATAAGCACAGAGTTTGACAAGTTCGCGAACCCTTCAAGTACTCGGCGGAGAAGTGGCTCATCGACGCGACCCCCAACCCTGCCGACCAGGTGCGGTTGCGGGCGCTGGCAGCAGAGTTGGCGCCAGACCATGCACGGCGGGTCTGGAGCAATCCCCAAGGTGACACCTGCAGGAAGGCAGTCTACCGCGTCGGGCGGGGGCCCATCCGTCCATGCACCGCATCAGCCAGTCCCTGAAGGTAAGCTCGCGCGATCGCACCGCTCCTCGAGCGCAGGATTCTCCACGCGTTGAAAGCTGCATATACCGTGAGGAGGCCGAGAATACGCGCAATTCGGCGGACGACCCCGTTCGTCTCAATTGCGAATCGCAACGGATTGCGGGCGAGGTAGTACGCCATATTCTCCGAGAGGCCCAGACTTCCGCGACGACCGCTACTCGCACTGACGGCGTGTTGGCAAAGAACTTCTCCGAGGTAGCGACACCTCCAACCCGCAGCGCGGGCCCGCTGGCACCATTCCGTCTCGTCGTAGTACATGAAGTAGTCCGCTCGAAAAGGGCCAACCGATCGCCAGGCGGCCGAGGAAATCAAGGCGCAGCATGTGGACACATAGCCGGTGTCTGAGCTATGAGGTAGGGCAGTCACTGGTTGGCGCAGTGCTCGATGGTGTGGGACAGCGAACCAGTCGCTGACCTCACCACCCGCGAACCACAGCAGATCGGGCCGGTCGGCGAATGTCACAGCCGGACCGAGTACAGCGATGCGCTCCGTTGCTGTCGCTTCGGCCATACATCTATCCAGGCAATCTGGTTCGACTGTGGCGTCGTTATTCAGAAGGAGTGTCCATTCGACGTCGTGTGCAAGTGCGTATTCCATCCCGACATTGTTGGCCGCCGCGACACCAGTGTTCTCGGCAAGCTCAATCACGACCGTGTCCTTGGGCGCGCCCGTCAGCAGTTCAGACACTTGGTCGGCGGCGGACCCGTTATCTACGCAGATGATCAAATCGGGTAGCGTCGTCATGGACGCGAGACTGCGCAGCGCCACCAGCGTGTCCTTCGGGGAACCCCAGTTCACCACGATGCTTGCTGTCTTCAATGTGCTCACTTTCATTCAGAGGAAACGGACTCTCTGTCACGTGTAATCTCCGCTCTGCCTGCGAGGACCTCGCGGAAGACCCGCTCCCACGAACCCACAACTGCGTTTGCAGAGTAGGCCGCCGCCCTCTTGCGACCCTCGCCTCCCATCGTGGCGCGCAGAAGAGGGTCTGCGACCAGCGTTTGCATCGCCGTCTGCAAAGCTGCAGCGTCTCCCGGGGGGACCAGAATGCCCGTGGTGCCGTCCACAACCAGATCGGCCATGCCGCCGACTGCCGAGGCGATCACCGGCCGGCCGGCCGCCATCGCCTCCAAGACGACGGCGCCAAAGGGCTCAGGCCAGACCGACGGCACCACGGCCGCGAGGCAATGTCCAAAGGCGCGGAGCACATCCTCGTGCGGGACCTCCTCGACCACGGTGACACCAGCTGGAAAGCTGCGTGGGGTATCCGGCCGTCTTATTCCCGCTAGAACCAGTGGGATTCGCGGGTCCAGTCCAGCCCATGCCTCTAGTAGCACGTTGAGACCCTTATGCGGACCGAGCGCACCCGCAAACATGAGGTATGGGCCCTCTCGGGGTACAAAATCGGGCCGCGCCCCGTTGTCAGCGTGAAACGCTTCGTCCGGCGCGAAGGGGGGAATTACCTCCATCGGTCCTTTCCCGGGCGCGATTAGATCTTGCACCGCTCGGGCCGTGAACTTGCTGTTCGCGACATAGCGATCCACGCGGCCCAGCCAAGGTTTCATAATCGTCTGGCCACTAGTGAGTGCCAGCGACCGCAGTCCCCCGTACTGCTCCTTGGCGCAGCCAACGCATTTCGCGTACTTCGGACCCGTGCACACGCCGCCGCGGTAGACGAGGGTGCCCTTGGGGCAGATGAGGCCATAGTCGTGAACCCAAACCACTAGCCTCGTTTCCTGCGCGGGCAGTAGCGGCAGGAGCGAGTAGAGCAGCCATGAGTGCGCGTGCACGATCTGGGGTCGGCTCTCCCTCAAGAGCCTGCCCAACACGCGAACTAGCCCTGGATCCGCGAGGGTCGGGTGGAACGGCTTCTCGGGGTTGGCGTAGAGCCGGCCAAGGAGTCGGCTCCACCCAGCGATTCGATGCACGCGCACTGCCCCGTCCAGCTCTATGCGTGGTCCACGCAGTCCAGCCAGCGACACAACCTCCACTTCGTGACCACGACGAACCAACTCATGCGAGAGCATCTGGACTTGGAGGTCACGCCCTCCGAGCAGGGGAGGCGGGTAGCAGTCCGTCACCTCAAGGATCCTCATCTCAGCTGTCCTCCGGTCCGGCGGGGGGGGCGCCGCGCCTCGGAGGCCCCGTCCGCCCGGGCAGGAGCAGGGCCGCCCTTTCCGATGGAGGCTCGCCGCATGAGTAGGAGGTCCATGGCTTGGCACCGTACCAGGCACGGATGCCTGTGCTAGACCTGATCGCGATGGCGTCGGACACCCTTGAGTCGTTCGCCCGCGAGGGTGTCCGCCAGCTCGTTGCCGACGCATTGTGGGTCGAGGTACTTGCCCGCATGAAGACCCTGTAGGACAGGGATCTCCGGGGGGTGCTCTTTGGTCCCGAGACGTCTCGTGGGCCCGAGAGTCCTTGCGCCACGTGCGTCCCGGCCCCTCGTGCCCTGGCATCTTGTCAGGCGAAGCCTGGCAACGAGCACAGGATGCGAGCGGCACGCCTATTCAAGCGATTGCTCGGCTTCGACGCGGTGAGCGTGATCGCGGTCGACGTGGTCGCCGAGAAAGTCGAGCAGATCGTGGTGGTGAATCTCGCGCGACCTTGCGTGTAGTTCGGGCGTGCCCACCGGCGGAGCCGGAGATCGCGACAAGACCCGAGTTGACTCTCGGCGCGGGCCGCGCGGACGCTGCAGCCAGCACGCCCCCCTCGAAGTCTTCTGCCTGGGGGCGTCTACCGCACCTGCTTGCGGGCTTTCGACCGTCGCTGAGGCCGTTCGGGTCACAGGTGCTGCCGACGTTCGATGTTCCAGACTTCATCGCCGATTCAAACTAGGCAAAGTGGTTTACCCATCGGTCGCGACGGTCGGCGCCAGCAATCCGAATCGATACGATCATTCGATGGCCGTTGTCCGCCTCGTCTTCCCGACGTTCCTATGCGCCCTGCTCGGAGGGCTGCTGAGCACCACGGCTCTTGCTAGCGGACCCGCACTGCGAACACCGCCGACCAAGACTCCGGCGCCTGTCTCGGGACCAGCGTTGCACTCCACCGTGCTGGCCTTCATCAATCCCGCAAGACCGGGGACGCGACGCGCCGGCGGGACTGTGCAGTTCGCCTTCAAGGTTGACAATCACACGGGCAGCACCCAGCGGTACCGCTACACCGCGACGACCCAGACGCCTGGTCGTGCGCCCGTGCGGGCGGCGGCCGGTACCGTCACCTTGGCCACCTATCACTTCGCTATCGTGCGTCTGCACGTTCGCGTCGCTTGTGCGGCTACGCGATCGCGGATCAGCGTCTCGCTTGGAGGCGCCCACCCGCCGATCGGATTCTGGGTGTCCTGCCCCGCGCGGCGCGCATTACCGACGAAGGGGATCGTCAAGCCTTCGGCGCCCGGACACCCGCCAACAACTCCTGCGCGGCCAAACGGCGCCTCAGCATCGGGCCACTCGCCGTCGGATTCCACTGACACGACCCTCATTCTTGCCCTCAGCAGCGTGTTCGCCCTCGGTCTGGTCGTCGGTGCGATGGCCGTCACCCGGAGTGGGAGGCGGATCCACGCTCGCAACAGTGCGAGGAACGCTGACGTCAGCGTTACCAAAGGCGATCACGAGCCCCGCTCTCCTGGATGGCCCTCCGTCAGTGCTGCCATGAGCATGGGCGAGTTGTCGCGCGCGCTTGAGGGCGATGCCTACGGCGCGTCGCCGTCAATCAATCGGCCAAGAAACGAATTGCCCGGCTACGTGCCGGAATTGCGCGCATCACCTTGGTCGCACCTCCGCTCCCACCGAGCCGTGGGCGTTGGTCTCGCGCTCACCCTCGTCGCCAGTATCGTCGCCACTGCCATGACGCCCTGGGGGCGGCGCCAGATCAGTCTCTCGTTTACGTACGCACCGTCGCCGAGGGTCGAGCTGTCGTTCGCGAGCGCAGACCCGGTGAGTCAGCAACTGGTCAAAGGCGGCACCGAGCTCGTCGTCCGATTTGCGATTCAAACCTCTGATTCCCCGACGCGGCGTTACCCATATCGGCTCACGGTAGCGAGCAATCGAACGCCGCCCCTCGTCCGTCAAGGCGTCGTGGTGACGAGCGCGCACGGTGTTACGTACGCGTCCCGCAGCGTCGTCATTCCGACACGATCTCACTGGACCAGCGTGGAGATCCGGCTGCTGGGACGCGCCGAGTACGTGAGGTGGTTCAGCCCGACTGGCCTGAGATAGTGCAGGACGTGACCGGACAACAGCACCAATCTCGGGTCATGGTGACAACCACCAGTTGGGACGACGAAGAGGCCCTCATAGGTGACCGGGCCCGCACGCCGTGGCCCCTTGATGATCATGCATCCCGGGTGCGCCCTGGCCGTGGATCGGGTTGGACGACGTCTCGAACCCGGCGAAGATCTTCATCGAGAGGGCGACCCGGGTCTTCCGTGCGCGGCGGTGGAGCAGTTGGGCATGTCCGGGCCGGGACGTTCTCAACGGCGGCGTTACTTGAACGCATCGCTGATCGGGCCGAAGGGCTGGACTACGTGCTGTCTCCCGGAGCGGTGTTGAGAAAATCCCGCCGCCGCAGGTGAGCCCCCGCCCGCCCGGGGTGGCGGTCGGTCGACTTTGCGTCTGGCGTGCCCGTCGTGGGTCTCGTCAAGGGTGTCGGCCACAAGCGCCCGGCAGGCCACTTCGGGGGGCGGACACAGCGTCGTCGAGGTAGTGGCCGAGCGGGACCGCGGGGGGCGTGCCTATCGACGGAGCCACTGTCCACGGCGCGAGATCATCGAAGAGCTACCTTCCTGGTCCCCGTCTTCCTGGTAGCGGTCAAGTGGGATTTGGCGCCGAGTGAATGGCTGGCGGGGGAAGACCGGCTGGCCGAATCGCCTGGGTTCGATGCCGAGCTCGTCGAGAACATCAACGTTCGCGACAACAGGCGCTGGATTGGCCAGTCCGAGGACCGAATCGGCCCGGAACGGTAGGGATACGTGCAACTGCTCGCAGAGTTGCAGTGCCACATGGACGAGGTGCCAGTTGAGCGGGACTATCCTGCAGCGACGGCCGGCTTGGTGGGCGAGATCCTCAACGATCCGCCGGAATCGGACCGGGTGGGGATTCGCTATGCCGATCGGATCGGACGTTATGGCTTCGGCGGTGAGAAGCGCTGCGATCGAATCTGCAAAATCGTCCTCGTGGATGGTGAACTGATAGGAGCGAGACGCGATGACCGGGATGACGGGTAGCTTCGCCAGGGCGGCGAGAGCTCCGGCCATGCCACCAGCCCTCGGTCCGTAGACAAGGCCTGGTCGCACCGATACTGCGCCGAAGCGCTTGGCATCGCGCTCGATCGCGAGCTTGGACAGCCCGTAGAGCTGGATCGTCCCTTCGAAGGCCGACATGGAAGACAGCACGACTGTCCGACGGACGTTCGAGCAACTGGCCAGTTCGAGCAATCGGCGAGTCCCCTCGACATTGACCCGCCAGATCTCCGACGGCCTCGTGACCGTCATGTCGTAGGCACAGTGAACAAGCACGTCAACGCCGGCCAGGAGATCGGGCGCCGGCTCCTCGTCGAGGTGGTATCGACGGGACAAATTGCCACTGGGCGTTCTGACGAGGTCGACGGTTTGCCAGCCAGCACGCGACACGCGCTCTCGGATCACGCCGCCCAGGTAGCCGCTGGCCCCGGTGATCGCGACTGTCGGTGCCGGACTTGTCCTCATGTGAGCGTCCCAATGGATTCGGTTGCGATTCTGTCAGCGATAGCCATCAGTGTCAGCGTAAGGTCGTTGCCGGCCCCGGTGATTGCGACTGTCCGCGCGGGACTTGTCCTTATTTGAGCGTCCCCATAGATTCGGTGGCGATTCTGTGAGCGTTGGCCATCAGTGTCAGCGTAAAGGTCGTTGCCGGAACGGTAGGGAATACAGATGCGTCGATCATGTGGACGCGTGACCAGACGCGAAGTCGGCCATACCGGTCGGTGGTTAGTGGCCCGTCAGTAGGAGAGGTTCGGTGGGGAAAGCTCCCGCCGAAGTGGTAGCTCTGTCCCGGTGCCGAGAGGGAGGCCATCGGAAGCAGCGGCCACAGGTCGAGCTTGGGTGCTGCGCGAAGCATACGGCGAGCGACTCGTCGAAGCATCCAATTTCCGGCCGCTGTTCGTTCGTCTCCGGAGACCACGATGCCGGGCAAGTCGCCGCCACCGGATGGGGGCACGACCCTGAGGTGCATGGTCGGCGATTCCCACGATGGAAGATAGCCAAGCCCAATGGTGATCCGCCGGAGCAAC
>Ga0307372_10009508_pt1 | contig 13381 bp, 14 predicted proteins | sample OX1MG_FD_202533 | JGI IMG/M metagenome (GOLD analysis project Ga0307372, IMG submission 202533) | Soil microbial communities from Risofladan, Vaasa, Finland - OX-1 | ecosystem: Environmental > Terrestrial > Soil > Coastal area > Acid sulfate soil | place: Finland: Risofladan, Vaasa | collected...
GGTCCGGGCCGGCCCCGACGGCGCCACCGACGTGTGGCTAGACCGCAGTCCCTTCTACGCCGAGGGCGGCGGCCAGGTGGGTGACCGCGGCCGGCTCACCTGGCCCGGCGGCTCGGCCGAGGTGGTGGACACGCGCCCCCTGGGCCCCGGCCAGGTGCATCGGTGCCGCGCCGTCGCGGGCACGCTGGCGCCGGGCACGGTGGTCAGCGCGTCGGTCGACCCCGGCTGGCGCGGCGAGGCGGCCCGCCACCACTCGGCGACCCACCTCGTGAACGCCGCCCTGCGCCTGGTCCTCGGCCCCGGGGTGGTCCAGCGCGGCTCCTACGTCGCCCCCGACCACGCCACCTTCGACTTCACCTCGCCGACGGCCCCCACCAAGGGTCAGCTGGACCGTGTCATGGACGAGGTGATGGCGTCGGTGCGGGCCGACGTCCCCCGCCGGGTGGAGGTCATGGCCAGCGAGAAGGCGCGCGCCACCGGGGCGATCGCCCTCCCCGACGAGCTCTACGGCGAGCTGGTCCGGGTGGTCAGCTTCGGCGACGCGTCCCGCGAGCTCTGCGGCGGCACCCACGTGCGCCGCTCCGGCGAGGTGGGCGCGGTGCTCCTCACCGGCGAGCGCAGCGTGGGCAGCGGGCTGCGCCGGCTGGAGCTGGTGGCGGGAGCCGCCGCCGACCGGCGCTGGCGCTCGGAGCACGAGGCGCTGCGGCGGGTGGCGGCGACCCTGGGGGTCACCCCGGCAGAGGTCCCCGAGCGGGCGGAGCGCCTGCGCCAGGAGGTCCAGCGGCTGGAGCAGGGGCTGCGGGCCGCGCGCCGGGCGGCGCTGGCGGCGGCGGACACCCCGGTGCTGGACGAGCGGGTCGGTCCCCACCGCCTCGTGGTCCGCGACCAGGCCGGCGAGGAGCCGGTGGGCGAGCTCCGCGAGGTCGCCGACCGCCTCCTTTTGGGTCGCGAGCCGGCGGTGGCGATGGTCCTCGCCGGCCGCCGGCTGGTCTGCAAGCTCACCCCGAGGCTGGTGGCCGAGGGGCTGCGGGGCGGGGCCCTGGCCCGGGTCGCCTGCGAGGCGGCCGGCGGCCGGGGCGGCGGCAACGACCTCCTCGGGTCGGGGGAGGTCGACGCCGGTCGCCACCACCAGGCGGTGGGGGCGGTGCGGGCGGCGCTCGCCGCCGATGGGCGGGGCAGCGGGCGATGAGCCCCCGCCTGCCGGGGATGGGCGGCCGCACCCGCAGCCGCGGCCACTGGACCGCGCTCGACATCGGGAGCAGCCAGGTGCGGGCGCTGGTGGTGAAGAGGGAGGACGACCGGGCCGTGATCCTGGGCGTCGGCCGCACCGAGTCGGACGTCCCGCTCCCCCCCGGCGGCGCCGCCCCCGAGCTGGCCGAGGTGGTGGCGGCGTGCGACCGTGCGGTGGAGGCCGCCGAGGACATGGGCGGGGTGGTGCCGACCCGGGCCGTGATCGGGATCGCCGGGTCCCAGGTCCGCGGGTTCACCACCACCGTGGCTCGGGCCCGCCGCCGCCCCGACGACCGGATCAGCGCCCGCGAGCTCGACGACCACGTCGAGGGGGTCCAGCACCGGGCCCTCGCCGAGGCCCGCGCCGCCTTCGCCGAGGAGTCGGGCGCGGCCCCCCAGCAGGTCCGCTTGGTCCACTCGACCATCACCGCCCTCCGGATCGACGACGCCCTGGTCGCCGACCCCCTCCGCTACCAGGGCGAGCGGCTGGAGGTGACGGTCTTCAACACCTTCGCCCTCGCCAGCCAGGTGGCGGCGGTGGAGCGGATCGCGGAGGAGCTGGATCTGGAGCTCGCCGCCACCGTCGCCGAGCCCTATGCGGTGGCCCGGGCCGCCACCACCCCGGAGAGCCTGGAGCGGGGGGCGGTCTTCATCGACGTGGGGGCCGCCACCACCCAGGTCGCGCTGGTGCGCGGCGGGCTGCTGGAGGCGATCCGGGTCTTCGGGCTGGGCGGTCGGGCGTTCACCCGCAGGCTGGCGGCGGATCTCGGCTGCCCCCCGCAGGCGGCCGAGCTGCTCAAGGTTCGGCACAGCCGAGCGGAGCTGGCGGGCGAGGAGCGCACCCGGGTGCACGGGTGCCTCGCCGAGACCTCCGAGGTGCTGGCCCAGGGCGTGGCCCTCACCCTGCACGACCTCGCCGAGGGCCGGACCCTGCCGGACACGGTGCGGCTCTGCGGGGGGGGGGCCCTGCTCCCCGAGGTGGCGGAGCAGCTCAGCATCCTGCGCTGGACCGAGTACCTTCCCTTCCTGCAGGCGCCCACCTTCACGGTCCTGGTCCCGGGCGAGCTGCCCGCGGTCAGGGACACCACCGGCGCGCTCGACTCGCCGGCGGACATCACCGCCATGGGGCTCGCGTACCACGCGGTGGTCCAGGAGGAGCCGGAGGGGGACCTGTTCAGCGGCGTCCTCCGCCGGGTCCAGGAGGCGATCGGCCCGTGAGCGTGCGGGCCGACGCGGTCGCCGCCGGCGGATGGCGTAACCGCAGGGCCGCCGTTTCGGTTGTGGCCTGACGACGGTGCCCACCTACCTCTACGTCGAGCCCGGGGATGAGATCACCGACCTGGTCGACCGCCTGCGCCGCGCCGGCGACGCCACCGAGCTGGTCTTCGTGGTCCCGGAGGGCGCCCGGGTGCTGCGCACCCCCTTGGATCTCCAGCTCCTGCAGCAGTACGCGCGGGGGTTCGGCAAGTCGGCGACCATCGTCGCCGGCGACCCCCGGGTGCAGCGCCTGGCGGTCCGGGCGGGGTTCGCCGCCTACGGCTCCCTGCCGGCGCTGGGCCAGGGCCCCCCGGCGCAGGCCGCCGCGGTGGCCGCCGCCGCCGTCGCCGCCACCCCCGCCCCCGCCCCGCCGCCGGGGGCCACCGTCCCGCCGGGAGCGGCGGGGCCCCCGGCCGCCCCCCCCAGGCCCGGCGGCGCAGGGGCGGCTGGCGAGCTCGTCGGCGGCGCGGAGGCGGCGGCCGGCCCCGCCGCCTCCGGCCGCTCCCGGGGCGAGGCGCCGGCCCGGCGGGGCCGCCGCCTGCGGTCGGTCGCGATCGGGGCGGGCGCGCTGGTCTTCCTGGCCGGGATCCTCGCCGTCCTCTTCCTCCTGCCGTCGGCGACCGTGGTGGTGGTGGTGCGCGCCACCGCGGTCCACGACGCCGTCACCCTCCAGGGCACCACCAGCCCCGGGCAGGCGACGGTGCTGGACTCGGTGGCGACCCAGTCGCTCCAGACCCCCACCGAGCAGGCGCAGTACCGGGCCACCCCCACCGGCACCCGGCACCTGCCCGGGGTGGCCGCCACCGGCCACGAGACCCTCGCCAGCGACGAGCCGGTGCCACTCCAGATCGTCCTCCAGCCGGGGACCCGGTTCTCCACCGGGGGGGCGCACCCGGTCGTGTTCACGGTGGCGACGGCCCAGACGGTGGTCATCCCGGCCTGCAGCGGCGCCTGCGGCAACGGCCAGTACGGACCCCCCAGCCAGCCGTTCCCGGTCGCCGCGGCACAGGTGGGGAGCGCCGGCAACGTCGCGCCGGGGGCGATCACCACCTGGGTCGACAACCCCTGCCTCGCCAGCCCGCCCCCGGCCCAGTGCGCGATCTTCTCCCCGCCGCTCTCGGGGTCCTCCTTCTCGGCGGCCAACCCGGAGGCGACCGTGGGGGGCGAGGACCCGCGCAAGGAGACGATCTTCACCGGCCACGACCTGGCGGTGGTCCGCCTCACCGACCATCAGCTCACCCGCCGCCTCGAGGCGCGGGTTCGCCGCGACCTCGCGGCCGCCGCCGGCACCACCCTCACCATGGCCAGCGGCCCGAGCGGGCAGGGGATCGCGGTGACGGTGACCCAGCCGACCTATCCCCTGATCGGCACCGTCGGGGTGCCCGAGACGCTCTCCATCACCGCCATCGGCGCCGCCACCGCCTACAGCCCGCTGGCGGCCCAGCGTGCCGCCCTGCGCGACCTGCTGAGCAAGATCCCGGCCGACGGCGAGCTCCTCGGGCGGCCCCGGGTCTCCCTGCCGACGGTGGTCCAGGCGGCCCCGGGCGGTTCGCTCACCCTGGAGGCGACCGTCACCGGGTCGTGGGCGCCCCACCTCGACCTCGGACCCTACGCCGGCGACCTGGTCCTCAAGAGCCCGGCGGCGGCGCGGTCGTTCCTCATCGGCCAGGTGGCGTCCGCGGCCGCGGTCCTGATCCACCAGAGCCCGTTCGGGCTCCCGTGGCTCCCGCTCCTGCGCAGCCGGATCCACGTGACCCGCCTGGCCCGCGCTGCGGCCGGGGGAGCGCCAGCCTGAGGCCCGGGGCCCGTCGACCCGGCCCGGGGCGGGTCCTGGCGATCGACCCCGGACGTGTCCGGCTGGGCCTGGCGCTCTCCGATCCGACCGGGCAGGTGGCGCAGCCCCACGCGACCTGGCCGAGCCGCGGGCCCGCTGCCGACGGCGCCGGGATCGCGGCGCTGGTCCGGGCACAGGGGGTCACCCGGATCATCTGCGGCCTTCCCCTTCGCCTCGACGGGTCCGAGGGTGCGGCCGCGTCCGCCGCCCGCCGGCTCGCCCAGGCGGTGGCACGGGCGTCGGGCCTGGTGGTGGAGCTGGTCGACGAGCGCTTCACGTCGGTGGCGGCGGAGCGCACCCTCCTGGCCCTGGGCGAGCGGCGCCGGGCCCGGCGCCTGGCCGCCGATCGGGTGGCGGCGGCGATCCTGCTCCAGGGGGTGCTGCTGGGGGCCGCCGCCCGCGCGGTGATCGCCCCGCCCGGTCCCGCCGCCGGGGCCGCTGTCGGGGCCGCCGCCGAGGTCAGCTGAGGTGACCCGCCCTCGCCTCGCCGCATGCACCCTCCTGCTCGGCCTGGTGGCGGCGGTGGCGGTGGTCGGGCTGGTCGCCCGCGGCGACCTGGAGCCGGTCCAGCCGACCCACCGCCACCGGGTGGTGCTCGCGGTCCGCCCCGGCGAGGGGCTGGACGCCGTGACCGCCGCCCTCGGCCGCGACCGGCTGGTGCGGAGCGGCCTGGTCTTCGGGTGGTACGCCCGGATCCGAGGCCTGCCAGGCCGGCTCCACCCGGGCCGGTTCGTCCTCGACCGGGGGATGGGGGGGGCGGAGGTGGTGGCGGTGCTGGAGGGTCCCTCCCAGCCGGCCCCCCGGACGGTGACGATCCCGGATGGGCTGACCACCCGCGAGGTGGCGGATCGCCTCCAGGCCGCCGGGCTGGTCTCGGCGGCGAGCTACCGCGCCGCGGTGGCCCGCGGCCGCTACGCCGGGGTGCCGCCCCTTCCGGGGGCCCCGCCGGGATCGGGGTGGGAGGGTCTCTGCCTCGGCGACACCTTCCAGCTCCCCGCCGGCGCGAGCGCCCGGCAGGTGGTCGCCCTCCAGCTCCAGGACTTCGACCGTCACCTGCGCCGGGCGGTGCTGACGGGGGCCGCCGCCGTCGGTCTCACGCCCTACCAGGTGGTGGTGCTGGCGTCGATCGTGGGTGCGGAGGCGCCCTCGGCGCACGACCGCCAGCGGGTGGCCGGGGTCTTCCTCAACCGGCTCCGCCGCGGGATGCCGCTGCAGAGCGACGTCACCGTCCTCTACGCCCTGGCCCGGGCCGGGCTCCGGCCGGCGCGGCCGCTGCAGACCTCGATCGCGTCGCCGTACAACACCTACGTGCACCGGGGACTGCCCCCGGGGCCGATCGCCAATCCTGGCGTCAGCGCGGTGGAGGCGGTGCTGCACCCGATCCGGTCGGCGGACCTCTTCTTCGTGGCGCTGCCGGACGGCCGAGTCCTCTACGCCGCTACCCTCCAGCTCCACCAGCGCCAGGTCCAGCAGGCCGGGCTGGGATGAGCGGGGCGTGGGTCGTGCTCTGGGCGGCGGTGGGGGGGGTGCTCGGGTTCGTCGTCGGCCGCACCTGCCTGGTGCTGGAGCGCTCCGAGCAGGTGGGTGACGACGCCCAGCCGGGCGAGCGGATGGGACCGAGCTGGATCGAGGGCGCCCTGCTGCCGCTGCTGGGCCTGGTCGGATTCGCTGCCTTCGCCCACGCCCAGGGGGCGACCTGGCGGCTGCTGGTCCACAGCCTGTGGCTGGTGGTCCTCCTCCTCGTCCTCGCCTTCGACCTCAAGCACCGCCTCATCCTCGACGTCGTCACCTTCCCGGCCCTGGTCCTGGCCCTGGTCCTGGCCCACTGGTCCCCCGGGCTCAGCGTCACCAGCGCGATCGCGGGAGCGCTCTTCGGTGGCGTGGTCCTCCTGCCCCTGGCGCTCGCCAGCGACCTGTTCCAGCGCGGGACCGGGTTCGGCTGGGGCGACGTCAAGCTGGGGATGGTGATCGGGGCGATCACCGGGATGAGCTTCAACCTCGACGGGCTGCACACCCTGTGGGCGCTGATCGCCGGCGCCTTGGTGGGCGGGGTGGTGAGCGTCGCGCTCCTCGCCAGCCGCCGGCTCAGCCTCAAGGACACCATCCCCTACGGCCCGTTCCTGGTGGCGGGTGCGGGTCTGGTCCTCTTCTTCCTCTGACCCCCTCCGGGCCGCCGGGGGGTCGGGGCGGACGCCGGCGGCGCCGGGGACCGCGCGGAGGCCCCCATAGAATCGATGGATGGTGCTTCGCCTGCTCACCGCCGGGGAGTCGCACGGACCCCAGCTCACCGTCGTCATCGACGGGCTCCCCGCCGGGATGCCGCTGGCGGCGGCGTCGATCGACCGCGACCTGCGGCGCCGCCAGGGCGGCCACGGACGCGGCGGCCGGCAGCGGATCGAGCGCGACCGGGTCCAGATCCTGAGCGGCGTGCGCGGTGGCCGCACCCTGGGATCCCCGGTCACCCTGGTGGTGGTGAACCGCGACTGGCAGAACTGGCAGCGGCCGATGCAGGTGGAGGCGGCCGGCTTCCGGTCCAAGCCGGTGCGGCGGGTCCGGCCCGGCCACGCCGACCTGGCGGGGGCGCTGAAGTACGACTTCGACGATGCCCGCAACGTCCTGGAGCGGGCCAGCGCCCGGGAGACGGCCGCCCGGGTCGCCGCCGGAGCGGTGGCCAAGCGCTACCTCCGGCTGGCGCTGGGCATCACCGTTCACAGCTACGTGACCCGGATCGGCGCGGTGACGGCGGCCGTCCCGGGGGCGCCCGACCGGGCCGCGGTCGAGGCGTCGCCGGTGCGCTGCCCGGACCCGCTGGCGGCCGCGGCGATGGTGGAGGCGATCGACCGCGCCCGCGCCGACGGCGACACCCTGGGCGGCTGCTTTCGGGTGGAGGCGCTGGGGGTGCCCCCGGGGCTGGGCTCGTACCGGCAGTGGGACACCCGGCTGGACGGCCGCCTGGCCCAGGCGCTCTGCAGCATCCAGGCGGTGAAGGGGGTGGAGATCGGGGACGGCTTCGCGGCCGCCGGCCTGCCCGGGTCGAGGGTCCACGACGAGCCCTGGTACGACCCCGCCCACCGCCGCTTCGCCCACCGCAGCAACCGCGCCGGCGGGGTGACCGGCGGGATCAGCAACGGGGAGGTGGTGTGGTGCACGGTGGCGGTGAAGCCGATCAGTACCCTGCTGCGGCCGCTGCGGTCGGTCGATCTCGCCACCAAGGCCGAGGTCAGCGCCCACTACGAGCGCAGCGACATCTGCGTGGTCCCGGCGGCGGCGGTGATCGGGGAGGCGATGATGGCCTGGGTGCTGGCGGAGGCGGCGGCCGAGAAGTTCGGCGGCGACTCGCTGCCGGAGCTGCGCCGCAATGTCCGCGGCTACCGGGCGCGGCTGCGGCGGCGATGACCGCCCCGCCGCCGCCGGCGACCGATCGGGTCTTCCTCTGCGGGCTGCCGGGGAGCGGCAAGAGCACGGTCGGTCCGCTGCTGGCGGGGCTGCTGGGCTGGGCGGCGCTCGACCTCGACGACCTCGTCGTCGCCCGTGAGGGCCGCCCGGTGACGGCGATCTTCCGCGAGCTCGGCACGGCGGCGTTCCGCGCCCGCGAGCGCGAGGCGCTGCGCCGGGCCCTCCGCCGGCGGCAGGTCGTGGTCAGCCTGGGGGGCGGCACCCTGGAGGACCCCCGCAACCTGGAGCTGGTGCGGCGAGCGGGCACGGTGCTGTGGCTCGACGCACCCGACCAGGTCCTCTCGGCTCGCTGCGGCGCCCAGCCGGGGCAGCGGCCGCTGCTCACCGGCGCCACCCGGCAGGCGCTGGAGCGGCTCCGGCTGGCCCGGGAGCCGGCGATGCGGGCGGCGGGACCGAGGATCGAGACCGCCTGGCTGGAGCCCGAGACGGTCGCCGCCCGCTGCCTCGACCGCGCCGCCGGCCGGCCGGCGGCGCGGGGAACCGGGGCTGGCCCGTGATCCGGGTCGAGGTGCGGCTGGGCGCCCGGTCGTACCCGGTGGTGGTGGCGGCCGGTGGTCTGGACGCGGTGGGGGCGGCGGCGGGCGCCGCGGCGGGGCCCGCCGGTGGGGCGGCCCTGGTGGCCGACGGCGGACTGCCCGACGGGGTGGTGAACCGGGTCCGGGCCAGCCTGGACGCCGCCGGGCTTCGGCCGATCTGCCTGCGGCTGCGAGGGGAGCGCGCCAAGCGGCTGGCCACGGTGGAGCGGCTCTGCGCCGCGTTCCGCCAGGGCGGGGTGGACCGCGACGGGGTGGTGGTGGCGCTGGGGGGCGGGGTGGTCGGCGACGTCGCCGGCTTCGCCGCCGCCGTCTACCTGCGGGGGATCGCCCTCGTCCACTGCCCGACGACGCTGCTGGCGATGGTCGACAGCGCCCTCGGCGGCAAGACCGCGGTCAATCTCGCCGCCGCCAAGAACCAGCTGGGGACCCTGCACCAGCCGCGGGCGGTCCTCTGCGACCCGGAGCTCCTGCGCAGCCTGCCCCGCCGCGACCGCCGGGCCGCGTTCGGGGAGATCGTGAAGTACGGTATGGTGAGCGACCCCGACCTGCTCGGCCTGCTGACGGAGCTGCAGGGCGACGCCCGGCCGGACGATCCCCGCCGGCTGGAGACGCTGATCGCACGCTGCTGCGCCTGCAAGGCCGAGGTGGTCGGGGACGACGAGCACGACCACGGGAGACGCGCGATCCTCAACTACGGCCACACCGTCGGCCACGCGCTGGAGGCCACCTGCGGCTACGGGCGCCTCCGCCACGGGGAGGCGGTGGCCATCGGGATGCGGGTGGCCGGCCGCCTCTCGGTCGAGCTGCGCGGCTGCCCGGCGGCCGCCATCGAGGAGCAGGACGCACGGCTTTCGGACTTCGGTCTCGGCCGGCTGCCGGCAGGGCTGGCGGTGGACCCCGCCGCGGTGCTCGCCGCCACCCGTCACGACAAGAAGACCAAGGGGGGCCGGACCCGTTGGGTGCTGCTGGAGGGGCCCGGGCGGCCCACCGCCGGCCATGTCGTCCCCGAGGCCATCCTCCGCCGTCACCTGCAGCAGGTGCTGGCCGGATGACCGTCGCCCCGGAGCGGGAGCGGCGCCGCCTGCTCTGCCTCAACGGCCCCAACCTCCTGAGCCTGGGCCGGCGCGAGCCCGACCTGTATGGCGGCCTGACCCTCGCCGCCATCCTGGAGCGGCTGCGCCGGCGGGCGGACGCGCTCGGGGTCGAGCTCCGCTGCGTGCAGAGCAACCACGAGGGGGTGCTGATCGACGAGCTGGAGCGGGCCACCGACGCGGTCGCGGCCATCTGCAACCCGGGCGGACTCTCCCACACCAGCATCGCCCTCCGCGACGCGCTGGCGGCGTTCGCGCGCCCGGTGGTGGAGGTGCACCTCACCAACGTGCACGCCCGCGAGCCCTTCCGCCACCGGCTGCTCACCGCCGGGGCCGCCCGAGGGGTCATCGCCGGGCTCGGCGCCCACGGGTACGAGCTCGCCCTGGAGGCGGCGGTGCGCCTCTGCGACGAGGACCGGGTGGGGCGATGATCGACGCCGGCGACCTGCGCCAGGGCGTCACCTTCGAGCGCGGCGGTCAGCTGATCGAGGTGCTCTCCTTCGAGCACACCAAGCTCGGACGCGGCTCCGCGGTGGTGCGCGCCCGGCTGCGCAACCTCGACACCGGGGCGGTCACCGAGGAGACGTTCCGTCCCGAGGAGCGCTTCCCGCGCGCCCGCATCGAGCGCTCCGAGGTGCAGATGCTCTATCAGGACGGCGACCACCACGTGGTGATGGACATCGCCACCTTCGACCAGTTCCCCCTCACCGCCGGGCAGATGGGCGACGCGCTGCGCTACCTGCGCGAGAGCGACCACCTCACCCTGCTGCGCCACGACGAGCGCATCCTCGGGGTCGAGCTGCCGATCGCGGTGGAGCTGACGGTGACCGAGACCGATCCCGGATTCCGGGGCGACACCGCCACCGGCGCCACCAAGCCCGCCACCCTGGAGACCGGCCTCACCGTCGACGTGCCGCTGTTCGTCGGCGTCGGCGACCGGCTCCGGATCGACACCCGCAGCGGCCGCTACATCGAGCGCGCGTCGTGACCCTCGCCCACCCCCCCCGGCCCGCCCGCCTCCGCGTCGCCAGGGTGGAGCGGGGGCAGGCGGCCCGCCACCGCGGCCAGCGGAGGCTGGGCCGGCGGGCTGCCGCCGCCGACCTCCGCGCGGCCGCCACCCGCCCGGGCTGAGCCCGGGTGGCACCGCGCCGGCAGGGACGCGAGCTGGCGATGCGGGTCCTCTTCGCGCTCGGCCCCGGGTCCGCCGACCCGGGGTGGCAGATCGCCCACGCGGCCAGCGAGATGGGGGTCGATGCCGGCGGCGCGCGGTTCGCGACCCAGCTGGTGGAGGGCGTGCTGCGTGACTGGGCGACCCTCGACGGCCGCCTCCAGGCCGCCAGCACCCACTGGACGCTCGACCAGATGGGCGAGGTCGAGCGGACGATCCTGCGGATGGCCGCGTACGAGATGGGCCCGGCGGGGCGAGCCCCGGTCAGGGTCGCGATCAACGAGGCGGTGGAGCTGACCAAGGCCTACGCCGGGACCGAGTCCGCCCGCTTCGTCAACGGCGTCCTCGGGCGGCTGGCCGCCCAGCCCGGCCCGGGGATGCGAGCGGAGGTCGGCGATGGCGGTCCTCCAGGTCGGTGAGCTGACCGCCCGGCTCCGCTCCACCGTGGAGGAGGAGCCGGCGCTGCAGGACGTCTACGTCGAGGCCGAGATCGGCGACTGCACCCGGTCCGCCGCCGGTCACTGGTACCTCACCCTCCGCGACGCCCGCGCCGGCCAGGGCGCCCGCGCGGCCGTCGCCGCGGTCTGCTTCCGGGGGTCGGCGGCGGGGCTGCGGTTCGAGCCGGCCCGCGGCCAGCGGGTGATCGCCCACGGCCAGGTCACCCTCTATGCCGCCCGCGGCCAGCTCCAGCTGGTCGTCGATCGGCTGGAGCCGGCCGGGGTGGGCGCGCTGGCGGTCGCCTTCGCGCAGCTGGTGGCTCGACTCACCGCCGAGGGCCTGATCGGCGAGGGGCGCCGGCGGCCGCTGCCGTTCCTGCCGCGGCGGGTGGCGGTGGTGACCTCGCCGACCGGGGCTGCGATCCGGGACGTCCTCCACGTGCTCCACCGCCGCTGCCCGATCACCGAGGTGCTGGTGGTGCCGACCCTGGTCCAGGGCGACCTGGCTCCCGCCCAGCTGGTGCGGGCGCTGGAGCTGGCGGCGCAGCCTTCGGTCGAGGTGGTCCTGCTGGTGCGCGGGGGCGGCTCCCTCGAGGACCTCCAGGCCTTCAACAGCGAGGCGGTGGCCCGGGCGGTGACCCGGGTCCCGGTGCCGGTCGTGGTGGGGGTTGGCCACGAGACCGACACCACCGTCTGCGACCTGGTGGCCGACCGCCGGGCCCCGACCCCGTCGGTGGCGGCGGAGCTGGTCGTCCCCGATCGTTGGGCCCTGCGCGAGGAGGTGCGGGTGCGGCGGGCACGCTGGCAGCGATCGGGGCTGGCCCGGGTCGAGCGCCGCCGGCTGACCCTGGCGGGACGCGGCCGGCGCCTGGTGGGCCTCAGCCCCCGGCGCCGGCTCGCCGGCCGCCGCCAGGACCTGGACCGGGCCGCGGGGGGGCTGTCCCGTGCGATGGCGCGCCGGCTGGCGGCCCGGCGCCAGCGATGGGAGGCCGCCCGCGGCGCCCTCCGCCAGGCGGGCCCGGGTCGCCGCCTCGGGGACGAGCGCGGCCGGGTCCGGGCCCGTCGCGACCGCCTCCGGCGGGAGCTGGGCCAGACCGTGCGGGCGGCCCGGGCCCGGCTGGCGGCCGGAGCCGGCCGGCTGGAGGCGCTCAGCCCGCTGGCGGTCCTCGCCCGCGGCTATTCGGTCACCTTCGACGGGGCGCGCGGCGGGGTGGTGCGGAGCGCGGCCGAGCTGCGGCCGGGGGCGACGATCCGCACCCGCCTCCGGGCCGGTATGGTCGACAGCACGGTGACCCGGGTGGAGGAGGGGCAGGAGGGCACGCATGGCTGAGGCGCCGCCGGCCGAGGGGCTGACCTACGAGCAGGCGGCGCAGGAGCTGGACCGCCTGATCGCCCGGCTGGAGGACGACGAGGTCCCGCTGGAGGAGGCGCTCGCGGTGTACGAGCGCGGGGTGGCCCTCCTCAAGCGCTCCGCCGAGCTCCTGGACGGGGTCGAGCGGCGGGTCACCGCGCTCGGGCTGGGGGAGGGCGGCGAGCCGCGCGAGGAGCCGTTCGCGCTCGAGGAGGTCCCCGGCGGCGGGCTCCCGGTGTGATCGCGCTCCTCCACAACGGGTTCATCTGGTCGCCGCTGCTGGCGTGGGCGGTGGGCCAGGTGCTGAAGGTGGTGACGGAGTCGGTGCGGATGCACCAGCTGAGCCTGCGCCCGCTGGGGAGCTCGGGGGGCATGCCCAGCTCCCACACCGCGATGACCGTCTGCCTCACCACCCGGCTCGCCCGTCTGCTCGGCACCGCCTCGCCGGTGTTCGCCACCGCGGCGGTGCTGACCATCGTCGTGGTCTACGACGCCACCGGGGTGCGGCGGGCCGCCGGCCAGCAGGCGCTGGTGCTGAACCGGGTGCTGGACGACCTCCGTCAGCACATGGGGCTGCGCCACGAGCGGGTGCTGGAGCTGCTCGGCCACACCCCGGTCGAGGTCCTGGCCGGGATCGCCCTCGGCGTGGCCATCGGGATGCTGGTGTGACGACGGCGGCGGAGCCCTATGTCAGCCGGGCCGGGCGCAAGCTCGCCCACGCGCTGGACGCCTTCGCCGTCGACATGGACGGGGCCACCGTCCTCGACGCAGGCGCCGCCACCGGCGGGTTCACCGACTGCTGCCTGCAGCGGGGTGCCCGCCTGGTCTACGCGGTCGACGTCGCCTACGGCAGCCTCGCCTGGCGGCTGCGCCAGGACCAGCGGGTGCGGGTGCTGGAGCGCACCAATCTGCGCACCCTCGCCGGGGTGCCCGGGCCGGCGCCGGACCATGCCACCCTCGACCTGTCCTTCATCGCCCTCAGCGTCGTCTGGCCGGCCGTGCTGCGCCTCTGCTCCCGCCC
>Ga0307372_10009509_pt1 | contig 13381 bp, 10 predicted proteins | sample OX1MG_FD_202533 | JGI IMG/M metagenome (GOLD analysis project Ga0307372, IMG submission 202533) | Soil microbial communities from Risofladan, Vaasa, Finland - OX-1 | ecosystem: Environmental > Terrestrial > Soil > Coastal area > Acid sulfate soil | place: Finland: Risofladan, Vaasa | collected...
CCACACCAACCCGAAGCGCAAGCGAGGCGGAGCAACGCACTTACCTCGCTGGCGCTTCGGGTTTGTATGGAGCGCTTTGTCAAGTAATAGCTGGGCTGATGAATAATCCGGGCTAATCGCGCGGTTCGCCAGCGCGATTGGCGGCAAGGGGCGTAAGTAGACGTTCGCAGCGATGCCTGTAGGGCACGCCCTCTGCGGCGCGCCGAGAACCCGGAAATGGCGACGACTCGCGCTTCCTGGAACGCCGCGGAGGGCGTTCCCTACAGAATCAACCGCACGAACCCCTACTTACGCCCGGCGCCAAGCCCTGCCCGAAAGGGATTTCTGATTCCGCCGCTGGCTGGCTAAGGTGATATACTCGATACGTTGGGGCGCGAGCCGCCTGAGCGCCGTGACGAGGGATCGAGTTCGCCGAGGATTTCGCCATGCCATCGCGCCTGACACCGCTGGCCGTCGTACTGGGGTTTTTTTGCACTGCCGCTTCGCCCCTTTCGGCGGCGCCGCGAGTCGAATTGGAATTGGCGACTGAAGGCAACTTCCCCGCCACGGCCCAGCAGCAATGGTATAGCCTGCTGACGGAGCTGAAGGTCGACAATTTGCGGATTCGCAAGGCGACGGCCGACGACAAAGCGGAGATTGTGGTCGGCGGCACGCAGCAAAGCCCGGTCTATCGAGTCATCGGGCTGTTGACCGGCAACAACCAGTTAGTCGTGCCCGGCGGGCGTTTTTCATCTCGCGACCGGGGCGAAATTTCGGCCTGGCTGACGAAACTGCGTCAGGACGGCCCCGAACGCGTGCAGTCCAAGGGAAAACTTCCTTTCGGCCTGCTGCCCAACGAATTGGCTGACGTCAACGCCGATCTTTCGCGGAGAGTGATGTTCTCCACCAAAGACATGCCGCTAGCCGACGCCGTGGCCCAGATCGCCGGCCAACTGAACCATCCGCTCGAAATCGATCGATCCGCCTCCCTCGCCCTGCGCGAAGCCGAGAAGATTCGCGACGAACTCGAGGGAATTTCCTCCGGCACGGCGCTGGCCTACCTGCTGCGGCCGGCGGGCTTGGTGTTGGAACCCGGGCTCGACCAGAAAAAGAAGTTGCGATATTCCGTCGGCCGGCCCAGCGCCGGCCGAACGGCGTGGCCAGTCGGTTGGACCGCCGACAAGCCGGCCCGCGAAATCCTGCCCGCATTGTTCGAGCAACTCAACGTCGATCTCGACGACGCGCTGCTCTCCGAGACGCTGGAAGCGATCGGCGCGCGGCTCGAGGCGCCGGTGCTCTACGATCACTACGCCTTGGCGCGTCGCGGCATCGACCCGGAGAAGGCCACGGTAAAATTGGCGCCGAAGCGATTGGCCTACGCGGTGATCCTGAATAAAGTATTGCACCAGGCCGAACTGAAGGGCGAATGGCGAGTGGATGAGAACGACAAGCCGCTGTTGTGGGTGACTACGCTGAAGCCGGTCAAGTAGGTAGGTGGTAGGAAGTAGGCGGTAGACAGGGAAGGGCGAGCGTTACTCGAAAAAAGAATAGTGAATTAAACTCGTCGGTTCGTCATATCGTTTACCTCATTCTACCACCTACTGCCTGGCGCCTGCAACCTGGCGCCTACCACCTACCACCTACCGTCTACCTCATGCTGACAGGCCCTCAAATCGCCGCAATGCTTGCCGAACTCGGCGTGACGCACGTCGTGTGGCTGCCCGACTCGATGCTCGGCGGCTGGGAGACGGCTCTCAGCCAATCGCCCGAGTTGAAACTGGTGCGAGTCTGCCGCGAAGGCGAAGCCTGGACGCTCGCCGCGGGCTTGCACCTCGGCGGACGGCGGCCGCTGGTCGTGATCCAGAACACCGGATTGTTCGAGTCGGGCGACGCGCTGCGAAACGTGTTGTTCGACATGCGCTTGCCGCTGTACGCGATCGTCGGCTATCGCAGTTACCTCGTCGAAAATTCACCCGACACCGCACGGCGGTTTACCGAACCGGTGCTCAAAGCATGGGGCGTGGACCACGTGCTGATCGAACGAGCGGAGCAGGCCCCGCAACTGGCCGAACACTATCGCACTTGTCGATCGGCCGGGCGGCCGGGCGTCGCCTTGCTGGCGGAGGGCCGCGGCTGATGGGCCGGCAACAACGTATGCCGCTGCTCGCGGCGCTCGAAGCGGTCGCCGAACTGCGCCGCGATCAGATCGTGGTCGCCACGATGGGCGCGGCTCGCGAGTGGCCCAAGCTCTCGCAGCATCCGCTCGATTTTCACTATCTGCCGTCGGCGATGGGCCACGCGCCAATGATCGCCCTCGGCCTGGCGCTGGCCCAGCCCCAGCGCGAGGTGATCGTCTTCAACGGCGACGGCTGCATGCTGATGGGTCTCGGCGGCCTGGTGACGATCGCCGCCAGCGGCGCGACGAACCTCACGCTGATCGTGCTCGACAACGGCCTTTACGAAGTCACCGGGGGACAAACGACGGCCGGAGCGATCGCCGGCGTCGATTTCGCTCGTATGGCCCGCGCCGCCGGCTTCGCCAGCGCCGCAAGTTTCGACGACCTGCCAACCTGGCGCCAGCAAGCCGCCGCCGCCCTGGCCGCGCCCGGCCCTCGCTTCATCAGCCTGGCCGTCGAACCGGTCGGCGCCGAATACTTGCTGCCGCCCCCTGCCATGCACGAGCAGATCGAGCGGTTTTGCAAGGCGCTGGCCGCAAAGTAGCAGGCACTCTCCGAGTGCCGTCGCTCGAACTGCCGATGCGGCCTGCGCCCTCCGTTCATTTGCGGCTGCTTCCAGCCGCTGAGCATTTTCGGCTACGGCATACGGAGTATGCCTGCTACTTCGAAAGCCTGACCTACGTATTCGCCGACAATAACGCCTGCATCAATTGCACGAGGCCCGCGTCGTCGGGATACATGGCGAGCGCGTTTTCACAAACAACCTTGGCGCGTTTCACGTCGCCCTGCAAGCGCCAGCAGTCGGCCAGCATCAGATAGCCTCGCGGGCGGAAGGGCGAGCGGGGCGGCAATAGTTCCAGCGCACGCAACAGGCAGGCGATGGCGTCAGCCGGCCGCTGGGCCATGGCATTCGTCATGCCGAGATAGAACAACGTGTGGCTGTTGTCGGGCTGCTCGGCGTTTTGCATTTCGAGCAGTCGCAAGTTGCGCTCGATTTTGCGGCGCCGGACGCATTCGCTGTCGTAGCCGCTGTGCATGATGGCGATGTCGGTGCGTTTCAGGATTGCCCCGCTGCGGATGGCCGACGGCGCAATCTGTTCGTGAACCCGCCCTTCCCAGCGGATGTCGGGCGAATTTCGGAACAGCCGGTCTTGCGGAGCGGCCGTGGCCGGATGCCCGCCGTCGGCCGCCGCGGGGCTGGTATGAATCATCTGATAGACGGCGTTCTCATGATCCAAACCGGCCAGCAGCCTGGCCAGCGCCCGGCGGTTCGGCTCGTCGAACCAGTCGTCGCCGTCCATCCAGAAGATCCACTCGCCCTCGGCGTGCCGCAAGCATTCGTTGCGAGCGGCGGAAAAATCGTCGCGCCACGGGAATTCGATCACTCGTGCCGGCTGACCGTGGCGATCGCAAACCGCGGCGGCAATCTGGCGCGTGCGATCTTGCGAACCGGTATCGACGAACACGATTTCGTCGACCAGATCGGCGATGCTGGCCAGCGAGCGGCCCAGCGAAGCCTCTTCGTCGCGAGCGATCATCGTCAGCGAAATGCGCGGCGCCATCGGCCTGCCCCTTCGATCAATCCTGCCCTTTTGCCGGCGGCCGCGAATTCCCGCCAATTCCGCTTGTAACGACGGGCCGGCTCAGGCCGTCATTCGTTCCCACAACATGCGATAGTATCGCATCACGCGAATCGGATCGGCCGTTGCGCTGCCTTCTTCCAACAGGGTCCAACCCTGGAAATTCGCCGCCTTGAGCAAGCCGAATAACGCGGGCCAGGGATAGTTGCTGATCAGATCGTGAATGTGGATCGTGCCCAGCCGATTTTTCACAAGTTGGAAGTTGTGCTCCAATCCGGCGCCGTCGAGATCGGTCGGGTTGCAGTTCCAGCAGACCGTGGCGCCCGGATGGTCGGCCGCGTCCATCATGGTTTTGACGTGTTCGAGCTTCGACGTGCCGGGGCCGTGAACTTCCAGGCGAATCGCCACGCCATAGCCTTCGCCGAAGGCCGCGACCTCGCCCAGCGCCTTGCCGATTTGCTCCAGCGTCTTCTGCACCGGCACGTCCTTCGGCAAGCCATTGGGCCGCACCTTCACCCCGGTGCCGCCGCAATCGTGGCAGAGCTTGATGAACGCCTTGGTCTCTTCGACGTTCTTGCGGACCACGGCCGCATCGGGCGAATGATATTCGCACGCGCTGCCCAGGCCGACCAGTTCGACGCCGCTGTCGGCGAACCGCGCCGCCACGCGTTTGCGGTCGTCGGCCGACAGCGACGGCTCGACGCCGTGCTTGTGACCGCTGCGCAACTCGACCCCGGCAAAGCCGGTGAGTTGCAAGTTCTTGATCAGCGTCGGCAGATCCCATTCGGCCCCCCACATGTACGTGACTAATCCGAGTTGCACGGGCGACGTCTCCTGGGTCGTTTATGGCCTGTTTTGCTCGATTCGCCGCGGGCGGCGAATCAAGTAATACAATAAGGCCCCCAGAAGGTGAGTCAACAAAATCACCAGCGTCCAAAGAATCTTCTCGTTACCCTCCGAAGGCTCGCCTCTCCAGTTCGGATCTTAATCCGCCTTGGCGAGGAAGAGGATAGACGGCGGCGGCCCGATGCGGACAATTTAGATTAAATACAAAACAATCGAATCTTTGCGACAGGTATTTTCGGAAACCCGCCGCTCTTCACTCGCCCGCCGCGGCCCCCGCGCGGCGCGTATCGACCACGCCTTGCAGACTCCCGGCGCGGGCGTCGATCCAGATCGAATTGGCCGAGCCTTGCTTCGAGGGCTTGGGGGCGAACTGGTGCCCCATCTCGCGCAGCCGTTCAAGCGCCGCGGGATGCTCGCTCTCAAGAGCTTCTTCGAAACGGATCGCGTTGGGAAACCATTGGTGGTGCAGCCGCGGAGCGTCGATCGCCTCGCGAAGCGGCGTCCGATATTCCAGCACGTTGACCAGCACGCACACGACCGTATTGATGATCGTCCGCCCGCCGGGGCTGCCGGTCACCAGCACCGGCCGGCCGTCGCGCACGACGATCGTCGGCGTCTGCGAACTGAGCATCCGTTTGCCCGGCGCGATTTGGTTAGCTTCCGAGCCGATGCGGCCCTGCCGGTCGGTGTGGCCCGGCCGCCAGTTGAAATCGCCCATCTCGTTGTTCAACAAGAAGCCAGCCCCGCGAACCACGACCCGCGAACCGTAGCTGTGCTCCAAGGTGTACGTGTTGGCCACGGCCATGCCGTCGGCGTCGACGATGGAAAAATGCGTCGTACTCTCGCTCTCGCCGGCCAGCCGAATTTCGGGCGCCAGTTGCTCGCTGGGCGTGGCCCGCTCGAGGTCGATGGCGCGAGCCAGCTCGCGGGCGTAGTCTTTCTCCACAAGCTTCGCCGGAATCTTCGTAAAGTCGGGATCGCCCAGATACCGCGCCCGATCGCAAAACACGCGGCGCATGGTTTCGACCAGCAGGTGCAGCGTCTTCGGCGACCAGCGATCTTCGCCGCCGAGATTGAAGTTCTCGAGGATGTTCAGCGCCTCGATCGTGCCGATGCCGCCGGAACTGGGCGGCGGCGCCCCGTAGATTTCATAACCGCGAAACGTGCCGCGGATCGGCGTCCGCGCGTGGGCTCGATAGCCGGCCAGATCGGCCGCCGTAATCAAGCCGCCGCCCGCTTGCATCTCCGCGACGAGCAACCGCGCGGTCTCGCCCTCGTAGAAGCCGGCTGAACCGCGTTCGGCGATGCGCCCAAGCGTTTGCGCCAGGTCTTTCTGCACCAGCCGATCTGCGGCCTGCCAGCGATCGCGGCCTTCGTCCTTGCCGAACACTCGCTGCAGCTCGGGGAAATCGGGAGACGACGCCACCACGTCGTTCAGCGCGGCCGCCAGGGGCGCCCCGAGCGTAAATCCCTCTTCCGCCAGACGCACGGCCGGTTCGACCAGGCTGCGCCAAGGCAGCTTACCGAATCGCCGGTGCGCCAGTTCCAGCCCGCGAACCGTGCCCGGCACGCCCACGATCTTGTGGCCGTGCTGGCTGTCGTCGAGCGAAAACATCGTGGCCTGCGCGGCGGCGGGCGCCGTCTCGCGATATTCGATGCAAACCGGTTCTTTTCCTTTGCCGGGATAGACCAGCATGAACCCGCCGCCGCCCAGGTTGCCCGCTTCGGGAAAAGTCACGGCCATGGCCAGCGCCGTGGCGACGGCCGCATCGACTGCATTGCCGCCTTGCTTGAGAATCTCCAAGCCGACGCGCGAAGCCGGCGCCGAATCGCAGACCACGACTTGTCGCGAAACTTCGACCGCGGTTCCGAATTCGTCGGCCTTTGTAGGCGTCAGCGCATGCAAACAGGTCAACACGCAAATTGCGAATTGCGAGATCGACGACGACAGGTTTCCGGCTTTGCGTTTTGCGCTTTGCATTTTGCGTTTTGGCTGGAGCGGCGAAGCCGCAACCGTAGTCGTAGGCACACTCCGTGTGCCGTAACCGACGCCGCGGCCGAGCGTCGATTAAGCGCCGGCGACGGCACACGGAGTGTGCCTGCTACTTTGTCGCAAGCGTGGACCGGCGCGGCGCTGGCTGCTACCATACTCCGCAAAAGGCCCTCGATCCAATATTTCCCAGCAGGCATTATGGCGAAAAACCAACTCTTCGCGAAAAAGTCTTTAGCCGACATCCACCGTGAAATGGCGGGCGAGCAGCGGTTGAAACGCGTGCTCGGCCCGGTGGCGCTCAGCGCGCTGGGCGTGGGCGCGATCATCGGCACGGGCATTTTCGTGTTGGTCGGAGAGGCGGCGCACGACAAGGCGGGGCCGGCGCTCACGCTCTCGTTCGTCGTGGCCGGCTTGGCCTGCATCTTCGCGGCCTTGTGCTACGCCGAGTTCGCCTCGATGGCGCCGGTCGCCGGCTCGGCGTACACGTACGCTTACGTCACGCTCGGCGAACTGTTCGCCTGGATCATCGGCTGGGACCTGGTGCTGGAATACGCCGTGGGCGCGGCCACCGTGGCGCACGGCTGGTCGAAATATTTTCAAGATCTCATCGGCCAGTTCGGCATCGTGCTTCCCTCATCAATTTGCAATGCGCCGTTCGATTACGACACGGAGACCGGCAAGTTCTTCGCCACTGGAGATTGGCTCGACATGCCCGCGCTGGCCATTTCCGCGATTGTCATGAGCGTGCTGATCGTCGGTATTCGCGAAAGCGCCCGCTTCAACGCCGCGATGGTGGCCGTCAAGCTGGTGGTCGTGTTCTTCGTGATCTTCGCCGGCGCCTATTACTTCAATGCGGAGAACTGGGAACCGTTCGCGCCTTACGGCTACGCCGGCGTGGGCTTCTTCGGCAAGACGCTCATCGGGCAACACGGCCAAGGCGGCGAGCCGCTGGGCATGCTCGCCGGCGCCTCGATGATCTTTTTCGCCTATATCGGCTTCGACGCGCTGTCGACCCAGGCCGAGGAAGCGCGCAATCCAAAACGCGACGTGCCGATCGGCATCCTCGTCTCGCTGTTGCTCTGCACCGTGCTGTATATCGCCGTGGCCGCCGTGCTGACCGGCATGGTGCGCTACAACGAACTCGACATCGACGCCCCGGTCTCGAAAGCCTTCGGAACCGTGGGCCTGCCCTGGGCGCAGGGCCTGATCTCGGTCGGCGCCCTGACCGGCATGACCTCGGTGCTGCTGGTGATGATGCTCAGCCAGCCGCGCGTGCTGTTGGCCATGGCTCGCGACGGCTTGCTGCCGGCCAATTTCTTCGCGGCGGTCCACCCGCGTTTTCAGACGCCGTGGAAATCGACGATCATCACCGGAATCGTGGTCGGCACGATGGGCTCGCTGCTTCCGCTGCGCGTGCTGGCCGAGTTGGTGAATATCGGCACGCTGCTGGCATTCGTGATCGTCTGCGCCGCGGTGCTGGTGATGCGGGTGACTCATCCCGACGCCGAACGGCCGTTTCGCGCGCCGCTCGGGCCGGTCACGCCGGTGCTGGGCATCGGGCTTTGCGTGCTGCTGATGTTCTCTCTGCCGTCGGAAAACTGGCTGCGACTGGCGGGCTGGCTGGCCATCGGCATGGTGATCTACTTCGCCTACAGCCGGCATCACAGCCACTTGACCAAACGGCCCCGGCCGGAATCGGTCGCCTAGCGGTTGAAGCCCATGAAGAAGTTGAAGATCTGGAGTCGGTCGCCGGGCGCCTTGTGGATCGGAATGGCGAAGTCGAGCGCAATGGGCGCCGGTCCCATCGCGGGAATATTGACACGCAAGCCGATGCCGGGCGAAATGCGAAAGTCTTGCCATTTGATTTCGGTGCTGCGCTCGACCGTGCCGAAATCGACGAAGGACACCAGTCGCAGAGAATCGTCGGCGGTGACGGGCAGCATGTATTGCACCGAGTTCAGAAACTCGAACGTACCGCCGACCTGCACGCCCATATCGAGCGGCGACGCGCCACGATAGTAAAAGCCGCGGAGCGTGTTGTAACCGCCGGCAAAAAAGTTTTCGTAAATCGGCGTCTGCGAACCGGTGAATCCGGTGTCGTTCAGAAAGCTCAGCACGTGACGCCCCGAGCCGTCGGCGCGCTGGTGCAGCAGAAAGTACTTCTGCGTGTTGATGATCGCCCGCGGAAAACTGAACGTGCCGAAGGCTTGCTCCAACTCGATCGCGATGCGGTGCCCTTGCGTGGCCATGAAGGGGCTGTCGCGGACGTCGTGAATCAACTGCACCGAACCGGAATAGAGCTGCGTATCTCCCAACACGCGCTGCAGCTCGGGAGGCGTGGGCACGCTCGGGTTGCCGATGTGCACGTTCTCCCCGCGCAGGGCCGCGACCGCCGACAAGTCGGGAGTGAGCTGATAGCCGAAACTGATGCGGCCGCCCAATCGCTGCTCCGTCCAGTTCTGATAGTAGCGGTTGAAATAGTAGCCGTTGACGCCGAAATTGATTCGCGTGTCGAACAGGTACGGCTCGCGAAAGGTGATGCCGTATCGCGACAGCAGGTTGCCGGGCATGGCTTCGATGCGCAGTTGCTGCCCGCGGCCGCGAAAGGCCGTGGCATTGCGAATGTCTTCCCAGCTTCGCGGGGGATTCCAAAGGTCGAAATTCTGCTCGTCGATGACGATGTTGCCGATCACGCCGGCGTTCGAGTTCACGCCCACGCCGAACTGGAAATTTCCGGTCTGGCGTTCTTTCACCTCGACCGTGATCGGCACGGTCGGCAGCGGCTGCGGCTCTTGGAGCAGCGGCGAATCGGGCGGCAGCAGCCCGTTTTCGCCGACCGGGCCGCCGGGCTGCGGCAAGGCATTCGGCGGCGTCTGGCCGATCGGCGGCACGCTCGGGGGCGGATTGAACGTATTTCCGCCCGGCGCCCCATAGCCGGGATTGCCATAGCCGGGATTGCCATAGCCCGGATTGCCATAGCCCGGATTGCCATAGCCCGGATTGCCATAGCCCGGATTGCCATAGCCCGGATTGCCATAGCCCGGATTGCCATAGCCCGGCGCCCCGGCCTGCGGCGCTCGAGGGGCTGGCTGACCGTAGTAGCCGTTTGGCGGCGCCGCATTCTGAGCCGGAACTACGCGGCCATTGGCGCCCGTCGCCGGCGATTGATAGCGCAGGGCGCGGCCGAGCGCTGGTTTGTTTCCGGGCCAGCCGCCGCGCGTCGAACCGGGCGTCGACGTGGGGTCGGTGCGCCCCATCGGCACCTGGCCCGCGGCGGACGAGTAAGACGGCGCGCCTTCGCTCGGCCGTTCGGCCGAGTCGGCGGTCGCTGCCGCGACGAGCAGCAGCGCGGCGGCCAGCAAGGAGGGCGGCAGGCGCGGCGAGCAGCCGCCTGCCCGACGCGCCTGCCGGCGAGTTGCCGCCAAGTTGAGCTGCATCGTCACGAATTCCCCCGACCGCCGCGCATGGATCGATTGCCGGGAGGGGGCGCCTGAGGCCGAGGCGCCGGAGTTCCACGCCCCGCAGGAGGCGCCAGAGTTCCACGCCCCGCAGGAGGCGCCGGGCGACCCTGCGCCGCTGGTCTCCGCGATGGCGCCGCAGGCCGGCGCGCCGCACGTCCGACGTCGTCGGGGCTTTGACCGCGGGCCTTGCCCGAAGGATCGGGGTTCTCCGCCAGACCCGCCGCGCCGAGATCATCGGGGCGCTCGAACGTGATCTTCGGCTCTTCGGATGGGTTTTGATTGGCGAACAAGTTCGAGGCCTTCAAGCGCCGCTCGCTGGAGCGTAATTCACGGATGTCGAAAATATCGCCGGGATGCAGCGAAACGCGGTTCAAGATGGTGTTGCGCCGCGTGTGCGGATATTCGCCGAGGATCTTCACGTTCACGTCGCCCACCGCGTAGCGCTCGCCCTCTTCGATGTGGTAGACCATTTCGAGCTCGGGCTCGCCGGTCTCCGAAAACCGCTGATCGGGTTCGATCGTGGCGAACACGTAGCCGTCGCCGCCGTACATGTCTTGCATCAAGTTGACGTCGTGCTCCCTTTTTCCGATATCGAAATACTCGCCGCTCTTGAGATGCATGTTCTGCAACAACTCTTCTCTGTGGAATCGCTTTTCGCCCGCGAAGTTGATCGCGCGTACTTTGTAGCGCGGCCCTTCGTCGATGACGAACCTCAGGTCCACCCACTTTTGGCTCTCGGTGAAAATGATCTCGTGGCCGACGCGGGCGGCGAAAAAACCCATCGAGCGGTAGTAGTCGGCCAGCTTGCGTTCGTCCTGCTCGATCTTTTGGCGGTCGAACTCGCCTTTGAACAGGTAGAGCAGCGGGGGCTTCGAGCTGATCTGGGTCTTGAGCCGGCCATCCGAGGCGATCGAGTTGTTCTCGAACGAGACGTACAGGATCTTTTGCTTCACGCCCTCGTTGATCAGGTAAACCACGCCGCGGTCTTTGGGATTCAATCCCTCGACCACGGAGACGGTCGCCTTGGTAAAGCCCTTTTCGTGAAAGTATTCCTCCAAGTTGCGGCGGCCTTCTTGGATCGCGGTCACGTCGATCGGATCGCCCTTTTTGAGGTTCGTCTTCTTGTTGAGATGCCGGTCCTTGATGCTCGAGCCGCGATATACGACATACTTGATCGTCGGCAGCTCGACCACGTGAAAAATCACGACGATGCCGTTGTCTCCCACGCGCTGGTAACTGGGCACGGGCGCCGCGTAGCGTTTGGAACTCAGCAGCCGGCGGACGTCGCTTTGGACGACCTGCGGGTCGAAGGGCCGGCCTTCGTGGGTGCGAATGTAGCGGACGACGTTGTGCAATTCTTTTTCGGGAACGCCCTCGACGCGAACGTCGACCACCACCTCTTTGCCAGTCAGCCCGACTAACCCGAGCGAACCCGCTTGCCCGCTTGCAGCCGCCGAAGAGCCGTAGGCAGGCTGTGCGGCCGGCGGCAATTGCGCGATCGCCGCCGATCTGCCGCAAGCCAGCGCCGCGGTTGCCGCCGCCAGGCATGCGCGTAAGGAGCGATTGAGGTCGCATTTTTCGCCGACCATAGGCGCAATTCCGTGATAAAACAACGAGGCGGAAGAGAGACGCGAAGGGCATTGGCGGTTCAGCCGGCGCGCAACGCCCGCTTTCCGGCCAAAGGTCGGCTAGAAATACTGGATGCAGCCCCCCGATTCAAGGCGAATTCAGGACAAACTTCGGAGATCTAGCGGCAATCGGCCCTGAAGCGGACTCCCGCCTGAACTGAACCGCCTCGGAACCTCAAACGCAGCGATCTCGTCAGTTTGCCTACCCTGCCTGAACTTCCCTGCCTTGAGAAATCGCGAATTCCAATCCCTCTCCCTCTGGGAGAGGTTAGGTGAGGGCCAACAAAATTGCCGAAGTTATTTTTCGTCCGTTCCTAAGCCGTGACGATGCGCTAGCGCCTCTTCAAAGCCATTTTGACAGTCGGGTGGCTGGCGGCTGAGCCTAGGCGAAGCCCCAGTTCGCTGGGGCATCGCTTCGCTCTGCCGCCAGCCACCCTCGCCTATCAACTCAGACTTGAAGAGGGGCTAGCGCGCCTGAGCGTCGAGCGCGACCCAATCGCCGGAACCGATCGACTGCAACACGGCGGCCGTCCAATCGTACATCGGCAGCGCGGCTTCGGCGGGCGACAGTGTGGCCGTTCCTGCGAGGATGCCGTCGAGAAAGGCTTGATTCGGCGAAACCTCGGGCAGCAAATCGGCGACCGGCTCGACGCGGTTTTGCTTGGCGCGCGAGAGCTTCTCGTTGCGCAACAGCAAGTCGGCGTCGCGGCAGTGAAAATAGATGTCTTCGCTCCAGTGATTCGCGCGGCCCACGAAGTGAGCGACCAGACCCGCGCCGCCCGTCATGCGGGCCAGCACTCGCGTGACGATCTCGACGCGGCTGCCGCACCGGTCGCTCTGAGCGAGCACCGCTTCCGGTCGCCGGCCGGTGATGAAGTGTACCACGTCGATCTGATGGCTGCCGGCATCGCCGAAATAGCCCGCGCCGACGAGCGGATCGTCGCGCCAAGTGCCGTGAATCGTCTGCTGCCAGCGTTCGCAGACGAAAACGTGGACTTCGTTCAGCGGGCCGTACCAGTCGGCCCGTTCGGCAAGTTCACGACGCGCCGTGCGATAGGGCGCCTTGTAGCGGCGCTGATAGCTGACCGAGAGGATGCGCCCCAGCCGGTCGCGGCGCTCGATCAGGTCGGCGATTTCCTCGCGCCGCGCGGCCAGCGGCTTTTCGCAGAGCACGTCGAGGCCCAACTCGAAAGCCAGGCAAACTTGCTCGTAGTGCGACAGCGTGGGGGAAGCGATCACCGCCGCGCGCAGACCCGCTGCGGCCAATGCCGCCTGCGGCTCGCTGGCCACCTCCGCCGACAGCGACAGCTCTGCTCGCAACCGTTCGGCGCGAGAGAGATCAGGATCGCAGAGGACCGCAATTTCGGCCCGCGGATCGGCTTTGAGACGCTCGGCGTGCAATTTGCCGATGGCGCCGCAGCCGATCAGACCAATTCGTACCGGGATTTCAATTGCGCTCATCCGTAAGCGATTTGCCAATTGAAGCGTTTTGCAAAAAGTTGGAAGTCGCCGCTAGAACTTGCCGCCGGCGCCGCCGAAGCCGCCGCCGCCCGCGCCGCCGCTTTGACCGCTCACGCCCGAGACGTAGTTGAACGTGTTGACTTCGGTCACGCCGGAGAAGAACGGAAAGGGCGATACCCGCACGTAACGCCGATCGGCGGAGATGACGGCCGAGGTCGACATCATGGCGCCCTTGGGCAGCGACGTGATGACCGGC
>Ga0307372_10009513_pt1 | contig 13380 bp, 12 predicted proteins | sample OX1MG_FD_202533 | JGI IMG/M metagenome (GOLD analysis project Ga0307372, IMG submission 202533) | Soil microbial communities from Risofladan, Vaasa, Finland - OX-1 | ecosystem: Environmental > Terrestrial > Soil > Coastal area > Acid sulfate soil | place: Finland: Risofladan, Vaasa | collected...
TCAGGGGCGCGATCGCCTTGCGTAGAGCGGTCAGCTCGTCGCGGCTGGCGTGCATGAAGTCGATGTCCTCGGGCAGCGGCTTGCGCAGAGATTTCGCCACCGCCTCCGCGCCCCTGTCAGCGACCAGACGCCGGCGGATCTCGGCTTCTATCTCCCGGCGAAGTGAGCCGAGGCGGGCCTCGTACTCCTCCTTGGCCAGGCGCTCCTCCAACTCCGTCAGCTCGCCCGGCGCCTTGTCGCGTGCAGACTGCATCATCTTCTCGAGCACCGAGTCGAGGTCGAGCTGGCGCAGCGTCCGGTAGAGGTAGTAGGTGCCGCCGACGGGCCTCCCCGGTTCCATGCCCGCGAAGCGGGTGACCGCCGCGCGGGCGATGGCGCGCAGCATGGCGTCGTTGCCGTCCATGAGCGCCTTGAAGAGGAGTTCGGCGAGCTGCTCGGGTGTCAGCCCCTCCGTGCCCCCTGCGGACTCGCCTTCGCGCGAACCGAGGATGTCATTGACGAGCTCGTCGACGGAGGAGCCGGACTCGTCGTCGGTCAGGCGGTACTCACGTCCTCGCAGTGAGAAGTAGACCTCGAAGACGGTCTCGAAGGCCTTCCAGTGCGCGTTGTTCTTCACCAGAGTCGCTGCGAGGGCGTACTTGAAGGCGTCGCGGTCGTCGAGGGGGATGTGAGTCAACGCTTCCATCGCGTCGAGGTTCTCGGTGAGGCTCACCGGGATGCCGGCAGTGCGCAACTCCTTGACGAACCCTGACAGCGACTCGAGCAGCCCCGCGCTGCTGCCGGCGGGAAGCTCTGTGCTCATTGAATTGGGCTCATTGAATTGGGCTCATCGACTCGGCGTCACCGGCTGGAGCCCGAGGCCGACCCGGCGAGATCCTTCGCCGCCTTGTCGATGTCGGACTGGTACTTCAACAGGATGTGCAGGGTCTCGGTCGCGGTCTCCGCGTCGACGGACTGGATGCCGAGCAGGAGCAGCGTGCGTGCCCAGTCGAGTGTCTCCGACACCGACGGAGCCTTCTTGAGCTCGAGGTTGCGGATCGACCGAACTATGCGGACCACCTCGTCCGCGAGGGACTCGGAGATGCCGGGCACCCGCGTCAGCACGATCTCGCGCTCGCGGTCGATGTCCGGGTAGTCGATGTGCAGGAACAGGCAGCGCCGCTTGAGCGCCTCGGAGAGCTCACGGGTGTTGTTGGAGGTGAGGAACACCAGCGGGATCTGCGTGGCGCTCACGGTGCCGAGCTCGGGGATCGATACCTGGTAGTCGGAGAGGATCTCGAGCAGCAGCGCCTCGGTCTCCACCTCGACGCGGTCGACCTCGTCGATGAGTAGCACGACCGGGTCGTCCGCCCGGATCGCCTCGAGCAACGGCCGGGTGAGGAGGAACGGCTCGGAGAAGATGTCCTCCTCGATGTCGGACCACGTGCCGCCGCCTTCGTTCTCGGAGACGCGCTGTGCCTGGATACGCAGCAGCTGCTTCTTGTAGTTCCACTCGTAGAGGGCCTTGGACTCGTCGAGGCCCTCGTAGCACTGCAGGCGGATGAGGCGGGCGCCGGTCAGCTCGGCGACCGACTTGGCCAGCTGGGTCTTGCCCGTACCCGCGGGCCCCTCGACCAATACCGGCTTCCCGAGGCGCTCGGCCAGGTACACGACGCCTGCGATGCCCTCGTCGGCGAGGTAGTTGACCCTGCGCAGCCCTTCGCGGACGGCAGCGGGGGACTCGAACAGGCTGGGCGCGGCGTCGCTCACTCGATCGGCATCCTTCTATCTGTGGTGTCGCCGCAGCTTACCGAGGGGTTCGACCCTGGCGCCCATCCGTAATAGGGCCCCGTTCGTGGTCGTGGGGCCTCCATCCCACGCACGGCCGGGCCTACAACCTCAGGAGGATTTCGCCGGAGCTGCCGCCGGGTTGTCAGGGGCGGTGGCTACCCTGAGCGCGACAGAAACAACTAGGAGTTCTCGATGGCCCTTCTCGGACGTGAGTTCATTGCGGTCCCCGACGACCGCAAGCACCAGATCGTCTACAAGTGGCCGGACCTGAGCATCCGTCGCTATACGAAGGCGATCGTCAACGCGGACGAGCTGGCGCTGTTCGTGAACACCGGGCAGGTCGTGGCGACGATGGGACCCGGCCGGCACGACATCGACGCGGACGAGATGCCGGGCCTCGGCGTCCTCATCGACGCGGCTACGGGCGGCCGTGCCTACAGGGCGGAGCTGTACTTCGTCGGAACACGCGAGTACCCGGGGAACACCTTCGGCGGCCGCATCGACGACGTGCAGGACCCGCAGACGGGGATGATCGTGACGTTGCGGGTCTTCGGGGACTATTCGATCCAGGTGAAAGACCCCGCAGCTCTGATCACCAACCTCACCGGGACGGTCGACGTCGCCGACAACGACTCCATCACCGGCTGGGTCTCCGACCAGCTGCTCAAGGTCCTGCGCACCCACATGACGGTGCAGATAGTGCAGAACGGCTGGCCGATCCTGGGCCTTTCCGCGTACACGCCGCAGATCGAGACCGAGGTCATCGCCGCCGGCAACGCGCAACTACAGCCCTACGGCGTCGCGCTCGTGCGGATGGGCAACTTCGACATCAACCTGTCCGATCAGGACGAGGCGCAGCTGAAGAACCTCGCGCGCGACACCGCGTACTCGCGACTCGCCGGCAGCTTCAACCAGTACGCCGCCGGGGAGGCCGCACTCGGTGCGGGGCAGGGCATGGCCAAGGGTGGTGCGGCCGTGGGAGGCGCGTTCCTGGCCGCCGGGGTGGGAGCGGCCGGTCAGGCCGCGACTGCTGCACCCGGCCCCACGCCACCGCCGGGACCGGGATTCGTCGGGGGAGGCGCCGGCTTCACCGGTGGGCAGGCGCCGGCACCCGCCGCCGGCGGTCAGGCAGTAACAGCCGCCGGCGGTCAGGCAGTAACAGCCGCCGGCGTGGAGTGCCCGAACTGCAAGGCGCACAACCCCGCCGGGGCCAAGTTCTGCTCGTCGTGCGGGACCCGCCTCGAGGCACCGGCGCCAGCGTCGGTGGTCTGCCCCAACTGCAACGCCGAGAACGTCCCGAGCGCGCGCTTCTGCTCGTCGTGCGGCACCGCGCTCGGGCAGGCACCGCCGGCATGAGCGTTCTCGTCACGCTTTCCGGCTTGGTCGAGCGCGCCGGCGGAGGCCACAGTTTCGGCGGTGGTTCCAGCGGCGGCGCCGGCGGTTTCGGCGGCGGCGGAGGGGGAGGCTTCTTCTTCTTCGGCGGCGGTGGCGGCGGAGGGGGCGCCGGCGGCTTTTCGGTGCTGATCATCATCGCGATCGTGTTGTTCATCTTCTTCGGGGTGATCCGGCCGCGCATGAGCCGGCGAATCGGGGGGCGGGGGGATCCGTCGGTGCCGGACCCGGTTGAGGGCGGGACCGGCGCGCCGGCGTCCCCTGGCGGGACGCAGTGGTCCCACGACGACGCGCCGGCGATCAACTCGGTTCGCGGGGATCTTTTTCCTGGGACAGCCGAGCACGCCACCCATCCGGAGAGCGCGGCCGAGGGGCTCGCAGCCATTACCGCCCACGACCCCGGCTTCGAGCAAGAGGCCTTCCTCGAGCAGGTGCAGCGAACCTTCTTCATCGTCCAGGAGGCGTGGTCGCAGCGTCAGCCCAACATGAGCCGCCAAGTGATGGCCGACGGGCTGTGGCAGCAGCACAAGGTGCAGATCCAGGGTTACATCGACGCCCATAAGCGCAACGTGCTCGAGGACCTCGCCGTCGGGAACCTCACGGTCATCGCCGCGCACAGCGATACCAACTACGACACCATCACGGTACGGGTGACCGCCGCGTGCGCCGACTACGACGTGGACGACAACTCCGGGAAGATCGTGCGCGGCAACAAGCGCGTCGAGCAGTGGGCGGAGGACTGGACGTTCCAGCGCTCCTCGTCCGCGACGACCAAGCCCGCCGGCGGCACGCTGTCGGCCAAGTGCCCCAACTGCGGGGCACCGCTCGACCTGGACCTCGCCGGCGAGTGCAAGTACTGCAAGGCGCCGGTCAGCTCAGGCCAGTACGACTGGGTCCTCGCGCGGATCGCCCAGGTACCTGCGTCCTACTGAGTCGCAGAACACCTTTTTGTGGGACGGATCCGTTTTGCGGGACGGACACGTCGTCAGGTGACGGCTGTGTCCCACAAAACGTCACCGTCCCACAAAAACTTGGGCCGTATCCCGCCGAACTGGGGCCGTATCCCGTCAGTGGGCTGAGCCGGCGGTCGGCAGCTGGGCCAGGCTCGGCCCGACCGCGACCGCCGGCGCCGCCGGAGCGGTCAGCCCGGCCGCGAGGAGGTGCTGGGGGATCGCCCACGCCAGCATCTGCTGGTAGATGGTCATGATCGAGATGCCGTACACGGTGCTGGTAGCCCACTTGCCCGCCAGCGCCATCCAGTCGCGACAGCAACCGCCGACCCCGACTGAGCCGATCAGAGGCGTCGCCACCGGTTGGGGCGATGCGTACGCTTCGAGCAGCTGCAGCTGCGCGCTCACGCCCGTCTGCGCGTCGGGGAAGTGCCAGCCGTGGGCGCAGCTGTCGCACGCGCCGATGCCGGCGAAGTTGTTGTCCGCCGGCGTGAGCTGTCCGCCGGCGGGGAACGAGAAGTACCCGGTCTCCACGACCGACTGTGCGAACGCGACATCGAATCGCACACCGGTGGCGGCACCGGCGGTCTGGTAGTCGGTCGCGAGTTGCGGCATTGGCACCGTGGTGTTCGCAGTGTGGCCGGTGCTCGCGAACCAGGCGGCCAGGTCGTCACCGGTCAGGAGGGAGGGCCCGAGGATCGAGGGCGACAGGGGCTGCGCCGGTTGGCTCGCGGCGGCGTCGACCGCACCCGGGAGGGGCTGCCCGGCTGGCTTCGCGGCGGCGGTTTGCGATGCGGCACCGCCGGGTGGCGCAGTTCCGTCCACGGATGGCAGGCCCAGCAGCCCGATCTGCGCGGCGACGCCTGGAACGGTCGCCGCCTTGGTGAGCACCGCGAGGGCGGCCTGGCTGTCCTGCAGGGCGGTCTGCGCGGTGGCCACGTTCGCCTGCGCCTGGTTCACTCCGTTGGTCGCCTGCTGTGTCGCTTGCTTGGCCTGGTCGAGCGCGCGGTGGGTGTGGGTCACCTCGCTGCGGATGCGCTGCGCGACGAGGCGCAGCATTTCCTGGGCGTCGCTGGCGTCGGTGCCTGTCAGGCCGCCGGGGGTGTCGACGGTGCCGATCCCGCTGGCTCCCACGCCTTGAGGTCCAGCGGCGGGAGTGGCGTATCCGAGACCGATGTAGGCGGCGATCGCGAGGTGCTCCAGCCGCTGGTTGGCGGTTTCCACGCGCCGGGAGGCCGAGGCCTGGGCTGTCTGCGCGGAGGTGAGAACCGATTGCGCCGACTGCAATCCGGCGACCGCGGCGGTGACGGCTTGCTGCTTGGCGGTGACGTCGTTGACGGCCTGGGGGTATTCGCTGATTGCAGTCAGCTGCGTCATGTCGGCGTCGACTGCTGTGAGGATCGGGTCCGGACTCGGTGGGGGCGGGGGCGGGGTGCCGGGCTTGGGTGGTGCCGTGGTCGGGGGGCCGCCGGTCGGCACGTTCGGCACGCCGCCGCCCGAACCGCTGGGCGAGGTCGTCGTGGGCCCCGACCCGCCGCCCGACCCGGGAGGGGCGGTCGTCGGCGGGGTGGTAGTCGTCGTGCTGCCGACGCCCGGCAGCGTCGGCGGCGGGGTGGTGGTGGCCGTGGTGCCGCCGGAGGTCCCGTCGCCTGCGATCCCCGGCGAGGCCCAGCCAGCGGTTGGCGCGGCCAGAGCCGCGACGGTCGCGCCCGCGGCCACTCCCACGAGGACTCCTCCGAAGGGGAGAATCCCCGTGACCGCCAGCAGGGCCGCCGCACGCCGGCCGGGATGGCCCGAAGGGCCTGATCGCCTTTTCAAAACCAACCTTTGAGGATTCGACAGGGGCACGGCTATGCCTGCCCAGGTTCCGCCCGCTGCGAAAAGCTATCAAATATGACGGTGGGGTAGGCAGCGGGACCGGCCAGCGGTAGATCCCACCTGTCAGGTGTGCAGGCCGCACTCCGTCTTGTCCTGGCCGGCCCAACGCCCGGAGCGCTTGTGCTCGCCGTCCCCGACCGGCTTGGTGCAGGGCATGCACCCGATGGACGGGTAGCCCCGGTCGCGCAGCGGGTTGTGAGGGACTCCGTGGTCGGCGATGTACCCATCCACATCTAGATCGGTCCACGCGGCGATCGGGTTGACCTTCACCAAGCCCCTCAGATCGCGGGCGACGATGGGGGCGCTAGCCCGGGTCGGCGCTTCTGCCCTGCGGAGCCCGCTCATCCATGCCAGCTTGCCGGCGAGCGCGCGGTCGAGCTGCTCCACCTTCGAGCTCGAGCAGCAGTTGGCCGGGTCCTTCTTCCACAGCTCGACCGGCTGGGGAGCGACGGTGAGCACCCGCAGGTTGAGCCCGTAGTGGCGCCGGACGTTCTCGACGGTCTCGAGCGTCTCGGGGAAGTGATAGCCGGTGTCGATGAACACCACTTCGATCGAGGGCTCGACCTTGACCGCCAGGTCGATGAGCACCGCGTCGGTCATCGACGCCGAAAGGCACATGAACGGGTGGAACTGCTCGACGGCCCACTCGATCACCGCCTGCGCCGGCGCCGTCTCGAACTCCCGGTTCAAAGACGCGAGCTCTGCATGGCTGAACGCCGGCGCGTGGAGATGGGTCCCGGTGCCGACCAGGGTGCTCACGCCTAGTGCCTTCCCGCCCGGTAGCCGTCCGCCCGGTACCCGCCCTCCAGGGGTCTGACCGTCAGCCCGCCGCGCACTCGCCCTCACCGACTTCTGCCACGTAGGGGCCGGTCTCGCCGAAGTCGATGTAGTAGTCGGGCCGCTCCTCGGGATCAGGCCACTCGTCGAGATCCTTGAGCTCGGTGGCGAGGACCTTGGCGCCGCCGACTCGTTGCATCCACTCGGCGAACGGCTCGCCCGCGTCCCTCTCCTCGGCAAAACGACCCACCAGCCGCACCGTCGCCTCCGCGGCAGCCTTCGCCGGCAGTCGCAGGGCGCGCTGGGCGAACTGGACCTCCGTGTTGCTCAGGTGGCCGCCGAGCAGCAGCTGGTAACCCGGGGCCTGCCGGCCGTTCGCACGGCGCTCCGCTCCATGGAAGCCGATGTCCGCGACGTGGTGCTGCCCGCAGCTGTTGGTGCAACCGGAGATGTTGATGCGGATCCCGCCGACGTCGGCCAGTCCCGCTTCTTCCAGGGCGCGCCCGATGTCCTCGGCGAGACCCCGGCTCTGAGTCACGGCGAGGTTGCAGGTGTCGGCGCCGGGGCAGGAGACGACGTCACGGGCGAGCTCGGCACCCGGTTGAGCCATTCCGATCTCGTCGAGGCGCCGGTACAGGTCCTGCAGCTGTTCCGAGGACAGACCGCGGAAGACGAGGTTCTGCCGGTTGGTGGTGCGCACGGTCACGCCGAAGTCGCGCACGATCGACGCGAGCGCCCGGAACTGGTCGGATGTGATGTCCCCGAGGCGGGCGTAAGCGATCGCGGACACCGTGCCCTTGGCCACGCCCACGACGACGTTGGTCGACTCCCAGCGGGTGTAAGGATCTGCCTTCGGGCTGACCCGCAACATGACGGGAACTCCCATGGGGGTCGGCTGCACCGCGGTCGACACGCCGGCCGGCTCGTCGCCGAGCTCCTGCACGAGCTCGGGGATCCCGCCGGGCCAGCTCGACGAGGCGAGCAGCAGCTGGCGCTCGCGGAGGACCCGCCGGCGGAGCTCTTCGATGCCGAGCTCGTCGACGACCCACTTCAGGCGGGCGCGCAGCTTGTTGTAGCGGTTGCCGAAGTGGTCGAACGTCCGCAGCACCGCCTCGATCGTCGGCAGCAGGTCCTCGCGGGCGGTGAACTCTTCGAGAGCCTGCGCGGGGTGCGGGTTGGCGCCGAGACCGCCGGCGATGAACACCCGGAAACCCGGCTCGAGCGTTCCGTCTGAGCGCGGCCGGGAGACCGCAACGACGCCCACGTCGTTGAACATCGCCTGACCGCAGTCGGTCACGCAACCGGAGAAGTTGATCTTGAACTTGCGCGGCAACCGCTGCGCGTACGGATGGTGGAGGAAGTAGCGGAACGTCGCCTCCGCCCAAGGGCTGATGTCGAGCACCTCGAACGGGCAGGCGCCGGCGAGGTGGCAGCCCATGACGTTGCGGACGGTGTCTCCGCACGCCTCACGCGTCGTCAGGCCGGCCTGCGCCAGCTCCTCGAGCAGGTCCGGGACCGTCTCCAGCTGCACGAAGTGGAACTGGATGTTCTGCCGGGTGGTGATGTGGCCCCACCCACGGCTGTAGCGGTCCGCGACGGAGCCGAGCAGCTCGAGCTGCTCCGGCGAGACGTTCCCGTAGGGGAGCTTCACCCGGACCATCTGGTTGTGGCCCTGCTGGCGCTGGCCGTAAATGCCGTTGTTGAGCCGGAAGACCCGGAAGGAGTCCTCGTCAACCCGGTCCGCCAGGTGGTCGGCCAACAGGCGCCTGAACTTGGCGATGTCCGCCGCGAGCTCGGGATCGATCTCTCTGGTCTCGGTCTCCACGGGGCCAGTCAAGCAAAGCTGACTGTGTTTATCAACTTTTAAGGGTTTTGCTGGTGTGGGCTAGCGCCGCAACAGGTCCGCTACCTGAAAGGCCAGGTCGAGCGACTGGCTCCCGTTGAGGCGGGGGTCGCAGGTAGTCGTGTAGCGCAGCTCCAGATGGTTCTCGAGGATCTCCTCGGTCCCGCCGAGGCACTCCGTCACGTCGTCGCCGGTGAGCTCGACGTGGACCCCGCCCGGCCAAACCCCCTCCTGGCGGCACACCCCGAAGAACTCCCGGATCTCGGCGAGGACATGGTCGAAATGCCGGGTTTTGCGCCCTCCCGGGCTCGTGTAGGTGTTGCCGTGCATCGGGTCGCACGCCCAGACCACCGGATGGCCCGCTTCGCGGACGGCCTCGAGCAGCGCCGGCAGTGCGCCTTCGACCCGTCCCGCGCCCATCCGGGTGATCAGCGTCAGGCGGCCCGGCACCCGGTCGGGGTCCAACGCCCGGCAGACCGCGACGACCTCTTCGGGCGTTGCGGCCGGACCGATCTTCGCCCCCAACGGGTTCGACAGGCCGCGCAGGAACTCGATGTGCGCCCCGTCGGCCTGCCTGGTGCGCTCACCGACCCACAGCAGGTGTGCGGACGTGTCGTACCAGTCCCCGGTCAACGAGTCCCGCCTCGTCATCGCCTCCTCGTACCCGAGCACGAGCGCTTCGTGGCTGGTCCAGAACTCCACCTGCTGCAGGGTCGTCTCGCCGCCCAGGTTGATGCCGCACGCGCGCATGAACCGCAACGCACGCTCGATCTCGGCGGCCAGCTCCTCGTACTGCTGACCGCCGGTGCTGCGGGCGACGAACTGCTGGTTCCACGTGTGCACCTGCGACAGATCCGCGAAACCGCCCTTCGTGAACGCCCGCAGCAGGTTCAACGTCGACGCGGACTGGTGGTAGGCGGTCAGCATCCGGGTCGGGTCGGGGACGCGGGCGTCCTCGGTGGGGGCGTCGTCGTTGACGATGTGGCCCCGGAAGCTCGGCAGCTCCCGCCCGTCGACGACCTCGGTCGGGGAGGTGCGGGGCTTGGCGAACTGGCCGGCGATCCGGCCGAGTTTCACCACCGGCACGCCGGCGCCGTAGGTGAGGACGACAGCCATCTGGAGGATCACTTTGAGCTTGTCGCGGATGCTGTCGGCGGTGAAGTCGTTGAAAGACTCAGCGCAGTCCCCCGCCTGCAACAGGAAGGCCTCGCCCGCCGCGACCTCGGACAGGGCGTGCTGGAGGCTGCGGGCCTCCCCAGCGAAGACCAGGGGGGGCAGCACGGAAAGCGTCTTCAGCGTCTGCTCGAGCGCGTGCGCGTCTGGCCACTCCGGCTGCTGTTCGGCATGAAAGTCACGCCAACTTGTCGGCGACCAGGTCTCCTTCACAGAGAACCAGGGTGGCTGAAACCGGGCCCGAGAGCAAAGCAGATCACCTAACGTCGGCAACCGCATGGGCGAGCGGATCGGGATATTCGGTGGCACTTTCGACCCGATCCACGTTGGCCACCTCGTAGCGGCCATCAACGCCAAGCATGCGCTGGGTCTCGACCGCGTGGTGCTCATGGTCGCCAACGTCCCCTGGCAGAAGGCCGAGTCCCGCGCGGTGAGCACCGCAAGTGACCGGCTCGCGTTGGTGGCGGCCGCCGTCGGCGACGTTCCCGGGCTCGAAGCAGGCCGCATGGAGATCGAGCGCGGCGGGGAGTCTTTTACGGCGGACACCCTTGCGCAATGGCACGAGGAGAACCCCGCAGACGAGCTGTTCCTCATAGTCGGGTGGGATGTCGCCGGTGAGCTCGCCACCTGGGAGCGCGGTGACCAGATCCGCCGGCTGTCGACACTGGTGATCGTGAACCGGCCCGGGTCGGGCCGCCCGAGGGCCCTGGAGGAGGAGGGGTGGCGGGTCGCAGAGGTGACCGTCCCGAACCTCGAGATCTCCAGCACCGACCTGCGCGCCCGTGCCGCGAACGGTCGCCCGCTCGACTATCTGATCCCCGAGGCCGCAGTCCACTGCATCAGGGAGCGGCGAATGTACGCTGGGGATAGATGACGACGGTCCGCACGCCTCGTGCCGCTGCCCGTACGGCCGCGGTCGCCGGCGCAGGCCGGGGCTTGGCGGCTGGCGGCGAGCTCCCGGACACCCTGATGGTTCTTCCGGGTTCGCTCCGGCAGACCGACGTGGTGGATGTCCGTGAGACCCCGCCGGGCGACAGGCTCCGCCGCTTGCAGCGGCGCAGGCGGTTGGTGAGGGAGCAGATCCTGGTGGTGATGTTCCTGCTCGCCGTGCTGGCGATCACGGTCGGCGTGCTGGCCATGCAGTGGCTCGGCAATGGCAGCGTCACGTCGGGGTCTGCGGCGGCGTCATCTGCAGCAATCACTCTCTCAGGAGGTCCTGCGTGAAGAAGTTGGCGGGCACGCTGCGGTGACAGCAGCACCACGTGACCCGGAAACCCTCGACCAGGTGCAGGAGGACTGCTCGGTCGCCGCTCGGGCCGCGTGGTCCAAAGGTGGTGGCGACACGGTAATTCTCGCGGTCGGCAAAGTCCTTGCGATCACCGACGCGTTCGTGATCACCAGCGGCAACAACCCGAGGATGGTGCGCACCATCGCAGAGGAAGTCGAGGCGAAGGTGAAAGCGGCCAGTGCTCGCTCGCCGCGTTCAGTCGAAGGACTCGACGATGCGCGGTGGGTGTTGATGGACTACGGGGACTTCGTTGTCCATATCTTCCTGGACGAAGCGCGTGACTTCTACCAGTTCGATCGCCTCTGGGGCGACGCAGAGCGATGGGCATGGGACGGAGGCTCCGAGGCGGCAGCCTCTGCCCGCCTGGCCGCCGGCGAGTAACCCGCCGTACCAGGCCCGTCAGTGCGGCCAGAGGAGCTGGTTGGAGCCGGCTGCCCCGCCCTCGGAGACGAGAGCCTCCACCTCGACGAACACATCCTTGGCTGCTTCGTGCCGGTACCCGGCCTCGATGACGCCGACCGTGACGGTCACCACCCCGAGCGGGTTCGAGCAGTCCACGATGCCGGCGTTCTCGACGCGAGACCGGAACCGTTCGCCGGCGGCGACCGCCTGCTTTAGGTCCGAGCCCGCCAGCAAGACAGCGAGCCTGTTCTGGTCGCAGCAGTAGGCGCGGTCTCCCTGCCGGACGCTCGCCTTGAACACCTCGGCCACCGCAAGGAGCCTCGCGTCGTTGTCTTCCGGCGTCGCACTGTCGCCGCTGTCCCCGTGGTCGATTTGTCCCAGCAGTATTGAGTAGGGCTGATCCGAGCGGCGCCGGCGGGCGTTGAGCTGCAAGTGATCGAGTTCGAATGCGGCCGCGTTCGCAAGCCCGGTGTGCACGTCGATGAGCACCGAGTGAGCGAGTAGGTCGTTCTCCATGCGCAGGTCGTCGATCTCGGACCTGAGATCGCCGACCTCGCCGCTGAGCGCCTCGACCGCTTTGAGCGCCGCTTTCAGTTCGGCAGCGCGCCACCGGCCGGGTAGAGGAATCCGAACCCTGAAGCTCATGGCTGCCACTCCACACCGCCGCGTCCCAACCGCCACGGGCCTGCCCGCCCTGTTCTCATATGACTGCTATCGGAGGACCCGGCAGGAAGGTTGAGACATACGTGATATGCCTGTTTGGTACAGAACATCTCAAACCGGTACCGTTCTGTGCCGCCGGGCGCACCGGCCCGGCGATACGACCCTGGAGGTTCGATGATCCGGAAGGCACTGATCGCCGCGGGGATCCTCTCCTTGTCCCTTGGAGGATTCGTCCCGGCGATGGCGAGCAGCTCGGGCTCAGGAAACCCTGGCCCCAATGGCCACAACAACAACGGGCTCTGCGAAGCAGCGGGCAGCGGCAGCGCCCAAGGCCAAGCTGAGAAGCAGGCGAACGGCGTCGCCTTCCAGGCACTCGCCGCCGCCGGCGAGGCCATGGAGAGCTCCAGCCAGCAGACGCAGGAATCCTTGAACGGCACGGAAGGCACGGCCTCCGACACCTCGCAGGACATCCAGACCTTCTGCGGGAGTTCGTTCGGCTGAACCAGGCCTTTACAACCCAGACGTGAATCCGAACCCCCGCCTGCTGAAGGCGGGGGTTCGATCGCGATATACCGTGACCGCGGATGAACCGCTGGTTCGCACAGTTCGGCCCGGCACTGCGCCAGTCAGCGGGCCAGGTGTTTTCGTCGGCGCGTGGTTACCAGCGCCGGTGGGCCGGGCTGGATTTGCTGGCGGGACTGACGCTCCTGGTCATAGCCGTCCCCGAGCAGCTCGCCACGTCGAGGCTCGCGGGGATGCCGCCGATCACCGGTTACTACGCGTTCATCGCCGGCGCGCTCCTGTTCGCTGCGCTCGGATCCAACCCGCAGATGTCGGTGGGCGCCGACTCCACGATCGCGCCGCTGTTCGCGGTCGGGATCGGTCACCTCGCCGCGACGGGTTCACCCCGCTACATAGCACTTGTCGGCTTGCTCGCTGTCAGCGTCGGTGCAATCGTCGCCCTCGTCGGGCTCTTGCGCCTCGGCTGGATCGCCGAGTTCCTCTCCGAACCGATCATCACGGGGTTCCTCGCGGGGGTCGCGGTCATCATCGTCATCCACCAGCTGCCGGACTTCCTCGGCATCCCGGCGGCGAAGGGCGGCAACCTGCACCGCATCTACGAGATCGTCCACCACCTCGGTGCAACGAACGGATGGACGCTCGGCATCGGCGCTGCCGTGCTGGCCATCGTGATCGTGGTCGACCGGATCGACCGGCGGTTGCCGGGTGCCCTCGTCGGGCTG
>Ga0307372_10009516_pt1 | contig 13373 bp, 10 predicted proteins | sample OX1MG_FD_202533 | JGI IMG/M metagenome (GOLD analysis project Ga0307372, IMG submission 202533) | Soil microbial communities from Risofladan, Vaasa, Finland - OX-1 | ecosystem: Environmental > Terrestrial > Soil > Coastal area > Acid sulfate soil | place: Finland: Risofladan, Vaasa | collected...
GTGCCGGAACTCGAACCTGGCAGCCCGGGGAACCCACTGGAACTCACCGATCCGCGTGCGCTACGCGCGCTGACGCGCTCAGCCCGAATTGCGATCGCACGGCACTTAGCCTTACGGCTGGACCGGCTGGACCGGCAGGAACGGCCGCCGCGGTCCCGCCGAGTCCAGGTGATCGCGAACTTCACCCCTGGGTTCCCCCCGGGACAGCGCGGACCCAACCGGCCCAACCCAGGCGGCCTGGCCGCGACCGACACCCCATCCGGCCAGCATTAGCGGCCGCTAGCCGAGCCGCGGCCCGCACAAACCTCTAGCTAGCACGAGCTGCGGCCAGCACCAGCTGCGGCCAGCACAGGCTGCGGCCTAAACAAGCTGCTGCCAAAACAAGTCAGCACAGACTCCGACCAGCACAGACTCCGACCGGCACAAGCTCCGGTTAACCGAAGCCGAGACAACTCGCAGGACCCCCGAGGACAAGGAGCGCACACGTGCGTGCACGACGATCGGCATGTCAACGCCTGTTAGGCCGGATGGCCACCGCAACGCATAACGGTCCGCTCGCGGTCAGGGATTTCCGGCTGCTCAGCATCGGTCAGCTCACCTCGACGGTCGGTGACTACTGTTACGCTGTCGCGTTGCCCTGGTTGGTCTTATCGACGCACGGCGGCCCCGCGCTGCTCGGCGCCGTCCTCGCCTGCTACGGGATCCCGCGCACCGTCTTAATACCAGCAGGCGGCGTGCTCGCAGACAAGTTCGGCCCGCGGACGGTCATGCTGGCCTCAGATGCCATCCGCTGCGGCCTGGCCGGGTGGCTCGCGATCCTGGCAACCCGGCACTCCCACTCGCTGGTCCTGCTCGGCCCGGTAGCCGCGCTGCTCGGCGCCGGAGCCGGCGCGTTCATCCCGGCCTCCTACTCGATCATGCCGACCATCCTGCGACCCGAAGAGCTTCCCGCAGGTAACTCGCTGTCCACCGCGATGGTTCAGCTCGGCTCGCTGACAGGCCCGGTACTCGGCGGCATCCTCGTCGCCGCCGCCGGTCCCGCGCCTGCCCTGGCGGTCGACGCGGTATCCTTCGCCGTCTCGGCGATCGGATTAGCCCTGATCGGGTCACCCAACTTGGCCACGGCGATAGCCCGCGGCGCTAGCGCCGCTGGCTCAGCCGCGCCGGCCAGGCCGGACCTCACCCCTGGTCCGGTCGGCGGGCACTCGGCGATCGCGCCTGGCGAACTGACCACGACCCACCAAGACAGTCAGAACGACGCGCTGAAGTTGTGGCCGTTCCTGCGCCAGGCCCGCCTGCTCCAGGCCATCGTCCTGGTGGCAGTGGTCGCCAATATCACTACGGGCGGCACCTTCGAAGTCGCGCTTCCCGCTCTGGCTCACCAGCGATACGGCGCGTCAGGATACGGGGCGCTGATCGCATGCTTCGGCGGCGGCATGCTCGTCGGAACGCTCGCGGCGAGCCGGGGCGACAAGCTGCAGCGTCCGGCCGTGGTCGCGCTCAACGCTTTCCTTGTCGAGGCAGCGCTGACCTGCCTCGTGCCGTTCGCCGGATTAGCGGGCGCCGGCTTGGTCCTCGCGCTCTTCGGGATGTGCAATGGCTTCGGCAACATCGTCGTGATCACTTTGATCCAGCAGTGGGCTCCCAGCCAGTTGCTCGGCCGGGTGATGAGCCTGGTGATGCTGGCGGGCCTGGGCATCTTCCCTGCGTCGGTCGCGATCGCCGGCGTCCTGGTCCGGCAGTTGGGACCGACCCCGTTCTTCCCCGCGGCAGGACTCTTCCTGGCGATCGCGATCTTAGGCGGGCTCGCGGCGCAAGAGGTCCGTGACCTCGGGGCGGCAGCGCCCGCTCCCGCTCAGGCCGCGGAGCTCGTCAGGTAGGTCGCCCAGTGCGGGTCGCCGTCCCTGGCGGCTCCGATCAGCCGCCAGTGCAGGCCGCGCGGCGCGAGCGGATCGTGGCGCAACGTCCAGCCAAGTTCTTCGATCAGCCGGTCAGCCTTCCTATGGTTGCACCGAGTGCAGGAGGCGACGCAATTTTCCCACGCATGCGCCCCGCCCCGGCTGCGCGGTACCACGTGGTCGATCGTGTCGGCGGCGGCGCCACAGTAGGCGCACAGGTAGTCGTCTCTGCGCATCAGGGCGGCTCGAGTCAGCGGCACCCGATTACGATGCGGCACCCGGACATACCGTCGGAGCCTGATGACCGAAGGCGCCGCCAGCTTGACCGAGGCCGAGTGCAACACCAGCCCGGAGGCTTCGTTGTGCAAAATCTCGGCCTTGTCGGCGAGTACGAGACCGACTGCCCGGTGCAGGCCGACGGTGGTCAGCGGCTCATACGTGATGTTGAGCAGCAATACCCTGCGCAAGAACACCTCCCAGGCTGGATGGCTCGCTGGCTGCGAGGCACCCGTGACCAGTGTGACCGTGCGACAGCCGCATCGCCAACACCTAATTGCCGCCCAGCCGGGTACCGGGTGCTGACCAGCCGCTAAATAGCCGGTGTCGTGCCAGGTCAGGCCGCTAGTCGGGCGGCGTGTCGCGCGGCGCGCGAAAAGGGTCGACCCTCGGCTAACCGCCCTGTCGAACTCGCGTGGCTCGGCTGCGCGAACCGGTCACGCACTTGCGTACGCTGGAGTGCGCCATGGAAAGCACGACACAGCAGACTGCACCCGGACAGAGTTTCTACGACGCTGTCGGGGGCGAGCAGACCTTCACTCGACTGGTCGAGCGGTTCTACGCCGAGGTCGAGTCCGATCCGCAGTTGCGTGCGGTCTACCCGAGCAAGGACCTCGGTCCTGCCAAAGAGCACCTTCGGCTGTTCCTGATGCAGTACTGGGGCGGCCCTGGCACGTACAGCGAGCGGCGCGGCCATCCCCGGCTGCGGATGCGGCACGTGCACTTCGCCATCGGCGAGGCAGAACGCGACGCGTGGCTGCGGCATATGCGCACGGCGATGGACGAGCTTGCGCTCGACGCCGAGCACGACGACGCACTCTGGAGCTATCTGGTAATGGCAGCGCACAGCCTGGTGAACGAGGCGCCGCCGTCCGGCCCGCCGGCTGGCGAGACCCGGCCCGACCTCGGCCTGTCCCCGGCCTAGTCCCCTCCGCTATCACCGCCCACCGCACTCGGGTCTCCATGATCGTGGACGTCAGTCAGTCGCAGCGTCTGAGAATCGACCGCGATCATGAAATTCTGGCTAGCCGTTGCCGAAGACCCGTTCGGGGGCGATCAGGACGGCCGCGCGGCGGTCCTGCGCCATCACCCGGTCGTAGGTCTCAAAGTCCTCGTGCGTCCCGCCGGCAGCGGTGAAGATCTCGCGCAGCAACAGCCTGAACCGCTCGGGACCAATGCCCTCCACCGGGTCGTCCGGGCCGACGAGCTCAGCCGGCCCCTCGACACCTGCCCACTGCCAGCCAGCGCGCAACACCACCGACGCCCGCGGCCGAGCACGCAGATGAGCGAGCTTGTGCGCGCTGCCGTGGATGACCGCACCGGCGACTCTCGCCCCGGTCAGCGGATGATCGAGCACGCCGACGTTGACCACGGACGGCCGCATCCGGCTATCCGGGCCGATCACGGTCAGTACAGCCAGGCCGTGGTCCCTGGGCACCAGAGCCTCGAACTCGGCCAGGTCAGCCATCCGTTCCTCCTCAGTCCGTTCCTCCCCAGTGCTACATCTGCACGCGCTTGCCCGGGGAGTCATAGAGCGGCCGCAGCGACGTGACCGCGGGGTAGACCGCGTCGCCGATCTTGACCGTCCAGTCACCACCGTCGAGGTACTTCTGGTCGATCGGCTCGTCCGCGTCGATCATCGCCAGCCCGACCGCGCCGCCGAGCGTGAACCCGTATGAAGCAGAACGGATATACCCCGCTGGCCGCCCGTTACGACGGACGATCTCGGCGTGGAACAGCAGCGGCTCCGGATCGGTCAGCAGCACCTGGACCAGGCGGCGGCGCAGCGGACCCTGCTTCTTCTGCGCGAGCACGGCATCCCGGCCGACGAAGCCTCCTGGCTTGTCGAGTGCGACCGCGAAGCCGAGCCCGGCTTCCAGCACCGAATCTGTGTTGTCGATGTCGTGACCGTAATCCCGGTAGGCCTTCTCCATCCGCAGGCTGGACAGCGCCTTCAGGCCCGCGTGCCGCAGGCCGAGCGGGTGCCCGGCCGCGACGAGGCGGTCGTAGACGGCTACGGCCTGCTCGGCCGGGATATGCAGCTCGTAGCCGAGTTCACCGAGGTAGGTAATCCTGATGCAGAGCACGCGGGCGTACCCGATGTCGACGTACCTGGCTGCGCGGAACCCGAACGCCTCGTTGGACATGTCCGTGCTCGTGACCGCCGCGATCAGCTCGCGCGAGCGCGGTCCCTGCACGTTGATCTGGGCGTACCCCGAGGTCACGTCCGTCACGAAGGCGTGCGCGTCGCCGAAGTGGCGGCGCATCCAGGTATGCGCGTGCCGGTGAGCGGTATCAGAGGCCACTACGAAGAACTCGTCGTCGTCCAGCTTGGTCACCGTCAGGTCGGCTTCGAGCTTGCCGCGCTCGTTCAGCCACTGGGTATAGGTGATCCGCCCGGACCGCGCCGCGACCTGGTTGGCCGAGATCCGCTCCAGTTCGCGGCCGGCATCCCTGCCCTGGACCAGGAACTTCGCCATGAACGACATATCCATCACGATGACGCCGTTCCTGGTGGCGTCGTGTTCGGCCGCCCAGTAACCGAACCAGTGCGGACGGCCCCAGGACAGCTCGCCGACTTCCGGCTCGACGCCTTCCGGCGCGTACCAGTCGGCCCCCTCCCAGCCGCTGACATCGCGGAAGCAGGCTCGTCGCGCGGCGAGCCGCTCGTGCAGCGGGGACAGCCGCGCACCGCGTGCCGTCCGCACCGGCCGGTTCGGGTAGTGAGTCGCGTAGACCAGGCCGAGCGACTCGACCGTCCTGGTCGCCCGGTACTCCGGGCTGGCCTGGTAGGGATGCAGCCGGTCGATGTTCATCCCGGTCACGTCGACGTCCGGGCTGCCGTCGGTGATCCACCGCGCGACCGTCCGGCCGATCCCGCCCCCGGTCAGGATGCCGATCGAGTTCATGCCGGCGGCCACGAAGTAGTTCTTCAGCTCGGGTGCCTCGCCGACGATCGGCAACAGGTCTGGGGTGAAGCTCTCCGGGCCGCAGAAGAACTTCCTGATCCCGACTTCGGCGGTGATCGGGATCCGCGCCATCGTGGTCTCCAGGTACGGTGCCATCCGGTCCCAGTCGGGCGGCAGCTCGCCGAAGGAGAAGTCCGCCGGGATGCCGTCCACCCGCCACGGCGCGCAGACCGGCTCGAACATGCCGAGCATCAGACCGCCGCCCTCTTCCCGGTAATAGCCGTAGGAGGCCGGGTCTTCCAGCACCGGCCAGGAACTGTCCACTTCCGCGATCGGCTCGGTGAGCAGGTAATAGTGCTCGGCGGCCTGCAGCGGAATGGCGACCCCGGCAAGCTCGCCGAGCTGGCGTGCCCACATGCCCGCGCAGTTGACCACGTACTCGGCTTCGACGTCGCCCTGCGGTGTGCGCACTCCGGTGACCGCACCACGCGCGCGCAGGAAACCGGTGACCGGGACGCCCTCGATGATCCGCACGCCCCGCATCCGCGCACCCTTGGCCAGGGACATGGTGACGTCCACCGGGTTCACCCGGCCGTCCGCCGGGATGTAGAAGCCGGCCAGCACGTCGCCGGTCCTGGCCAGCGGCCATAGCTCGGCGACTTCGCGAGGCGAGATCTCGTGCACCTCAACGCCCAGGTACCGGTTGAAGGCGGCGACCCGCCGGTACTCCGCCAGCCTGCCCGGCTCGATCGCCAGCTCGATCAGGCCGCACTGCTTCAGCCCGGTGGCCAGCCCGGTCTCGGCTTCGAGCCTGGAGTACAGGTCACGGGTGTACTGGCGCAGCTCGGTGGAGGTCTGCGAGGTGGAGCCGAACGTGGCCATCAGGCCGGCCGCGTGCCAGGTCGTACCCGAGGTGAGCCGGTCCCGCTCCAGCAGCAGGACGTCCGTCCAGCCCATCAGCGCCAGGTGATAGGCGACCGAGGTGCCGATGATCCCGCCGCCGACTACGACCACCCGGGCACGGAACGGCAGCTCGCGCTGCTCACCCACGGCGCCGACCGGGCCAGCCTGCTCACTCTCTGTCTGCGAACGGCCTGCGATGCTCATCTGCGGTGCGCTCCGTATCCGCCCGGCTGCTGCGGTGGCCGGGCCGAGCCATGAGCATATGCCAGCATTCGCCCAATATGGCGCCTACGGCTACCGAGCCGGACTCAGGTCCCTCGGCAGCCGACCTGCGGTCTGCGCCCGGACAGCCTGACTGCGGTGCCCCTGGCCGGTGACCTCGGCGCGCAGGGTGACTCCGTTGACCGCGACGTCCATGGCATGCTCCCGGCTGCCAGCGTCAGCCGCGCGTGAGCTTGCGGTAGGTGACCCGGTGCGGCCTTGCTGCCTCGGCACCGAGCCGGTCGATCTTGTTCTTCTCGTACGACTCGAAGTTCCCCTCGAACCAGAACCAGCTCGACCCGCCTTCCCAGGCCAGGATGTGGGTGGCGATCCGGTCGAGGAACCAGCGGTCGTGGCTGGTGATCACCGCGCAGCCGGGAAATTCGAGCAGCGCGTTCTCCAGCGACGAGAGCGTCTCCACGTCCAGATCGTTGGTCGGCTCGTCGAGCAGCAGCAGGTTGCCACCCTGCTTGAGGGTGAGCGCGAGGTTGACCCGGTTGCGCTCGCCGCCGCTCATGACCCCGGCCAGTTTCTGCTGGTCGCCGCCTTTGAAACCGAACGCCGCGACATAGGCACGGCTCGGGATCTCGGACTTACCCGCCTTGATGAAGGACTCGCCGTCGGAGATCACCTCCCAGACGTTCTTGTCCGGGTCGATCCGGCCTCTGGCCTGGTCCACATAGGCGATCCGCACGGTCTCGCCGACCTTGATCGAGCCAGAGTCGGGCTCTTCCTCGCCAATGATCATCTTGAACAGGGTGGTCTTGCCGACCCCGTTGGGTCCGATGACGCCGACGATACCGTTCGGCGGCAGGCTGAAGCTGAGGTCATCGATCAGCATTCGGTCGTCGAAACCCTTGGACAGGCCGTTCACCTCGACGACGACACCGCCGAGCCGCGGACCTGGCGGGATCTGGATCTCCTCGAAGTCCAGCTTCCTGTTCTGGTCGGCCTCGGCGGCCATCTCCTCGTACCGCTGCAGCCTGGACCGGCTCTTAGCCTGGCGCGCGCGCGGGCTTGACCGCACCCACTCAAGCTCCTCCTCCAGGCGCTTGCGTTTCTTCACGTCCTTCTGGCCCTCGACCTTGAGCCGGGAGGCCTTGGTCTCCAGGTATGTCGAGTAGTTCCCCTCGTAGGGATAAGCTCGGCCGCGGTCGAGCTCGAGTATCCAGCCGGCCACGTTGTCGAGGAAATACCTGTCGTGCGTCACGGCGACGACAGTTCCCGGGTACTTCTCCAGGTGCTGCTCGAGCCAGAGCACGCTCTCGGCATCGAGATGGTTGGTCGGCTCGTCGAGCAGCAGCAGGTCGGGCTGGGCGAGCAACAGGCCGCACAGCGCTACCCGGCGCTTCTCACCGCCGGAGAGCACGTTGACGTCCGAGTCGGGCGGCGGGCAGCGCAGCGCGTCCATCGCCTGCTCGAGCTGGCTCTCCAGATCCCAGGCGTTCTTGTGGTCGAGCTGCTCCTGAAGCTTGCCCATCTCTTCGAGCAACTCGTCGGAGTAGTCGGTCGCCATCGTCTCGGCGACCTCGTTGTACCGGTCGAGCAACTGCTTGGTCTCGGCAACGCCCTCCTCGACGTTGCCGAGCACCGTCTTGGTCTCGTCGAGCTTGGGTTCCTGGTCGAGAATCCCGACGGTGAAGCCCGGCATCAGCTTCGCCTCGCCATTGGATGGCTGCTCCGTCCCTGCCATCATCCGCAGCAGGGTCGACTTACCGGTTCCGTTAGGTCCTACAACACCGATCTTCGCGCCAGGCAGGAAGGCGAGCGTCACGTTGTCCAGGATGACTTTGTCGCCGTACGCCTTGCGCACAGCCTGCATCTGGTAGATGAACTCGGGCATGTCATAAGGGTATGGGCAGAGCGCACGAGCTTCGCACGACCGCCACCGTGTGCGCCACCTGGCGGGTCGGGACCGGACCTGACCCGGCGCGCCGACCGGACCGAGCACGGGCGCGCGACCGGACCGAGCACGGGCGCTGGGGCCGGACCGAGCACTGGCGCTGGGGCCGGACCCGACCGTGCGCCCGGTCCCCGACCGGCCCGGTCCGGTCGGACAGCCGCTAGAACGGAGTCACCACAGCGTCCTGCTCGGCGTCCCGATCAGTGTCACGACCGGGATCGCGACCGGCGTCAGTACCGGGATCGCGGTCGGTCGGCTGATCCGTGATCGCCGTCTCGTCGAAGAAGGGCTCGTCACCCAGCCCGCTGCCGTCGCTCCCGGCCACGCCCCGCACCCCAGCCAGGCCGTCCACCCCAGCCAGGCCGTCCACCTCGCTGCCACGATTCGCCTCCCCCAGCGCCTCACCCAGACCACCCGAGCCTGGGCCGCGCTCCCCGTCGTCGCCCGGTCCTGCACCTTGCGACGCGGCGAACTCCGATGCCGTCATCCCGGTCGGCGGACGTACTCGGGAGAAACTCGCCACCCCTCGGGCCAGGTCGTGGCCGACCGAACTGGCTTCTACCTCCACCGCTGTCCTCGGCACGCCTTGCTTTCCGTCGTAGGAACGCACGGAGAGCCGGCCCTTCACGATGACGGGGTCACCTTTGCGCACGCAGATGGCGACGTTGTTGGCCAGCTTCCGCCAGCAGATCACCGTGACGTACGACGTGGTCCCGTCGACCCACTCGCCAGTCACCCGGTCCTGCCAGCGCGGTGTCCAGGCGACTCGCATGGACAGGTTCATGGCTCCTGTCTTGACAGTCCTGGTGAACGGCTGGGTAGCGACGTATCCGGTCAGGCTCACCTGAGCTTCGTTCAGCATTTCGATCCTCCCGAGCTACGCGGCGGCAGCGCGCCTCTCGCGCAGGGACCGCCGCGCGGCGGCGCTTGCCGCCCGCTCTGCTGAACCAAAGATCGCGGCAATCCGGCCGGGAGCGGCAACGCGAGGGGGCTTGCTGTGGACAGTCACGGATGACCGACTACAAGTTGTGGACGAAGGCCACAGCGCCGCTCAGGCCGTGCCAATATGCCGGGCTTCCGGACCGGCCGGCTCGGACCGGCCGGCTCGTACCAGCGGCTAGTCCACCCAGGCCGCCACCGGAGCCGGAGCGGCAGCCGATGCCGGAGCTGACTCGGCGCCGTGGCAGGCGATCTTGAGTTCTTCCCGGTACCGGTCGAACTCGGACAGTTCCTGCTCCGTCGGCATGATCACCATCTCGTCGGCGACAGCGGCGATCCGGCTCCTGATATCACTGTCCACCCGGGTGTTCTCGCGTTCGGCCATCTTCCTGACCAGCGCCATGCACTCTGCCGACGTAGCGGCACCGAACCCGAGCGCGGCGGCGAGCGTCAGTCCGGCCCAGGGCAGCGCGCCGGGGCTGCTGAGCAGCCAGGGCAGTCCTGACGCCGCGTGGAACCCGCCGAACACCGTGATCGCGGCTAGCCACGCGAGGCCAACCCCGACCGCGCCGAGCAAGACTCCCTGCCACAGCCCGATCAGCCGCCACCACCACACGACGCTGTCCTCAGTCGGCAGCGCAGCGCCGATCGCCGTTCCGACCGCGGCCGGAATCTGGTCGGCCCTGGCCCTGGCCGCGGCCCTGACGGTGTCCGACCACGGATCAGGCAGCGGCTCACCGATCTGATCGCCTAGAGCGGTCAGCGCGTTGTCGATCGCCGCCTGCTGTGCGCCCGCTGGCCCGGCAGTGACCGACCGCAGGTCGTTCCAGAGCATGCCGAGCCTGACCTTGCGCATCGGGTCGCGCCCGGTCACGCGCTGCAGCAGCCACGCGATCGGCCAGCCGACAAAGTCCGCCGCACGCAGTTCTCTGGCGCTGCGCAGCGCATCGCCGACTGCCGACACCCCGGCGGCCGCGTAGAACTTCTGCACCAGGTCGTCCTTGGCTGCCGCGGGAATCGCGGCCGCTTGCAGGTCAAGGTCACCGGCATAGGGGACGAACTGCTCGGCGATGCCGTCCACGTCCGCAGCGGTCCTCGCGGTAGCCGCCCGCCTGGCAGCGACGCCGTCAGCCAGCAGCGCGCGCAGGTCGTCCAGGCCCGCTCCGGTAACCGCGGAGGTCACCAGGATCGGCACGTCGTGCAGGTCCTCGGAGTCCAGCAGCCGCCGCAGGTCGGCAACGCAGTCGTCGATCTGCGGCGGGTCGAGCACATCAGACTGGTTCAGCACCACGGCCAGCACTTCGGAGTGCCCGGCCAGCGGAACCAGGAACCGCCGGTGCACGGCGGCGTCGGCATATTTCTGCGGGTCGAGCACCCAGATCATCACGTCGGCCAGGCTCACCAGGCGGTCCACCAGGCCCGCGGCGTGACTCATCACCGAGTCATGATCGGGCAGGTCGAGCAGGACGAGCCCGGCGAGATCCGACTCCCCGGTGCCCAGCGCGCTGGCCCTGGAGTACCTGTTCCGGCCAGGGACGGCTAGCCACTCGAGCAGGGCGCCAGCGCCCGCGTCGCCCCAGATGCAGGCATGGGCGTCTTTGGTCACCGGCCGGGTGACTCCCACGGTCGAGAACTCAGCACCCGCCAGACAGTTGAACAGCGAGGACTTGCCGCTGCCGGTTCCGCCGGCCAGGACAACGACCGTGTGCCGGGAGGACAGCCGCATCCGCTCGCCCGCCCTGCCGATCACGTCCTCTGCCTTGGCCAGCAGATCCTTGCTGAATCCATCCCTGCCGCTGCGGGCGGCGCCGATCTGGATCATCCGCGCCAGCGCCATCAGCCGCGCGGACAAACCCGATGGCGGCTGGTCGGCAGCGGCCGTTCCTTCGGTGGCCTGGCGCTGCTGGCTGGCCGGAATCCTGGTCGGCAGCGGGATCTTCGCAGGCACGGCACCTTGGTTGCCGGACCTGGCCGCTTCCGCCTGCGCGGGATCGGCATTGGCGGCTTTGGCAGCACTCATCGCGCGGACTCCAGGGAATAGCTGGCCTGATAGAGATCGGCCGCCGCGGTCTCGTCTGGCGCGCCTAGCGCGTTGACGACCGCGTCGAACCTGAGCGCCTCCTCGGAGTACAGCAGGCCGATCCGCTGGTGCAGGTCCTGCCTGGCCTGACCGCCGATGTCGCGCAGCAGCCCGGCGCCGAACAGCGATGTCAGCAGCCGCTGCGGCACCGCGCTTGCTCCCTCGCTGACCACGACGTCGGCGGCGCCGTAACCAAGGACGCCGATGGTGAGCACCAGGGCAAGCGACTCCAGGTCGAAGGAGGCCACCCGTGCGATCGAGCGCCGGGTAACGTTCTCGGTCTGCACCAGGTGCAGCAGATGGTCCTGCCACGCGGACACGGCTCTGGCAGCCCGGGGCGGCAGGTCAGCCGATGACCTGGCCAGCGCCTCCACGCCGCTCGCGGGCAGGCTCCGCGCGAGCTCGGTCTGCCCGCCGGGGAACCCCCACTGAAGTTCACCCTCCCACTTCTGGAGTGAGGGATACGACATCGCACCGCTCGCGGGGTTCCCCTCCGCCTGCTCCGCTGCCGCCTGCGCCTGGGCCAGCAGCCCGGCACCCGCAGGGCTGCTGCGCCAGCGCTCGATGGCGTCCTCGGCGGCACGGTCGGCCAGCGAACTGACCAGGGCCTCGACGCTCGCGCTCAGCGCTGCCTTCAGCGCGTGTGCGCGGGCAGGCATCGCGCCGTGCCGCTTAGACCGCCTGGCCGACTTGCGGCCCTTGGGCGCCTGCAAGGTTCGCAGCAAGTCGCCGGTACCCGCGAAGTCCTGCCAGCGGGCCAGCACCTCGCCCCGGAGCAGCGACCCGTTCCTGATCGCCTCGTCGAACTCCGCGAGCCCCGCGGAGTACGCGGCTTCCGCGCCGGTGCGCAGTTCGGCGCGCAGCGCCAGTTGCTGCTCCGCCTGTGCCGCCAGCGCCGGGACTCTGGCGCTGAACGTGTCGAGCACGCCGGACATCGTCTGGGTCAGGATCGCCGTCCGGCGCTCATCGAGCCGCGCGGTTTCCTGCAGCCAGAGGCTGACCGGCGCCGAGATTTCCTGCGGCAGCCTGGCGTCTGTGACCGTCGTCTCCGGTATCACGAACCGCTGCACGTCACCGAGGCCGTTCGCCTCGAGCATCGCCTCGAAGTGGACGGTGAGCTGCTTGTTCGCGGCCGACGGGACCCTCGACAGCACGATGCCTAGCGAGGCGCCGCGGTCGCGGGCGTCCTTGAGCATCTCCCAGACGACCGCGTCGGCGTAGCGGCGGGCCGTAGTAACGAACAGCCAGAGGTCGGATGCGTCGAGGAACTGCCTGGCGAACTGGCGGTGCGCGGCCACGACCGAGTCGATGTCCGGGGTGTCAAGCAAGGCGACGCCCTGCGGCATGCCCTCGCTGGTGGCAAGCACGAGCAGGCCGTCCCGGCCGGGCATGGCCAGGCCCTGCTGCCTGACCCGGGGCAGCGTCGGCAGGAAGACGTTCTCGGCGAACCACTTGGCGTCGTCGGGATGGCAGGCGAGCACCGGGCTGTTCGTCGTGGGCCTGCGAATGCCCGTCGCGCTGACCGGCTTGCCGACGATGCTGTTCAGCAACGTGGACTTGCCCGCTCCGGTGGAGCCCACCAGCGCGATCAGCAGCGGCGCGCCAGACTGGCGCAGCCGGGGCAGCAGATAGTCGTCGATCTGGCTCACCAGTTGCTGCCGCTGAGCCCTGGCGACCTCGATACCTGGGCTGTCCAGCAGCAACTGGACCCGCAGGATGGGGTCGCGCAGCGCCAGCAACGCGGCCTCAAGCTTGCGCGCGTCCACCCTGACGTGCGGCTCGGCGCCGTCCTCCGGGGCGCTGTCCACCCCAACGTCCTGCGCAGGGGCGCCGCCCCCTACAGTTTCCTCGGCAGCCTGATCCTTCTCGTCAGCCTCCCGACCGCCGTGCCGTGCGGCCGCGGTCCCGTGCCGCGTGGCAGGAGGCGGCTGCTGCACGGGCGCCGACGACAGGCCAGCCGATGCCTGGTCGCTGGCGTCACCCCACGGAACCACCGCGGGAGCCACTTTGTGTCCCTCTTTCATGCCTCCGGGCCTCCGCTAGGCATACTGCTGGTCGAAGCACCCATCCAACCAGGTCACTACCCCAGTACCGCCATGACACGTCAGATGCTGTCACCTGACGTAATCAACGCGGCCCTGGCGCAATTGTGCGCCGCGAACGCAGGGTACCGCCGACAATGACCAAAACAAGACTGGGATGTT
>Ga0307372_10009517_pt1 | contig 13371 bp, 11 predicted proteins | sample OX1MG_FD_202533 | JGI IMG/M metagenome (GOLD analysis project Ga0307372, IMG submission 202533) | Soil microbial communities from Risofladan, Vaasa, Finland - OX-1 | ecosystem: Environmental > Terrestrial > Soil > Coastal area > Acid sulfate soil | place: Finland: Risofladan, Vaasa | collected...
GTCTCCTGGCCGTAACCCCGACCCCAGACATCCCGAAGCAAGCTGCCGTGGGTCACCACTCGGTCGGCGTGCCTGGCCAGACAGAGCACAAGGGCCAGCTCGGTGGGAGTAAGGTGAATCTCCTCGGCGCCTCGCATGACACACTGCCGGGCCAGGTCAATCGCCAGTTCACCGGCCCACACCACGGGGCTTGGGGTGGCCCCGGCGGCCAGCCGCCGCCCATGGCGCAAGGAGACGCGAACCCGCGCCAGCAGCTCGTCCATGCTGAACGGTTTGGTGAGATAATCATCGGCACCGCCGTCGAGGGCGCGCACCTTCATCTCGTCCTCGCCGCGGGCTGAGAGGACGACCACCGGAACCTCGCTCCATTCGCGGAGCCGCCGAAGCACCTCCAGGCCATCGATGCCCGGCAGCATCAGGTCCAGCAGCACCAGATCCGGGGGCCGGAGGGCGGCGGCCTCCAATGCCGCCTCACCATCCCCGGCCAGATCGACCTCATAGCCGCGGGCGGCCAGATTCGCCCGCACGAATCGACGGATGCCTTCCTCGTCATCCACTACCAGGATACGCTCGGCTCCTTCTCTCATCCGGCCTCCTCTTCCGCCGGTCGCTCTCCGGCGGGCACGACGGCGAGGGGGAGGGCCACGCGAATACTCACTCCCGTTCCCTGCCCATCAGTGATCGCGATATTCCCGCCGTGAGCTTGAATAATCGCCTGGCAGATCGCCAGCCCGAGGCCGGTACCAGGGGTTCGATGCGCCGCTTCCCCTGGGAGGCGGTAGAAGCGCTCGAACACCCGCTCGCGGTCAGCGGGGGGAATACCGGGCCCATTATCGGAGACGCCGAGCACGACCTGATCATCGTGGACGCGGAGATCGATGGTAATGGTCGACCCGGCTGGGGTGTATTTGATCGCGTTATCCAGCAGGTTCACCAACACCTGTTCCACCAGCAGATAGTCGAGGAGGACCGCCGGCGCCCCCGGATCGAGGCAGGTGCGCACCTGATGGCCGGCCAGGCGTGAGTCCATGCGCCCAAGAACCCGGCTGACGATTTCGGGCAGGTGATAAAGATGGCGGTCGGGCCGGAGCGCTCCAGCCTCCAGGCGCGAGAGGTTGAGCAGATTGCTCACCAGGGTGGTCAGGCGACCCGATTCGTCCCGAATGCTCGTCAGCAAGTCCCGCCGGGTGGATGCATCGAATCCCACGTCATCGGCCAGCAGGCTCTCCGCCGCGCCGCCGATAACGGTCAGCGGGGTCCGTAAATCGTGCGAGACGTTAGAGAGCAAGGCGGTCTTCGCCCGGTCGCTCTCGCGCAAGATCACCGCCTGGGCCGACTCCTCGGCCAGCCGCGCCCGATCGACCGCCAGAGCGGCCTGGGTGGCGAAGGTCTCAAGGAGGCGCCGCTCCTCGCTGGTTAGAGGCATGCGGGCAGGGCGGGCCAGGGTCAAAACGCCGGTGGTATGGACCTCGTTCGGCGCCCGCCCGGTGCGTAAAGGGAGCACCAGGATTGACTCGGTCGGCGCCGAGGCGGGGCCGTCATCGTGCGATGGCGAGAGCGAGAGCCCAACCACCTCATCTCGCTCATGCGCCCAGCCGGCCACCGCCAGAAGATGGCGCTCTTCCTCCGAGCCGGATTGGACCAGGGGCATGCCCGCGTGGGCCCGTGTCTGAAGGACGCCGGCGCCATTGGGGAGGAGAATCGCGCAGGAAAGGAGGCTGAAAGCCGCGGTCAATCGTTCGACCAGGGCATTCAGCATCGTGTCAAGGTCGCCGGCGAGAAAGACGCTGCTCAGATCGTAGAGCAAGGCAGTGGTGGCCGCGCGTCGCGCCACCTCCTCGGTTCGCGCTCGTGCCCGGGCCGCCAATTCCGCCGCCAGCGCCCCCACGCTCAGATACAGGCCAAGGGTCAGCACGTCCTGGCCGCTTTGCACGGTCAGGGTGCCATACGGGCGGATGAAGAGGAGGTCGAAGGCGAGGGTGCAGAGGACCGAGGCCACCACTCCCGGGATCAGACCACCCACCGTGGCCCCCGCCAGCACGGGAAGAAGATAGAGAAGGGCCACGTTGGCGATACTCAAATCGGCGCGCAAGGCCAGGAGAACCACGGTCAGGAGGACGGCCAGGGCCAGGGCCAGGAGACCGCCCCGCGCGCTCCGCCGCGCCGTGGCCATGGGCAACGGGAAGCGGGCCCGTGGGCGCCTGTTCCAGGGCCGTTGTTCCGAGTCCCACCAGCGTTGTATCACCTGTAGCCATCCACCCGCCGGGAACGAAGGCCGGCCATCCTTCATGGTACGACGTTCAGCCCGCGGCCGCGGGGTGGGGGCGACGCCTTCCGCGCTTTACCAGGCGGGTACCATTTGGGGGGGACTATGCTCGGCTGCCGCCGCGACCACCACCCGATTGCGGCCGCTCTGCTTCGCCGCGTACAGGGCATGATCGGCACGCCGAATCAAAAGGGTGCGATCATGGTCACGCGAGCCGGCAACGGCCACGCCGATACTGATCGTCACCCGGATGCGGCTGGTCGGCTCGATCACGACCGCGGCCGCGGCGTCCCGGAGCCGTTCGGCGATCCGTACCGCCTCCTCGAGCGGGGTATGCCGTAACACGGCGAGAAACTCCTCGCCCCCATAGCGGCCAAGCACGTCATCGGCGCGGATGTGCCGCCGCGCCACCCGCGCGAACTCCTGTAAAACCGCGTCGCCCACCGCGTGTCCATAGGTATCGTTGACGTGCTTGAAGTGATCAACATCCATAAACAAGACCACAAGCGAGCACCCATGTACCCTGGCATGGTCAAGCTCGGCCTGGACGAGCGCATCGATCGAGCGCCGGTTATAGGTCTCGGTCAGGGCGTCGGTCGCCGCGAGTTGTCTGTTCTCCGCCGCCACCCGGTCGTTGCACATGAGCATGAAGCCTATGTTGATCAGGAGAACAATAGCGAGAACGACGACGCACATAACATCGTTCAGCGGGTTCGGTGCCAGAAGATTTTGCTCGGTTGGCCGGGTGATCGCGACCACGATCCCCCGGAGAATCATGAATCCCGCCAGCCCGGTGAAGGCGCCGCCGATCAGCCGCCGGCTGAGCGCGGGCGGGGAGATCGGGCCCGCCGGCACGGACTGGGCACAGACAATACTCGCGTAGGCCACGGCGGCGGACAAGAGCATCGTGCGGCTCGCAATGTTCACGTGCGCCCATTCAAAGAAGACAAAGGCCGCCCCTACGCCCAGCACCAGCACGTAGAGTGATGCGCTCGGTAGCTGATCGTCAAGCTCCCTGATGGCATGTGCATAGCAGGCCATGGCCATGATAATGATGGTATTCGCCCCCACAATGGAAAGGGAATCCGGGAGGGAGCCGCGGAAGCCAAGGGCGAGGAAACCCAGGACCAGGGCGCCGTCACCCAGCGCCCAGCGGCGCACGCCCTTCAACTCGGGCGGGAAGGCGCGGCCCATGAGCAGAAGGGTGCCACTGAGAACCAGCGAGCAGAGCGCGAACAGTAGGCACTCGGTTCGGATGTCCAAAAGACTCATTCCCTTTCACGCGGCAACTCGCGCCGGCGCCCGGAGGAAAAGCCTCCCTGAACAGGGTATACCGGCATGGCGCAATCACCTATCCCCTTTTTGGGATCGTCCGCCCAACCACCTTAAGAGGCGGCAATAACCTCGGCCGAGAAATCAAGCTGCACCCTATCCGCGCTTTTCGTGCGAGAGCGGCCACTATCTCCACCGTCGTGAGGCGCCCGGTGTAGAGATCCGATTCCGCCGTGATCGCGGCGTGTAGACGTTCATTGAATATGCTTTCCGCCCTGTTGGAAGCATTGAGATTCATGCGAGGCATTATGTGAGTCGTGCGTGGCCAAGACTGCCAGGTCCGTATAGAATGGGACGGAAGTGGGGACGCGGCGGTGTCTCGATAACGCGGCCGCGGCAGGTGAGCAAGATCACGGATCCGCTGGGGGGCGGCCCATATGCGGTGACATTGAGCCCCACGCACCGGTACGCCATCGTGACCACGGATGATAACTACGAGTACGCCCACCATGCGAGGAACGGCGTCTCGGCCTATGCGCTCGGGGCAGGCTGCGCTCTTCGTGGCCGAGTACGGAATGCAGTTCATCGAAGCGTGCACGTTGACCCGCGCCGGCTCGTCCGGGTGTACGGTTATCGCGCACCTGCCCAGCAACGGCGCGGCGCAAGGCCTGTCGATCTCGTAGCGCGCACATGAAGGCATGCCACGCCAAGGCCCCACTCTTTCCTGGCTCGGAAAGGGCGAGGCCATAACCGGCAACCTGCTACACTACGGGTTGCCGTGATCAGGAGAGTACAGGGCTACTGCCTATCTTCCCCGATCGTTCGGGAATGAGCGCCTCGTGCGCGGGGTGCCGCGGATAGCTGCTAAAGATAGAGGGGCCGGTCTATGCGGGCGCGGTTTGGCTGGATGTCAATGGGATGCATCCTCGCGGGTCCACTTCTCCTTATCGGCTCGTTGTCGCTCATCGTGGGACGTGGCTCGCCGGTCTCGAGCGCGACCGAGAGTATGCCGCCAGGTTTGAACAAGATTGATCATATCATCTATATCGTGAAAGAAAACCACTCCTTCGACAATTACTTCGGACGCTTCCCCGGCGCCGATGGCGCTACGGTCGGCCGCACCTCGACGGGCGCGGTTATCCCCCTGGTGGAGGCGTCCGATCAGGTCTACCCTGATGTCGCCCACGGGGCCGCCGACGCGGCGTCGGCCACGGACGGGGGTCGGATGGACAGCTTCGACAAACTGCCCGGAGCGGTCAGCCTGGGAGTGAACCATTCCTACACCACTATGTACCCACAGGACATCCCCAACTACTGGGCCTACGCGCGGCACTTTACCCTGGACGATCACTTCTTCTCCACTATAATGGGACCGACCTTCCCCAATCATCTCACCACTATCGCCGCCCAGAACGGTGGGGTGATCGGGAACCCGCAGCACTCCATGAATCACTGGGGCTGTGACGCGCCGGCTGGAACCTTCGTCCAGACCCGCGCCGTGACCGGGCAATTGGGGACCACCTTCCCTTGCTTCGATTTCACCACCCTGGCCGACCGGCTGAACGCTGCCCATGTCGGCTGGCGCTATTACGCTCCGCAAGCAGGGCAGCAGGGCTATATTTTCTCGACCTTCGACGCCATTCGGCACATCCGCAACGGACCCCAGTGGCAGACCAACGTGCTGCCCTGGACCCAGTTCCAGACCGACGTAGCTCACGGCAATCTTGCTCCGGTGACCTGGCTGGTGACCGACACAGCCGAGAGCGAGCACCCGCCCGCCAGCACCTGCCTGGGCGAGAACACCACGGTGGCGGAGATCAACGCGGTGATGCACAGCCCATTCTGGAAGAATACTGCCATTTTCGTCACCTGGGACGACTTCGGCGGCTTCTACGATCACGTCGCCCCGCCCGTCGTCAACTCCTATGGCCTGGGGCCGCGCGTGCCGACCCTGGTAATCTCCCCGTATGCCCGGCCCGGTTTCGTGGATCACGCGACCTACAATTTTACCTCGCTGCTCAAGTTGGCGGAACTGCGCTTCGGGCTGCCGGCCCTTACGGCGCTGGATGCCCAGGCGACCCCGCTGCTCGGCAGTTTCGACTTCGCGGGCCCGCCCACCGCTCCCTTCCTGCTTCAACCGCACTCCTGCCCGATCATTCCCAGCGTGCGGATCAGCGGCGCCGCTCAAGGAGGAGTCGGGGAAGCGAGCAGTAACGTGATCACTCTGCACGACGCGCCGGTGATTACCCGCATCATCACAAGCACCACTAACCTCTCCGTGACCGTCCGGACCAGCCTTGGCCTTCAGACCTATGCCATCACCCCCTCGATGCGCGTGCTTGGCCGGGGAGGGCGCTTCCTCGATCGCCTGGCCCTGCGCCGCGGCGACATTCTTCTGCGTCAGGGCACTACGGTGCAAGACGAATCGGCCGATTCCGTGACGATGAGTGGACGGGTAGCGCAGGTGGAGGTAGGGCGTCAACTTCTCGCGCTCCACGTCACCACTACCTTGTCCGGATCGGCGCGGTTGCGGATTTCGCGCCCAGGTTTCCGCAGCGAAGTGGTGTTCGTATTGCTTACTCCCCAGACGCGGGTCATGCTGCCAAAAGGCGAGAAGCTCGCGGAACTTGATTCGCGGCAAATGGTGTCGGTAACGGGGACGATCAACTGGCGTACTCACACCCTGCTGCGTCCGACCCTGCTCTCGGTAGGAGCCGAGGCGATCACTCCGCCCTGTGATGTCTTACCCGCCGCCGGCGAGCGCACCTGCGCGGATGCGACGCCAACGCCCACGCCGTAGGCGGTCCGATCGGACCGCCTACGGCGTGGGGCAGGACCACCAACGTCAACCCTGGGCCGCCGCGAGGATCTTGGCCGTGGTATGCCAGAACCTCGTCGTGCCTGGGACCGCGACCCGCTTCTCGATCAGGCCATAGGAATTGCCCGGCCTGCCGTCTTGTAGATGCCACACCACGAACAACTCGCTTGTGGTCATCCCGACCAATTCGTAGGCGCCGTCCGGGGTCAGATAGGGCACGGAGAGGTCGATCATCGCCGGTTCAGCCAGGAAGGTGACCGCGAGGCGGATCTCTGGAGTGACCGTTATTCCCTGGAAGGGATCGAGAGCGCGCACTTGTTCCACCTCCTCGATTGTCCGCACGCAGGTCGGAACCGCATACCCCAGGGCGGCCCGTAGGTGATCCTCAATCCTGGTCCGCAAGACTTTCTGGTCCGTTTCAGCACTCTCGAAGAAGAGGTTTCCGGTTTGGATGTAGGATCGCACCCGATCGAATCCCAGTTCACCGAACAGGCCCCGCACATGGTCCATCTTCACCGTATGGCCGCCAACGTTAATCCCACGCAGTAAGGCGATGTATGTCGTCCGCATTTCTCTGTTCTCTCCAAGCGTAGATCTCATGGGAAGCGTGTAGGGGCATGGGTCTCCCGACCCGCCCGCGGCCACCCGCTGGTATTCATCATGCTATCCGAACATCGGTTAGCCGCCGAACCAAGTGAGCGATCAAACCGTCCTGGATCGGGTCCGCTTGCTCTCTGATCCGACCATCACCGAGGCCGTGGAGGCGGGCCGGATCTCGATCAAGGCGGCGGGGATACCCGACCTGGCCGCTTCTAGACGAGATCGCGGCGGCCCCAGAGCCCACCTTCGCCGCCGTGCTTGCCTTGCTGGCTACCGCCGCCTTGCATCACCTCCGTTACGGGGAGGTGCGGGCATTGCTCACCTGAGTGCACCGCCGGCAGCACCTCACCTAACGCCTTTTCGGGCTGTACATCGTGAGTCACCCTTGGTAGAGTGCTCATGGACATTCATCGCCATCAGGAGGTAGGAACATGGCCGCGTACCTCATCGTCGCAATCAAGGAAATCTCGGACTCGGAGCGCTTCGCTGAATACCGCCGTCGGGTTGGCGCGACTCTCGAAGCGTACGGCGGGAAGTACGTGACGGGACGAGGCACGGTGGAGACGCTGGAGGGCAACTGGCAGCCGGTCGGACTCACGGTCGTGGAGTTCGCGAACGCGGAACGCATCCATGCCTGGTATGAGTCAGCGGCCTACCAGGAATTGACGCCGCTGCGCGAGGGTGCGGCCGTGGGTGATTTCGTGATTGTCCCTGGGGCCTAGCGCCGCATCCCCACCGCGCCCGGCTTTAGCCGGATGCCTTGCCTGGTTCAGAAACGATCGACCCGGAAGGGCGTGAGCGTCGTCTGGGGCCGCTCTCCCATGACCAGCGCCGAGACGGCCTCGGCGGTCGCCGGGGCCAGGGTGATCCCCAGCATGGCATGCCCGGCGGCGATCACCACATTATCCACTCCGGGAAGCGGCCCGATCAACGGCAGGCCGTCGGGCGTGACCGGGCGCGGGCCGCACCATTCCTCCCGCGTGGGACCAGGCCGCCACTCGCGCAGGTATGCCGCCGGAGCCCGCTTGATCGCCGCCAACCGCCGGGTCCGGACCCGGTGGTTGATCCCGGATAGCTCCATGGTGCCCAGAACCCGTACCGCCCCATTGAATGGAGAGAGGCCGACATGGGCCTCGGAGAGGCTCAGCGGGCGCCGGATCGGGCTCGCGGGATCGGCCATGGTAACGCTGTAGCCCTTTCCCGCCTCCAACGGTACGGAATGGCCGAGCTGCGCGGTCAACCGCGCGGTCCAGACACCCGCGGCCAGGACTACCTGGTTGGCGGGCTCCACGCCTCGCGGCGTCCTGACCCCGGTCACCACGCTCCCCGCGCGCTCGAAGCCCAGCACCGGCTCCCGCGTCCTCACCTCGACCCCCATCTCTTGGAGCCGCGTCTGAAGGCCGATCAGGAGACTTTCCGGACGCACATGCCGCTCCCCAGGAAGCAGCAAGCCGGCCGCCACCGCCGGCGACACCGCCGGCTCCTCCGCCCGGAGCGGTCCCGATTCGAGCCATTGGGCGGGCGGGCAGCCGAAGCGCTCCATCTCGGTCATGTGGCGGGCCTCGGCGCGCGCCAACTCGCGGGAGAGATAGAGGCACAGCAGGCCCTGGCAATGCATCTCGAAGGCAACCCTGTCCTGGGCCAGGGCGTCGAACAGGGACATGGTAGCACGGTTCAGATCGGCCAGAGCGACCAGCCCTTGTTGGTATGCCTGCTCGTTGCACTGCCGGCGGAACCGCCACAGCCAGTGCCAGAAAGCCGGATCGAGCCGGGGCCGGATGTAGAGCGGGCTCTCGGGCTGGAGGAGCCAGTGCAAGGAGGCGAGGGTGATTCCGGGACCGGGCAGCGGGTCCGATAGAGTGGGGCAGATCCAGCCGCCGTTGCCGTGGGAGGCCCCACTCCCCGGCACCGCTCGGTCAATGACCAGCACGTCCATACCCCGGCGACGGAGCGCGTACGCACAGCAGAGTCCGACCGCCCCCGCCCCCACGATCACGACACGACTCATCCGAGGGACTTAACCTTCTCTCTCGCCACTGACCAACGGCCGAGGCCGTATCCGGCCTCTCATGGAGAGAAAGATAACATGGATGCAAGACGCCGGAGCCGGAGTGCCCGCAAAAGCGCGGCATCTCATCAGAGGCGGCGAATATTCGCCGCCTCTCCGTGGGAGCGATCCGACCTCCGGGTTACTGGGCCGCCTGCCGCCAAACGTCCCGCATGCCGGCCTGGGCCGCCGCCAGCGCATCTGGTTTCACCGACATGCCATCTTGCGTCAGTTCGTCCAGGACTAGCTTGGGCATGAAGTTGTTGATTTCCATCACGAACTCGGCATTATCGCGCAGGTGGCGCTTGCAAAGGTCCGCGGTCGTGGTATCGCCCGCTGCCAGGGCCGTGGTATACATCATCTCGTATGCGATGATCGCGTGGTTAATCGCCGTATAGTCATCACGCAAATCCTTGGATGCCTCCTCCGTGCGCATTTTGTCAACCAATCCGGCGGCCACGCCGAGCGCGGCGGCCACCCCCTCCTTCAGCGGATGGCTAGGACTGCCGCCCAATTGATCCAGGCGTGCCTTTAGCGCGGTAACGTGGCTTTCGAGGGTATCGCGATAGGTACGTACCTTCCGCTGAGCATCAAAGTGATCGTCAAGAAGTTTCGCCTGCAGGCCAATTGCTTGCAGGATGTGCGATTCCAACGCCACCATGTCGCCAAGGTATTTAGTCAGGATCTCTTGCTCTTTATTGGCCACGGCTTCTATCCTTCACCAGCAAAAGAGGTAACGTCCATATAGGTAGGACGTGATTATCATACGACGCCGAAGTTCGCCACTGTATCGTCCGGATGGGCGATCCATTCCGCCTTAGGCGCCTAGTACGGCAACATCACAGGCAGGCGACGGCCTCAGGAGGATGCATGGACACTCCGAACCGAATGGAGGCGCTGGCGAGGGAGGCTGAACGGCTCGTTCGATGCCGCGTTGGCCAGAAGATCAGGATGAGCGACCCTTCGCTGATTGCCAAGCGGGAGCGCAGCCTGGTGATGCGCTGTACCGTGACAGGCTGGGACGGCGTGGCGTCGGTCGTGGTCAAGCGGAATGAGGGCGACGATGCGCGCGGCTTCACCGATTGGGCCGGCCTCCAGTTTCTGTCTACTCTGGAGGCAGCCGAGGGGGTGGCGCCCCGGCTTTACGCCGGTGCTCTTGAGGAACGCCTGGTAGTGATGGAGGATCTGGGCCACTCGCGCAGCCTGGCGGACGTGCTTGATGCCGGGGATGCCGCGCCCGTGGTCGGCGTCCTTCAAGCCCTGGCAAGCTCCATGGCGCGACTGGTCACGGCAACCGCGCCGCACGAGGCAGCCTACCAACGACTGCGGGCCTCGCTTCCTGGGGCCGAGGGGCTGGGACGGCAGCACGAAGCCAGGCGGTGGCTGGCGGCGCTTGACCGAGTGGCGCGCTGGGCGGACGCGCTCGACGTTCGCCTGCCAACCAGCTTCGCCCCAGCTTGCGAGCACATCGCGGCCGTATACGCTGAGCCAGGAGCGTACCTGGCATTCTCGCATGGAGATCCAGCGCCGTCGAACAATCATCTGGCCGGCGACCGGGTGTCTCTCGTCGATTTTGAGTACGCCGGCTACCGGCATGCACTCTATGATCTCACGGCCTGGGAGACGCTGTGCCCGCTCCCCCCGGAATGGGTTGTGGTGATGGAGCACGCCTTCACGCGGGCGGCGGAGGCGAGTTCTCTGGGAGGGATGCCGGTACACGAGAAAAGCTACCGTGAAGCCAGAGCGACAATATGCGCGTATCGGTCGCTAGCGATGCTGACCTGGTTCTCCCCAGGGATCCTACGGCAGGACCGTGGATGGACACCAGGTTGGACGCAGCGTGAGGCGCTGATCTCCACCACTCTGCGGCTGTATCGGCTAAGCGTCGGAGTCGCGGTGCTTGCGCCGCTGGCGGAACTTGGTGAGGCGCTGGCCGAGGCGACGCGGACGCGGTGGCCGGAGTTGGGCGACGGGCTACTTCGCTGGCCGGGCCTTAAAGACACGCCGTAACGTTCGCGGCCGGCGCGAGCGATAGCGAACCGATGGAGCCAGGAGGCGCCAGATCGTCATGGTAGGCGAAGCGCAGCTTTCCGCCAGGCAGGCGGGTGATCGAACCGGCGACGGCATCGTCGAGGATAACCAGGAGCGCATCGGTCATCGGACGCGGTACTGGTCGAGCAGAGCATCGAGATCCACCATCCTGGCCGCGGCGTGGGGCCTCTGGCTGCGGCCGGGTGTAGGGGGCTCCATCGCTTTAGATGCTTCATCTTGATGCCTCGCGGATCGCCGCTCACGTGCCGTATCGTAGGTGTGGCTATCGAGAGGTGGGCCACATAGTCCATAAGTAATCAGGCGCCCCCCAGATCTTTACGCTGGCGGCATTCGCGGCACGGTCCAGGATCGTCACGGTCGTTTGCGCGGGCCAGGCGTCGCTCCGCGGCTGCGTGGCCGCTGGATCACGCCGCGTCAACTGCACCAGGCGGAGCGCGCTCATCTCGTCGAGCCGATCGCCAGGCGGCCACGAAGAGGCAGGTGTTGCCGTGACCCAGCGTTTCACGAGATGCGGGTGCGGGATGCGCTCCATCCGCGCGGCGTCCCCTTCGTTCCAGCCCTCAATGTAATCCTGTACCGTGCGCATGATCGCGGTCTCGTCCGTCTCATCCTGCGCGCCGATTGGGGGTGCCAGGTTGTGAGCCATCGTTCCGTCCTCCACCATGGCTGCTGATCAGCACAGGCGCCTACCACCGTTGCCCGACCTCAGACTTCGGGCCCGTGTCACCCGTTGCTCCACGCCGCCGGGGGACCGAGACAAGACGCACAAATTAGACGGCGGGGGCTCAGTCCGGTACGTCTCGCCACACTTGAATGTCTGCCATAGTCGGTCCCAACCCGTGCGTCTAGCGCCCTTCGCCACTCTCTTGGTGCTCTTACGATACTAGCGTCCAACAGCTGAGTGCAAATAGTGGGTCAAGCAAATTGTGGCTGAGCGTCAGACGATGTCATTAAGCGGCAATGGACACGCTGGTCTCGAATCCGTTACGCCGCGCGAAGCAGTTGAACGCAGCGAGCGGTGCGGGCGGCAACGAGGTCAACCAGCCGTCCAGGTAAGTCACGCTTCAGGGACACAATGTCCTGAGCCGAGGCCGCGGACGCGAAGGCATCGGGGGCGCGTAGCGCCAGGGTCTCCACCCGCGCTACTGTCGCGTCGGCATCAATAGCCAACTCGAGAGCAACGTCTCTCCACCGGTTGCGATGCGGGAATACGCGGTAGTCGCCTCCGAGCTTCATCGCGAAGCGAAGCTTCTTCTCATGCATGCCGTAGGGAAGCGCGGACGCGATGTCGTAGAGGGGCGCCAGACGAATCTGGTCGGCGGCGAGGAGCAGCGAATAGTTCTTGGCGTGGGCGTCCGTGCCGGCGATAAGCCAGTTCCAGGCGAGTGCGTCGACGAATCGCCAGACCGCGTCGGCGGCGACGCGGCCCGGCATGGCCCGCCGAAAGACGCTCACGATATCCGTAGGTCCAGGGCCTCCCTCGTTTTGATACTTGCGCGAGGGAGGAATGCCGAGTGCTTGGCAGAGGTCTTCTTGATGAACGCGAAGCACGTCGCCCTCGAGGTTTCGCCGGTCGTAGCGTTCCACGACGATGGCCGTCTCCTCGCCGAATCGCGCGATATGCGTCTTTACCACTAGAAGGCCGGCGCGCCGCGCCGCATCAAGGCAGAGGTGCTCATTGAGATCATGATCGTCGAGACCAACTACGGCGGGCTTGAGAATGTGGCTGGTCGGCATGCGACCGGAGGGTTCGCCCCAGCGGCCATTTTGCCATAAGAGCGCGGTCTTGGCTTGCGCCCCTGCCAGGCTGAATTGGCCGGTGAACGAGCGGCCCAGCCAGGCCGTGGCGTCCTGGCGCAGATCGCGAAGGCGCTGAGCGACGTCCTCATCGGTGAGCCATGCGACGCCGCCGGGCCGATTCATCTGGTGGTCGACCGCGTCGGGCGTGACGAAACGCACCGCTCCAGCACAGTCGTGCCCGATGGGAGTGGCCAGCAACGAGAAGGGAGAAGCGGCTGAGGCATGGAACTGGCGGGCCCAGCGTGCGAGGACCGCTTCATTGTCGGGCAGGAGACCCCACAGCCATGGGGTGATAACATGGTCGGGATGGGAGCGGATCCGCACCGGCATGGAGATCGAAAGGGGCGTAGGGCTGGGGCGGTCCCGGTAGTCGTCGTGGTAGTCGAAGCGCAGCGTACCGCCGGGCAGGCGGGTGATCGAACCGGCGACGGCATCGTCGAGGATAACCAGGAGCGCATCGGTCATCGGACGCGGTACTGGTCGAGCAGAGCATCGAGATCCACCACCGTCGCGGGC
>Ga0307372_10009518_pt1 | contig 13368 bp, 12 predicted proteins | sample OX1MG_FD_202533 | JGI IMG/M metagenome (GOLD analysis project Ga0307372, IMG submission 202533) | Soil microbial communities from Risofladan, Vaasa, Finland - OX-1 | ecosystem: Environmental > Terrestrial > Soil > Coastal area > Acid sulfate soil | place: Finland: Risofladan, Vaasa | collected...
CGCCGCCGCCGACCGCACCGCGCCCGCCACCGTGTTCGGGATATCGTGCAGCTTCAGGTCCAGGAATACCCGGTAATCGCGTCGCAGCAGCGGCTCCAGCACCGCCGGGCCGGCCGCCACAAACAGCTCCAGCCCCACCTTGAACCACGAGCAGGTATCGTCCAGGCGCTGCACCAGCACTGAAGCCGCCGCCGCGTCCGGCACATCCAGCGCCACAATCAACCGTTCCCGCACCGCGTCCCGCGGGTCAATCTTCCGCTGCCTCGCCGCCGCCGCGAAATCCTGTTGTGAGCTCCCCATGCCTCCATCCTAGGACAAATTCGCGAAGTCTGGATTAGCTATCGAGTTCCTTCCGCGGGCTCGTCGGCATCTGCGTAAGAGCTGGCAAATCCCACCAACTTGCTAACCCGGCGAAGCCGCGCCAACTCGCTGTTTTTGTAAGTGAAAACGGGCGTTTTTCCGTAGCCTGTTCCCAAAACCCGGAGGCCACTCTATCCGCCGCCCCCCCCAAACCTTTTCCTGCCGCCCGCACCTCCACTATCCTTGAACTGGAACCTCCGCCTGCGCGTCTGGTGGAGGGAACCATATGAGAGAAAGAACTAGAGCCTTGAATTGGATCTTGTGCTGCGCTCTGCTGCCCATACTGGGCAGCGCCTCTGCTGCCGAATTCCATACCAACCCCCTCAATCGCGAACCCCTCGTCCAGCAGGCCTTTCAGCACTTTTACGACCTCGATTACCCCGTCGCCATCGAGCTCTTTGAGCGCGTCCAGCAGGCGCATCCCGGCGATCCCCAGGCCACCGCCCTCCTGCTTGAGGCCAGCGTCTTTCAGGAGCTGTACCGTCAGGACCTGCTCGACACCACCTTCTACGCCAACGACGGTTTCCTCACCGGCAAGCACGCCACCCAGGAGGATCCAGCCGTCCGCAGCCGCATCTTCGCCCTCGCCGACCAGGCGGTCGGCGAAGCCGACGCCCGCCTCAGCCGCAACCCCAACGACGTGGACGCCCTCTACGCCCGCGGCTGGGTCCGCGCCCTCCGCTGCACCTACGTCGCCATGGTCGAGCGCGCCTATGGTGCGGCTTTCCGCCTCGCCACCAAGGCCAAAAACGACGAGGCCCGCGTCCTCCAGCTCGATCCCGATTACGTCGACGCCAAGCTCGTCGTCGGCGTCTACAATTACGTCGTCGGCGCGCTGCCCTTTCCGTTCAAGATCCTCATCGGCTTTGCCGGCATCACCGGCTCCAAATCCCAGGGCATGAAGCTGCTCTGGGATGCCGCCAACCACGGCATCGCCAGCAGCGTGGAGGCGCGCACCGCCATCGCCCTCTTCCTGCGCCGCGAAGCCAAATACAAGCAGGCCATCGAAGCGATCCGCGGCCTGGAAGGCGAGTATCCCCGCGACTACCTCTTCGCCCTCGAAGAAGCCAACCTGCGCAAGGACGCCGGCGAAGGCATGGCCGCCGTCTACGCCTACCGCGACATCGTGGCCAACGCCCAGAAGCCCGGCTACTACGCCTCCGCCCAGCTCGAGCTCACATGGTTCGGCCTGGGAGACGCGCTCCGCGGTCAGCGCCATTACGCCGACGCGGCCCAGGCCTACGAGCACGCCGCATTCACCGAACACGTGAGCCCCGAGCTAAAAATCCGCTCCCTGCTCAACGCCGGCCAGTGCCACGACCTCCTCGGCCAGCGCCAGCTCGCCCGCGAGGATTACCAGATGGCCATCGACGCCGGCCCCAACACCTCCCGCGCCGGCGAGGCACGCCGCTACCTCCGCTCCCCCTACACCGGCGCGTGACCTGATCTTTAACGGTGGTTGTAATTCTGCGCGTAGGTGTCACGGGGCAGCCCCATGCTACGCGCCTTGCGGGCCAGCGTGTACGCCGCGCCGTGATCCATAGCGCCGCCTACGGTCACCAGCCACGGAGCCCTGCCGGTGGGCGAGAACACCGACGCCTGCAGCCCCGGGTACTTATGTGCCAGCGTCAGCGCCTTCTTCTGCGCCTGGTCCTTGCGGTTATAGGTGAACGCCACAACGCGCCAGCGCGGCGGGGCAGCCGGCGCAGTTTCAGCCGCGGGCTCGGGGTGCGCCCCAGGCAAAGCAGGCCGCTGTGTCGCCGCTGTTTCCGGCGGCGTAGCCGGCGCGTTTCCCGAAGTCCAGTGGTGAATCAGGAACGCCCCCAGCAGAATCACTGCCAGAACCAATCCGCCGGCAGTCAACCATCGGCGCATCTCCTCCTGCGAGATGCCGAAGATGACCGGCACTTCCATCGAAGCGCGCCGGCGGCCGGGAAGCGGAAGCTCCTCTGCGGCTGCCGTCATCTTCTTTGTCTGCGGCTCGGGCGCCTCCAGCCCTTCCGGCTCCATCTGGCTCCCTTGCACCAGGCGCCCCGCCCGCGCAGAAACGTTGTTCACCCTCGCAGCCGCCTCCTCCGATCCGCCGCCATGGTCCTGCGCCGCAAGCACCGGCTTACCGCTTGCCTTTCGCACCGATCGTTTTTCCGGCCCATCCTTTTCGCTCTCAGGGGGCGTCAGCGCGCGCTGAATCTCCGTCAGTCCCCAGTCCCCCGCCATGCCGTTCTGGACAATCTCATTGAACGGCGCCGGCAGCGCCGCCCGCGCCTGTGCAATGCCTCCTATCCCGCGCAGCACCTGCATTAGCAGCACCGCCAGGTCGCGCACATCGCGCCGCCGCGCCTCCAGCCCGGCCTCGCCCTCCGGCGTCTCGCGGATGCAGTCGCTGCGCATCTTCACCGTCTCCCCCACGGCGTAGATGTTGCGCGCCTCCACGTGCTGGTGCACAAAGCCGTGGGCGTGCAGCATCTCCAGCGCCGAGGCCACGCTGCGACCGATCTGGGTTGCGTCCGCCGTGCTCAGCCGCCCCCGCTCCAGGACCTGCGCCAGGTTCTCGTCCACGCGCTCAAACACCGCGTACACCGCGGTGATGTCATCCTCCTCAATCAGGAACTGGCCAAAGCGCTCGATGCGCAAAAACGCCGGGTGCCCCAGCATCTCCACGCCCCGCCACCGCGCCAGGATCTCGTCCTCGTCGAAGTGGCACTCGATGATGCGGATGAGAACCGGGTCGCCCTTCGCGTTCACGGTGGAAAAGAATGCGCTGCGCCCTTCGGTCTGCAACAGTTGTTTCAGGCAATAGGCGCTGTCGATCGTCGCGCCCTCAAACTCGGTCCACAGATCCATCGGAATCCTGCTTTATGCATTGGTTTTTATTCAAGGCAGGAGGCCGGTGGGGCGGAAAACATCAATCGGTTCGTCGATCGAGTCGCGGATGCGCGCAGAGCGGCTCTTGATGTGTTCATTATGAACGACGCGGGTAGCGAAGAGTGTTAGCAAATGAGATTCCAGTGGATGCCGGGTTTCGTGATTCGCGATGGGCCCGGGATTCTTGCGGGTTGCCGGGATCCGAGTCTGCCGCCAGGCTCAGTGCGGGAGCATCGTGGATCCAGGCGGCCGAAGAATCTCCTCGATATTCCGTTCCACCTCGCTTTTGCCGGCCAGTCCCCTGACGTAGGCGGCAACCCGCCCATCCCGCGAGATGTAGTAGGTCGTGGGCAGCAGTTGCGCCGCTCCGTAGGCTGCGCTGGCGCGGCCATCGTCGAGAAGCACGGTATAGTTCATGCCTGCGTTCTTAACGAATGGCTCGACAGTGTTCCACCCTCCCTGGTCCATATCCACGCCGATGACCTCGAGTCCCCGCGGCCCATATTCCTCTTCGAACTCGATGAACCACGGTATCTCTACGCGGCACGGCGCGCACCGCGTCGCCCAAAAATTCAGCACCACGGCCTTGCCCTTGAAGTCGGAGAGCCGCACCGGGTTGCCATGGAAATCAGGCAGCGTGAAATCCGGCGCCGGGTAGGGGCGCGACGAACGATGGATGCCCACGCGGCTCACCATTACCAGCAGGACTGCGCAAAGCACCAGGAGCCCGGCGCGAGCCACCAATCGCAATCGCGCTCTCCTGGTGAAAGGGGAATTCCTCATCGCCGCGAATCCATCCGGATCGGTCAAGCTCACCTCGCTTCCGCTATTGTCCTCCCGCGGCCTGGTGTGTCGGTGCAAGACGCCGGCCTCACGCGGCCCGCCTCGACAATTCTGTTCAAAAACTACTGGACCAAGGATGGAAAAACCGTGGCGGGCGGTCCCTCGCACGGTAGCCCGCCCAACAACGCCCCCTCGGTTCATCCCTGGAAGCCGGACTATTCCGCGCACTAAGGAATCCGTGGGGAATCCGGATGCCCGGAGCACGGCTGGGGAGAGAGGAGCAGCAGGCTTGGTTCCGATTTCTTACGACTCTCATGGAATCGCTCAGTGCAATTCTGACCAGCATTGGCAACTCTCGATGTTCCATACTCATTCCGCATCCTGTCCTGCACGGGGGCGAGGCGCCTTTCCCATGCCGATGTTCGCGCTCGCCTTTGCCGGCCCGATGCCTCAGGAGAGTAAAGATGCAGATTGACTGGATGAATCCGTGGCTGATCGCCGCCGAAGTTGCGGCGGTGCTGATCTTCTTTGTGAGTGTCTTCTTCTATCAGCGGGGACACCGGGACAGGACCGAAGGCCTGCGCACCCGCTTTGGGCCGGAATACGGCCGGGCACTTGCGGCGCATGGCTCGAAGAGAAAGGCCGAGAGGAAGCTCGAGGATCGCGAAACACGGGTGGAAACATTGAAGCTCCGGCAGCTCGCACCCGCGGAGCGGGAGCGATTTCTCGCCGACTGGCAGGTCGTTCAGTCGCGCTTTCTCGATCATCCCAAAGGAGCGGTTACGGAGGCCGATGAGCTGATATCCGCGCTATTGCTGGCGCGGGGTTATCCGCGGGCCGAGTTCGATCAGCGCGCCGCGGATCTTTCCGTCAACCATCCCCGGCTGGTGCAGAATTACCGCAGTGCGCACGGCGTTGCGGTCCGTATGGGCCGCGGAGAATCAAGCACCGAAGAGCTGCGCGCCGCAATGATCGAGTACCGTTCGCTGTTTGATGTACTGGTGCAGGTGGAGACGGCGCCGGTCAGAAACGTGGCGTAAACGCGCATGTCTTGTGAAGTGAAAGAGGTGGAGAAATGCTGATACTGATTATTGTTCTGTTGCTGGTGTTTGGTTTGGGTGGAGGCTACTACGGCTATAGCCGGTGGGGCATGCGCGGAGGCGGCGGCATCGGGCTGGGCACAGTGCTGCTGATCGTGCTGGTGGGCTATCTGTTGGGGGCGTTTCACTAGATGCACGTAGCCGATCCGCGCGGAATGGATTCGCCAGGGCATCGGCCACCGGCGCGGAAGAGCAATATTGACCAGAAGTTTGTCTGAAGCGGGCGCAATGTCAGGACAGGAGGATCACCATGCCCGAGCAGTTTGACCAAACGGAAGCCGTCAAGCCGGAAGCAATCCCGGCCGAAGATGCCGCCGCAAAGAAGAGAATCGAGCGCGTGGCCAACGACGCAGCCGGGAAGGCTAACAGGACGGTGAAGAAGTATGACAACGAGGGCCCCACTATCATTTCCAAATGACCGCGAGGCCGAAACTTCCTGGCCAAAGGAAGAGCAGGAAAACGTGCGCCGGAAATGTGGAGGTACGGCGATGAACCGAGTCGAGCTGATTCACTTTCCGCTCAAGCGGGCGTACCTGTGCCAGGACTGCAACGCTGTGGGCAATGACCCCGAGGATTGCCCCGCGTGCGCGTCGAAAGCCCTGATGGGACTGGCGCAGGTGCTGGATCGCGTCGAGACGAAGCAGACAGGAAAGTTGCTGCTGTTTCCCGTCCGGGCGGCGTAGCGGAGGGGTGAATCCCGGGCCGCGCCAGCGGCGGACGTCACCCGGGGACACCGCCCCAAATAAAAGGTCAAGCCCCGGAGGGAAGACGGAACCGGCGCCTCCTGGTCGCCAGATCCAAGGGAGGCCACGTCACCCGGCTACAAAGTATCACTAAATGTGCTACATTTACCCGGAGAAGAACGTATGCCGGGACCGGCTGCAACAGCAAAACGCGAGCGCCCCAGCGGGCGGGTTCGGGAAGCGATCGCCGTGGCCGCCGACAAAGGTTTGCTGAAGGGCACGCGGAGCGTGGTGGTGCGTGGGCGCATGCCTGAGGCGCTGGTCGCCGCAGCCCGCCTGCGAACCGGCATCAAGTCCGATTCGAAGCTGATTGAAGCTGCCCTGGCCAGCGTGGCCGTTGCCGACGACTTCGGGGAATGGCTGATCTCCCGGCGCGGCGCCGTAAGCGCGGACCTCGATCTTGAGTTCTGATATCGCGCGGTCGCTGCGGCGGCTCAAACCGGAGAAGCATCTTCGTCAGTTGACGCCGCGGGGCCGGGGGCAACTCGAATTTCTCGATCCGCTGAGCCTGCCCCCAAGGAAACTCCTCCTCGACACAACGGTTTATATCGACGAGTTGCAGGGGCGTCTGCCGCGCGCGGCGGAGCTTGCGCTGCGCGTTTCCGAGTTGTGGCATTCCAGCGTAACGGAGGCGGAACTGTCGGCGCTGGCCGGCCTGCTCCATCCGCGCCATCACGGGACAGCAAAGGCGGTCAGGCAGGTCACGGCAGTTATGGAACGGCGTCCGCGGCATCGCATTCTCACGCCCGACGCCGAGGCCTGGCGCGAGGCCGGCATCCTGGCGGGCACGCTGGCGCGCCTCCAGGGTTACGCAAAGGCCGGCCGCGGCCGCGTCCTGAACGACGCGCTCATACTTCTCAGCGCTGCAAAGAACGGCTGCACCGTGCTCACGCGCAATGTGGCTGATTTCGATCTGTTGATGCAGTTGGCGCCGTTCGCAAAAGCGGTGTTCTACACGCGCGAGTGAACAGGCCCGGCGCGAGTGAACAGGCCCGGCGCGAGTGAACAGGCCCGGGTGGCTACGGATCGGGAAACAGTCCCGCGGTTGGTTTTGGCGTCTTGCCTTTGCTTTTGCCCTTGCTTTTCTTTCTGTCATTCCCGAAGGGAATCTGCTTCTCGGGTGCCCTGGGTCCCCCCGCGCTTCGGGACCTGGGGAGGGACGCGCGTCTGATTCCAATTGCCACCATCCAGCTTCCAGGCCCGCGACGCCGCTCACGAATCGGAGGGAGCCGGAGCCTTCAGGCTCCGGAATCGACGCTAAATCCAACCGGCTTTAGCCGCGGGCTTTTCCGGAACCGCCTCCCCTTCACCGGGCCGCGCAGCGGCAAAAGCATCCCGTAGGGATGCAGCGAGAATAGCCCCGGGCAGAGTCCGCCGCGTCAGCGGCGGACGCCACCCGGGGACACGGCGCCAAATAGAAGGGTCAAGCCCCCGGAGGGGCGACAGAACCCCCATTTCGGAGGCAGCCGGAGCCGTTGATTTTGCCCGTGCTTTTCTTTCTGTCATTCCCGTAGGGAATCGCTTTCGGAGCCCCGGGAAACGCCCGACCCACGCCAACCCCGCGCCCCCTTCCCAAAACCCTATAATCAATACTGGCCCACCCTGCGCAGGCCCTCCTGCGGGCTGCACAGCGCGCGCAGGCCGAAATCTACACCGGACTCCCCCGTGACCGACGCCATCCTCACAGCCCCGGACCGCGCCCCCACGCTGACCGCCAACGACGCGATCGTAATCCGCGGCGCGCGGACGCATAACCTCAAAAACATCTCCTGCCAGATTCCCCACGGCAAGCTCACCGTGATCAGCGGCGTCTCCGGGTCGGGGAAGTCGTCGCTGGCGTTCGACACCATCTATGCGGAGGGGCAGCGCCGTTACGTCGAGTCGCTTTCGGCCTACGCGCGGCAGTTCCTGGAGCGCATTGAAAAGCCCGACGTAGACGAGATTGACGGCCTCGCCCCGGCCATCGCCATCAAGCAGAAAAACACCACGCGCAACCCGCGCTCCACCGTGGCCACGGCCACCGAAATCTACGACTACCTGCGGCTGCTGTATGCGCGCTGCGGGACCGTCCATTGCGTTTACTGCGACGGGCTGGTGCGCCGCGACAGCGTGGACGAGATTGCAGAGGCGGTCCTGGCTCTGGGCGACCACCCCAGCGACGAAGACCAGTCGCTGGGGGCCCGGGCGGGCACGCGGCTGAACGTGCTGTTCCCGGTGAAACACGAAGAGGCGAAGCCCGCGGAAGCTGAGAAGAAGCTGTCGAAGCGCGGGACCAAGGCGGCGTCCAGGGCGGCGGACAAGGCCGAGCTCGAAAGCCCCATGACCGACGCCCTGAAAGCCCGCCTGGCGGAACTTCGCGGGGGCGGCTTCAACCGGCTCTACCAGCTTGGACGCATCTTCGAGTTCTCCACGCCGGAGTCGCTGCTCGAGATCGATTTCACCCTGCCAGTGTTTGTGCTGGTGGACCGCATTGTGGTCTCCGAAGAAAACCGCGCCCGCATTGTGGATGCGGTGGAGATTGCGTATCGCGAGGGCGGCGAGGTGATCTTCGAGGAGGCGGTGAGGCCGGGTGAGGGTCTGGAGAGGTCGCAGATAGACTCCTCCACGACGGGGGACTTCGCGTCAGGGCACGACTTCAGTCGTGCCGAAGGGGCGCTAACAAAGGACTCGGGCTTTAGCCCCTGCGGGCCTTCGATTGAAAGTGGAACACCATCGCGCGTTGCTCCGCAGCCTCCGGAGGCCGGCGGTACAGCGCGGCGGTGGCGGTATTCGGCGGCGTTCGAGTGCGTCAACTGCCATCGTCCGGGCCGCGAGCCCGAGCCGCGCCTCTTCAGCTTCAACAACCCGTTCGGCGCCTGCCCGCGGTGCCAGGGGTTCGGAAATACGGTGGATTTCGATTTGAACCTGGTGATTCCGGACAAGGGGCTGACCCTGAATGACGGGGCGATCGATCCGTGGAACCGGCCCAAGTACCGAAGCTGGTTTACCGATCTGAAGAAGCAGGCGGGCGCGCTGGGCGTGCACATGGACGTGCCCTGGCGGGAACTGACCGAGCAGGCGCGCGAGATCGTGCTGCACGGAAAGGGCAGCTTCGAGGGGGTGTGGGGATTCTTTGCGCAGATGGAGCGCAAGAAATACAAGCTGCACGTGCGGGTGATGCTCTCGAAGTATCGCGGCTACGCGGAGTGCCCGGAGTGCCGCGGGCAGCGGCTGCGGGCGGAGGCGAGGGCGGTGCGGATTGCGACTCCCGACTACGGGGGGCTGAACATCTGCCAGGCTACGGCGCTGACCATCCGGCGGGCCAGGGAGTTTTTTGCCGGGCTGACGCTGACGCCGATGCAGCAGGAGATTGCCGGCGACATCCTGAAGGAAGTTCAGCAGCGGCTGAAGTTTCTGGACGCCGTGGGACTGGAGTACCTGACCCTGGACCGGCTGGCTTCCACGCTCTCGGGAGGCGAGGCGCAGCGGATTCAACTGGCCACTTCGCTGGGGTCGCAGTTGGTGGGCGCGCTCTATGTGCTGGACGAGCCCTCGATCGGGCTGCACACCAGGGACACAGACCGGCTGATCCGGATTCTCAAAGACCTGCGCGACCTGGGCAACACCATTGTGGTGGTGGAGCACGATGCCGATGTACTGCGCTCCGCCGATCATCTGCTGGACCTGGGGCCGGGCGCGGGCGAGTTCGGCGGCAAGGTGCTGGCCGAGGGCCTGCTGGCGGAAATCGAGGCCAATCCACATTCCCTTACCGGCAAGTATCTGTCGGGGCAGATCGCGATTCCGGTGCCGGCGCGGCGGCGCGCGCCCGGCCGCGAAAAGCTGGTGCTGAAGGGCGCGTTTGCGAATAACCTGCGCGGGATCGACGTGGAGATTCCGCTGGGGCTGCTGGTGGCCGTCACCGGCGTCTCCGGCTCGGGCAAGTCCACCCTCGTCCACCAGGTCCTCTACCGCGCCGTAGCCCGCGCCCTCGGCCAGAGCGACGGCGCTGACCCCACCGGCCTCTTCAAATCCCTCTCCGGCGCCGAGCGCCTGAACGACGTGATTCTCGTCGACCAGACGCCGATCGGGCGGACGCCGCGGTCAAATCCAGTCACCTACCTGAAGGGGTTTGACCTGGTGCGGGAGATTTTTGCATCGCAGCCGGAGGCGAAGCGGATGGGGCTGACGCCGGGGCATTTTAGCTTTAACGTGCCGGGGGGGCGGTGCAACACCTGCGAGGGGGATGGGACGGTCACGGTGGAGATGCAGTTCCTGGCGGATGTGGAGCTGCCCTGCGAGGACTGCGGCGGGACGCGGTACCAGGCGCGCATCCTGGAGGTTCATTACAAGAACAAGAACATCCACGAAGTGCTGCAGATGACGGTGAAGGAGGCGCTCCGGTTTTTTGCCGGGCATGTGCGGCTGCTGGAGAAGCTGGCGGTACTGGACGAGGTGGGGCTGGGGTATCTGCGGCTGGGGCAGTCGGCCACCACGCTCTCAGGCGGCGAGGCGCAGCGGGTGAAGCTGGCGGCACACCTGGCGAGCGTGCGCAGCGCCAACGCGAACGCGATGCCGAGCCAGGCCAGCCGGGTGCTCTACATCCTGGACGAGCCCACCACCGGGCTGCACTTCGACGACGTGTCGAAGCTGCTGACGGCTTTCAAGAAGCTGATTGACGGCGGCGGATCGCTGGTGGTGATCGAGCACAATCTGGACGTGATCAAGAGCGCGGACTGGGTGATCGACCTGGGACCGGAAGGCGGCGACGGGGGCGGGCGGATTGTGGCCGAGGGCACGCCGGAGGAGATCGCGGAAAATCTGCACTCGCATACGGGGTTGTGGCTGCGGAGAATGCTTTAGAGGCAGGGACCAGGGACCAGGGACCAGGGACCAGGGAGCAGGGAACAGAGAACAGAGAACAGAGAGTCGGGAGTAGTCCCCCACCGGCTTCGCCGACCCGACGCCGGGACTGGCGCGCTTGCCTCAGGAGACATGATTTTCGACGGAGCGAAGTTCGCCGTGCCTTTTGCGGCAAACGGAGTCGAAAGCCTGCCCTCAGGTTGCCGAAGGGGACCTGCATTATCACAGCATAATTCTTCCACGAACTTCCGACTCAGGACCCTAAGAACCCGCCGCGATCAGCAGTCGCAGGTCGCGCAGATTATGACCTGTCGCCCCCGTCACCACCGAATCCCCCAGCGCCGTGAACAGGGGACAGGCGTTGAACTCAGCCAGCGCCTGCTCCGGGTCGAACCCGAAGGCGCGGGCGCGCGCCACCGTGGTCGGGTCGGCGATGGCCCCGGCCGCGCGCGTGTTGCCGTCGATGCCATCCGTGCCTGCGCTCAACACCGTCACCGGTTCGCCCGGATGCCCCGCCAGCTCCTGCGCCGCCGCCAGCGCGAACTGCTGATTGCGCCCGCCCGCCCCGGGCACGCGCGTCAGCGTCACCGTTACTTCTCCCGCGGAGATGAGGCAAAGCCGCGGATGCGCCTGGCGCAGCGAGTGGAAGCGCTCCAGCAGATACCGCGCCGCATCGGCATAGTCCCAGTCGTCGCAGCTATTGTCCACGGCCACGTAGTAGCCCGCCTTTTCCGCCAGCACCCGGCAGTTCTCCACCAGGTCGTGGCTGCTCAGCAGGATCTCAAATACCGAATCGCTGAAGGCGCTGTCCTCGTCCTTCATCGACGCCGCGGCAGTGATGCGCCGCGCCTTGACGGCTCCGGCGAGCTTCGGCAGAAACGGCGGCCGCCAGCTCTTGTTGCCCGGCGACTCCGGCATGTCGTCGCGCTCAAAATAGGCTCGCACCGGCGCGGGAAACTTCTCCGCCAGCCCATAGCGCTCGATGATGGCGCGCGCATCCGCCACCGTGCTGTGGTCCGGCGACGTGGGACCGGAGGAGAGCGCATCCAGCGTGCGCAGGGGCACGTCCGGCAGCAGCAGCGAAACCTTGGCCGCCTCCGCCGCGGCCATCGCCAGCCGCCCGCCCTTCACCTGCGAAAAATGCTTGCGCAGGGTGTTGATCTCGTTGATCGGCGCGCCCGAGGCCAGCAGCGCATCGTGAAAGGCCCGCGTGTCTTTCAGGCCGATGCCGGGATCGATGGGCAAATCGAAAAGCGCCGAGCCGCCACCCGAGATCAGGAAGAACACCAGCGTGTCCTTGCGCGCTTTCCTCAGCAACGCCAGCGCCGCCCGCGCCGCCGCGAATGAGTCTTCGTTGGGCAGCGGATGGCCGCCCTCGAAGTAGCGGAATCGCCAGTTGCGTTTGGCGGGCACGCAGTTGGAGCAGCAGAGCCCGCGCAATCCCTTGCGCCGTTTCATCCGCTCCAGCAGCACCTCCAGCATCGGTACCGCGGCCTTGCCGATGGCAATCACAAAGATCCGCTTGTACGCGGAGAGATCGATCTCCTCCGGGCCGCCACCATCCGGAATCAGCCGCCGCAGAATGTTCCCATCGATGCGGATCCTGCGGTCGAATGCGGACTCCACGTTGCACGCGGCCAGAGCGCCGGTAAACAATCCGGCCGCCGACTCGTGTAATTGTTCCAGAGCAATTTCGCTCACCGGGGTCATGCTACCTGCTCTTTCAACCAGCCGGTCAATGCCTTTTGCATCGGCGCGAGCCGGCCATGAAAAAAATGATCGGCGCCCGGTATGAAGATGAGGCGCTTTGGATCTGCGGCGCCGGCAACCACCTGCTCCAGCGCCTCCGGCGAGGCGTATTCATCGCCGTCGCCACTCACAAACAATTTTGGGGTGCGGATCCCCTTGAGAAAAGAGTAAGGGTACTCGAGTCCTTCCGCCCGCACCGGAAGGCCCAGCGCGATCGCCCCGCGCACGCCGCGCCCGTCCAGCTTCAACGACCGCAGCGCCATCGCCGCGCCAAAGCTGAATCCCACCAGAACCACCGGCAATCCATACTGATTCTCCAGCCAGCGGCGCGCGGCGAGCACATCCTCGGCCTCCGCCTTGCCGTCATGGGTTCCCTGGCTGCGTCCCGTGCCCCGGAAGTTGAAGCGCATCACCGGCCACAGCAGTCCCCACTCCGGCGCGTTCAGCGCCTTCATCGCGTGATAAACCACCTTGTTGTGCAGGCTCCCGCCGCCTTTGGGATGAGGGTGACACACCAGCGCCGTAAAAGGCGCATCCGCCGCGCCATCATTCAATACCGCTTCCAGACGGCCCTCGGGGCCCGCCAGGTCCACCCTCCGCAAACGCGGGGAAACGGTCAGCCGGGCGGGCAGCGGATGTTCGGATGTGGCGGACATTCCTATTCAATTGTAGCGCCGTTTCCGTTTCTGCTTTGCCCCCGCAACTGCCGCCAACAGCCTCATGACCGGTGAGTTATTCTTATCAGCATGTTGCAGGCGATCGATCCCATTCAGCTCACCCGCGATCTGGTCGCCATTGAGTCATCGACCTACCAGGAAGGCGAAATCGGCGAGTTTCTCGCTGCTTTTCTCGCCCACCGCGGATGGGAAGTGGAGAAAATGTCCGTCCCGCCTCCCAGCGACAGCGCCCCCGCCGGGCCGCGATGGAAC
>Ga0307372_10009521_pt1 | contig 13366 bp, 10 predicted proteins | sample OX1MG_FD_202533 | JGI IMG/M metagenome (GOLD analysis project Ga0307372, IMG submission 202533) | Soil microbial communities from Risofladan, Vaasa, Finland - OX-1 | ecosystem: Environmental > Terrestrial > Soil > Coastal area > Acid sulfate soil | place: Finland: Risofladan, Vaasa | collected...
TGCAATGGGGGGCGGCTGGGCTCCAGAGTAGCGGAGCATCAGGTCGGTGCCGGGGTAGCGGAACTTGGTCCGGTTGAGCTGGTCGCAGAGGGCGGGCCGGGCGCGGGGGCGGCGGGGCGCCGACAGGAGGTTGAGACGGCCCTGCAGGTGAGCCCCACCACCTCCAGGCTGCCGCTGGTCCGGACGGTCTCGCGGAGCAGCACCCGGCCCTCCTCCTCCGCTCGGCGGTAGTGGGGAACCAGGAGTCTCGCCGGAGCCGACTCGCCGTTGTAGGCACTCATGCGGACCCCGTGGGTGACCAGCTTGGACTCGGCATCGAGCAGCTGGGTGCCCGGGGCCACCTCGTTCAGGGGCGGCCGTGACGGCGTCGCTTCCAACTCAGCCTCCAGATCCTGCACCGCCTGACGAGCGGCCAGCAGCCGCTCGCCGAGGTCAGCATTGGCGATCTTGAAGCCCCGCATGGTCGGGCGCTGGGACTCCGAGTTGCCCTAGGCCGCCTGGCCATAGGCGGCCTCCGCCTCGGTGAGCTGTTGGCGCGCCCGGAGCAACGTCCGGCGCTGGCGCGCCCGGGCGGGGTTGGGCACCGAACGCTCGGGGTCGTAATCGTGGACCTGGTAGGAATCGAGGGCATCCAGAGCGAAGTGGCGACCGCCGTAGCGGAAGTACTTCTCCTGGCGGCAGCGGGAGAGCATCCGGTAGGCGACCTCCACCGCCTCCAGCTCCTGGCGGCTGGTCAGGATCCGGATCTGATGGTCGTCGTTCTGGAGGGTGACCTGACGCACCAGGAAAGTCTGGGGCCGGCCCGGGCCCGGGGCAGCTTGAGCCGCACCTGGCGATCGCTCAACAGGTACACCTTGCGCGCCTTTCAATGGCACACTGGGACGAAGGCACCGGCCGGCTCCTTGCGGGTCCGGCCCTTGCGGTAGGTGAGGAAGTCGTAGCCCGCCTGCCGCAGCTCCCAGAGCAGGCCGGGGGACCAGCCTCCCCGGTCAAAGCCGATGGTGACCCGGCGCTCTCCCCCCAGCTCGCGCTGCTCCGGAGGCAGCGCCTTCAACTCACTCACCAGCGATCGCCCCGGCTTTTGCATCACCACCAGCAGCGGCTCGCCATCGGCGTCGCAGACCCAGTTCAACTCGGTACCCGGCCCGGCCGTCCGCAGCCGGGTGATGTGGACCTTGGGCAGCCGGCGCCGGCCGAAGTACACCCGGACGTGGCCGTCGACGTAGAGGATGCCCAGCGCCACGCTGCGCGCTTGGGCATGATGCTGAGCCAGCGCTTGGATGAACGCACTGCCCAGCCCCGGTCGGCCTGTTCCCGCAGCCGGCGGCGGAGGGTCTTCACCTCCGGGGCCCAGTCCAGGGCCAGCACCCGGCCCAGGTCCTGGGGCACGATCCGGGTGGCGCCTTCCGCCCGCAGCTCGCGCAACAGGGCCACGCAGACCAGCATCAGCAGCACCGAGCGCAGCCCGTAGAAGCCATTGCAGAGCTTGCCGTACACCGTCTCGGCCGCCGCGAAGAGGCCGGTCTCGGCCAGCGCCGGCAGCGCCAGGAGCGGGCCGAGCAGCGGCAGCTCCCGGCCCTGGGTGAACACCGGCAGCGCCTCCTCACAAGGCTCCGGTCCGCGCCAGCTCCCGCTCCGCCGGCCTCGGCTCGGGCGGCGGGATCACCGGGAGCGCGGTCTGCGCCCGTTCGGGCAGCACCGTGACCCCTCCAGCTGGCTGCTCCAGCGCTCGGCGGACCGCGTCGGTGCTGAGCCCGGTGGGGGCCGCGATCCGCCGTAGGCTGAGCCCCTGCCCGCGCAGACCACGGATCTCCAGCGCCCGTCCGGGAGTCAGCTTGGAGGGGCCCTTCGGACCCGGGCGCTCGCGCAGCAGCCCGGACAGACTCGCCAGCTTGTAGTCCCGGTCCCACCGCCACAGGGTGACGGGGGTGATGCCGAAGCCGGCCGCCACCTCGCGGCGGGCGGCGGCCTTCACCCGGACCAGCTGGAGCGCCGCCAGCCGCCGCGCCGCCACCTCCCCGGCCCCCAGCACCCGTTGGCCCAGCCGTACAGGAAACACACGCCGCCCTGCTCGTCCTCCCGGATGCCGGCCGCGGCGCCGATCGGGCGCGCCTCCGCCGGGAGGAAGCAGGCCTGAGGGAAACTCGGGCGGGGCACCGACGCCAGCATCGACTTGCCTCCGACTGAACTGGACGGCAAGCCCTTTCGACTTCGATTCGTGCCGGGTCTACTCCCCAATCTCCAGAGCCCTGGACTCCACCGCCAGACGACCCCATCCAAGCGTCGAACCCAGGAAGCCACTTCGCGCGCGCCCGCGCTTATGTGCCTCGAACGCGGGATTGACACCCGCGGATTCGAGGACTTACCCTCGCCACGACAAGACGTGTGGCGCAAGCCGGCAGACGGTGGAGGTGGGGACGTGAGGAGTCAGAGGGCGCGCGCGGGGGTGATGTTCGCCCTGCCACTGGCCATGGCTGCGTATGGAGCAGCGATGACCCTGCCGAGAACGCCAGCTGCCTATCACGGCACGGTGACCTTTGCGCTCCCCCCCGGACAGGCGCTGACGTACATCTTTCCCCTGCAGACCGCAGCCGTCATATCCAACGTCAACTACTTCCAAGTCGATGCGCTGCTGTACCGCCCCCTGTACTGGTTCGGCACGGACGGGAAACCAACCATCAACTACGCCCAGAGTGTGGGTAGAGCACCATCCTTCTCCAATGGCGGCCGCACCGTGACGGTCAACCTCAACCGCTACATGTGGTCAGACGGCAGACCGGTTACGAACCGGGACGTCCAATTCTGGATGGACCTGCTCATCGCGAACAAGACGCAATGGGCCAGCTACGTGCCGGGCGGATTCCCCGACAACGTGGTCGCGATGCACTTCCCTGCCTCACACCCATATCGGTTCAGCCTCACCTTCAACCGCAAGTACAACCCCACCTGGGTGCTCTCCAACCAACTCAGCCAGATTATCCCCGTACCGCAGCAGGCCTGGGACCGGGAGTCGACGAGTGGGGCGGTTGGCAACTACGATACAACCCACGCTGGAGCGGGCCGCGTCTATCGCTTCCTCAACGCCCAGTCGGAACTGACCACCAAGTACCCGACCAACCCCTTGTGGGCGGTCGTGGACGGCCCGTGGCGCCTGACTGGATTCGACCCCGCGACTGGGTTCACCACGTTTGAGCCGAATCCTTCCTACTCCGGCCCCGACAAGCCCAGGCTTGCCAAGTTCGAGGAAGTCCCGTTCACGACAGACACCGCCGAGTTCAACGCCCTACGAGCCGGTTCCCTGGACTACGGCTACATCCCTGCTCAGGATTCCTCTCAGCGGAGCTACTTCGAGAACAAAGGCTATCGCGTGTCGCCGTGGCCCGCCTGGGGCTTCAATTCCATCTATCTCAACTACACGAACAAGCAGGTCGGCCCACTGTTCAATCAGCTGTACATTCGCCAAGCCCTCCAGCGCCTCATCGATCAACCCGCCCTCATCAGCCACATCTACCACGGCACGGCCTATCCCCAGTACGGATGGATCCCCATCGTTCCGGCGAGCCCCTACATCAGCCCCCAGGAACGCCGAAACCCCTACCCGTTCAGTGTCCGTGCCAGCCGAACCCTCCTGGCGTCGCACGGATGGTCTGTCAAGCCCAATCGGGTCGACGTCTGCACCCGGCCAGGGACCGGTCGCTCTGACTGCGGGGCTGGCATCCCCTCGGGAACCCATCTCCAATTCACCATGCAGTACACAAATGGGTCCACCCCGTTCACCGCTCAGGCGGAGACGCTGAAATCGGACTGGTCGCTCGCGGGAGTCGCGCTGGCCCTGAAGCCGGTTCCGGTCTCCACCCTGTTCTCGATCGTCGTGCCATGCGATCCCCAAACCAACACCGGCTGCCAGTGGCAGATTGGCGACATCGGCGCGCCGGGTTCCACCGCCACGTTCTCCCCCGGGTACCTGCCCACCGGGGACATCTGGCTTGAGACGGGGGCGAGCTTCAACTTCTCCGGTTACAGCAACCCCACCATGGACGCTCTCATTCGCGCCACGACCCTCGAAGGCGGACTCGGAGCCTTCTACAAGTTCGAGAACTACGCCCAGCTCCAACTGCCAGAACTCTGGCAGCCGAACTTCTACTACCAGATCTCCGTGGTTGCCAAGGCGCTTCACGGCGATGTGTTTCCGCAGGACCCGAACCTGAACATCTACCCCCAAACCTGGTACCTGGGTCGATGACGCTTGGCCGTAACCCACGGGCCGCACCCTTCCAACGGCTCCCAGCGGGCAGCCTGCACTTTCCCGCGTAGATCCCTCCCCCGGGGGAGCGGAGGTTGCCCGTGAGCGGGTCGCGCAGGCTGGCATCGCCGGAAGATCTCCACTCATACCGCCTGCTCGGAGATCTCGACCTCACACCTGATGGCAAACGCCTCGCGTGTGCGGTGCGCGACTACGCGGCCGGCACAGGGTTGCAGCCCACGACCCGGCTCTGGGTCGGATCCTCCTGCGGGCGGGGCGCGCTGCGGGAGTTGGGCGCGGCCGTGGACCGTCATCCCAAGTGGCATCCCGGAGGTGACCGGCTCGCGTTCGCATCCAACCGCGACGACCCAACCCGCCTCCAGCTATGCCTCGCAGATGCTGAACTGCGAGACATCACCAAGCTGGGGGACCTTCCCGGCTCCGTCGACCAGTTCCAGTGGAACGCAGTTGGCGATGCGGTCAACGTCCTGGTTGCCTCCCCCGCGCCCCAAACGCCGCGCGGTGCCTCGGAACGACCCGCTGATCCGCGGGTTGCCCGCCCGGCACCCCGTGCGCGCGAGCTGTACTCCGTCGCCATAGACACGGGCGCCGCGGTCCGCCTCGGGCCGGCTGGGCTGAGCGTGTGGGAGTTTTCGACCTGGGGAGACCTCGGCGCCGTCGCCGTCGTCTCCAGTGCCGCGGGCGAGAATCAGTGGTACTCAGCCCGAATCGTCGGGCTTCAACGTGGTGCTGCCGACGCTCACACCCTGTACAAGCCACGGACGCAGGTCTCTCAGCCACAGGTTTCCCCCGATGGCCACCACCTAGCGTTCATCGAAGGCGCGAGTAGCGATCGCGGGATGGTTGCGGGCGACGTCACCGTAGTCGACCTTGACACCAACGCCGTGCACAGGTTGCCCGTTCCGCACTGCGACGTCTCCTACCTTCGATGGGTCGGCCCCGAGATCGCCTGGGCTGGCTGGTCGGACGTCGGAACCGCGTGCGGCTGGCTGACAACAGACGGCCGGGTCACGGTCGCGTGGGCGGGACAGGCGACGCTTGGATACTTCCACCAGCTCGAGATCGCCGCGGCCGAAGGCCACATGATCGCGGCTGCCGTGCAGTCCCCGAGTCAGCCGCTCGAGGTGGCGATGCTCTGCCTCGATGAGGTACCCAGCGGATGGCGCCCGATCACCGACCTCAACAGCGCCTATCGCGACCTCGAGCTCCCGGCGCAGGAGCGGATTGCCTGGACGAGCGATGACGGAACCGAGGTGTCTGGGATCGTGGTCCGCCCGCCAATCGCCGGGCAGCAGGCGCCAGCGCTCATCGTCATGGTCCACGGCGGACCGTCTGGAGCCTGGACGTTTGAGTTCCTCGCCGGGTACTTCGGCCACGCGACCCTGCTCGCTTCGGCTGGATATGCCGTCCTGCTACCGAACCCACGAGGCAGCGTGGGAAGGGGCTCGGACTTCGCCCAGGCGAACCATGGCGACGCGGGGGGATGCGACTTTCGCGATATTGTGGCTGGTGTCGGGGCGTGCACCCGCGCAGGGATTGCGGACGGAGCGCGGGCCGGAATCTGTGGGCTCAGCTACGGCGGGTACATGGCTGCGTGGGCGGCGACGCAACCCTCACCCTTCGGGGCTGCGGTCTCGATCTCCTGTGTTGCTGACTGGATCGACTTGTTCTACAGTGCCGAGGGTGGCGAGGTGGCCAAGATGCTGCTTGGGACCGAACCGGCCGAGTCCGCCGATCGATATGTGGCCCGTTCGCCGATCGCTCAGGCCAGCGCGACCACCATCCCCTTGCTCCTGATTCAGGGGCAAGAGGATACGCTGACGCCGCTTCGCCAAGCGGAGGCCCTGTATGCGGCCCTGGCTCAGCGCGGGGCCGTGGTCGAGCTGGTCGTCTACGAGCGAGAGGGCCACGTGTTCCGCGAAGCCGAGCATCTTGCGGGTTGCTGGAGGCGGATGTCCATGTGGTTCGGCAGCCACGTCCGATAGGAGCACCTTCCCCCTTGGCCATGAGTCTTTCGCTCAATGAGTGTCGGAGTCAGTTCGCCTCCCTCGGCAGCGGCTTTGCGTACTTCGACTCCCCCGGAGGCACACAGACACCTGACCGGGTGCGCACGGCGATCGCGGACGCACTCCAGAGCGCATCCGGCAACACGGGCGCGCCTTACGCCACGAGCACTCGAATCGGCGATCTCGTCAGCGCGGCGCGGTTGACCGCGGCGGGGTTCCTGGGAGGCACCCCGAACGAGATCATCTTCGGCGGCAGCATGACCTCGCTCAACTTCATGCTCTCGAGGGTCGTCGGTCGGACCCTGGAGGCCGGTGACGAGATTCTCGTAACTCGGCTCGACCATGACGCCAACGTAGCCCCGTGGTTGGAGCTTGCTTGTGAGAGGAACCTGGTCGTCAGGACGGTTGACATCAACGACGATACGACCCTGAACTACGACGACCTTCGCCGCCAGCTCACTTCACGAACTCGCATAGTGGCGTTTCCGCTCGCATCCAATGCAATCGGAACAACGGTGAACGGTTCTGAGGTCAGCCGCATCGCTCACGACGCCGGGGCTCTGTCCTGGGCCGATGCGGTGCAGTTTGCTCCGCACGCTCCGATCGACGTGCGTTCCCTCGGTGTGGACGTCCTGCTGTGCTCAGCGTATAAGTTCTGCGGTCCTCACCTGGGCATCGCCTACGTCCGCGCTAGCCTTCTTGACTCCTGGACGCCCATTAACGCACGACCGGCCGCGGCATACGAGCACGGGAGGAGGTTCGAGCGGGGTACCCTGCCGTTTGAGTCGTTGGCGGGGTTGATCGCCGCCGTGGAGTACCTGCGATCGCTGGGAGGCTTGGAGGCCATCGCCGCCTGGGAGGAGCAGCTGGGGCGTCGCCTGCTATTGGCCCTGCCCGAAGCCGCCAGAGTTGTCGGCATGCCAACCACCAGCGGACGTGTCCCCACGTTCCTGGTCACCTTCCCCGGTATCAGCGCCCACCGGATGTCTGAGCAGCTCGGCGGGCGCGGTTTTGGGGTGTGGAGCGGCGAGGCATTCTACGCGCTAGGCCTCCATGACCGGCTGCGGTGGGGCGAGGCCTTGCGCATTGGCCTGATTCACTACAACACGGAAGATGAAGTGGATCGGCTGGCCACATGCCTTGAGGAGTTGGTTCGCCAGTGAGGATGCGCGCGAGAGACCTAGGGATCGCCAGCTCACGGTCGCTGGCAACGCTCTTGACGGTGAGACCAGGACTTGGGACCTGTGAGGGAAATTCATGCAACGGGGGGCGGCAAGGCCCCAGAGTAGCGGAGCATCAGGTCGGTGCCGGGGTAGCGGATCTTGGTCTGATTGAGCTGGTCGCAGAGGACGGGCCGGGCGCGGGGGCGGCGGGGCGCCGACAGGAGGTTGAGACGGCCCTGCAGGTGAGCCCCCACCACCTCCAGGCTGCCGCTGGTCCGGACGGTCTCGCGGAGCAGCGCCCGGCCCTCCTCCTCCGCTCGGCGGTAGTGGGTAACCAGGAGTCTGGCCGGAGTCGACTCGCCGTTGTAGGCACTCATGCGGACCCCGTGGGTGACCAGCTTGGACTCGGCATCAAGCCGCCGGGTGCCCGGGGCCACCTCGTTCAGGGGCGGCCGTGACGCGGAACTGAGCTGCGGCTGCGGAGGGGTGTCCCCACTGGATGAGGCCGACGTGGTCCTGGGCCAGCACGTGGCCCGCCCCACCCGCCGGTTCGCGATTGCCACCCAGGACCCCCAGCCGGCTGGGTCGAGGTGGCCGCGGGATCGGGTCGAGCTCTTCTGCTTCCAGCTCCGCCGGGGGGTGGCCCGGGCCCCGCGGTGCGGTTGGCGGCGCACGTGATGGACAGCCCCCGGCTCGGAACGAGGAGCCTGGCGCGACCGCGGGTGGCGGGTCAGCAGCGCCTGGGGCATCCTGCGCGCATTCCACGCAGGCCACGGTCTCGCTGCCGCGCCGTCCACCGCAGCGGCCGGCGCGCTCCGCCTGACCACCAACACCAGGCCCCTTCCCCGCCCCGCCAGGATCCGCGCCGTCATGCCACCCCGACAGCGTCAGGCGGGCCCCTGGTAGCCCGCGCCCACCCACCCTGGGCGAACCACACCGAGGCGGCCCGGGAGCTGCCGGTCCGGGCCGCTCCTCCACGCGGCACAGCTCGTGGCGCCACCCCTGCTCAACCAGCCACACCGGGCAAGGTCGCCCGTCGGAGCGCCCGACCGACCCCCCTTGGAGCGCGAAGTAGACCCCGCCTCGGGCCGACCGCCCCCCCGCGTCGGGATCCGCTCGCCTCCCGCCTACCCGCCTACGTTCACTTGGCTCTTGACACCGCCTGGATGTGGGCGCGACTCACTGGCGACCCGGCGAGGTCGACGCAGGCGAGCGCCGCACCGGGGCTCGCCCGCAGGGGGAGGCGATCTCGGTCTCCTGTCTGGCCCTGGGGGAATGGGACGGGGCTGCTTCGAGTCTCACCGACCCCTGACGGGGGCGGCCTGCGCGCCTCGGCCAGGGGTGCCGACTGCCCCGGCTGGCCGATCCGGGCGGGCAGGGCCTGCAGCTCGTCGGTGAAGGGGCCTGGTCACCCCGCATCCCTCCTCGCGGGGCCCCCCGCAGGGTCGCAACCCGGGCATCGACGCTGACCGCTACCGCCCGGGTCTTCGTCGCGATTTCGGACGCTCGGCTCGGTGGGACCGTGAGGCCGGTGACCGTCCGCACCGAGGTCCCCTCGTGCGCGAGCCACGCTCATTCGGTGGCGACCGGGCTGCGGGCGCGCTGCGGGGCGGCGTGGCCGCGCCCATGACGGTGATGCCACCGTCCCCGCCCCACGGAGTGCGGCGCGCCGGACGCCGCGGTCGGCATCCCCCAGCCCGTACGCTTGCGGGACATGTTCGCCCTTCACGCCTGCTGGCTTCCGCTGGAGGGGATCTGTCTGTGGGGCGAGGATCCCACGGCCTTCTCACGGGCGCCCGCCGCTCGCGGCCCCACCCGGGCCGGGATAGGCCCTGCGGCGAAGCCGGGTGCCCCGCAGCTCTCCGCGAGTGCCAGGCCGAGGGTCCACCCCTTCGCCGCGCCCCTGGACCGCCTGGCCGAGGCGATCGGCGCAGGGCTGGCGGAGGTCGGAGAAGGGTGCGAGCCGGACGGTCTCGTCGGGTTCGACCTGCGGGTGCATCTGCCCACGGACCGGGGGCGCCCGCAGCCCTCGGCCTCGCTCGGCGAGCTGGTGACCACCCCGCTACCCAACGGGGTCGCGAGCGAGCTGCGACCGTGGTGGGTCCCCGCCCTGGTGGTCGCGCCCAGCTTCGCGGCCGCCGCCCTCGAGGTCCTGGCCCGGCCCGGCAGCCCACTCGTGGGACCGGCCCCATCGGTGGCCTTCGCCGCACACCTCCGCGAGGCCGCGCTCGACCTGGTGCGACGGGGCCGGCTGCTGCCGTCCCTGCGGCCCACCCCGACCGGCGGCGCCGATGGACGCTGGATCCCGCTGCCGACCGGGGCCGACCGGGGGTGGCTGCATCGGCTCGCCGCCGCCATGCCGCCCGCCTTCGCCGCCACCGCGGCGGACCCGGACCAGGCGGATCGGCTGGAGCTGGTGGAAGGGGCGGTGGCCCAGCTCGTGGACGCCGCCGCTCGACAGCTCCTTGGGGGCCTGCAGCTGGTCCCGATCCGGCACGGCGCCTCGCGGGGGCCCGAGCCGGCCCTCGCCACCCTGCTCGCCGCGCTGGTCGGCGCGGATCCGAGCGTCGAGGGTGGGGGTGCTGAGCGGGACCGGCTCGCCGCGGCGCTGGACGGGTGGGCCAGCTCCGCGCCCGTCAGCGGCCCCCTGCGCACCTGCTTTCGCCTGACGGCTCCCGACGAGCCGGGAGATGAGCTCGCCCCGATGGCCAACGGCAGGCCCGACTGGAGGCTCGAGCTGCTCCTGCAGTCGCACGAGGACCCGAGCCTGCTCGTCCCCGCCGCCGACGTTTGGGCGGGCCAGCTCGGCCTCGCCCTGGGCGCGGGCGGCGCCCACCCGGAGGACCAGCTGCTTGCCGACCTCGCCAGGGCGGCCCGACTCTGGCCCCCTCTGGGAGCGGCCCTGGAGGAGGCGGTTCCGGAGCGCCTCCCTCTGGATGCCACGGGCGCCCACGAATTCCTTCTCGAGGCCGTCCCAGCGCTGGAGGACGCCGGCTTCGGCGTCATGGTCCCCTCGTGGTGGCGCAGTGACCGCAGCCGGCTGGGGCTGCGGATTAGGGCCCGCGCCGGGAAGCAGGACCCCGCAGCGGCGGCAGGCCTGCTCGGCCTTGACAGCCTCTGCGCGTTCCGTGTCGAGGTGGCGCTCGGCGACGAGACCCTCGACCTGAAGGAGCTGCACCAGCTGGCGGCGTGGAAGGGCCCGCTGGTGCAGGTCCGCGGCCGCTGGGTCGAGCTCGCGCTCGCAGACGTGGCGCGAGCGCTCGCGGCGCTGGAGCGGCTGGGGGCGGGAGCGGGGAAGGCCACCGCCCGCGAGCTGCTCCAGGTCGGGGTCGGCCTGGGGGGACCGGACCTCGGGCTGCCGGTGGTCGGCATCGAGGCGGACGGCTGGCTGGGACAGCTGCTCACGGGCGGCGACGCCACCCGGGTGGTTGCCCACCCGGCACCCGCCGGCTTCGCCGGGGTGCTGCGCCCGTACCAGGAGCGGGGGCTCGGCTGGCTGGAGTTCCTCGACCGGCTCGGGCTCGGTGGGTGCCTGGCCGATGACATGGGCCTCGGCAAGACCATCCAGCTGCTCGCGCTGCTGGCGGCGGAGCGTGTCGGCGCCGCTCCCCGCCTGCCGCCCACCCTGCTGGTCGCGCCGATGTCGGTGGTCGGCAACTGGGAGCGAGAGGCCCGGCGCTTCACGCCCACCCTGCGGGTCGTGGTCCACCACGGCACCGAGCGCGCGGCGGGGGCGGCCTTCCGGCGCGCGATCAAGACCGCCGACCTCGTGCTCACCACCTACGGCCTGGTGCTGCGGGACCAGACGACGCTCGCGGGCGCCCAGTGGCACCGGCTGGTCCTCGACGAGGCCCAGGCCGTCAAGAACCCCGACACCAAGCAGGCGCGCGCGGTTCGTGCCATCCCCGCTGCCCGTCGGTTCGCGCTCACCGGCACCCCGGTGGAGAATCGGCTGGCCGACCTCCACTCCCTCATGGACGTGCTCAACCCGGGCCTGCTCGGCTCCCGCGACGCCTTCCGCCGCCGCTTCGCGGTCCCCATCGAGCGGGACGGCGACGAGGCGGCGGCGGAGCGCCTGCGTCGCCTCACGGCTCCGTTCGTGCTCCGGCGCCGCAAGCTCGACCCCGAGGTGGCTCCCGACCTCCCCGCCAAGCTGGAGATGCGGGAGTGGTGCAATCTGACTCGTGAGCAGGCGAGCCTCTACCAGGCGGTGGTGGACGACATGCTGGAGCGGATCGAAGCCGCCGAGGGGGTCGCGCGCAAGGGCCGAGTGCTGGCGGGGCTCACGCGCCTCAAGCAGGTCTGCAACCACCCCGCCCACCTTCTCGGCGACGGTTCCCGACTCGAGGGCCGGTCGGGCAAGCTCTCCCGCCTGGAGGGAATCCTGGGCGAGGTGCTGGCGGAGGGGGAGCGGGCCCTCTGCTTCACTCAGTTCGTGGAGATGGGCAGGCTCCTGGTCGCCCGCCTGGAGCTGGTTCTCGGGCGACCGGTCGCATTCCTGCATGGGGGGCTCGCCAAGCGGGCGCGTGACGAGCTCGTCACGCGCTTCCAGGCGCCGGGCGGCCCGCCCGTGCTGGTGGCCTCGCTGAAGGCGGGCGGGGTGGGCCTCAACCTGACCGCGGCCAACCACGTCGTCCACTTCGACCGGTGGTGGAACGCCGCGGTCGAGGACCAGGCCACCGACCGTGCCTTCCGGATCGGCCAGACGCGCCAGGTGCAGGTCCGCAAGCTGGTCTGTGTCGGCACCCTGGAAGAGCGCATCGATCAGATGATCGAGCGCAAGCGCGGGCTGGCAGAACGCATCGTCGGTGCCGGCGACGGCTGGCTGACCGAGCTCTCCAGCGCCGAGCTGCGCCGCCTGGTGGCGCTCGACCGGGCCGCGGTCCAGGAGGCCTGAGTGTCCCCGCGCTGGAGCCGCACCGTGCGGGACAGCTGGTACCCGCAGCCGTCGGTCCCGCTGGCGGCGGATGGCATCCGGGCCCGGAGCCAGCGGGGACCGATCGGCGAGTCATGGTGGTCGAGGCGGTTCCTCGCCGTGCTGGAGGCGCTCGACCCTGGAGCTCGTCTCGAGCGGGGCCGCCGCTACGCCCGGCAGGGCCAGGTGCTGGACCTCGCGGTAGAGCCCGGCGAGGTCAGGGCGCGCGTCCAGGGCTCCCGGCCCAGCCCCTACCGGGTCGTCCTGCGACTCCTCACCCTGGCGGACAAGGACTGGGAGCGGGTCGAGGAGGCGATGGTCGGCCGGGCCGCCTTCCTCGCCAAGCTGCTCGCCGGCCAGATGCCAGAGGAGATCGAGCAGGCCTTCGACGCCTGCCAGGTGAGCCTCTTCCCGGCCAGTCGGGGCGACCTCGTCACCGACTGCAGCTGCCCCGACTGGGCCAACCCCTGCAAGCACGTCGCCGCCGCCACCTACCTGCTTGCCGAGGCCTTCGACCGCGACCCCTTCCTGGTGCTGACGTGGCGAGGGCGGTCGAAGGCGGAGCTGCTGGAGCGGCTGCGGGCGCGGCGCCGGGCCGCGGCGAGCTCGGTCGGCTCGGCGGAGGGCCCGAAGGGTGCCCCGACCGTCCGGGCGCCCGCCCCCGTGGTCGCGACCGGCGGACCACCTTGGTCCTGGCGGGACGGGGGGGGATTCTGGGCAGCCGGGGGGGATCTGGCCGCCCTCCGGCGGCCGCCGCGACGGGCGCCGGCCGCCGGCCTGGTGCTGCGGGAGCTGGAGCCCCCCGACCTCCAGCTGGCCGGAACTCCGTTGCCCGACCTCCTGGCGCCGGCGTACGCTGTGTTCGACACCGCCGCCGACGAGCGAGGGGGCGCCAACGGGGCGGCTTCGCGTCAGCGCAGCGCCGGACGTACCCCGATCGCCGGCGACGGGGGCGGCTTGCCAGCAGCCAGCCGCCCCCGACCCCCTAGGAGCGTGGGTCAGTACCTCCCTATGAAAG
>Ga0307372_10009522_pt1 | contig 13365 bp, 12 predicted proteins | sample OX1MG_FD_202533 | JGI IMG/M metagenome (GOLD analysis project Ga0307372, IMG submission 202533) | Soil microbial communities from Risofladan, Vaasa, Finland - OX-1 | ecosystem: Environmental > Terrestrial > Soil > Coastal area > Acid sulfate soil | place: Finland: Risofladan, Vaasa | collected...
CGATCACCCCGCCGCGGTCCGCTTCCGCGACGCGAAGGCCTGTCAGATCTACGAGGGGACCAACCAGATCCAGCGGGTCGTCATCGCCCGTCATCTGCTCAGCGATTGACCCGACGACTCACCTCCGGTGGCTTGGTAGCATCATCCGCATGGACATCCGTCTCAACGAAGAGCAGACCATGATCCGCGAGACGGTGCGAGACATCGCTCGGGACCGCATCGCGCCCCGCGCCGCGGAGATCGACCGCACGGCCGAATTCCCGTGGGATGTGGTCGATCTCTACCGCAAGCACGATCTTTTCGCGCTGCCCTTCCCGCCCGAGTACGGTGGCCTTTCCGGCAGCGCGTTGACCCTCAACGTGGCCATCGAGGAGGTGGCCAAGGTGTGCGCGACGAGCGCGCTGATCCTCGCCGTCCAGGCGCTTGGCGGGTATCCGCTGATGATCGCCGGCTCGGAGGAGCAGAAGGCACGGTTGCTTCCGCCTCTGGCGAGCGGCGCGAAGCTCGGCGCGTACGCGCTCAGCGAGCCCGGGGCGGGCAGCGACCCCGCCGGGATGCAGACACGCGCCGAGCGCCATGGTGATGAATACGTCGTCACGGGTAGCAAGATCTGGATCACCGCCGGCGGAATCGCCGACACGATCACCGTTTTCGCCAAGACCGATACGAACGAGCGCGCCAAAGGCGTGAGCGCGTTCGTGCTCGAAGACGCGCAGCATCTGAAGGGGTTCGCCGCGAACACGATCCACGGCAAGCTCGGGATCCGCGGCAGCAACACCGCGGAACTCCAGTTCGATGAGGTGATCGTTCCCGCCGCGAACCGCCTCGGCGACGAGGGTGACGGATTCCGGATCGCGATGAAGGTGCTCGACCGCTCCAGGCCGGGCGTGGCCGCTCAGGCGCTGGGGATCGCCCAGGGTGCGCTCGACTACGCGGTCGGATACGCGAAGGAGCGCAGGCAATTCGGCAAGGCGATCGCCGAGTTCCAGGGTATTCAGTTCATGGTCGCCGACATGGAGGCGCAGACCGCGGCAGCTCGCGCCATGGTGTACTGGGCGTCGCAGCTCATCGACGACGGGAGCCCCGACGTCGGCCATTTCGCGGCGATCGCGAAGCTGCTCGCGGCGGATACGGCGATGAGGGTCACCACCGACGCGGTGCAGATCCTCGGCGGCTACGGGTACGTGAACGAGTACCCCGTCGAGCGAATGATGCGTGACGCCAAGATCACCCAGATCTACGAGGGGACCAGTCAGATCCAGCGCGTCGTGATCGCCCGAGACCTCCTTCGCGCGTAGCGTCCCTCGCTACATGGTCAGGATGACCTTGCCGCGCGCCTGCCGCTGGCCCAGAAGGTTGAGCGCGGCCGGCGCCTGTTCGAGCGGGTAGGTCGCGCCGACAATCGGGGAAACCGTCCCGGCGTCGATCATCGCGTTGAGTGCGATCTGTGTCTCAAGGAAGATCGCGGGCTCAACACCGAGAAACGCACCCCAGGCGGCGCCGACGACGTCGATGTTTCGCAACAGCACGCGATTCACCTGGAGGCTCGGAATCCGGCCGTCGGTGAACCCCACCACGATGAGACGACCCTGGGGAGCCAGGCACCGAACGCTCTGGTCGAATCGCTCACCACCCACCGGGTCCAGGATGGCATCGACACCGAGGCCGTCGTTCTGCGCGCGCAGCGCCGCGACCCAGTCACCCTCGGCGTCGAGGACGCGATGCGCGCCCGCTCGCTCGGCGATGTGCATCTTGTCGGGGCCGGCGGCGATGGCGATCACCTCAGCGCCCAGCCCACGGGCAACCTGTATCGCCGCGGTGCCGACCCCGCCCGCCGCTCCGTGGATCGCGACGCGATCTCCCGGCAGGACGCGTCCCCGGCGCGCCAGGGCGAAATGCGCCGTGTGGTAATTCATGACGAATCCCGAGGCAGCCTCGACGGTCAGGCCCTTCGGAATTGCGAGAGTCAGCGCCGGCTCGGCAACCGCGACGTCCGCGAAACCCCCGAGCATCGTGAAAGCCATGACGCGGTCGCCTTCCCTGAAGCCGGATCCCTGGGGCGCCGAGCGGACGCGGCCCGCCACCTCGACGCCGGGCACGAACGGCAGAGGAGGCTTCATCTGGTATTCGCCGCGGGTGAGCAGGAGGTCTGGAAAGCTCACTCCCGCCGCCGCAACCTCGATGACGACGCGACCGGGGTCCTCCGGCTCGACGACCTCGACCAAATGCAGACCAGATGGGCCCTCGAGGCCCTGAACCTGCTGTGCGCGCACCTCATTCCTCCATCCCGCTCGTGGCCGCTGATGATGCCATTGTTCGGCTCCGGACGACCGGACCGTGGGGTACCCTTGTCAGGCACGGCGGGTAACCGGAAGCTGATCGCAGCGTTCCCCATACAGGAAGCCCACCGTGGCGCACCGGCCCCGCAGCCTTCATGCGGCGGTCAGTACACCCTTCCGGAAAGTCGAGAGCAACACCTCAACCATGGCAACAATCAGCGGTCCATCCGACCGGCGCAGGCGCCGTTCGCGCTACAACGTCGTCCCGAGCTGGATCACGCGAAAGCGCGCCGTCGTCTCGGTGATCGTCATGTTCTCCCTCCTGCTCGTGGCCGGGGGCATCTACGGCGTGCGTCTCTCGCTCGCACTCGCAAAGACCTTTCACACCAATCCGATCAGCGCGGCGATCGGCGCACTGCAAGGAGGTGGGGGCTCCAGGATCGACCGGGAACGCCAGCACTACCAGCGGATCAACATCGTGCTCTTCGGCTACGGTGGCACGCAGCATTCCGGCGCCTTCCTCACCGACTCGATCATGGTGATCTCGATCATGCCGATGCAGGGTGCCCCGCCGCAGATCGCGGAGATCTCGATCCCACGTGACTGGTTTGTGACCATCCCCCTTCGCAATGGCAAGTCGGCGGCGGAGCGGATCAACTTCGCGTATGCCGCAGGGATGCTGGGCGAGGGACCGGAGCCGGCGAGCGCCGTGGATGCGGGAGCCGCCGTGGCGGACCCGCTGCTCGCACATCTCCTTGGGATCGGCATCAACTTCTTCGTCGGCGTCGACTTCAACGCATTCAAGCAGGCGGTTGACGCGGTGGGTGGCGTCAACATCGATGTTCCAGCCTCGTTCACGGACCATCAGTATCCCGCCGGAGAATGCGACCTCGGCAACTGCGCATACGAGACGGTCCACTTCAATGCCGGGATGCAGCACATGAACGGTGCAACGGCGCTCATCTACGCTCGCTCGCGCCACGGCAACAACGGACAGGGATCGGATTTTGCGCGAAGCCGTCGCCAGCAGCAGATCATCGTCGCGCTCAAGTCGCAAATTGAAAGCATCGGTGGCTTTGGCAAGCTTCCGGACGTCATCAATGCGCTTGGCAGCAACGTGCTCACCGACCTGACCATCGGCGACGCCGAGTCCCTTTACGGACTGGTGAACGGTGTGAACCCGGCGAGCATCGAGCACATCAGCATCGACGACACCAACTTTCTGTACGACTGCGGGTACCCGACCCGGTGCGGAAGCTACTATCTCTACGCGAACGATCAGAGCTTCAGGTCGCTCTCGCATTTCGTCCAGGACATCTTCCCGCCGCCCGCCGCGCTTGCTGAGGGTGCCTCGGTCACCTTCATCAATGCGAGCGGACGCAACAACAACGCGACCACCCGCTGGGCGTCGCTCATGAGCATGGTCGGGTTCTCCACGAAAGCCGGCGGCAGAGCACCGGCGCAGGTGCCGACCCAGGTCATCGACAACAGCGGTGGGAAGGATGCCGCGGCCGCGCAGTGGCTGGCCACGTATTTCGGGGTGAGCGTCACCACCGAGCCCGCGCCGACCGCGGCGACGACGACACTGCCGGCGACGCCGGCGGCCGCCGCGGCCGGCGGTGTCACCGTCATACTCGGCAGCGCCGAAGAGCAGTCGTTCCTCGGCGATCCCGGATTTGGTCACTAGCTCCCCAAAGAGGTAGGCGAAGAGTGGGACAGAGGATTGCCGTCCTGACAGGCGGCGGTGATGCACCGGGTCTCAACGCTGCGATTCGCGCGATCGGCAGACGGGCGCTCGCGGCGGGTGACACGTTGTTTGGCGTTCGCAACGGGTGGGCAGGGCTGATCGGGGACGGCGATGTTCTCACCCTGGAGCGTCAGCGGCTCTCCGGCATCCTGCAACTTGGCGGCACCATGCTCGGCAGCTCGCGCGTGAATCCGATGAAGCTCGAGGGCGGCGTGGAGCAGGTGTTGCTCAACCTCGAGCGCCTGCACCTCGACGCTCTGGTCGCAATCGGCGGGGATGACACGCTCAGCGTCGCAGCGCGATTGGCCGAACACCATGCGCGCGTGGTCGGTGTGCCCAAGACGATGGACAACGACCTCAGCGTCACCGACTACTGCATCGGCTTCGACAGTGCCGTGAGCGTGGTCACCGAAGCGCTCGACCGCCTGCACACCACGGCCACGTCGCATCATCGGGTGATGGTCTGTGAGGTGATGGGGCGCGACACGGGATGGGTCGCGGTGATGGGCGGACTCGCGGGCGGTGCCGACATGATCATCATTCCCGAATTCAGCGTGACCGTGGACGAGGTGGTCGCGCATCTCGAGGTGCGCCGGAGCGCCGGAAGCGACTTCAGCATCATCGTCGTGTCCGAAGGCGTCGAGATGGAAGGTCTGCAGTCCAAGGACGAGGCTGAGGGGACCCGGGACGCATTTGGCCATGTCCAACTCTCGCGGCGCGGCGTCGGCGAGAACCTCGCGCGCATCATCGAGGATCGCACCGGGAACGAGACTCGCGCGACCGTGCTCGGGCACGTGCAGCGCGGCGGTTCGCCCACCGCCTACGACCGCATCTGGGCGACGCGCGTCGGGGCGAAGGCGTACGACCTCGTTGTCGAGGGGCTGTTCGGTGAGATGCCGGTGGTGACGCACGGGACGGTGAACGTCTCCAGCATCGCCGACGTCGTTGCGGAGCAACGACGCGTGCCCCTCGAGCTGTACGAGCTCGCCCAGGTCTTCTACTAGGGACGACTCGGCCGGGGTCGGTCCTAGCGCGGCATCACGGGCACGCTGCTGAGCGGCGACCAGCTCGGCGGCGAGGCGGCGTCGAAGTCGAGGTTCGTGGTCACCTGCAGGGGGGGCGACGGTGACGCGCTCAGCGCTCCCTTGATCCACCACAGCTCGAAGTGCCCGGTGGCATCGGCGGTGTTGTAGTACACGAGCCCGCTCCCATCCGGCGCCCACACCGGGCCGGAACACAGGCAGTTGTCGACCAGGGTCTGCGGTGGTCCGAGCTTTCCAGCACTCAGGGTCGCGATCTCGAGGCGCGTGCTCTGCAGTCCGGTGCCACCGATGCAGATCATCGCGACCTTGGTGCCGTCCGGTGACGGCGCCGGCTGACCGCAGTCCTCCGCGGGCGTTGTGAGGATGATCGGCCGTCCCAGTGGCCGGAGCTGTATCGCGATCTGCGAGAACGCATTGCCACTGCCGATCGCGAACTTCGAGTACATGACCGCGCCGTTGGCCATGGGCGTCGGATCCACGTCGCCGCCCGTGAAGGGGTTCGAGTTGCTGAGCTGCGTGGCGGCGAGCTTCCCGTTGAGCGTTCCGGACCACACCGAGAAGTCGACAGCGTATGAGGCCGAGTTCTTCGGCTGGTCGTAGCTGAAGAAGATGGTGTTGCCGTCGGCACCCATGTGCGGGTAGAACATCCAGTGGTTGAGATACACGGTGTCGAGATGCGGGTTGGCGTTGTTGCTGAGCCGGCGGATGATCGAACCCTGGCTGTTGAGCAGGTAGAGATTCGAGTACTCGGCGGCGCGAAGCACCGCCACGATGTCCTGCGAATTTGGGACGTAGGCGGGCTGCATCCACGACCCGGCCGCGGTCGACAGGTGCAGATCCGTGAAGAACCCGTCGCTCAGCCGGTAGATATCCCCGTTCTGCGCCAGGTACAACGTGCCCGGGAGCACGATCTTGGGGCGTGTTGCGGTCGGGATGAACACGCTCGCCTCGGTCGGGATCTGGTGCTTTCTCGACGCGATCAGGCGATTCACACCGAATCCGAAGCCGGCCATGAGCGCGAGCAGCAGGATGACGGTCAGCGCTCGCCTCACGGTCGTCGCTACACCGCCGGGAAGTATTGGTGCGTGAGTGGCAGGATGAGAGACCAGTTGGGCTGGAGTGCGTCCTGATTGTTCACCTGCAAGGTCGAGGTGTACGGCGACGCGAGGATCACCTGGTGCACGTTCTGCAATTGCACGCTGCTCGCGATCGGCAGCAGCGACGCTATCTCGCCGATGCTCATGTCGGTCGAGAAGTCACTGGCCATGGCTGTCGCGATGTCCGGAAGGTTGGCGATGCCGAGCAACTTCGCCTTGGCGCGCAGGGCGAGGAGCACCTGCTGCTGACGCTGGGAGCGGCCGAAGTCGCTGCGGAGGTCGCCGTGCCGCGACCTGACGTACATCAGCGCCTGCATGCCGTTCATGTGCTGCGGACCCGGCAGGACGGCGACCCGCTCAAACGCATAGGGATCCTTTCCGGTCAGGTCGGCCGGATAGAAATCGTCCATGACCGGGTTGGTCGCCACCACATCGATCCCGCCAACCTGGTTGATCAGGTTCACGAGGCCGAGCAACCCGATCCAGGCGTAGTGGTCGATGTGGATGTGAAAGTCCTCCTCGACCGTTGCCACCGCGGCGCTCGCGCCGCCGTGCAGGTACGCGGCGTCGATCTTCGCGCTGCCGCCGCTCGAGAGCGGCACCCACAGGTCCCGTGGGATCGACTCCATCACGACCTGCCGTGTGGTCGGGTTCACCCTCGCCAGGATCATCGACTGGGTCAGGACGGTGCCCCCGAACTTGGCGTCGTTGTCGGATCCGAGCAGGAGCACCGTGAAGGGCTGCCCCGGTGGCGCCTCGACCGGCGGCAGCGACGCCGCGGCGGACGCTGAGGCCGATGCCGCCGCCGACCCGCTCGGTGATGCCTGGGCGGTCGCAAGGCTGCGATCAATCGCGTGCCCGGTGTCCTGGAACGCGGTCACGATCGCCGGCATGAAATAGGCCACCGCGCCGATCGCACCGGACAGCACGAAGCCGACCGCGATCAGGAACCCGAGAAAGACCCGGCCGCGCCTGACACGATGGCGGCGCACCGAGGCGCGTTGTCGTCTCACCTGAGGCTTTATAACGAACTCGGCTGACGTCAGGGTTACGGTGGGCAGAATGAAGTCGGGGCACCGCTAGACTTCGAGCGATGGCCCAACACCGGCTCGCCGAACGTCTGATGGCCGGCGAAACCCGCGCTCTGGCACGCGCGATCCGCATGGTGGAGGATCGCGATCCCGGGATTGCCGAGCTGCTCCGCCAGGTTCGGGAGCGATCCGGCCGGGCTCGGGTGGTGGGTGTCACCGGACCTCCCGGAAGCGGCAAGAGCACCCTCTGCGACCAGGTGATCGAGCGCTGGAGAGCCCAGGGCCACCTGGTGGGCGTCATCGCCGTTGACCCCTCGAGCCCCTTCACCGGGGGTGCGATCCTGGGCGATCGCGTCCGCATGGTCCGTCACACGCTCGATCCCGGCGTCTTCATCAGGAGCATGGCGGCCCGTGGTCATCTGGGCGGCCTCGCCGCCGCGGCCCGCGAGGCGATCCGGCTCCTCGATGCCTCCGGCCGTGACCGGTGCCTGCTCGAGACTGTCGGCGTCGGCCAGTCCGAGCTCGAGGTCATGGAGACCGCCGACACCACCATCGTGGTCACGACGCCCACGACCGGCGATGCGGTCCAGATCATCAAGGCCGGCATCCTCGAGATCGCGGACATCTTCGTGGTCAACAAGGCTGATCTTCCCGGCGCGTCCCGAGTCGTCCGTGACCTCAAGGAGCTCGTCCGCCACGGCACGACCCGTCCCGGGTGGTCGCCGCCGGTCCTCACCACCGTCGCGGAGACCGGCGACGGTGTCGACGACCTCGTCGAGGCGATCGACCGGCACGGCGATGTGATCGCGGCCTCGGGGGAGCTGGAACGCCGGCGGATCGCGCGTCTTCGTGCGGAGGTTGAGGCGATCGTGGTCGAGCGAGCGGCCGAGCGCGCGCGAAGGGCGCTGCATGAGGGGACAATGAGCCGAGAGCTCGACGGCGATCTGAGCCGGGTGGACCCGTACGCCCTGGCCGAGCGCATTCTCAACGGGCACAGCAGGTAATCCACGGAGCAATGACCCAGACGATCGACCGAGCGGGGATGCCGCCAGGTTCGCCCGGCTCGCCGGAGCCTCGGGCAGCACCTCCCATCCCCCCGGACACCCTGGGAGGGCTGCCCCTCGAGGTCTCGTACGGTCCCGAGAACTCCGCGATCAACGTCGAGCGCGATCTGGGCAACGCTGGATCCTTTCCCTACACGCGCGGCGTGCACCGAACCATGTACCGCGACAAGGTCTGGACCATGCGCCAGTTCGCCGGGTTCGGGAGCGCGCAGGACACCAACGAGCGCTATCGATTCCTGCTCGACCAGGGTCAGATGGGGCTGTCGGTGGCCTTCGACATGCCGACGCTCATGGGTCATGACTCGGACGCGCCAGAGGCGCTCGGCGAGGTCGGACGCTGCGGCGTGGCCGTCGACTCGGTGGAGGACATGCTCACGCTCTTCAAGGGGATCGATGTGGGCGCCGTCACGACGTCGATGACCATCAACTCCCCCGCGCCGATCCTCTTCGCCATGTACCTCGCCGCCGCGGACGAGCAGGGCATCCCCTACGCGAAGCTCGGTGGCACGCTCCAGAACGACATCCTCAAGGAGTACATCGCGCAGAAGGAGTTCATCTTTCCGATCCGGCCCTCGATGCGGCTCGTGACCGACGTTGTCGAGTTCTGCACGCGCAACGTCCCGAGCTGGAATCCCATCTCCATCAGCGGGTACCACATCCGCGAGGCCGGAAGCACCGCGGCTCAGGAGCTGGCCTTCACACTCGCCGACGGCTTCGCCTACGTCGAAGCCGGGATCGAGCGCGGGCTCGACGTCGACGAGTTCGCACCCCGGCTCTCGTTCTTCTTCAACGCCCACATCGATTTCTTCGAGGAGATCGCCAAGTATCGCGCCGCCCGCCGCATCTGGGCGCGGCACATGCGCGAGCACTACCGCGCCAAGGACGAGCGTTCGCTCAAGCTGCGCTTCCATACACAGACCGCCGGATGCTCGCTCACAGCGCAGCAGATCGAGAACAACGTCGCGAGGACCGCGTTCGAGGCGCTTGCGGCGGTCCTCGGCGGGACCAACTCGCTGCACACCAACTCGATGGACGAGGTGCTGGCGCTGCCCACGGAGAAAGCGGCGCAGATCGCGCTGCGCACGCAGCAGATCCTCGCCTACGAGACCGGCGTCCCCTCGGTGGTCGATCCGCTCGCAGGCTCCTGGTTCATCGAGGACCTCACCAACCGGATGGAACAGGCTGCGGAGGACTACTTCGGGGCAATCGCCGAGCGAGGCGGGATGCTCGCCGCCGTCGCCGAGGGGTACCCCCAGCGAGAGATCGCGGATGCCGCGTTCCGCTATCAGAGCCAGCTCGAGACCGGGGAAAGGGTCATTGTTGGCGTCAACGTGTTCGACCACAGCGTCGACATGACTCAGCCGCCGACTCTGGTGATCGACCCGGATGTCGAGGTGGCACAGGCGGCCCGCCTCAAGACGCTGCGCGAGGGTCGCGACAACACCGGTGTCGCAACACGGCTTGACGCGCTCCAGGAGGTCGCGCGCGGCACGGACAATCTGATGCCGGCGATCATCGATTGCGTTCGCGCCCGTGCCACCGAGGGCGAGATCGTCGAGGCGCTTCGAACGGTCTTCGGCACCTACCGGGAGACGCCCGTTTTTTGACCGCTCCTTAACCCCTCCATAAGCGGGAGGTGGCTAGGCTCAGCCGATACCGTGGGAGCCAAGCACATCCTGGTGGTCGAGGACGAGGAGGTCATCCGAGAGACCCTCCGCTTCAACCTCGCGCGCGAGGGATACCAGGTGAGCCTGGCCTCCAACGGGATCGAGGCCCTCGAGAAGGCACGTGAGCTTCGCCCCGACCTGATCGTGCTCGATCTGATGCTCCCCGAGCTCGGTGGCCTGGAGGTGTGTCGCATCCTCCGCCAGGAGACGACCACGCCGGTGCTGGTGCTGAGCGCCCGCGACAGCGAGCTGGACAAGATCGTCGGTCTCCGTGTCGGCGCCGACGACTACATGACCAAGCCGTTCTCGCTCGCGGAGCTCACCGCCCGCGTGATGGCGCTGCTGCGGCGCGCGCACCCCACCGCCGAGGACCGGGGCGTCGTGGAGGTCGAGGAGCTGGGCGACTTCCGATTCGATCGCGGGGCGAGGTCCGTGCGGGTCGGCAAGGAGGTACTCCGCCTCTCTCCGAAGGAGTTCGACCTGCTCTCCTTCCTGCTGGCCAACCCTGGGCGGGTCCACTCGCGCGAGCAGTTGATCCGGCGCGTCTGGGGACCCAAGTTCTTTGGCGAGCGCAAGACTGTCGACGTCCACGTGCGCTGGCTGCGCGAGAAATTCGAGTCGTTCGACGCCCTTCCCTTCAGGATCACGACGGTCTACGGCGTCGGCTACCGGCTCGACCGCGTCCTCGAGCAACCCGATCCCACCGCATCGGACGTCGCAGTCGGCGAGCGCCGCTGACTTCGCCGGAGTTGGCCCTGCCTATACTTGCCGCTCCCACCCGAGTTCGGACCAGGGAGAGGGTCACCTTGGAATCTCCGCTTGCCGTCATCGACCTCGGGTCGAACTCGGCCCGAATCGCCGTGCTTCGGCTCGACCCGTCCGGCCAGCTCGACATCATCGCCGACGCGCGAACGTCGCTGCAGCTCGCGCGCCACATCGACTCGCGCGGCCGGCTCGAGGCGAGCGCGGTCACGGAGGCGGTCGCCGCGGTGCGCGATTTCCGCGCGGTCGCCGCCGCCGCCGGGGCCGAGCGCACGGTCGCGGTTGCGACAGCCGCGATTCGCACCGCGACCAATCGAGACAGCGTCCTCGCCAGGCTGGAAGCCGACACCGGGCTCGTGATCAGGATCATCGACGGCGAGGAGGAGGCCCGATTCGCCTTTCTCGGCGCCGTTCACGGTCTGCCGATCGACACCGGCTACCTGATCGACGTCGGTGGTGGAAGCTTCGAGCTCGCCTACTTCGAACGCCGCCGCGCGCTTCGCTGGTGGACCTTCGAGCTGGGTTCGCTGGTCACGACCGATCGGTTCCTGCGCAGCGACCCGCCGCGGCCGTCTGAGATCGGCGACCTGCGGGACCACGTCATCCAGACCCTCCGCGACGCCGGTGTTCCGGTCCTTCCCGAGGACGGCGGTATGGTCGGGACCGGGGGTACCGTGCGGAACCTCGCCAAGATCCACATGCGTTCGGTCGCGCACCCGATCGCGCGTGTCGACGGGTATCTCCTGCAACGGCGCGAGGTCCGCGATCTCACATCGCGGCTCACCACCCGGAACCGCTCCTCGTTGCGAACCGTGCCGGGGCTCTCCACCGACCGTGCCGACTCGATCACCGGCGGTGCGCTGGTCGTGATCGCCGCGATGGAGGCCCTCGGGGCTCGAAGCCTGATGGTTTCCGGTCACGGGCTCCGCGAGGGCATCGCGCTCGCCGAGCTCAACCTGCCGCTCCCCGAGGTGTGGCAGGTGCGCCGCGGGTCGGTGGCCGCGCTGGCCTCACGATTCTCGACCTGGGACGAGCGCAGGGCCGCCCGCCGCGTTGAGATGGTTCGCGCAATCCTCGGCGTGGCCGACCCGACCATGACCGCCGAGATGCGCGAGGTGCTCGACCATGCGACCACCCTCCTCGACGTCGGCCAGAGCGTCAACTATTACGACCGCTGGTCCCACGCCGCCGGGGTGACCGCCTCTGCCGACCTCCAGGGGTTCACGCACCGCGAGGTGGCGCTCATCGCCACCACGCTCGCCCGGCTGGGCAAGGCGCGAAGCAACCTCCCGCGCTACGCACGGCTGTGCACCCGGGACGACATCAAGCGGATCGACCGGCTGGCGGTCATCATCGAGCTCGCCGACGAGCTCGACCGCCGCGTCGACGGCGGAGGACCTCCCAGCTTCCGCTACGACGACCGCCGAAACCGCGTCGTCGTGTCGACCGGGCTTCCCTACATCTGGGAGCCCGAGGACCTGACGCGCCGGTTCCGAACCCGCCTCGGTCGAACGCTCAGCCTGCGTCCGGCAGAGTCGGCGGGCGACCGAGCGAGGGGGGCTGAGTCTCCAAACGGTCGATCGACTGGTAGAGGTCCTCGACGAGCGTGATCAGAATCGGAGGCGCGTCGCAGGCGAACATGAGCGCCTCGATGGTGGCGACCTTGCGCCGGAGCCCATCCACCGCGTCGATCCGGCCACAGGGCGCCGATGCGACTCGCTGCACGAATTCGAGTATGCGGTGAGCCATGGCTCGAAGCGATTGTGAAATGGCTATGGTGCGGGGCTGATGTGATGGTGGCCCGCGGGGGACATTAGAGTCCTTTGAAGATGAGCGAGCCACTGCTGCACCCGCGTCACCCCACGCTCGGGGACGAGCTCACCCACCTGCGACGGATCGTCGCGGACATGGGCGAGCTTGTCGACGCCGCCATCACCCAGGCGACGAGCGGACTCGCCGATCGCGACGTGAGCCTCTGTGCGCGCGTCATCGCGGACGACGCGCTGGTCAACGACCGACAGCGTGAACTGCGCGAGCTGTCGTTCACGCTCATCGCCAACCGGAGCCCCGAGGCGCGCGAGCTTCGCGAGATCATCGGTCTGCTCAACATGTCCTCAGAGCTGGAGCGCATGGGCGATCACTGCGTGAGCATCGCGAAGCTCGCGCGCAACCTCGCGGATCTGCCCCCGCTGGAGACGTACGTCGACGTGCCCAAGATGGCGGCCTACTGCAGCGATCAGGTGCGCGGCATTCTGGCCGCCATGGTCTCTCGCGACGTCCTGCAGGCGCGTCGCATCGCCGCCGGCGATGACCGCGTCGACCGCATCTATCACCGCCTGTTCGACGACCTGATCCAGATGATGACCGAGGACAACACGACCGTCTTCCGGGCGACCAATCTCGTGTTCATCGCCCATCATCTCGAGCGCATCGCAGATCGAGTGACCAACATCGCCGAGGATCTCGTCTTCCTCGACTCCGGGGCCATCGAGGAGCTCGGCTGATGGCGCTCTCCGAGCCCGCGGAGGCGCCCGGCGACGCGGCGCCTTCCGTGACCGATCGGGGACGAGATCATGCCGCCGAGCTGGGCGACCGGCATCGGTACATCAATCGCCACCTCAGCTGGCTCGATTTCGACACCCGTGTGCTCGAGCTCGCCGAGGACCCCTCGCGCG
>Ga0307372_10009523_pt1 | contig 13363 bp, 21 predicted proteins | sample OX1MG_FD_202533 | JGI IMG/M metagenome (GOLD analysis project Ga0307372, IMG submission 202533) | Soil microbial communities from Risofladan, Vaasa, Finland - OX-1 | ecosystem: Environmental > Terrestrial > Soil > Coastal area > Acid sulfate soil | place: Finland: Risofladan, Vaasa | collected...
CGGCGCGGACCCAGCTGACCTCGACACCTCGATCGGCGGCCAGGCTCCGTGCCTTGTCCAGGCCAACCTCTGAGAAGTCGACGCCGGTCACCTGCCAGCCAAGTTCGGCAAGCCAAATCGCATTCCGGCCTTCACCGCAGCCGACATCCAGCGCACGTCCGGGCGGGAGGTCAGCAACCTCACCGACGAGGAAGCGGTTCGGTCCCGCACCCCAAACCAGATCAGTCGTGGCATATCGCTGGTCCCATTCCTGGCTTCTCATGTAGCGCCTCCCTCCCCTGGTTCCTCTTCGTGCCGCAGTCGCTCCAGCTCGCGGTGGACGGCGAGGAGCGCCCGATAGAGGGCGGGACAGGTCGGGCACCCGGTCACGTGCTCGACGGCCCGCTCCAGCTCCGGACTGAGCTCGCCGTCGAGGAGATCGCTGGCTAGATCGCGCGCCTCGGCGCAGCTCAGCGCCATCATCTTGCCGGCTCCGCCAGCAATGTCACGAGTGCCTGGCGACCGCGACGAAGATGTGACTTGATCGTCGGCAGCGGAAGCCCAGAGTTCTCGGCGATCTCGCGGGCCTTCCAGCCCTGCAGATCGTGCATCACAACGGCCAATCGCTGGTCTGGGGTGAGCGAAGCCAATGCGCCTCTCAAACGCTCCCCACTCTCAAGCGCCACCGCCACCGCCTCCGGGTCGACCGAGTATCCGGGGTCCCGCCATAGCTCCTCCCGGCGCGCAGCGTCGAGACGGTTCTGCTCGGAGGAGCGTTTGCGGGCCACCTCTCGGCAGGTGTTGATGCAGATCCGCTGGAACCAAGAGCAAACGTCGGCCTCGGAACGGAATCCTTTCCGCCCGCCCAGAGCGCGCAGCGCCGACTCCTGGACGACATCTTCCGCCTCGGCGGAATCCGCAAGCATCGACGCCGCCATACGGGTCAGCCGACCGCGGCGCGACTCGATGCACGCAGTCAGCTCGTCTTCTGTCAGCACGCTGTCTGATCATCAGACGGCCAAACCCGGTCCGGACACAGCCAGACCGCCCAACCGAACCGGGTAGCTTGGCCCACCTTCAGGCGAGACTGCGGGGCCGAAAGGGCGCGCCCAGGATCGGGGCGATCAGGCAGAAGTTGAAGACTCCGGCCAGAACCGGAACCACGCCGACGATTGCGACCACGTAACCCCAGACGCCCTGGAAGTAAAGGCCGACTCCAATCAGGATGACTCCCGCCACGACGCGAAGAATCCGGCCTGCGGGTTTCGACATCCACTTTACAAACTGCATTGGTTATTCACCTCCTTGCTCATTAGATGGAGCAAGGCCGGAAAAGGATGCAGCACCAGACAGACGACCGGCGACTCTTCGGAGCCGCTGCGATGCGTCTTTGGCGATCGGCTCCAGCTCTGGGTTGCCGACCAAGCCGAGGGCGATCTCAGGATCAAGAAATGAAATGCGCGAACCGCTAGACGGTCCCGCTTCCACCACGACGTTGCAGGGCAACAGGAGGCCGATGCCCGGCTCGACCAGCAGCGCACGGTGGGACAGCGGCGGATTGCAGGCGCCCAGGATCTTGTATGGCTTGAAGTCGACGTTCAGCTTGTCTTTCAGCGTGCGTTGGACATCGATCTCGGTCAAAACGCCAAAGCCTTCTTCCTTGAGAAGTTCACGAACCCTGGACTCCGCCTCCCCAACAGTCAGGTCGGTGTCGACGCTGAACCCGTAACAAGGCTTCACGCTCATGCGGCCTCATTGGCCGCCAGCTTCAAGACCGACTCCACGAACATGGCCTCCGGGAGCGCGCCGACGAACGAACCCGACCGGTTGACCACCGTGCGCGGAACGCCCTGGACCTGGAAGCGGTCGGAGAGCTCGGGGTACTCGTTGGCCTCGACCACCAGCGAGCGCACCTTCGGTGAGGCAAGTGCCATCCGGTTGGCCATTGAGGCAGCGCCCGGACAGTAGGGACAGGTGGGAGTGACAAAGACCATCACTTCCACATCGCTTGCCAGCTTGGCGAGTTGCTCGGCCACCTCTGGCGAGAGTTCGTCACCTGTTCCAGACGCGCGTTCAATCGCGTCCAACACGGTGGCGAACTCATAACCCGAAGGTAAGCCCTGAAAGGTGATCCGGCTCTCCTCTCCGGGCCGCGCCACGGTCAGAGTCGGAACGGCGTCCACCTCGCGGGGTTGCTCGCTCACATCGATCACAGTCAGCTGGAGCTTGTCTGGAGCCGCCTCGACCAGGGTCCGCGCAAGTTCCTCCGTCACTTCACAGGTCTGGCAGCCGACGCCACCAGGCAGGATCAGGCGGCCCGTGTCTGGTCGCCGGTAAAGCCGCAGCTCGACCGGTCCGCTGAGCGTCTCGGCGAGCCGTTCTCGAACCTGTTGCTTTGTCTTCTCGTCCATCAAGGTCATCTCGTCATCTCCTGTCTGGCAATTCTTCAGCTACGAATCTCGGACAGCGCCCGAAGGCCGCGATCAAGGCGAAGCTTGGTCTGCGGACCCAGCTCGGCATCTTCGACGCAGGCCAGCAGATTGCTGGCAACCAGGCGGTGGTTGAATCGATCCACCGCCGCTCCCATCGCCGAGACCTGCCGCACAACTTCGTCACAGGGACGACCGTCTTCGATCATCCGCTGGACACCGCGAGACTGACCTTCGATCCGCCGCAATGCTTTCAGCAGCTCAGACGCATTCCGATATTCCATCTAGCCCAGTATACCCCCGGGGGTATGGGGGTATTCCCCCCAGCGCGTCTACTGAAGCTTCGTCGTCGTGTATTCGAGGCAGGTCTCGATCTGCGCAGCGTCCAGCTTCTCACCGGGCTTGGCCTCGAGCCGGACTCGGATCGAATCACCCGCACCGGCAACCTCCATGGAGGCCAGCTTGGCGTACTCGTCGGTCGGACCCGCGCATCGCCCGGCCTGGCATTCCCCAAACGTCTCGAGGAACTGCTCCTTCTTTACGCCGACGTCGGTCAACTCAATGAGTACAGCCGTCTTGTCCGCGCGGATTCGGTATCCGGCCATCGCCCAGTGATCTAGCTCGCCGCCAAGGCGAGCTCGCGAGGCCGCTCGATCATGAACTTGACATAGCCATCGCGCTGGTGATGTGTCACCTTCCAGTGCCGCTTCTTGACCCAAGCCGGGATGTCGGCGCTTGCCATGTAGTCGTCGGTGAAGAGCTCGATCGTGTCGCCCGGCGGTAGGTCACGCACGTGACTGAGCAGTGACCACATGGCTCCGCCACCCTGACAGCTCGTCTTACGGATGTCCAGCTTGAGATAAATCAATTTGATGCTCCTCCTGCTGAGAGCAGACCACGACCCCCGGTCATGATGTACAGGCGTTTGGCCCCCTCAGTTCAGGCCGTCCGGCTATTCAACGGCGGCCCCCATGGCTGACCCGGATCATGTCGATCATCTTGAAGTTGATCCAGACGAACCGCACCAGCTGCCAAGGAATGAAGGTCCTCATGAACACGGTCCATCGCGTCGGTTTGGGCGCGTAGAACGCCTTGCCGGCAGTCACGTGTGTGGCGTGGGTCGTCGGATCGTCCATCGACTGACTTGTGAGGTTCGAATAGTCCATCGGCATCCCTACCTCCTCCCCGCCCCCGTTGCCGGAACGCCATCCGTGAACAAAACCACTGCCCCGATCGATCCGATCCAGACCTTCGAGCTGAGCCAGGTCACTGCCGCATGTCCCGTGTTGATCGCGTCCAGCACGTCGCAAAACGATCATCACTGACGGTTTGTCAGACCGTTGGGCTACTTTGAATCTAGATTTGACCGAAAACGGATGACAAACCAGCGGTCCCAATACCGTTTGGTGACGGTGTTGGTGCCGCTGGTTCTACGTTACTACTGCCCGACGTTGAAGGCAATTCGGGTCGTCCACGAATGCGTCCACGAAGGGGACTCGACCACCAAGTCGAGGGTCAGACTGCACCCCGGCAGATCGACGGACGACGTTACGGCTCCATCAATCGAGGCAGTCCGGAGCGGGGTCGCGGCGAACCTCAGGACGAGGGAATCCAAACACTAGAATTGCGGCGCCGTGCTGAGGCGGCCCGGGTTGGTTCAACGTCCGTTCGAACATCTGTTCGCTAGAATCTGGAGGCTATCGCCCAAGCTGTGACCGTTCGCTTCTCCGTCAGGGTGAACTCCGATCAGTTCGACAAGCTCGCTCGGCGAACTCAGCCGGTGCCGGCAGTGGCCGAGTTGATCTGGAATGGCCTTGACGCCGAGGCTCGCCACGTTAGGGTCGAAATCGAACCGAACGACCTCGGGGGTGTTGTGGCCATCGTTGTCCGAGACGACGGTCATGGCATGTCGAACTCGGATGCCAAGCGCGACTTTGAGTTCTTGGGTGGCTCTTGGAAAAAGACCAGCGTGATGACCCGCGGTGGGCTCCGGGTATTGCACGGGAAGCAGGGAGAGGGCCGCTTCCGAGCCTTCGCCCTGGGATCGGAAGTGACCTGGGATACCACGGCTCGAAACGTCCTCGGCGAGCTTGAGCGGACCACGATCCTTGGCTCCCTTGCAAGCTCCGATTTCGTTCTGAGCGATCCGGAGACGTCGGCAGGGCCAACCGGGACCCAGGTGATCATTCGCGAGCCCCGCGAGTACGCCGGCCAGCTGCTCGGCGAAATGGCCCCGATACAACTCGTCGCGACCTTCGCCCTCTATCTGCTCCGGTACGAGGACGTGACCATCACGTTCGACGGCACTCGCCTCGACCCCCGAACCATCCTCGAGCGTGAGGAGGAAATCGAGCTACCTGAGGCTGTGGGCGGAAGTCGTGGTCCGGCTTTGCTCCGCGTCCTCGAATGGAAGGCTACGGCGAAGAGCCTCCGTCCAGCGTTGTTCCTCTGCGGCGATGGCGGGGTCGTTCTGTACGAACTGAAGGACGTGGACGCCCCCGAAGGCACGCGCTATTCCGCCTATGTCGTCTGGCCTGGCTTCAGCGCATTCGCGCAGGACATTGCGCTCGCCGAGCTGGGACACCAGGAAATGGGGCCCGTCGTTGAAGCGGCAAGGCTAGCCCTACGGGAGTACCTGGAAGAGAGGAGGCGAGACCGGCGAGCCGAGCTGATCGGGCGTTGGAAGGCACAACAGGTCTATCCGTACGCCGTGGCGCCCAAGACAGCCGCTGAGCTTCAAGAGCGCCGACTCTTCGATGCCGTCGCGGTGACCGCCTCATCCGGAGTCGGAAAGGATCCGAAGACGGCGAAACTCTCGCTCAGGCTCCTCAAGGAGGCCCTCGAGAGCTCGCCCGGAAGCCTCCACAGGGTGCTCCGCGAGGTTCTTGTGCTCACGCCTGAGCAGCTCGCCGACTTCGATCGGCTCCTCGAAAGGACAAACCTCGCTTCCATCATCCAGGTCAGCAAGGCCGTCACCGACCGACTCGACTTCCTAAGCGATCTTGAAAGTCTCCTTTTTGACAAAGGTAAACGGGAGCGGCTGCTTGAGCGAAGTCAACTCCACAAGATTCTTGAGAACAGTCGAACGTGGGTTTTCGGGGAGGATTACGCCCTCGCTCTAAGCGATAAGGGCCTCACCAAGGTATTGCAGGCCCATCAGGAAATTCTGGGACATGACGTGACGGGTGAGCCGGTGTTGGGCCCAGACGGAAAGCCGCTCATCGTTGACCTCCTGCTGTCTCGGGCAGCCCATGGTCCCACGAATCGCCAGCATCTCGTCGTCGAGCTGAAGAGACCAAAGGTTCCACTGACCATGACCGAGGTGAGCCAGCTCGCAAAGTACGGTGCCGCCGTCGCCGGCGACCCTCGTTTCCTGACCCCCGAGGTCTCCTGGGACTTCTACCTTGTCGGCGATGAAGTAGACGCCACGGTCTCGGGGCTCATTCACCAGCCGAACAACCCACCAGGTCTATTTGGTCGTCCCGGCAATCACCGCATTTGGGTTCGTACCTGGTCGGAGATCTTGGAGGAGAATCGGCAAAGGCTCCACTTCTATCGGGATCACCTCCAATACGAAGAACCGGAAGACGAGGGGCTTAACGAAACCCTTCTCAGGTACCTTCCGGATACAGACGAGGTCGCGAAAGGCTAGCGGGGTCTCGGTCTCGGATTACGCAACTACCTTCCGCCGCGACTAGTACCAAATACTGACGAGCCGTCCGACTGAGTCAATTTCTGGCTCGGAGACTGGCATGGCCTGCCCACCCGTCTGTCTACGCGCGCTCCAAGCAGCCGCTGCGGCGTCAATAAGATCAATAGGCGACACCGCGTCTGCGGCTCCCAGGGACCGAGGGAGGACGATGCCCTGGCGGTTCAATAGATCGAGCCGGTCCCACATTCCTGCCCAGGTACCTTTGGCACTCAGAAGGTGGCGGTCCGCCATTGCCCGGAATGAGACCTCCGGATGGACCTCGAAAATCCTGGGATCCCCAGGCGCAACCTGCTCGACCTCAAGGATCTTGGTTCGGAGCGCATAGGCCTGCTGGCTAAGACCGTTCCCGGTCAGTTGAACGCAGATCGCTGAGGCTGCCGCATGTGTCGGAGCGAGGAGAGCCGCTCGCGGCGGGGTCAGAAATACGCTGCTGCGTCGTGGTCCGAGCATTGCCGCCGCGGCCAGGTCGCACCTGCGGCGACCTCTCTCGGGCAGGCCGATCGGTATGTCCACGCCGATCGCCACGACGTCGGGAAACTGGGCGACTATAGCCTCCAGTCGCGAAGCCGCGAAGGCGGTTTCGAAGCCGCGGTCTCCGATAGTGACCGCCACCCAGCCCGCCTTGTAGGCGTCCACCCCAAGGGCTACCGCTGAACCGGTCGAAGCCAGACCGTTCATCAACTTGAAGGCGGCTCCCGATCCCTTCGTTCGTGCCAGGTTGCCAGCAGGAACTCGGCGACCGTTCGGCTGGCGTTCATGGCCAAGCGCGCATGGCGCTCTAGTGCTGGGATCCGCCGAGCCCTACCGTGACCGACACCTAGGGCATTGCGCATCTCGGCTAGGTTCTGGACTGCCGTGATCAATCCTTGCAATACGCGCTGTGCCGCCTCACTCCCCTTGGCGTTCTCTGGGACAGACTCGCGGGCCAGCCGAAGCTCCTTCGCGACGCCCTTGTAAAGGACCGGGAGGCTCGCCGCGGGATCCATCGACACGCCGCAGTCGTCAAGGATCAGCCGGCAGACTGACTCGATGAGCTCCTTTGCTGCGCCGATCACAGCCGGTGTGTCGTGATCGAGATTGCGTCGCATCCTCTCGAGGTGTTCTTGCACGACCCCAGGATCCCGCAGGAGATGGAAGTCACTCAGTTCGAGTAGTCCGTCGCTTGGAAGCGGCGCGGTTAATTCGGCCCGATCGTCAATCGGGATGCCGTCGCGTCGGAGGCTTCGGACTACGTCCAGGGCCAGTTTGCGTAAAGACCCATCGTCTTCACGGCCCCAGGAATCGATCGCATCTAGATAGACATTTAGCAGACGCCGCTGCTGGGTCTCGCTCTCCGGGTCGATCAGGCTGTGATAGCTGGCGCAGACCGTTCTTCTCTGGCCTCCCACGTCGGCCTGGTCCGGATTCGGGAGGAATCCTTCAGCTTCGTAGGCGCGGGCGATCGGACTGACCGCGCTCCATCCACTGGCGAATTCAGCAAATTTGAGCTGAGTCCGGACCGAAATTCGCATCCGCCCAGCCTAGAGGCCCGCTTAGGCCTCGGTTTTCGGCTCCGACTGTTCACCAGCTGGCAGGCTCAGGCTGTTGGCGATCTGCGCAAACTCCGCCAACGCGACTTCGAGGTCCTCGACGATCTCAGCTGCAAGGATTTCCGGCGCCGGTATCGCGCGTGGTGGCGGGTTGGTGGCAGGTAGGGGCAGGTGGTCATCGCCCCACCCTACCGCCGGCACCCCACGACTTCGCAGACTCATGGAGCGCCTGCGGCGGCGGATCAAGATCAGAATGTGGCTCCGGAGCACGGATTCGAACCGTGAACCTTGCGGTTAACAGCCGCGCCAGCGCTGTCCCGACCTATCCTCGACCGTCCTCGCTTGTCCCGTTGTGTATTCGGAATGGCAGGCGCGTCAGGTTCCTCCTCCCGTCCCATCCCGGCCTGTCCTCAGGCGTCTGTGCACATTTCTGTGCGCAGTCGGGCGGCCATGGGTGGTTTCGGCATCCACGCCGAGTTCGAACAGAACCGCTGGCTGTTCGATCCCGTGCTAGGTCAGCAGCTGCTCAGCCAGAGCCCTCCACTCTTCCCTTGGCAGCGCCCTCTGGTCCTCGGCGATGACCTGCACGCAGACATGATCCGCCCCCGCCTCGAGGTGGGCGCGTATCCGGGAGGTCACCAGGTCCAGGTCGCCCCAGGCCACGATATCGTCCACCAGGCGGTCGCTGCCTCCGCCGGTCACGTCCTCCTCCGTGTAACCCAGCCTGCGCAGGTTGTTCACGTAGTTGGGCAGGCGGAGGTAGTGCTGCGTGTGGCCACGGGCAATGGCCCGCGCCCTGTCGGCGTCCGTCTCCAGCACCACCGCCTGTTCCGGCGCGAGTATTGCCTTCGGGCCAAGCGCCTCGCGGGCCTGGCGCGTGTGCTCGACTGGGACGAAGTAGGGATGGGCTCCTGAGGTCAGCTCCGCCGCCAGCTTCAGCATGTTTGGCCCGAGTGCGGCGAGGACCGTCTGCGGCTTCTCGGGCGGCTCGACCGACTCGTAAGGAGCCTTCGACATGGCTTCCAGGTAGGTCCGCATCGTGGCTACCGGCTTGCCGTAGATGTGGCCTCGCACCTGTTCGACATTAGGCTGGTGGCTGACTCCGAGGCCGAGCAGGAAGCGGCCCGGGTAGGCTTCGGCAAGCGTCTTCTGCCCGGCTGCCATGGTCATGGCGTCGCGGGCGTAGATGTTGGAGATTCCGGTTGCCACCACAATCCGGCTGGTCGCGGCCAGCAGCAGGCCGGCGTTGCTGAGGGCCTCGCGTCGTATCGACTCCGGGAACCAGATGGCGGCGTAGCCCAGCCGCTCCAGCTCCTGGGCGGCCTCTTGCGCCTTCAAGGCCGGCTGTGCGTCGAGCGTGTTGGTCCAAACGCCGATACTGCCGAGTCTCATTAGCGGCCCCGGCCCCATTCCACGCGATCATGGCGCCCTGTGGCGGCGAAGGTCGGCATGCTGCATCAATCGTAGGTCTGCCTGAAGGCCGCAGAGTCGATCACTCTGCGGCTGGCTTCAGGTCCGGCGCCTTCGCTCCTTCTCCGGACAGTGCGATTAAGAGTCCCCTGCTCTGCCAATTGAGCTACGCGGGCGGCTTTTTTGATCTCAGAGACTGAGATTTTTCTACGAATCTACCTCTGTTGCACCATGGAACAGCGGTGTGGATTCAGGAAATGGGACGACGATCCGAGTTCAACGACGAAGCCGACTCAGCCAGTTCCATCCCCAGAGTTTATCGGGCGAATCGCCGGTCGGCTCCAAACCTCCACCCGTGCCCAGAATTCGGCTCGATTCGGGGTGTCGGGGGGCAAAGTCCATCCGTATTCGCGCCACGCGCCTCAAGTGAGATGAGGTAGGCAAAGTCCGCCAGCCTGAGACGGATCAACTCTTGCCCTCCTACAGCGGCAGCTGGGTGTGCCCGGTGAATTGCCCGCTGGGCGTCAGTCTTGGCCAGTTGGTGCCGAGAGCGGGAGTCGAACCCGCACGAGGTTGCCCTCAGTGGTTTTTGAGACCACCGCGTCTGCCATTCCGCCACCTCGGCTCCGGAGGCCACCACCAGGCTTCCCCGCTCCCGTATGGTAGTGGCACTCTCGTGGTCAACATGCGCTTTGACGACATGGCAGACCCTCTGGAAGAGGCTCGCCGGGTGCCCGTTTTCAAGAGTCCGATCGGAGTCACGGTTGATGCCTCCATTCTGGCCACCGCCGACCTCCAGAGTCCCCTCGGTCCGGCCGACTATGAGCCGTCGCGCGCAACGGCTTCAATGAGACTCTGCAGGGACTCGGTCAGCGCTTGATCCAAAAATAAGTAGTCTTGCCGGCCTTTCGCCCGGTGGGCCCCGTCAAATCGCACTCATGAACTCCCGAATTCCGTCGTGAATTAAGGCCGCTTGGGGCCGATCTCGCGATTCTGGCGAGAAACGCCTCTACCTCCCTGCGCAAACCGGGACTCATTCCCTCCAGCGGCCGCTCAAACTTGCGCCTTCCGAGAATTGGGCCGGACGACGCCTGCAGTCAAGTGCGAGTCAGTGACCTGTAAGAAAGAATCCCGCACTGCCAAAGCTGGTCCTCGGAGGAGGAAGGATGCCGACATGGCTCCTTCCCCGCACGGACAGCTGGCTGATCCAACTCTCTTGCACATCGGCGACGCCGTCCGCGAGTGATGGAATCCACGCCCCGTAGATCTCGAGGGTTGTTGACACCAAGGTGTGACCCAAAAGGGACTGGACCACTTGAGGCGATACGTTGCGGATGAAGAGATTCGTAGCGCAGCTGTGGCGGAGGTCGTGGATGCGGCGGCGCGGCAGACCCGCGAGGGTCAAGGCCCGCCTAAATGGGTAGCCAAGATTCGTCGCACTCATTGGAGTACCGCGGCCGGCTGGAAACACCAGCCCGAACTCCCTCCAATGATCACCGGCGTCGGCACGTTCCTTTTCCTGCTGGTCAGCATGTTCTATAAGCAAGCTCACGACAGATGGGGCCAATTTGATGCGGCGGTTACCGGCCGGCGTCTTGGTAGGTCCGAGCACCCAGAATTGACTGTCGCGGGGTTTCGCGCGCTTCATCGATTGTCGAATCTGAGCGTAGCCTCCGTCCGGGTCTTCAAGCGACAAGGCTGTCCAAGTCAAGCCGAGGGCTTCGCCCAGTCTCATTCCGGTTGTGGCGAGTACGATCCAGAGAGCGTGCCAGCGCGTCCCTTCGCTGGCTCGAAAAAGCCTGAGCAGTTCGGGTTCAGACAGCGGCTCCACCCTGTACTTAACAGGCCTGGGCGGGCGCGTGAGCTTTGCTGGATTGAATAGCAACCAGCCCCAAGCCACACCGGTCTGGAGACAGTTATGTATCGCATAGTGAGTGTGGCGCACCGTTCCCCTACTTGATCCCTGGGCGAGCAATCCGACGTACATCCGTTGCAAGGTTTCGGTCGTCAATTGGTCCAACGGGACCGAATGCAAGAAGGGTGCGGCACGGCGAATTGATAGCTCATAGTGGTAATAGGTGCTCGGCTCGACGCTGATTCGAACCACATCCTGGAGCCACCTCGCACCGAGCTGGCCGAAGGTGATCCCCTTGGCACCCACGCTGGGCCTGCCGTAGAGTCCGGTGACCATTGTCGCCAGGCCGCGCTCCGCGTCGCTAGCTGTCTTGTAGTAACGGTAGGTCCGACGTCCGGTGGGCGATGATACGGCGGCGACCCAACGACCGTCGCTCCTGGCCCAGTAGCTACCGGCCCCATTTTTGCGACGTGCAGCTTCTCTTTCCACGATCCCTCCTTGATACCCAGCTTCCCTTGGGCCAACCGGGGCCGAAATGGAGTTGTCGAACGAGCTCCAGCGGCAAGCTGCATGAGTGCCGAGAAGGGGAATACCGCGTCGTCATTTCAGCACTTTTCGACGGCATAGGGCCAAAATGGTGTCGTCCGTGAAGCCGAAAGCTACAGATATGTACGGTTGGCGCACATAGACGACACCAACGAACTAGGGTCATGTCGCGCGACGTGGTGTAAATCCAGTCGTGCGGTTGGGTCATTAGGTTAAGCGGACTCCAGCTCGAGCAGAGCCTTGACCACCTCCTCGTTGCTGGGCTGGAAGAGCTTGTTCATGGACTCGGTGCTGAAGTAGCGCCGACCGACCGCCCACTCGTCGTTCTGCTCCTCGAGGACTGCGCCGGCGAGGCGAAGCAGAGCCGCTCGGACACATACGCTCGTAGAGATCCCGGGGGACGCTGCTTCGGACGCGGATTCAACTCCCGCCGCCTCCACCACCTGCAGGGAAAAATTGAGCATGGATCGAGCCACACGGCGTCGGGCGATCCTCGCCGGCACGCGGCGGAAGATCGAGCGGACCCTCGTCGCCGCGGACGCCGTCGATGAGCTCGCCGTCGCCGCCGAGGTGCTCCTGACGGCGAGTGGCGACGATCCGGTTGAGGCCCTCCGCGCCGCTCTCGCGAAGTACCGGAAGGTGCGCGGCACCTGAGCCGCGGCGGGCGGCTACGTCTTGTACGCCTTCCTCCAAGCAGACTTCGTCCAAGGGCTGCATTGGCTGACGGGATAAGCAGCTGGTCGACGCGGTCGCGATCGGCCAGGCGACGCCCGGTCCTGTCTTCACCACGGCGACCTTCCTCGGCTACCTCTTCGCCGCCGTCCGCGGAGCGCTGCTGGCGACGCTGGCGATCTTCCTCCCCGGCTTCCTGCTCGTCCCCTTCCTCGACCGGCTGGTCCGGCTCGCCGAGCGCAAGCCGTGGGTGCAGGCCTTCAGCGACGGCGCCAATGCCATCGCTGTGGGGCTGATCGCGGCCGTCGCCGTCCAGCTCGGGCGGGCGGCGATCGTGGACTGGCCGGCGGCACTGATCGCGCTGGCTGCCTTCGCCGTCGGTTTACCGCTGGCCGCTGGCCTCGCCAGGGGTCGTCATCGGCGCGGCACTGACAGGACTGCTGCTGCGGGGCTAGCGGTTCACTCTGGCCCCTGGTGCGTTAAATGCTCTGGCTCACGCGCTTGGGGGCCAAACCCGCGCCTGATCGCGCTGCAGGTCGGGCTCCTCGGCTACGGCGCTTATCTCGGATTCGAGCACCGCGCGGACGACATCACGGCCAAGGCCAAACGGAAAGGTTTCAATGAGTCAGGACACAAAAGGGGGCTAAAGAGCTTCGCCAAACAGGGTGACAGCCCGCGGAAGCCCGAAAGCCGCCGACTGGTATTCGGCCCAGGCCGCTCGGGAGGTCCTGGAGTTGTCACTTTCTTGTGCGAACCTCTTTAGCCCCCGGCCTCGCACCACCTGTGGTGCACACAAAATGCATTCCAGCACCCCCAATGCGCGACTTGGAACCTAGGTGGACCAGGTCACGGGCGGCTGCCCGGTATTTCCGTCAGGTGCACGAACTGGTACCGCCACGGCCGCCTCCAGAGTCGGCATCCGAGACTTATTTGGCGGCGTGACCTCCCAACTGGCATGGCCGCGCTGATGAAGATCGGGAAACCCGGCTTGCTCGCGGCCGCCCCGCAAGGTACCGTCTGAAGCTCGAACCTGTTCGGCAACAGCCGTTGCTCATCCTGCACAATCCGCTCGTGGGCTCCAAGCGGAGGGACGTACTCGGCGTTCTGGCCGTGGTCGGTCTGACCACGGCGGTGGCGGTGGTCGGCGGTGCCGCTGGCGACTTCCGATCGAGGTGGTACGCCGAGCTTCGGAAGCCCGCCTGGCAGCCGTCGGGAGCCACGATCGGGACGG
>Ga0307372_10009524_pt1 | contig 13363 bp, 15 predicted proteins | sample OX1MG_FD_202533 | JGI IMG/M metagenome (GOLD analysis project Ga0307372, IMG submission 202533) | Soil microbial communities from Risofladan, Vaasa, Finland - OX-1 | ecosystem: Environmental > Terrestrial > Soil > Coastal area > Acid sulfate soil | place: Finland: Risofladan, Vaasa | collected...
CGGCGTTGACCAGGCACTGGTACAGGTGGACCAGCGAATGCGGGTAGCCGTTGGCCAGCGACGGGACCAGGAGCTGCGCCCGCTCCTGGTCGAACGCCATGTCCCGGAACGCCAGGTGCCCGTACCCGGCCACGATCACCTTCGGCGTGCCTGTGATGAACGGCAGCGCGGCGCACAGCAGGTCTTCCTTCTCCGCGTCCGCCGCGACGACCAGCACTCCCGGCCGCGCCTGGCTGAGCGCCGGGAACGGCCGCACCGGCACCGTCAGCGGCGGGCTGGCATGGCCATCAGCGTCCGGCGCGTACACGGCCTCCACGGCGCGGGCCAGGCCGCTGAGCGCCAGCGACGCCAGCAACCGCAGGGTGACCGGAGTCAGGCCGAGCAACCCGGCCGGACCGGCGCCGGCCAGCAGCTCGCGCTCGGTGTCTTCCAGCAGCCTGGCGTAGTCCTCATCGCGCATCAGCCGCGCCCCCTTCGCCGATCGTCCGGCACGAATCGATGAACCCGGCATACACCCGCGGGTGCTCGCGCCTGAGCGCCCACACCAGAGCGGCGGCGGCGTCGGTGAGCGCCAGCAGCCGCCCGAGCCGGTCCGGCACCGGCCGGACGCTAGTCACGTCGCGGAAGCAGGCTTCCATCTCCCCGAACCGGGACACGACCCGCGCCGCCGCCTCGGTCGCCCGCTGGCTGGTGCCGTCGATAGGTCCCAGGTCCGCCCGCCACAGCAGCGCCTCGAACCCGGCCGGGCCGTCGCTGTAGGGCGGGCTGGCGCCGGTCCCGCCGAACAGCCGGTCTGCGGCCCCGGCGTCGGCGTCCGCGAGGTACGCCTGGTATTTCAGACAGTAGACCAGCAGATCGGCGGCGGTATCGACCCAGGACTCATCGGGGACGGCGGGCGCGCCGCCCAGGCCGTTTTCGAGCCGGTCCACCTTGCGCGCGATGTTGGCCAGTATGGAGATCACCTCGCCCCGCCGTTTCCAGGCGTCCCGGTAGGCGGCGTCCTTGACCCGGTGCAGCCGGGCGACGGCATCGCGGAACTCGGTCTCCGGCGTCACGCCGCCAGCACCTTCCGGTAGGCCAGCTCACGGGCGTCAAGGTCCGCGACCAGGTACCCGCCGTCGTTGTCGCCCAGCAGCCGCATAGCCCGGAACCCCTGGTGAATCGCGGCTTGCCACAGCCAGCCCGGCACCGCCTCGGCCTCCAGGCCGGCCGCGGCGGCCTTGGCTACTTCTATGACGTCCCCGTCGATGCTGGTGGTGCTCAGGAAGCCGGTGCGGCGCGGGGCCAGCCGGGACAGCACCGCGGCCAGCCCCTCCTCGGCGAAGATGGCCCGCGCCCCGTCCTCGCACTCATCGGTCTCCGGGCTGGACTTGCGCTTGAGCCGCAGCAGCGCACGGATCGTGGGTGACCAGCCGAGAACCGCCATGAACCCCAGGTGGATAGCGTCATGGAACCTGTAGGCGTCCCGGCGCCGGGAGTTGTCGGTCAGCGGATCGCCCAGAACCGCGCCGACCTGGAACCCGCGCGGCTTGCCGGCAGTGATGACCGGCCCCTCCGGAAATGCGTTGGGGTCCGCGCTGACCAGCGTCAGCACGCCGGCGCTGCCGCCAGAAGGCAGGGGCTCTTCGGTAACCGACACCACCAGGCGGCGCGGGAACCGCTCGCGTGCCGGGTACCCGGCATCAAAGACTGGCATGTCTCCGTGCTCAGGGTCAGTGTGACGGCGGTAGCGGTCGCGGGTGCGGCGCAGGTTCGCCTCCGCGATGTCGTCCAGGTCCAGGCCGCACGCGGTCGCGACTGCCGCCGCGTACCACAGCAGGTCGCCCAGTTCCCCGCGCAGGAACTCCCGGTTCGCGGCCAGGTCGATGCCATCACGCAGGTACTTCTTGTAGACGTTCAGGATCGACCCGGTTTCGCTGGCCAGGCCGAGCATCGGCGCTACAGCACCCTGCGGGCCGCCCAGGCGGAGCTGACTCGTCTCGCTAGCGGCCTGCTGGTAGGCGGAGAATTCCACGGCCGAACCTCATTCCGGGCGGATGAACGCCCACACCACTTTCCCGCCCGCTGGCTGCGACGGGACATACCAGTTCCACCGCGCGCTGAGGGTTTCCACCAGCAGCAGGCCGCGGCCACTCTCGTCGTCTTCGCCGGCGCTGATCCGCACCGGGCGGCGCGGGCTGGCGTCCCAGACCAGGATCAGGACGCACACCGCGTCTGCCAGCAACCACAACCGCACCGGGGCGCCTGGCGCATCCGCCCGCGATATCCGGGCCGCGTTCGTGATCAGCTCCGAGGTCACAACTTCGGCGGCGTCGGCCAGATCGGACAGCCGCCACTCCCAGAGCATCAGCCGGGCGTGCAGCCGGGCGCACGGAGCGGCACCAGGAAGAGCGCCCAGCTCCAGGAAACTCCGCAGCGGCCACTGCCCAGCCAGGCTATTGCCCTGGCTGTCAGCTAATGGCGGCACCCGCACGGCACCGCGATACTGGCGGGCCGGGAAATCACCCGAGCCTGACCCGCCGGCTGCCCCGGCATGACGGACGTGCCCGGCCCCGCTGGCCGGCCCGAAGCTCCCGGCTTCAGCCACCCGGCACCCCCATGCCGTCCTGCGGGGCATCACGCGGCGGATCGCGGATCAGGGCAAGCTGCCCGCTCACCCAGCCTGAGTGATCTGGCGCCGCGGCAGGCCAGGAACTGACAGCCGGCTCGGCTATCTCGATCAGCAGGCGGCCGGGAACGTACGGCAGCGACAGGGAAAGGCCCTGCGCGCCGGCTACCTGCTGGAAAGAACCCTCCGCGGGCCGGCCGGGAGCATGGCCGCTGCCGGCGCTCTTGTCGTCGCGCGCCGCGGCCGCGGCCAGTGCCTCTAGTTCCCCGCCCGCGTGCAGCACTTCGTCGAGCAGCCCAGCCAGTTGCCCGGACGCGCACTTGCGGCCGTGCGCGATGTTCGACAGGTGCGCGGGGCTGCATGGGACACGGCGGGCCGCTTCGCGCAGCGACAGCCCGCGCTCGTCCAGCAGCGCCACGAGCTTGCGCCCGAACGGCGTCTCGGCGCGCGGCACCGGCCGGCGGATCAGCGTGATCCGGTCCTGCGGCGCCAGGTTCTCATGGTCGGCCAGATCGAGCAGGCTCAGCACGTCGGTCTCATACAGCTGCGCGAGCATGACCAGCAGGTAGACAGACGGCTTGCGCCCGCCTGACGGCCAGTGCTCGTATTCGCACAGATGGGAGCCGGTCATGCTCGCCCGCGCCTGGGGGTCGGTGCCTTCCGTCGCGGTCAGTGCGTTGAACCGCGAGGCGGCCTGAACCAGCGACCACCCCCAGGCCAGCCGGTAGGACTCCCGCGGGCGCAGCCGGAACCGGCGAGCCATCTCAGCCGCGATCAGGTCGTGTCCAAGGCCCAGGCCCCGCATGCGGTCACGTAGGTCTTCCAGCTCAGCCCTGAATCCTTGTCGGCGGGCAGCGCCCGATTGTCCATCCGCGATGATCGCGGTGTCAGGCTGGATCACGCTTCACCATCGCAGTCTCGCCAGGGGCGATCAGGGACATGGCTCCCGCGATCGTCGCGGCCACCGAGCCGGCGACCTTTCCTGGATCAGTGATCCACCCGCTGTAGACCGGCTCCCAGACAATGGTCGCGGCCTCAGCCCAGTAGTCACGGGTCCAGATCACCCTGCCGTCATCATCTACAAAGACCGCCGCGTCCGCGCCCGAGCCAGGGCTGGTCACCACGATCGCGGCCTGGGCGTCGAAGTAATCCTCATCCGCGCACACCTCAAGGGCGACTTCGAATCCCCGGGCCTTCAGTTCCAGCCCGACCATGCCCTTGAACGTCATGCCGTCCCGGCAGTACCCGCCACCCAAGCGCGGTAGACCGCGCGCACAGCCGGTCAGCAGCGCGGTAGCCGCATCGGCGGTACGTTTCGGGTCGGCGTCGCCGCTGGCCCACGGACACCACTCCCACTCGACATCGCCCCAGTCGCTCACCGACACCGCGCACCGGGCATCGTGGCAGTCGATGGTGATATGGCACCCGCCGTCATTTTCGGGCAGGCCGATGGCGAAACCGTCAGCGGCCAGTCCCTCAGCTACCAGTCGCAGAAGCTCACCCGGCTTGGCGCGCTCAGCGGCGTTGCTGTGCGTGTCCGTCACGTCGAGGCGTCCTTTCCGTCTTTTGCGGGCAAGGCCCGCGTGTTGATCACCGCGTACCGCCGGGCTTTCTGCCCACGCCCGCGTATGCCCAGCGTGTGCCGCCATCGGTATACGATTCGCTGCTCGGCCGCCACTGCGATAGGAAGACGAGTCCCGGATTAATCAGGTCGGTGCCGTTAAAGAAACTCGATATTTCATCGCGTGATCGCATGACGAGCGGCGCAGTGGCCTGATTGTAAGTATCGGTGATATCGCTAAGGGCGCGTGCCTCGCGGCCTTCGTCAGTGACATGCGAGATGACTATGCAACTGCCAGGGCAGAGCGCTTCAAGCAAGCAGCCGACTATTTCGTGAGCGCCTTCGCTCTCTGGGATGAAGTGCAATACCAGCGTCATGCACAACCCCACCGGCTTGTTGAGATCGATCAGCTCTCGCAGGATCGGGTTGCCCAGCAACTGATCCGGATGACGCAGGTCTCCGCTGGCAATCGATATCCCGGCTTGGCCGCTGAGGAGCGACTGGCCATGCTGGACAACGAAAGGGTCATTGTCAATGTAGACAACCCGCGCCCCAGGGGCGTACTGCTGCACGATCTGATGCACGTTGCCTTGCGTTGGCAGGCCGGGTCCGATGTCCACGTACTGGCTGATGCCTGCTTCCTGGACTAGGAACCTCACTGCCCGCTGGAGGAAAGCCCGATTCTCCAGCGCGGCCATCGGGACATCTGGCGCTACTCCGAGGACCTTGCGGGCGGCTTCCCGATCCGTTTCGTAATTGTGTTTGCCGCCCAGATAGTAATCGTAGATCCGCGCCACATTCGGGGTGTTGACATTGCAATCAGTCTGGGCATCATTGGTGTCATGCATCTCTTGGCGGCTCCGAAATCCCTGCGCGATTCGTCCTTCCGGCGTTACCCGTTCATGCCGCTCCGTTACGGCTGGAGGCAGCAGCACCGATGTTGCCCGCTCGCATTGACCGATAGCGTTTCCCGGATGTACCTCCCAGGTGAGTACGGTGCCCTGGCCGGCGGAATGAGTTACGCTCCGGACAGGATCGGCGGCACCCGCCGATCTGATTCCCCCGCCACGATGAGACCCGAGGACGAAGGACGTGAGCGAAGCAGGCCGGGACCCCCAAGCCATCGCTGCCACCCTGCTGGGCGACCCGCGCATGGTCAAAGCGTGCGGGACGCACGACGTTCAGACCGTGATCCGACTGATGCGCAGTCGCGGCGCGTCGCTGCGCGGCCTTGCCAACGTGACCGGCATCAGCGCCAGCCGCATCAGCGAGTACGAGGCTGGAGACCGGCAGGCAAACGGGTTCGAGATCTTCGAGCGCCTCAGCGACGGCTTCCGCATCCCAGGGCGGTACTGGCGCCTGGCCGACCGCCCGTGGGAGCAGGAGGACCGGACCGGCGGCACGCGCCGATCTGGTCCCCCGCCACGCTGAGACCCGAGGACGAGAGACGTGAGCGAAGCAGGCCGGGACCCCCAAGTCGTCGCTGCCGCCCTGCTGGGCGACCCGCGCATGGTCGAGGCGTGCGGGACGCACGACGTTCAGACCGTCATCCGACTGATGCGGAGCCGGGGCGCGTCGCTGCGCGGCCTTGCCAGCGTGACAGGCATGAGCCCCAGCCGCGTCTACGAATACGAGGCTGGCGACCGGCAGGCATACGGGTTCGAGATCTTCGAGCGCCTCAGCGACGGCTTCCGCATCCCAGGGCGGTACTGGCGTCTGGCCGACCGCCCGTGGGAACTGGCGGACATCACGCTGGCCCGCCCCGACAGCATCGACCTGGACCGCTGGGTACCCTCCCGTACCGTGGAAGCGGTGAGCGTGTTCACCCGGACGGATCTCATGCTTGACCGCAGGGAGGCGTCCAAGGCCATCGCCACCCTGGCGGTTGGCATGCCGCTCATCGAATGCGTCGAACGCTGGCTATCCCCAGAGCATGAGGAGCCGGTGCGTTCCGCCCTGGGCTGCATCGGGTCCGAAGAGGTCGAGCGCATTGAGCAGGCCGCTCAGCTATTCCGCGATTGGGATGACCACTTCGGCGGGGGACTCCGCCGTAAAGCGGTCATCGGCCAGCTCAATGAAGTCGCCGACTTGCTGCGCGACACCCATCCGCAAGAAATCGCTCGCCGCTTGTTCCGGGTCATGGCGCACCTGGCGGAAACAGCCGCGATGATGAGCTGGGATTCGGGGATACACGCGACCGCGCAGAGGTATTACATTCTGGCCCTACGCGCCTCCAAGGAGGCAAAGGAATACGCTTTCGGAGCCAACATCCTGGCTTCGATGGCGCGCCAGCTCCTGTACATGGGTCGACCTGATGATGCCCTGGAGCTGGTTCGGCTTGCCGGCGACGGAGCCAGTAAAGGTCATGCTCCCGGTGCCGTATGGTCCATGCTCCACACCCGCGAGGCGTGGGCCTATGCCAACCTCGGCCGTGTGCAGGCGTTCAAACGAGCTACGGGGAAGGCGGAAGACGCGCTGGCCGCTGCCGACCGTTCCGAAGACCCGCACTGGATTCGCTATTTCGACGCGGCCGAGCTTGCCGGAACTACGGGTGGCCGCATGCTCGATCTGGCCCAGAAGAATCCCGAGGAAACTGCTCACGCTCGCGAAGCGGAAACCATGATCGACAAGGCGCTGAAACTGCGACGCCCAGAAAGCATGCGCAGCTTCAGCCTTGACCAAACCGGACTCGCCCAGACCTACTTCCTACAGCGTGATCTGGAGCAGGCGATCAGCGCTGGCCACCGGGCCATTGACCTTGCCGAGCAAACACAGTCCGACCGGGTACGGGTACAACTCCAGGGGCTATACCAACTGGCTGTCGCGCATCGCAGCAAACCAGATGTCCGCGAATTCACCGATCGCCTCGCCTCAGCGCTCAACGCCTAGATCAGGGCCTGAGACAGGTGAGCCAGCAACCACGGAGACCCGATAATGCGCATAGCCGTCACCGGCCATATGGACCTTACCCCGGCGACCACGACGCTAGTTGACGCCGCCCTGCGTGACCTGCTGGCCGATTACCAAAGCGCCGACCTGACCGGCGTCACATGCCTGGCCAGGGGCGCCGATCAGATCTTCGCACGCGCCATCCTGGACCGCGGGGGGCAACTCGTCGTCATACTCCCGTCCCCGAGCTACCGCGAGCAGAAGGTGAGGCCAGATAACCTCGCTGAGTTTGACTCGCTGCTCTCCCGAGCCACGGAAGTACGTCAGATGCCGTTTGCCGAATCTGGCCGGGAGGCATACGAGGCAGCCAACTCCGTGCTTCTCGACCTTGCCGACCAGCTAGCCGCCGTATGGGACGGCCAGCCAGGCAAAGACCAGGGAGGTACTGGCGCGGTAGTCCAGCAAGCCCGCGAGCTTGGCAAGCCAGTACATGTCATATGGCCCAACGGAGCGGCACGCGGCTGAGCACCCGCGAGCGGTGCTTGTCGGCCCACATCCGTGCCAGGTCCCCTCCGTCTGATGCGTGTCAGGTCGGTGTGCTATCGGCCGGCGGGCGCCGGGTGCCGCGGAAGACTAGCGCGATCAGATCCTGTTGCGCCTCGGTCAGCGGCGGCAGTCTGTCCACGATCTCTCTGACGTATGCCTCCAGATCCTGGTCAGCGCGCCTCAGCCCGACGCGGCGCCCGCGACGCCGTGCCCTGGCATCTGAGGCACCCCGCTCAGCGGGGCTACCGGATCTGTCAGGTGCCAGGCAACCACCAGCCCGGCGGACACGACTCTGACACCGAGCACCAGGGACATCGCGCCGCCAGCCAACACCCAAGGCCGACAACAGGTGCGGCCTGGCCGCCTGGGGCGTAACCTGGCTGCTGGTCGGAGTCCGTGTGTTGGCCGGGCATAGAAGTGTCACAGTCCGATATCGGTCTTGCCCGCGCCGTTGGGTCCGACCAGCGCGAAAATCTCACCGCGCTCGATCCGCAGGTCGATACCGTCCACAGCGCGCGTATCGCGGTAGGACTTGGTGAGCCCGCGCACGTCGACGGCTACGTCGGGATGCGCGGCTGCGTCGGAGTGCATGGTCGCCGCTTTCTTCCGCCGGTCATGGGTCCTACTATTCCCCGCTGCGGTGGCTTGCGCCGGCTCGGGGGCTCGCGCCCACGCGCCGGCTTCCGCCAGCTCAGGGACTGCCGTCGGCCAGGCTGCGACGACGCGCGGCCCACTCTTGCGAGTGGGCGCTGATGACGTCGTTGACCGTGTGGACGAGCTGCCGCTGTGCATGCTCGTCGCGCCGCTCGGCCGCCAGCAGGCGGTAGTCGTTGACAGCCACCTGGAGCCTCGCCCAGGACGATCCAAACTCCAGCCAGCTCTCGCGTGAGTCGAGTACCTTGTGCAGGCCGGCCAGGACCAAGGTGCCTGACGCGAGCAGCGCGGTCACCCAGGCGGTCGCCCTGAGGGCGGCAGTGACAGTGGTGCTCGCGGTCGTGAGCAGGATCAGCAGCTCGTTGATCCGGTAGACGGCCCTGGCCCGGTCGCGATGCCTGGCATACCAGTCCTTCTGTGACAGCGCCAGGGCAGGTGCCGGGTCGGGCGCTTCCCAGGGGTCATCGGACTTGCGTGGCCGGCTCGGAATCCGTAGCGTTTTCCATCGCACAGCGTTCCTCCGCGCGGCAATCCTCGGACACCGGAAACGATGATCACAGTATGGCCGGTTGGTGCCGATCTGGGGCTGATGCTCGGCGTTCCGTTCCGATCTGGCTCGTTCACGTCTCAGTTAGCGCGGGACGTCCGCGTTAACATCGTTGCGAGGGGCGCTGCGCCCGGAACCGGGCCCGCGGGCTGTAGTTGCAGATGTGCTGCCGCCCGCAGGGCACGGGGACCGCTTGGCGGGTAACGAGGCCCGCACGCTAGCCGACGGAGAGGACTCGCCGCCCATGGACGGGACGTTGAATACTGCTGACCTGGAGTTGTTCCGCAAGGACTTCTCCGCTAACCGCGCATACCGGCTGGCGCAGAACGCTGTCACGCGGGTAGCCGTCGATGACGTGACCATCAACCGGGACGTCATCAACAATATCGACCACTCCCTCTCGGTTCACCTCGACGACTGGAAGGTCACCAATCAGGAACGCAGCGGCCGCTGCTGGCTGTTCGCCGGGCTCAACCTGCTGCGAGTCGGGGCGATGAAGAAGATGGGCCTGAAGGAGTTCGAGTTCTCCCAGAACTTCGCCATGTTCTGGGACAAGATCGAGCGGGCGAACTACTTCCTTGAGGCTGTCATCGAGACAGCCGACCGTGACATTGACGACCGCACGGTCGCGCACCTGCTCGAGTCCGTGGCCGATGACGGCGGCCAGTGGAACATGTTCGTGGCGATTATCAACAAGCACGGCCTGGTGCCGAAGGCATTCATGCCCGAGACCAACAGTTCGTCCAATACCGGTCCGATGAACTCGGTGCTTCGTCACCTGCTGCGGCAGGGAGCCAAGTCGGTGCGCGCGGCGTGCGCGAATGGCATCGACGCGGCCCGGGCCGAGAAGGCGGAGATTCTCGCCGTGGTCTACCGGGCGCTCTGCATCCACCTCGGCACCCCGCCGGACCGGTTCGACTGGCAGTGGACCGACAAGGACCGGAACTTCCACCGGGACGGCGTGCTCACACCGCAGGAGTTCGCCGCGAAGTACGTGGACGTGCCACTCGACGACTACGTCTGCCTGGTGCACGACCCGCGCGCATCGAGTCCGGTCGGGAAGACCTTCACGGTGCAGTACCTCGGCAACGTGCTCGGCGCGTCTCCAGTGATCTACCTGAATGTCGATATGTCGATGATGAAGTCAATCGCGGCGCGGACTCTGCAGGACGGCGAACCGGTTTGGTTCGGATGTGACGTCGGCAAGATGGGAAGCAATGACTACGGGGTGTGGGACGCGAACCTCTACGACCTGTCGTCGGTCTACGACACGGCCTTTACCCTGGACAAAGCCGACCGCCTGCTGTACCACGAGACGCAGATGACACACGCCATGCTGTTCACCGGCGTGGACATCCTGGACGGCGTGACCCGCCGGTGGCGGGTGGAGAACAGCTGGGGTTCGGACCGGGGCAAGGATGGTTTCTACACCATGAACGACTCCTGGTTCGACGAGTACGTCTTCGAGATCGCCGCGCGGCGCAGTGCGCTGCCCGAGCATCTCGGCGAGGCTCTCGGCGCCACGCCGATCGTGCTGCCCGCCTGGGATCCGATGGGTGCCCTGGCTCGCTAGCTCCGCACGGCCACACCGCTCACGTCATCCGGCACCGAGTCAGTCTTCCGGCCCTGGCCGGTCCCCGGCCGGGAAAGAGACGCCCTCGCACTTACCCCCACTTGGAACCACTTTCGCACCCCGATTTGCCGGGTATTGGGGGAACTAATTCGAGTGAAGTCCCCCGCTGAGGGCGGCGCGAGCCGCCCTCAGCGGGGTGCGGCTGGCGGGGGGCGTTGGCTCGCGGCGCGGCCTGTTAGCTCGCGCCGCGGTAGGTCTTCTTGTAGTTATCCCAGTTCCAGGCAGGCTGGCCGGGGCCGCCGTCGAGGAACCTGACGGCGGCTGCACGGCCGCTGGCGTACAGGAAGTCCCGCTGCTGGACGGTCAGGTTGAAGTCGGTCGCCATGATGTCGCCGGTGTCGACGAAGATGGTCCTGGCCACCACCGACGGGTCTTCGATATGCATCCGGTCGTAGAAACCGGTGAGCGTGTTGAGCATGGCCAGGCTCATGCTGACTGTCCCGTGCACGTGGTTAGCCGCGGCGGCCTGGACCGCGGCGGCCTTCGTGGACAGCTTGATGCCGAACGTCGGCCAGCGCGGCTCGACTCCGGGCGGCGAATCGAACAGGCCGATCGGGAAGTTGCTGAGCAGTCCGCCGTCCACCAGCCAGTGCTCCTGGCCCTCGCCGTCTCTCATGACGACTGGCCGGTAGAAGAACGGGATGGACATCGAACTGCGCACCGCGTCCACGACGGCCTGCTCGCCCGGCGGTAGCTGGTAGTGCTCGCCGTAGTCCCACGGGAACTGCCGCAGGCATCCAGCGGTGATGTCGGAGACGTTCACGACCAGCCGGAATGCCTTGTCCGAAGATTCTGCCTCGTCCGCCGCTCCGGCCCTGTCGGCAGATCCGGCCCTGTCCGCCGCTCCGGTCTTGCCGTCCCCGGCTGGGGAGCGCAGGTCGGCGAAAGTATGCACGTCATGGTCGGCCAGTTCCTTGCCCAGCCACGTCTTCAGGTAGTCGCCGTGGTAGACGCCGTGCTCGGTGATCAGGTCGAACATCTTCCCGACCGCGAGATGATCCCAGGCGTGGCCGTCCTGGAATGCGCGGTAGTCGATGGAAGTCATCGCCGCCACAAGCTCGTCGTGGCTCAGCCCGGCCGCCACCAGCGCACCCACGATCGAGCCGGCCGATGTTCCGGCGACCCGCTCGAACTGGTATCCGCGCTCCATGAGGACGGTGATCGCGCCCACCAGGGCGATCCCCTTGACCCCGCCACCTTCCAGAACCAGATCCGCTCGCGACATCATCGTCACCCCGTCCGGTGTTAGTCGGCACGCACCTGCGCCACACTACGGTGGACCGTTGGCAATGGCCTGGGCAATGGCCGAAAGGACCGGACGGGCGGGACCGACGGCCCAATTAGCTGACCGTGCGCCCGCAATATTCCATTCGCGCGCTCTGGTAGCTGCTGATTAGGCTGATTAGGTGGTGGCCGTGGATGATCACGCGGCGGTGGCGGCCGCACTGGACATGGCCCTGACCGACCCGATCGCGCTCGTCAGCAGCGAGCGATCGGCCGTGCTGCGGTGCCGTACTTCCGCTGGCAGCACCGTCGTTGTCAAGTGCTACCCGGATAATGCCGCAGGGGCCGAGAGCTTCGCTGCCGAGGCGGCGGGGCTGGGATTCACCGCAACGGCCGGCTTTGCGCCCAGGTTGCTCGCGATCGATCCGGGAACGAGGGCCATCGTCATGGAGGATCTGGGCACTGTGCCGAGCCTGGCCGACCTGCTGCTCGCCGGGTCCGCGGCCGATGCCGAGGCTTGCCTGCTCGGCTGGGCCCGTGCCTGCGGCGAACTGGCGGTCAGCAGCGTCGGCCGGCAGCAGGAACTGACAGCCGCCGTATCGGCTTACCGGGACGCGGCGCGGACGCAGCGCCGCCCGGCGCACGCTCCCGGCTCTGCGCACGCGAGCAGCAGCGGCGGGATGGCCAGTGCCAGTGCCAGGGCAGCTGCCAGCACCGACGTCGGCGACGGAGGCGGGGCAGGCAACTGGCTGGAACGCCGGATCCTCGAGATACCTGGCCTGCTCGGAGCACTGGCCATCCAGGCTCCCGCCGGGCTCGCCGACGACCTGGCCGACGTCGCGTCGTCCTTGCGGACCGGCCGCTGGCAGGTGTTCTCGCCCGGCGACATCTGCCCGGACAACAACCTGATCACTGCCGACGGCCCCCGGTTGATCGACTTCGAGAGCGCGGACTTCCATTCGGTCTTCCTCGACGCCGCCTACCTGCGGATGCCGTTCAGCAGTTGCTGGTGCGTCTTCGGACTGCCCGCCAGGCTTGCCGCGGCGGCCGAGGCGGTCTACCGGAACCTGCTGTGCCAGGTCTTTCCAGAGCTTGCCGACGACGGCATCTGGCAGCCCGGCCTGCGGCGCGCGATGGCGGCCTGGACCCTGCACGCCATGATCCATCTCCTCGATCGCTCCGTCGTCGCGGACGCCTCGATGAACGGCGTCGCTCCGGCCGCGCCGACGGCACGCCAGCTACTGCGCCACCGCTGGCAACGCCTGCGCAGCGAACTGGAACCAGCGGCGGAACTGCCCGCCATCCTGGCGCTCGTGCACCACCTGATCACGGCGACCGAACACTGGCACACTCCTGAACTGCCGTTCTACCCGTCCTTCCAGCAGCCCGCCGCGAACCTCGATCAGGTCCCGCTCGACGCCACCGCCCGCTGATCAAGTTCGGCGCCGCAGTCGCATCACTGCCGGGACATGGCCTCCCGGGCATGCGCGGCCGCAGCCGGATCGGCCCCGCCCGCCCCGCCCGCGGCGGCGTCACGCGCGGAGACGATCTGGATGTCCACCCGGTCCAAGCTACCTTCGAACGCGAACGGGCTCTCGTACCGGTCGCTCACCGCCGAGCCGTGGTCGTACCCGACGCTCGATCCGATGCTGGACAGGATGAACATCACGAACGGGACGTCGGTGCCGCCGCACGCTGTCC
>Ga0307372_10009525_pt1 | contig 13362 bp, 10 predicted proteins | sample OX1MG_FD_202533 | JGI IMG/M metagenome (GOLD analysis project Ga0307372, IMG submission 202533) | Soil microbial communities from Risofladan, Vaasa, Finland - OX-1 | ecosystem: Environmental > Terrestrial > Soil > Coastal area > Acid sulfate soil | place: Finland: Risofladan, Vaasa | collected...
TTTGTTAAGAATGTTAATTATTTTTTGATCAACTTCATCTAATGTGGACCATTTTTTATCATCTGACATGACTTGTATCTGGATAACTGACTTTTTGAAGTTTATGATATGTGGTCCCACGCGCAGGGTTCATCAAGTCAGTTTAACCCCCTCCATTAAATAACACATCTAAATTTTTATCCATAACTCATTATTCGGTATTGCAAGTACTTGATCTAGATGAATGGACAGATACTGTGAGAAAGTCAAAAAAGGGCGGGTCTCTGATTTCTGCCTATGTGCTAAAAAACCATGTTTCAGAATGTAGTTTGTATGAAGGCAAATGTTGGACCAAGACAAGCATGCGGTTGCCGGTTTGCAGTTCCGAACGGGTCCAAGTCCATGCCAAAAATCAAGTTTTTAGTGGATGTTTCCAATTTTATAATTCAAAATAGTAATTCAAAATGATAAACCTTTTGCAAAAAGATTAGACATTCATATGTTCAGTGACTCTGAGCCTGACCTTACTGTGAGCTCATAATTCATGAATAACGTCTTTTCGTATATCATACTTTTAAAACTTACTTCACATGGTGTTTTTTTGTTTTGGTAAATAAATACAAGATCCTGATGAGTGTGCAGCAAACCTGTAAGACTAAATAATTTCAGGCACAAAGCATTGTATTTTGTTATAGAATGCTCGCCAAAGAAGGCACCTACTAAGATTTTTGAGATGATCAACGAATTATATCTCAATGAAGCTAAAATACCGTTTGATTTTGATAGTTCAAAACTGCAACAATCATGAGATAAATAAGATACTGAATCTCACCTAACAACAACGGTAGTTAACTGAAATCAAACCATTAATCACTATCAATTCATAACAAACTAGAGGCGTGTATTGTCAGGTGTCATTTTCTTCCATAGTCTACTTCTAAGGTTTTATAGTGGTACACTTATGATCTTCCATGAAAAAAACATATGCACCGTTCGTAAATTTCTTAAAAAATTTTAATGATGATTATTACAAAAGTACTATCAAAGAGATCGAAAGAATAATCGGGAGTGTTCTACCTCCACCTGCTTATGATAAAGATTCGTGGTGGTCATTTAAGAGTGGTTATTCATTAGCAAAGGAGATTATGAAAGCTGGCTGGAAAGTGACTCGCGTGCATTTTCACACAGAAGAAGTTGAATTTGAAAAAGTAAACCTAACCGCTTTTCAAAAGTTAAAAAGTTATATTTTAAACAGAATGAAGCCCCTTACAATTTATCAATCTCTGGTAATCACTACCCTTATCAAAACGGAAGGCGCTTCATCTAGAAAAATACTCTCGGATCAAATCAAGGCATACCATCAAGGCAATCCTTATTTTGATCATGAATGGTTGCCACTATACGAAGTCTTGAAAGAAAATGGAATACTAAAACAAAAAGGTGACCACTTTTCACTTAATGGATATCAGAATTTTAATAATGAACAAAAACAAGAGGTTGTAGAATTATGTGAACAAAAAATTAAAGATTTCAAATCAAAGGACATTAAAGAAAACATACAAGAAGAATTAAAGAAAATAGAGGATGAATATGCAGGAATTAAATTCATTCTTAATCAAGATTTTGCAAAGTTTCTAGAGGCTGTTCCAAAGGCAAGCCCTTTCCAGACAGATACAGGTAGGTCACCAATGAATGCCGAACGATTTCAAACTCTCTACCGACTTCTATACGGAAGTGCTCTTCAAATAAAAGAAGAGGCTCTGAAGCTGAGAGTCAAAGATTTAGATTTGCAAAATAATCTGATTTTTGTAGGTGGTTCAAGAAATCCTAACGATTTAGCCACCATATTACCATGTGATATACCCTATCTGGAGCATCATATTGATGGAATGGAAGAAAACGATTTACTCTTCAATGTTAATAGACAGATGGTCTGGCAATACGCCAAGATGATAGGAAGAAAAGCTGGTTTAAAAATAACTGTAAAAAAAGTTGAAAAAACAATTGAAGGGGCTTCGGCTGATCTTTTTAGAAATTCAAGAGCTAGGCAAATGCATTTAGATGATGCAACTGATGATTTGATAAATCTAAAACTGCGAAAACAATTTACAAATACAGAGTTTAAAGATAAAATGCCGACTATTGAATATTTAAAAAATTGGGAATCAGAAAAATATCCCTTTGATTATTCTGAAGTAAATTCAACATCTCAACAGAATTGGTCTTTTGATATAGAACAATCAATAGATGAAATCCTCATGCCTTATACAGAAAAGGAACTTGCTATTGATAGAGATGTAGTAAAACGTATAATTCTACATCTAAAGGCAGGTAAACACATAATTTTAGTTGGTCCTCCGGGAGTAGGAAAAACTGATCTTGCAATACGCATCTTAAAAATAATTGGTAAAAAAGTGACTGGAAATGAGTCTATCAAACAATCAGTTGCATCTGACGAATGGAGTAGATATGAAGTTGTAGGGGGTTTAGACCTTAAGGAAAAATTTCAACCTGGAGTAGTGACAAATGCCATATCTGAAAACAAATGGTTGCTAATTGATGAATTCAACCGTGCTAATATGAATAAGGCATTTGGGGAAATGTTTCTTGCGATTGAACATGGAATAATACAATTTAGACCTAACGAAAGTATAGTTTTTCAAGATAAAATAACAATACCTGAGAATTTTAGGATGATATGTACGATGAATGATTTTGACAAAAATCTCCTTCTAACTGAACTTTCATATGGATTAATCAGTAGATTTGCATTTGTTCCAATTACACCTGATATAACACGAGAAAAAGAGGTAGTGGAGAAAAGAATTAAGAGATTTGTGATATCACCAAAAACCGACGGTCAATTTGAAAAATGTAAAGAGCAAATTGATGCTTATTTCAAATTTATCAACGCTGTCAGAAAGCAACGGAATATTGGAGTTAGGACATCAATAGATGTCATAAAATATCTAATTACTGCTACTATGGACACTGAAAATGATGACTATAGATGGGTTTCACTTAATGATGCTCTCTGTGATTACGTTTTACCCCAATTTGATAGATTAGACCGAGAAACAATCGAATTTGTTTTAGGTATAGCCAATACACATCTCAACAATAATTATTTCAAATCCTTTATCACTGAGTTAGAATTATCATTAAATCGACTTAGAAAAGCTTCTAATTGGTTAGATAACAAAAATGAGTCTAGATAATGTCAGATTAAAAAGTGTAAATCTGGACGATGAATCTATTGAAAAAATGAAATCTGATCTTTACAATCTTATTCGAAGCCATTGTAGATCATATCTTATTTCTGATTCGAGGTATGAATTATTTCTACATGATTCGACCAGAATTGAATATGATGTAATGGAAATAATTCAGGTTGAACGATTTTTGGATTTGTTAAATCGTTATTGGGATTATTTTCCACATATAATTTCAAATCTTTCATTTGAAGATGATTCGAAATCCATAGAATTGTCTAGAATAGTAGGCACATTACATTTCCAAAAAACTAGAAACTTGAGAAGGAATCAAGGTACACAAAATGTAATTTGTTCAGTTAATACCAAAGATATTTTTATTTCTGAGAATATTCTTTTGGGAGCAGTTTTACTTGGAATAAACCTGTTAGCAACCAAGTTCCTCCAACAGGGACGAGATGGAACAATTGAGGAATTTAAAGAGTTTCATGGGACTCGTCTACAACAAATAGTCCACTTTACTGGATTTTTGTTGAAGGATAGAACTATATCAAAATTGGTAGATAATTATCTTTTAAATTATGAAAACATAGAACAATTAATCTTAAAGATCTCCTCGAGAATACATCAAGGAAAAATAAGAAATCAATATCGTCCTCTCATTAAATTCATTAGAGAATGGAAGTATTATGACTGGATTTTGAATGAGCCTATCAATTCTTTGAGAAAAGCGCTTACTCCCCATTTTGATTCTATTACGGAAGATAGAATATATGAAATGTGGATATTTTTCAAGATACTTACTTTATTTGAACCTCTTGAACAAAAAAAATCATCAGGAGTTTTTGTGAATGAAAAATTGAAACTTTCGATAGAATATCATCATCAAATAAGATTAGGAAATTGGGTCTTAGGAAAACCAGAATTTGTCAGCAACATAAATAGAATTCCAGACATTTTGATCAAAAAAGATGGAAAAGAACTTGCAATAATGGATGCCAAGTGTATGAAATATGGTGAGTTAACAGAAGAAGATGGACAAGAACCTTCTCCAGACACAAATATTGTGAATCAAATGTTAATTTACCTTGATTATGGAAATTGTGATTTGGGTATAGTTTTGTTTGCTGATGAGAAGATAAGAAATGATATTGTTATAAAGCAAAATGAATCAAGAAGATTATTATTTCTTAATTGTTATCCTTTTGGTGAAACATCCATAGAATCATTTAGTAAAATAAGGCATCTCCTACAGATATCTTAGTATTTTATCAATCATAATAAAAAATTGGGAAGAAGTTTTGTAGCCACTTCAATAGGTTTACTGCCTTTTTTGTGTTAATTTTGTAACAAAAGATCTTGGACTCGGACTATCTGTTAGTTCAAAAACTGTAAGACTTGTTACATAATGAGTTGTTGGAAAATAGTTATACCGCAGCATATACAAACAGAACGTAAGAAAAATGACAAAGGTCAATTTAGATGCAATAGTTCCCAGAGAAGATTTTCAAGTATCGGATATAGAGGATAGTGGTAGAGGCGGAAAAACCCAAACTATTCAAATAAGAGATTTAGAAAAAACTAGTTTCTTTTTCAATGTAATAAGAAAACCGGATTTTCAAAGAGAAACAAATGAGTGGGATCCAAAAAGAATATGTGCCTTGATAGAAAGTTTTGTTGATGGCGACTTAATACCTGCAATAATTCTCTGGCGAAATGCAGGAAGCTACACATTTGTTTTAGATGGCTCACATAGAATTAGTGCACTTGCTGCATGGGTAAATAATGATTATGGAGATGGTGAAATTTCAAAAAAATTCTATGATGGTGTCATTTCAGAAGATCAGTTAAAAATAGCAGAAGAAACCAGAGTTCTCATACGCAAGAAGATTGGTCCATATAGCGATTATAAACTTGCATTAGAACATCCTGAAAAAGTAGATGAATCAATTCAGAAAAGAGCTATGAAATTAGGGACTTTAGCTCTACAATTACAATGGGTCGATGGAGATGCTGAAAAAGCAGAGGCTTCATTCTTTAAAATCAATCAGTCTGCAGCTCCAATCAACCAAACTGAAATTTATCTACTTCAAAAACGCAAAAAGGCAAACGGATTAGCTGCCAGAGCGATAATCAGAAGCGGTACTGGTCATAAATATTGGTCAATATTCAATCAACAAAACAAATTACAAACAGAAGAGATTGCAAAGGAAATAAATAAAATTCTGTTTATACCACCTTTAAAGAATCCAATAAAAACATTAGATTTACCATTAGGTGGCAAAATTTTTTCAACACATGCATTGTCATTAATTTTGGATTTTGTCAATATTGTAAATAAAATAACTGAAGATGATGAATCATTATTAGATGATCTAGATGGAACACAAACAATAGAATTTCTTAGAAATTGTCAAAAAGTTGCACGTCGAATCAACAGTGATCATCCTTCTTCATTAGGACTGCATCCTGCGGTCTACTTTTATTCGAGAGATGGCAGATACAAGTCTGCCTCCTTTTATGCAACCGTGGCGTTAATGTTGGAGTTCGAAAATCAGAATCTTGCAAAAGACTTCATAAGTGTTCGTGAAAAATTTGAAAAATTTCTCATAGATTATGATTTCTTTATTCCACAAATAGTAAGAAGATACAGAAGTGCTCTTGGAAGTCACACTCATGTAAAGGACTTTTATCTTAAAGTAATAAAGATGCTAAAAGAACAAAAAAGCAATGAGGAAATGGTAAAGGAGTTGACAAACGATCCAGAATTCAAATATCTCACAACTCAAGTTGAAGAAAAAGTCACTGATGCGATAGATTTCACCCGAGAAGTGAAATCAGAAGTTTTCTTAACTCAAGCCTTAAAATCTGCATTAAAATGTCAAATTTGTAAGGGGTACATACATTCTCATTCAATTCAGTTCGATCATATCCAAAGAAAATCAGAGGGAGGTATGGGTACTGTTGAGAATGCCCAGCTCTCACACCCTTATTGCAATACTACAATAAAACATTGAGATAGTCTTCTGAACGGTCGAGTTCTGTAAGACATGCTTCTAAACAGAATTACCATTATATCTATCGAAAATGTAGATTAAACTAATCAGGCACAACTTATTGACTAAAAATTTTCATGTGATTTTTTCACAAGTAATACTAGAATTGATATGACAAAACTGAAACCAATTACCAAACCACGTATACGATTACAAAATAATGCACAATAGTGGCGGGCCGGGGTCAGCACATTTAGCGGTATAGTTTTTTGACTCCGTTTTAAGAGAAAATTAAGTAAAAAAGGCTAATCTTAAACCTGAATTATAATGCGGTTGCCGGTTTGCAGTTCCGAACGGGTCCAAGTCCATGCCAAAAATCAAGTTTTTAGTGGATGTTTCCAATTTTATAATTCAAAATAGTGATTCGAAATGATAAACCTTTTGCAAAAAGGTTCTGTTAAGATGGCGGGCGACAGAAAATTTTCTTATCCCTGTTACGGATCGGGGTGATATTGATTTTGTATTTAGTGAGATAGTCGTTCTAAAGCATGATAACAACGTAAACAAAAGAAAAATCCATTGTCTGATACCATAGTTGTTCTTTTTTGCTTTACTTCGCCATTAACAGAACAGTTCCTACATGAAAGTTTTCCATTGGATTTGAAGGTGCAAGGATGTCCTCGCTTCATGTTAGTCCCACTTTATGAAAGATTGTCTTTTTGTGTTGTTCAGTCTTTTTTGTGCAAATTCCACATACTCTGGCACTATCTCAAACCCTATGTAATTACGATTCATTTCCTTACTTACTACTGCAACTTGACCTGAACCCAAAAATGGATCTAAAACTAAATCACCATCTATACTAGCGTATTGCATTATTTTTCTAATTACCTCAGTTGGTAACTTTGTTGGTGTTTTCTTTTCACCCGTCCAATATTCACGAGGCATAACCCAAACGTCTTCCATATCCCTGTATCTTGCCTTTCCATCCATGAACCTAGAATTTCTATAAAAATTTCGTTCTTTCTCATTTTTACAAACAAATAAGCAGTGATAATGTGATGTCACAAATCTTTTCCTAGTTACTACGCCGAATTGATATTTCCAAATTAGGTGATTTACTAAAATAAACTTTGCATCATTCAAAGCATTGAGAATATCTCTGAGATTATTCCAGCCTGAAAAAATAAACATACTGCCAGAGTCTTTTAGTACACGGTGTGCTTCTTTTATCCAATCATGTGAAAACTTCTCATAATCCTCTTGTTTTATTTCACTATAGCCTTTTAAGACATTATTTTCTTTCCTATTGTAATTAGCACGTTTAGCTTTGAAGTTAATTGCAAAAGGAGGATCAGTTATGATTAGGTCGATAGTATTGTCAGCGATCAATTTCATTCCATCCAGACAGTTTTGATTGTATATTCTGTTTTCAAATTCTGGCTTTTCTATTCTAAGGGTCGTCATATCGATATATTGCATTAAGTTGCTTTAAGCTTTTTCTGTAAATTTCATAATAACCCTCGTCTAAAATAAGTGTCTTAAATTGGGCTGTCACAATAATGACAGAAATGATCGGGTGCTGGCGATCCACATCTGGGACAAATTGGAATTTTACCATTTAGGATCTCTTGGTGAGATTTTTCATCGATGATATTATAGAAGATCTGTTTGCCTTTCCTTGAAACCTCCTGTAACCATCCAAATTTAACAAAAATAGTGAATCCAGCCACAGCTGGTTGTCTATTATTTCCAAAAGTTACTTGATCCTTATTTTCCGCCAGTTTTTTATATATGGGCTGTTTCTGATTTTTATGCCAAACTTGAACGATAACTTTCCACATTTTGCTAATTCGTGAATCTTCATCTTTGATACTACCTAGATCATATCTTGTAGGTCTTTTATTTGGTTTTGATCTAAATATTACTACCCAATGAGAAGGATCATCTTCTTTTGTCGAAAAATAATATGTTCCCTGATTTGGCCATGCATTTTCCGTTGTAATTGCATAATGCTCAGATAGTCCTTCAAAGTAACTTTTTTCTGGTTTTACATTCTCTGCTCGTTCAGGAATGGGTTCCTTGTTGAATATTTCTCTTATCTCGGCAGTCTTTCCCCAAGTATTTAATAGAAACTCCTTTCCAGACGCTCTAGCAATTTCAAAAATTATCTGTTTAGAAATTAACTCGTTCCAAGCCTTCATGAAATTGGAATCTACTAAATAACCAAAATCCTTAATCAAATCTTGCACATTAGTAATACTATAGCTGCCCTCAGAGCTTCTTTCTATGAAGCGTTCAACTATTCTTTTGATCCACTCATTCGTTCCTAGCATCGTGTGTGGAGAAGGTCACAGACATAATTAATCCTTGTTGCAAGCTTGCAGGATTCAACTACCATTAAATAATACAATATCGTGTTTGACATTATGGCACAAAGACAAGTAAGCAAATCTGCAAAGTATAGTCTTCCATTGGAGAGACTCTTTTCCATAGAAGGAACTGATAAAGTGTTAGATTGCATGCTTTCAAATTATGAATTAAAGCAGAAATTAGAGGATGTTGCCAATTTTACTAAACTTCAAAAGGAGATAGTAGAAAAAAGTCTTGCTGCGTTAGTAAAGGAAGAGTTAGTTAAAAAAATACGAGATGAAAATGTCTACATAACTAATTTCAAATCTGACCGATTGGCAGGATTGTTTACTTACTATAGAGCGACTCTAGCTGAAAACTTGGGCAAACTAGAATTTAACAAAGTCGATATGCAATAAAATAAAAATCGTCAACCACTTTTGAAAATTCCTTCTTTAATCTCTCTTATTCTCTTTGTTATTATCAACATAATCTCAGTACCTAATTCTGTCGTTATCTCTATTCTCTGCGAACTTAATATGGTAGATAAATAATCAAAAAATACCATGTGCGTAAAGCCCATATTGGTAGATGAACTCTCTGATGTAGATGTAAATTATCTGAAATTATTACAAGATAGTAGCTGAGTCTTACCAGTGTAGATCTTCACTCGATTCTTATTTTCTAGAAATTATTTATCATGACTTGTTCTCCTGATGATTTGAAGAATTTTTCCATACGTGAAATTTTACACATTTGTGATTAAATTTTGTACCTTCAAAGACTTCCAATGCTGGGTTTGGAATCATTTCAATATTTTCATTAGCCGTTCCTAAATTAACATTTATTCCTGATACAAAATAAATCCAATATTTTGTCTTTTTTTGGTTTGCGACATCGATTTCATTTGCACTCCAGAAAAAATTGGTCTCTTTTTGAGTAGAACCTTTGACCTCGATGAATCTGTCATATTGAAAATCCTGGGTTTTTCCATCAAACGATTCCATGTCATATCCTGCATCTACATTGGTGTTGCTTATTATTTGGACAAGTTCTGATTCAACTGGGGCATTCTTTTCTGAAAGCCTCTGTTTTTCATATTTGAGAACTACCTGTTCTGCAATTCTCCCAATGATTTTGTCTAACTCTAGTTTTTCTTCTAGTTCTTCTAGGGTAATTTTTCTCCTAGTACTCAATAATATTGATGCATGTTCAGCATATGCTGGATTGAGTACGAGTGTTTGGTTTCTTTCTTGAATTAAGGAAATTTGTTTAAGTAATGCAAGAAAAGGTGGATCACATTGTATTTGGGCTTCATCATCTGAAGAAAAAACAAAAGTTTGTAGTTTATTGTCCGGAATGAATTGTTTTAGAACATCAGTCGTCTTATCTAAAAAATATCCTCTAAAAAAACACTGTGTAATCAAGACGTGTTCTTGGTCTTTGTTTAAATCATAATTGTTATCATGATTTAATCTTAGTAAGTGATTCCCAAATGGGGACAAGCTGAGAATACCGTTAGATTCTTCAATAATTGACATGTCAATACAAAACTTGATTGTTGTATCGTGGTCAGGTATGTGTCCTCCTAATACTATGTTTTTGCACTGTTCTATGACATCTTTTCTTTTGGCTTTTCCATTGATAGTCATCTGACCTACTACGATAATCAGTCGATTGATTTCCCGTAAATCAGTCAGCATTTCCAAATTTTGATTTAAGGTATTCCTTGAAGTCATTGAAATTCTCTTTTATTTCATCATCTGTGACTTCAGTTTCAGTTACATGGAAACTATCTACTCGGATATCTTCATCAAGAAGATCATACATGTTTTGAATTTTCTTTTTTAATTTCTGATCAATTAGTACGTCATATGTGTCCATTGCAATACACAACCAATAGGTCACTTGAGTATCTGGATCCATTCCGATCCTATGTATTCTATCTAATGATTGCATGTATTGTGCTGCATTGTATGTCCTATCGATGTAAATTGCATTTTTGCATACTGTTTTGCCCTTGTACTTGTGCAATGATACTGATTCTGCACACGATGCAGGAGTAGCTATGAAGACTCTGGGATTGGAATCTTCTTTGAACTCTTGAATTACTTTTTCCCTATTGTGTTCATAATCTTCCGATTCATCCTTTGGAACCCTTCCATCAACCCACAAGGGGTTAACGTCTTTCAATAATTGGTCTTTTAGCATGTCTATGTTATGGACGAAATTTGTCCAAAGTATGACTTTCTCACCCTTTTTGAGTAGTTGGCGAGCCATCAATGATGCTTCTTGAAGCTTTGATGGTATTTCTCCATAGGACGTATATTTTTCAATCAATTCCGATACGTCAAGGCCAGCAGATGAGATTGGCTCCAAGTCAAATTCCGTATCAGGTTTATTCAACAACGTGGGATTTGACGCAGCTTGGATTAATCGGAGCATTCTATTTCTCCTCCATTTTCTCATCCTGCCTCCTTCGTCAACAGATTCGACATTGATGTTATTAATTTCGTGAAAAATTTTCAGTGCAATTGAATCGTAAATACGTTTTTGAATTGGTGCAAGTGGGTACTTGATCTGTTCCCATTTTGGTTCTTTTAATCCGAGTGTCTTCTTTGAAATTCTTGTAAATAGCGGATATATTTTTTCCTTGTATCTCCCAAGGTTGTTTCTGAGTCTTGTATGTTCTTTAAAAACAAATGCTTGATCTAAAATGTTGTTTGTTGGCCAAAGAAAAGTAAATTGTGTCCATACATCATCCCATCCCTGAGGCATAGGTGTTCCAGTAAGGATGAATCTTCTTGTTGCATATGGGGCAAGATCTAAAAGTGCATTAGATTGCTTTCCCTCTATTCTTTTTATGTTATGTGATTCATCTATTATCATCAATACTTTGTATTTTTCTAAAAATGTACTTACCGCATACGAGTGATTTAATGGAAGCATGTATGTAGAGAGGATTAATTCTTTATCCTTAACATCTTGCAAAATATTAGAGTCTACTCTGGAACCTTCTAGTCTGATCGAGTCAGGTGGATATCCAAAACACCCTTCAAATTCTTCAAGCCATGGAACAAATGCAGCTCTTGGACAAACAACAAAGATTTTTTCTACAATACCTTTTGATTTGAGTAATGCGTATGCACCATACGATATTGTTGTTTTGCCACTTCCTGGAACTGAAAAATTTGCAGCATTTCCAACCTCATGCAAATGTTTTACTGATTTTTTTTGATATGGGAGAAGTTTCCTTTTGAAGATATCCGGCATATTCAGTTCCACATCTGTAGAACTTTTGATGTCCGTGCCTACTTTGTAGGCGTTATCGAGGTCAAGTTCGATCTTGCTTTGCCTTGATAGTAGATTTTCACAGTTTTGATCAAGGTCGGTCTTGAATCCCCTTATCTTGAAAAATTCTGTGATATCTGAGATAAATTTGATAAGAGTAGACATGTTTGGTGGTTTTTCAAATGTAAACGAATTTGTTTGCTCGTCAAATATGGCTCCCACTCCCTTGAAAAATAAATTCATTTCATAATCAATATCGGTACTTTTTACATTGGAAAGTACTACCTTGATCTTATCATTCTCGATGAAAATATTTGGCAAGTTAATCCCTTGCTATCTTCTGCAAGTCTCCCATGTATGAGAGGATTTTTTTAATCAAAGTCTGTGGTTCAACGTTCTTGATTTCTGGATTTGTCAAGTCTAAAACTTCTAGGTTGCCAAGTACTGCATTTAGTAGTTTCAGTGGTTTGTTTTTATCGTCTTCTGCTTTTAACCTGGTAATGCAGACATCAACAATCTCTCCTGCTTTTGTTTGGTCTTTTTTTACATATTCTTTTGCAGTCATCAAGATTGGTTTTATATTTGGATTGGTCACCATGTCTGGAAATTTTCTAAGATCCTTATGTTGGATATTATTTTTTATAGACACAAATGAAATTAGTTTTATGTTCATTAGGTCAAGTGGTCCCCACTTGTACTTGTTCTTCTGTACTTCGTCAGACAAATATTTCTGAAGTTCCTTAAAGTGCTCGTTAAAATCTTCAACGGATTTAAAGTTCTCCCGGTCTTCAATGAAATCAAGATATTCTTGTATTAAGGCAAGCCTCTCAAGACCATCCTCGATTTCGGAAACTTTGTAATTTATTGTCTTTGCTACCTGTTCGGTGGTCAGGCCAGCTTTTATTCCCTGTCTAATTTTTAATAATTCATTAATTGGGCCGTAATCTAGCTTTTCATCTTTTGCCAGTTGATAACCAAGTTCTATCTTGTAAACATCTGCTTCATCAACTGATGGTGGAAGTCTTCCAACATTCATGTACCCAAATTTTGGATTTTTTTGTTTTAATAATGAATAAACTGACATTCTTCGATTCCCGTTTACTACAAAACCATCATGAGTGATAAGACCGGGTAAAACTTGCTCGTTTTCTTCAAGATTGTTTTTTAGACTCTCAGTCCTTGAGGGATTTAACTCTCTGAGCATTTTCTCAATTTCTTGGGCATCCTTTGGATTTTCTGAATTAAGCTCCCGTCCAAGTCTTTTTTTCAAGGCTAAATAATCTGTAGCAAATCTTCCATTTTCCACGTTGTAAAATAGCAGGTTTAGTGGTAATCGATATACATCGAGTGTAACCATCTGGTCTTGTATCTTGACTCTCTCTGGATACTTTAGCTTGCATTCGTGATGATCCTGTATGTACGTGTCTATTTTTGTGGCATTTATTGAATTAATTTTCATAACAGAAACTTGTACGTCTTATAATTAACCTATTTGATTTTTCAGTAAATCATCTGGAATAAACTTAAGTCCT